>UMHQ01057977.1_pt1 | contig 33860 bp, 31 predicted proteins | sample 1965531 | NCBI WGS metagenome assembly UMHQ01 (sample SAMEA4836098, study PRJEB28245) | human gut metagenome | biome: gut microbiome; material: fecal sample | place: Denmark | collected 2008 | reverse complement strand
TTTCAATTAGAATACAGCGCACTTTTCAATTAGTATCTACAATCTATCTGTCGCAAATTTCTTTTTGATAATTTTCTCCACTTCCTTTTCTGTTAGATAACCTCTATCTACCCGTTTCAAACGAATGGTATAATTAGCAAACGGGTCTGCAAAGATCCAACCATTATTTTTAGCAATAATAATTATGCGGCGAAAAAACTGCATGAATTTAGCAGTCGTATTCTCATTACAACCACTTTCACTACGCAGGTAGGTTTCAAAGTCAGTAATAAACATATGGTTTATCTCCTTTAAAGAAATATCAGAGATATTATATTTGTATTTCATGAAATCAATCAAACGTCTATAAGTACGGTCATACTTAGCTATTGTTGCAGGCGTCTTGCTTATTCCTACTAACTTTTGAATATCTTCATTGTGTTGTTTGAATAATTCCAATAAAGTACGCTGACGAGTAGTAATTCCTAAAAATGCATTACGGATTTTTTCTGCTGTAACAAATGCTTCTGTGTTTTCTATCTCATGATAATGATTAACCAGCGATGCACGAATATTATCTAACAATGCATTAAATTGGGCAGCCTGAATACTTCTGCCTTTCAACTTGCCAGCCTTGACATCCCACTGTCCTGGATCGACATCCAATTTAGAACTGAACTGACTGATTTCGCCATTTAATGTAATGCGAATCATTATACCTGTCTTGCCGTTCTTGTTCACGTAGTTCTTTCTCACATAAAAGAGAATCTTAAAAGTACTGCTGCTCATAATTCTTAATTTTTAAACCTTTGGGGAATGGATTAATTCCTCCGCCACAAAGGTAAAGTTAATAATGTTGTTATAAGCTATGCAGACATGGACAAACTCTGTACAAATCAAGGACTTATAGTGGAAATCGTTACAGAAACAGAAGCCCAATTTTATGTAACGAATCTGTAACTGAACTCTGTCCGTTTTTGACTTTTCAATGGTTTCAAACTGTCCGGAAGGTATATAAAAAAAGTCCGTAAAACGCTGGTTTTACGGACTTTGTCTGCTTTTGACCTTTTATTGTCTAAAGGTTTCAGCGGAGAGACAGGGAACGATTAACTTTTAATTTCCCTATTCATTATCAGTATCTTACCAAAAGCCTCTGCTCCTATGACACCGAATAATTCACCGCGTATATGCTGCAACTTTCTTCCTGTTACACTCTTACTTACTTTTACAAAAATAGCAAAAAAATAGCAAAAATACAAATTATCCACTTGATTTAACGAATATAATTTCTATAATTTTCTTCCAATAACAATTGCAATTTAGAAAGAGGATAAAGGAACTTACCCCCTATGACAGTATAAGCTATCCCCCGTTCATCACGTAACTTTTGCAAAGTTCTGCTTGAGATATGCAACATGCCACATATCTGTTCACCGGTCATATAGACCTCACCGGCTATAGGAACAGGCAAATCCTGAAATTCAAGTATCTCTTTTGAGCATTTCTTAAGCATCCTCATCATCATTATGTACTCTTCTGACTGCCTTGTGATTACTCCGTCCATATGTTATCTTTCTTTTTGAATTAATATTTTGGCCAAATCACTCTCTTTATACATATATTTGCCGCCTATACAAGAATATGGAATAATCCCGTACTCCCTATAGCCTTGCAAACTTCGTTTGGAGATATTCAAAGCCAGACAGACCTCCTGGGCATCCAGTCACTTTTCCATTTCAACCGGACCAATTTTCTTTTTAACGGATTCAATCTGGGCGGATAAACTCTCTATTTGCAGTTTTAACTGTAAATACGCATGTTTCTCTATAACAACTAATTCCATAACAATTTGATTTATAATTTCACTATTTACAAAGCAAATAAAAGCATATTTCCACACTTGACAAAACATTCAAAATTAAAGTCATCCGTTGGCGTGCATTGTCACTCCAAATATACCAAATATCCTCATCCGGACAGATAACATATCTAACCATTTCCGTAACCCAGCCATCGGTTTCTACTCCTTCCATATTTTCATTCCATAATTATACCTATTATGACTGCTTATTTCCGCCAAAATGTCATTTACAAAACTGAAAAAATTCAAACTAAGGTTACTGCTACCACAAAATAAAAAGAAAAGCCCCGTTATCTGCATCCAAACAGTAACGGGGTTTCCCCTGCCATTTTTTATCACCCTATATCTTTATACCCTTATTTTTTTTCACATGCTCTTTTTCCTTTACGTCTGTTTTCCGCCGTATTTCCGAAAAGTGCTCTTTCAACAATTTCCCTGCCAGTTTCTTCGCCTTCTCCTGCATCACATCATACACATCCCATCTGTTGCGGCCCAACAGTTTGTTTTCTATCTTCTCGAATTTATCGTAAAAACTGAAGTTGTCCGGGTATTCATCTATCAGTCCGTCTCTCGGATAGCCTTTATCCATGATATACAGCAGTGTCATCCGGTCATAATTATACGGACTCCGAGTAAGGCCCAGCCCCTTTCCGGAATCAGTCAGCCTATAATAGTTCTCCCATGTAGGAGCAAGATCATAACGCTCACTGTCCGTTATACTTTTCAATGCCGATTTGTCCACAAAAGCATCTGCCGGAATCTTCTCCAACGGCAACAAACAGCCGTAATCATCGCAACAGCGGTTTACTTTCCCTTCCATCAATGAAGGCCATCCCCGTAACTCATACACATTCAGATACTTTTCATCAAAGTCCGGTTCAAAGAAACGCTTCTCTATATTCGTTGCCATAAAATCCCCGTATTGACGGTTTCCTACGTAATCCCTACCGAACAGCAGCACCCCTTTACCCGTCTCAACACCCGTATAATACGTGTTCCCATGCTTCAAATCATCCTGCATCTCCGCTATCACTTCGGGTGGTGCGGACTTTATCTCCCGCCACATCTCCGGTGTAAGTTGCCGGGTATAGTTCTCGTCCCTTAAAAGCGGGTCCATGTACTTTCACAGGCAATACACCACTTCCGACAGAGCCAGGTATCTATGCAGCTTAATCCCATGTACGTCCATCGCCTTTTCCAGTCTTCGCAGATAATCATCATTATTCCCTTCCCTCAAACGCGGTACAATCCCCATATCAGGCACATTATAGTACATCATGCCCATGGTAGGCATTTCCGTTTCCTTGAGCGCCTTCTCCACATCTTCCAGCATAAACTCCAGAAAACCTTCCTCACCCGTACCTTTCATACTGACATGCACCGGGTTGAGATGTCCGTCCACTGTGACATACACACTGCCACTGTTCGTATTCTCTTTTTCCATTCATCAAAAAATTAAATGTTCATTCCTTGTCCTTTTCTCTTTGCCGGAATCCGCACCCTCATTTCCACGTTCGGGAATCGTACATTATCCGGTCGTGCCACCAGTGACGAAACTATCCGTTCCTGTTCTCCGGTCAGCGGCATAGGCTGCCGTTGCAAATTTCTCAGCCTGTTAAAGTTCCTCAGCGTAGGTGCCATGTCGCAACATGCCACACAAATCCCATATCTCACCACATCCGAAGAAACCGTCTGTCCGTCACCTATTTTTGCCCGGTATGCGGCATTCAGCGGAGCCACCTCATAAAACCTCAAGCTCTCAGGTTTCCGCTTGCCGTCAAAAAAACGTTCGGCCAGCCCACTCAGAAACTTATCCAGCATCCTGTCCCCACCGTCTGTCTTGTCAAACAGCAATACCTTCCGCCCGTGTTCCACCGCCATGTAGGTGGGAAAAGCAGCCAGCCCGCTGCGTATCACATCCCCGTCCATTCCGAAACGATGTCGCAGCCGCCTGTAATCCTCATTTTCCAGCAAAGCCGTATGTTCCGCTGATAATGACAGATGTACAATCCCCCGTTCTTCACAGAATGCCGCATCCCGGAGTCTCACCACCCCCGACGGATATATATTCTCCCGTTCCAGTACAGGACAGAGCCGTTCCAGGTAATCCGCATTGTCCGTACCGAATATGGGAGGAATCAGACTTTTGTCTTTAAAGTCGAAACGGAACATTCAGTGGTCGGGAATAAATTCCCGACCGGTCGTATGAGACCGCACGTTGTTACTGATATAACGGGAAAATCCCTCTTCCCCCTGTCCGCGCATACTCAGATACACAGGTCTGTAAAAGGCGTCCAATGTCATATACAGACTACCGCTTTCCACCGCTTGCTTTTTCTTTTCTTCCATAGATTCTATAGGATTAATTGTTTCTTCTCCTTCTTCTGTGGGGTAATGGAAGCCGCATGCTTCACCTGCCGTTGGCTGTCAGACATCCGCTGTTCAGGAGCTTCCTGCCTGTAGTGTGTTTCCGGTAACCCGCCGATCTGTTCCTCTTCCGGATACGACATCGGATGTGACATTTCCATCCTTTCTGTCCGGCTTATCCGTGCGCCCAACCTGAACTCCCCATCCGTAATATGGAACTCCGATTGCAACAAATCCGCCGCCATCTCCTTTGCCTCTTTCTGTAAGGCCGCATAGCCGAAGTCGTGTGCCGACAAAGGCGCGTTCATCCGTGCCCTCATGCTGTCTCCCAGCTTCTCCGCCAGTTCCCTGAACTCATACTCATAGCTGAACGGATGCACCTTGTCTGCCGCAACAATCCCGGCGTACCCGTTTTCCGAAATATACAGTAATGCCGCCACATCATAGTTCCGGGGTGAGATACCCAAACCGAATTCTTTTGTCAGCCGGTCGAAGTTATGGAAATCGGGCCGCAGGTCGAACTTTGCCCTGCACACCCCGCCGTCCAGCACACTTCTATCCGCAAACTTGTCGGAAGTGAAGTTCACCACCGACCTGCGCAATTGTGCATCTGTACTTCGCAAATCCGCTTTGGACAGCTTTTCGATGCAGTTGTCCGCCAGCCCGGCCACCCGTTTGGTAGGCAGGTCAATCTCATATATCCGCAAAGTTTCGGATACTTTGGTCACGTTGAAGAAGCCGTCGGCCAGATGTTGCAGATAGCTGTTCCGTGCCTTCATACCCTTGGGGGTGTCGGAAAACAGTATCACGCCCTCTTCCGTAACCACCGCATATACCCGGTTTTCCGTCCCGGAAGTTTCCGTTACCGCCGCTTTCCGCCTGTCCGGTTTCCGGGCAATGCGGTTCCAAATATCATTCAGGATTGACATAGCTTGTATTTTTAGACATGATAACCGGCGACAAAGAAAAGCATTCAGCCGCCAATCTGCAATACCTCATACATACGAGTCATCCGTTGGCGGCTGTTGGCGTACAACCTTTACGCCAGCCGTGCGTCCAGCATCCGGTTATAACTTTTGCGCAGGGAGTCGATGAACGGAGTGGTGTCCGTACAACGGTCGAACACCTTGCCACGCTTGGTGTACAGCGCATTGATTTTCAGATGGAACACTTCCTCGAAAACGCGGATAACATCCACAATTTTCAAATTCCGGCCTTCAGCCGTACCTATCGCACCGGCTGCCATCAGTGCGGCCACCAGTTCAATCAGGTCGCTGTCCGTACCGTTCCATGTCAGTGTGACGGAACTTTTGCTTCCGCTTCCCCGCACCGCTTCCGCATGGAATCCGGCAGACACGGTACCATGACGAAGCATCTCCTTCAGTATTTCCGCTTCCGCATCCAGCAACGCCAACGTCTTGTCGATAAACACGTCATACAGGATATTGCGGCAATCTTCAGCCATTCCGTTGCAGGCCTGCCGCATAAAGGCCAGCTCTATTTTTGTGTAGTTCAGACAACGTAGCTGTCCCGTCAGGTCCCCTGCCGGTGAAAGCGTGACAAGGCTGTTCACGAAATCGTCATAGGCGGCCGGCAACTCACCTGCCGCAGGTCCGGCACCGTTTGTATAAGAGGCGAACAGATTAAAAAGAGAGGTTTCCACCAATGTCTTCATCGTATCATGTTTTTAGGTTCCACAATTCAACTCTCCACTCATCCTGCCGGAATAAAGACAAGTGCCATGCCTGAAACAGTACACAGATAAAACATTGGAAATAAACCATATAGAAAGCAGTAAAAATGATGTGTACATAAAAGCATTGTGGATTGGACATGATGTGTCCGAATTTCGGACATATTCTAATCCAGACGATACTTCCTCAGTTTCAGATAAAGCGTGCTCCGGCTGATGCCCAGCAGCTGTGCGGCAGCCTTCCTGTCATTGCCCGTTGCCTCCAATGCTTTCAGAATGGTTGCCCGTTCCATCCGCTCGTCATTAAGTGAATACTCTCCCGATTGCCTGCCTTTATCGGGAATGTCTATCTCCCCGGTGGTTATCCAGTCATCTTTCGCCAATAAGGTGGCCCGTCTGACAACCATCCTCAGTTCCCGTATGTTTCCCGGCCACGAATAAGCTTTCAACCGTTTCTGTACTTCGCAGTCAAAGCCTTTCACTTTCCTTGAGAACTCTTGATTGGCGGCATCCAGCATGAATTCTGCCAACGGAATTATATCCTCAATGCACTCTGCCAGCAATGGTACATGCAACGGAAATTCATTCAGACGATGGAACAGGTCTTCCCGGAAACGTCCTTCGGCTATCGCCTTTTCCAGGTCCTCATTGGTAGCGGCTACCAGACGGATGTCCGTCTGAATCTCCTCTTTACCGCCTACGGGGCGGTAGCGTTTTTCCTGCAAGGCACGCAACAGTGCCCTTTGTACTTCGGCATTCAGATTGCCCACTTCGTCCAAAAATAGTGTTCCATGATTGGCGGCGGCAAACATGCCCGTCTTGTTTTCCGTCGCTCCGGTAAAGGCACCCTTCACATGACCGAACAGTTCCGATGCCGCCAGTTCCTTCGGAAGCACCCCGCAATCCACTGCGATGAAAGATGCATCCGACCGACCGCTCAACACATGTATCTGCCGGGCAACATACTCCTTGCCTGTCCCTGACGCGCCACGTATCAGCACGGCTAACGTATCCACCGGAGCCACCAGCCGGATATGCTCCTGCAATCTCAATGCCAAAGGGCTTTTGCTTGTATAGAATCTTTGTTTTGTATTGCCGTCCCTTCTCTTACGTTCCAATGCTTTCCGGATAATACCGAGTACCTTTTCTGTCTGCACAGGTTTGGGCAGATAGTCCACGGCACCTTTTTTAACCGCTTCCACGGCACCGGGTATATCCCCGTAGCCTGTCATGATGAGGAAAGGAATACGATAGCCATGTGTATTCATCCATTCCAGCAGTTCCATGCCATTGCCGTTGTCGAGACGAAAATCCGATAATACCAGATCCACATCATGGTTGTCCAAAAACTCCTTTGCATTGTCCACGGATAATACATAACGGGCATTGATACCATTTTTCACCAGCCAGTTTGTGGTAGCACGTGCATACACACGGTCATCCTCTACTATCAATACAGTTTCCATATACTCTTTTCTTTATTCTTTTTGCTTTCTCTACAGCATGTTCCACAGCTTTAATCAGTTCCTCTATTCTTTCGTCCGATAAGCCACCCCATTTTTCGGAAGGCATGGAAGCCATTTCCCTCAGTTCACTTTGGGGAATGTTTATGCGGATCATTTCCCAAAGCGGTGCGGCTTTGTGTATGATACTTGCCAACTTTTCGTAATCTCCCGTAGAAAAAGCGTTCCGTATTCCGGAAAGTTCCTCTGTGGTATCCTCTATGAACAGGTCCAACATCTCTTCCACGTTTTCCTCTCCTTCCATGATGACAGCAAAATCAGGTCGATCCATTTGTGAAACTGCCGCCAGCAACTCTTCCTCAGAAAAAGGCTTATACAGACAGTCGGCAAAACCTGCGGTAAGATACTCTCCCTTTTTATCGGAACGTGCCGTGATGGCTATGACGGGAATCTCCCATGCCCGGGGAATGTTCGAGGTCCTCAACAGCTCAAGGACCGAGAAGCCATTCGCACCGGGCATCTGTATGTCGGTCAGCAGAAGGTCGTATTCCTGTCTGTTCAGACAATCCATCAACTCCCGGACATCCGAGCAGCAGTCACAGTGAATCTGATTACGAGAAAGCATTCTACTGATGACTCCCAGCTGGATACGGTCGTCATCAATGACCAGCACACGGATATCAACGGGCAATTCACAAACAGAAAAAAGCTTCTCTTCCGGACAGACGGGTTGTCCGACCGGTAGCATAGGCAGAAAAACAGAAAAACGGCTGCCCTCACCGGGTACACTCTCCACTTCCACATGCCCCTGCATCAAGGATACGAGCCGGGCTGTGATTGCCAACCCCAACCCGAAGCCTGGGATATTACGCGCATTGTCGAGCCTTTCGAAAGCTCCGAATATCCGTTTTTTCTCCTCAAGAGCTATTCCCATACCCGTATCCAGAACAGAAATGTGGAGATTTCCCGGCCGGTATTCCACCTCAAGAAGCACCTTCCCGTGAAATGTGAACTTCAAGGCATTGGACAACAGGTTGCCGACTATCTGCCGGATATGCGAGCTGTCACAGTTGACCATAACATCCAGACCGGAGAAAGATGCGGTGAACGCTAGTTTTTTCTGCCGGGCGGCAAGACGGTGGCTGTCCGCTATTTCTTCAAACAGAGTTTTCAAGCTAAAGAGTGTGTTTTTGGAGTACACCTCACCTTCATCCATCCGGTGATATTCCATCAGCGTGTCTACCAGAGCGAGCATATAATCGGACGAATGCAGGATATTGTCCAGATAACCGGCCCTACAACTACCATCGCTTTCCGAAGACAACTGTTCCGCACAGCCTCTGATAGCTGCCAGCGGAGCACGCAGGTCATGGGCCACCGAGGCCATCAGCTCCTTACGTGAACGGAGCAATTCTCTATTCCGATTGTCGGACTGTTCAAATTCCCTCTCATACCGGAGACGGCGGTTCAAATCCCGGTGAATGAGGATATACAATATAATTGCCAGTAAAGAGACAGACAAAGCCAAGCCGGCTACCACATAGTAGGAATTATTCCGTTCAAGGACAAAGGTTCTGTAGCGTGCAGTAAAACGTTCGTTATTCTCCCGTTCAAATTCAGAGACTATGCTGTTCATCCTTTCGTTCAGTTCCATGCCGCCAACGTATAAGCTGTCCATCTGTGCCTGTATTTGCACTAATCTTTCAGCCTGTTCCAAGGAGATCCTTTTATTCAGAGAGTGGAGCATACATGTTGCCATTCCGATTGAAGGGACAATGAACAAAGAGCAATGCCTACATTCGCCATCTTCCTTCTGTCGCTGACAGGCAAGTTTATTCTCTTTTAATGGAAAAATATCGCAAATTCCCTTCTTAGAACTATCTCTCGTACCGGATTTAAACAAGACCATATTCCTCTTTTGCTGCACAGCTTGTCTCCCAGCAGTCAAAATAATGGAAGGGATACTTTCCTGTACAATATCGCCAATACTCTGCAATTCATTGAAAGTATGCATTGTCTTGGAAAGAAGAATTTCTTTATTCCAAAGAAGAAGACACAATGAGTCAATACGGCTTTTTTGTAAGGGAGTATGGACATACTCCTTTAGGAGTTGCAGACTGTCACAAACTCCATGACACCTACGGCTATATTCCCTTATATCATTATCATCCCATGTAATGACAATCTCCGCATAAGTAGAGAGAACCAACAAGCTAACATAACTCTTTTTTACCAAACGGTATGTTGTTATTAACTCCTTTTCCTTCTTGCGCAATGTGTGTCTCAGCATCTGTTCCTGGCGAAACAGCCAGACAATGAAAGCCAATAGCAAAACTAAAATCGCATAACCCAAAAATATTTTTAATTTTAACCACATAATGGTACTGATTATAATTCCTATTCACCTCAAGAATGCTGTTTTTTATATTCGTATAACATCTGTACAAAAACGCGTAACAAAATTGCTGTGGGTGATCAATACCAATGTTTTCTTTCCTGCTAATTTAACAAGGCGTTCCAATAACAGGTTTTCCGTTTCATTATCCAAAGCAGAGGTAGGTTCATCCAAAAGCAGAATATTTCCTGAGCGTAACAGTGCCCGAGCAATAGCAATACGTTGCACCTGCCCCTCACTTAATCCGGAATTTCGTTCACCGCACAGCGTATCAATGCCTTGAGGCAGTGTATAAACAAAATCTGCCACAGCCGTATGAAGCGCTTCACGAAGTTCTTCATCTGTAGCTGCCGGATTGCCCATCAATAGGTTCTCTTTAATAGTTCCGCTGACAAGCATATTATTTTGTGGGACGTAAGAAAGATTGCATCGGGTTGCTGCTGAAGCAGCTATTCCCTGTTCGTTTGAGCTATCATAAAAAAGAACTTTACCACTATCAGGAGAAAAAAGTCCTAACAGTAACTTGAACAAAGTGCTCTTTCCGATTCCGGTCTCACCGACAATCGCTGTAAAGCTTCCTGGTGTGAAATCACAGCTGAAATTTTCCAATATATACTGTTCCCTATCCGGATAAGAAAAAAACACATGCTCCATCCGAATTCCCACGGAACCGTCCATCAGCCTGTTAGGCAATTCTATGCTTTCTTCAGGAAAGGAATCTATTTCCGCCAGTCGTTCCACTGAAGTCAATGTCTTTGCAAAAGTAGAGAGCTGACGGCTTAATTCATACATGGGATGCTGTATCTGAGCAACCAGTTGCAAAAAGGTAGTCATCATCCCGAACGATGCCGTACCAGCCAACAAGCCATAAACTCCCCATACAAAAGCTGTAAGATAACCCACCGAGAATCCTCCCTGCATAACGGTACGTGAAAACATCGTAAAATCTGTGCGACGTATCACCTGTTGCTGTAACTTCGTTTGCAAAGCATACAGCTTTCTTTCCATAGGAAGTATATATTCTAGAATACTTATTAACAGATGGTGCCGCAAACTTTCTTGCAGATGAATTTGTAACTCACTGTCTGTTCGGCGGATATCTGAGGAAAGTTTCCTCATTTTTTTTAAAAAAATCCGGCTTACCACCATTGCTACGGGAGTCAGCCCCACCATAATAAAAGCCAGATATGGCTCCATGGAATACAAGAAAAAGAATGCTCCCAGCAACTGACATATTCCGGATGCCACATACGGCAGTTCCCGGCAAAGCATGCCTGTTACCACCGGCACATCCTGTTCCAATCGGTTAATCAAGTCGGCACTGTGCATCGAGTTGCGTTCATCCAGCTTGCTTCTCATCAGTTTGCCGAACAGATTCGACTCCAACCGATTCCTCATGCCGATTTCCATCCTGCTTTCCAGCCGCCCGTATGCCACCGCCAGCACCAACTGCGCCACCAGACATATGACCAGCGCCACTAGATATTCCCCCAGTAACTCTTCCTTTCCGTGGGTGGCCGCATCCACCAACTGTTTGCATACCCATACCATGCTCAACGAAACACTTGCTCTGACTATCCCTACCACACTATTTGCCACAATATCCAAGCGATGACATCTCGTCTGATTCCACAGCCACCTCAAACTACTCATCTGTTTCATAATCATCATCATTTTTTATCATCCAAACCATTCAGAAAAAAGCGACAGACCACCAGCAACCCTCTGCGAAAAGGCCGCAATCTCATCCATGTCAGTGAGAGGAAACGTTCCATTCGAGAGGAACAGTCCACTTCATGCCCTTTACGGATAATCTTCACTGCCTTGCCCAATACTACATCCCGGCTGCATACTTCCATCTGCGACAGATTTCCATCCCCCATAAGCAGCAAGGTATCCGTACCCATTTCGTAAATTCTGTGCAGCACAAACTCTTTCGTCGCGGTACCTACCAAGACAATATCCCCGATCCGGAAACTGAGGGCGGGACACAGTAACACCTTGTCGCGTGTCGGCATCAGAAACGGACACATGCTTTTTCCTGTTACTCTCAATGTCACAGAGCAGCCCTGCTTCAACAGCCGTACCACTTCATCCATCAGCATTTCACTTTCCATGCTTTCTATCTCCTTTTAAAACACGGAAAGGCCATCGGCTCCGCAAGGGCCGACAGCCTTTTCCTTTTAAATCATGCCTTATTGCATTCAATTTTCCTTTTCCAGATAGAAACGTCCGGAACCGGATGCTACGCTTTTCAGAGTGACCGTCTCATCAAGACCATAAGCCTGACCTGTCTGACTGTCCACCAGTCTCCAACCCTTCCAAGCAGCATTTCGGCTCTCAAAAGAAAGCTGTATATCCCCTACCTGCTTCATATAGAAGCCCAGTGGAATCCGTTCATCCGTTTGCTGATAGTGAATAGAAAGAGCTTTTCCATCCGCTACGGTATATACAGCTACTTCGGGATTGGCTTCCTCATCCAGCAACAGACTTGCATTTTTAGAATGGTTTCCCATCCTTGTATTTGAAGATAGCACAACGCACGAAGCAGTCTGCCGATTTACACGAGCAGACAAATACAGCGGTGAGAAACCTGATTTACGGATCGATGACCCAGCTACTGATGTTCTTTGTTCCAGCATATCATAGGAAAGACGTACTACGGTCGATTTTCCACTTACCTTAGTCTTGACAAACATCGCTTGCATAGGTGCCAGCTTCGTTGTTGCATCTGCCCGGGTACTTACTCCATTGGCTTGAATAGCCTGATAATCATTGTTAACATACACATAAGCAGCCTCTATCGATTCTTTGTTGGCATCCAGAAATTTCTGGATGTTGATATGCGCCATAAAGGGATTACCAAACAAAAACATGTCACTATTATCCAATTGCGTTAAGGTAATGGTAGAAGGCATCGAATTCTCAACCATCAATCTTCCGACTGATTTACGTGTAAACGTTTCTTCTTTTAAAGTACTACCTCCCAAATCATAGTAATGGTAAGTGGTATGTGACTTAGGAAAATGGAATGAACAAGTGGAAGAATTTGCTCCATCCGCTTCACCTGCCCTCATCGCAAATCCCTGACCTAATTCATAGACCGTAGATACGGCATTGAACGTTCTGGACCAGTTCGGTTGATTGATGATAGCCGGGTCGTTCGTTGAGACAGCACGGGTCAATGCTGTATTCTCAACCATTTTGCTGTAAAAACGCTGATAAATGACAGGGTTAATCCGCTGTTCACCGTATGCAAGAGCTAAATCTCCATCCGTATCCTTCAGTTCCTTAAAGTAATTTGTATGGAAGCCCGATTCATCAGTCTCCTTACGCATCTCGTTCCATGCAGCAAGATCTCCTTGATAGACAAACATATCACCTGTCTGCATATCCTTCAATGGAGCCGAGAACAGCTGATAAGCACCACTCTGAATATTCACATCCACAAAGGCTTTTCCCACATAATTCAGATATGCCTGACCTATAAGTTCAGCACCTGGTTCAAAATGTATATTCAAACAAGTAGCCTTATCATTACTATCCAATACGGGATACGTTGTAGCGCCGGTTGGTATGATTACATTGGTACATTCCCAAGGTATACCACGATCCCAGTTGCTCCATTGATTCCAGTCCGCTGATCTTGCACTCCCTTCCCAAGTAGTTTCCGTAGGATGCACCATAACATGAATAGCTCCGGCAGCCTCTTCTCCCTGTATACGAATATAATAATCTCCTACAGGCATATCTTTTATGGTAAAATGTCCATTATTTAATGAGAGTGTATATTTCGTCTCTTTATTATTTTGGTTTACATCATAGCATATTAACGTATAATCATTACCAGGCTTTCCACCCGCCACTTGAATAACAACCTCTTCCGGATAGCAGACATGCTCTGATTCGGCAGTAGCATACGTAATCTTATCGCCTGTATCTTCTTCTTCCGAACAATCAGGAACGCCGTTCTCATTACTGTCTCGACGGGTATAGGCACCAAATAGATTAACAGTCTTTAAAGCTCCCGCTACAGCCGGAAGTTCTATTCTCACTTCATCAAAAGCTATTCCTTTGGGAATGGTTGTTTCATAGTAATACTTATCGCTATATCCAATCAACTGAATATCCAATAGCTGTTGATGTCCATTGCTGGATGCGACTTCATTTCCATGATAATAAACAGACATTTTAGTCCCATCCAAAAGATCTACATCTGCCAAATGTTCCGGATATGAAACGATAAATCCAATTTGACGCTGGATACCAAACATTTCGTTGAAACGTACAGCTACACTCGTTTTTCCTATCACTTCTGTATAGGTTACGGTAGCACAGGATTCTTTGTCTGAATCCAAAAGTTTGCTTAAATGATTGAAACTTGTTCCAATGTTGGCCACTCCTATGGCTTTAGTTTCCGCATAATTAATTTCAGCACCGTAAGAAGCAGGAGTCAGCAGTTCGATACAAGCTTCAGCCGGATCTGAACTCACACAGTTATCACTGACTTTTTCCCAATAGGCATAATAGAGTTTATAAGACTTCAGATTGAGATCCAGCACACCGGCATGCCAAAGTTCTATTTGATCAAAAGACACATTCGTTTTAAAACCAATCCGCATTTTCTTGCTTTCACTGCCAATCAACCCGACATCAGCCACTTCGGAACCGGCAGTAAGACTGGTAGCCACTTCCTTTCCGCCCTTGTATAGCTTAACTACAAAAAACTTCAATACGTCAGCTCCTAAGATAGTCGTATTGGTTTCCATCACAAACCCGGTCTTGATTGCTTCAGAATTTTCATTGATTGACTTTTCTGTTTTAATAGATACCAGGCATTTACCTCCTATGAGTGTTAACACATTGGAATAATTCGCATAATTATCTCGATTATTGTCAACCAAATTTTCGGCACCCTCTATCTTTTCCAATATCTCCAACACATGTCCACCAGCCGTATTAGTACTAACGCTTGCTCTATAATTCTCATAATCTATAATCTGGTCGCAAGTTTCACCCATTTTCACATTTTCACGTTTTACGGTTACTTCTTGACTGATGGTTTGCGTTTGGCCTTCATCGTCCTTATAAGTATAAGTAGCCACTACCACATAGTCACCATCCACCGTCATCCCAATCAATTTGCCATTAGAAGTGATGCTGGCCTTGGCATCTTCAGGAGCACTTTTCAAGCTCCAAGATACCTTACCTGACTCAGGTACGAGAAACTGATAGGAATTTCCTGTAATTTTATCATTGGCTAACGTAAAATAACTGGAGGGATCCACCACTATCGGATCCTTGACAAATGCATAATGAATAGTGGTAGCACTGAGTGAAATATTCACCCCATTGTATTTGATTCGAATCTGTGAACAGGGTTTGGTAATGACCATACTGATCATACTATTTCCACCCCCAACTGCCGAAATACCCAAAAGCGAATTGATGGTAACCTCTTCAACCTCCTTATCATTCTTATCATAGGTAGTCAACTGAACACCACCTCCGAGATCAATAGAGAGTACATCAATGGCTGTAGTATAGAATCCTATTTCAGAACCTGCCGGAATTTCTTTTCCCAAATCCACTGTAATATACGGATCGGAAAGCAATCCAGCCAGTGTTCCAAACGTAACACCATTTGTTTTATCTGAATCAACCAGTTTACCGGCTTGCGGAGTCAGAATTGCATCAGTCCACCCCCAATCAAATAATCCATTATAATGTATTTTAGACTTGGGAAAATAAGTACTTCCCTCCGTACAAGGCTTGACCTCGTTGTCGCCAACAAACGCATAGTAAAGACTTAAGCCAGACAACACCTCGGCATCCACACCTGCAATACCGATTTTAATTTCATCAAAAGGTTTGTCAAAACTGGTAGAGATAGAGAGGCTCTGCTTTCCGTCATTGTTGGCTGCCCCTAACAAATTTAACTCCAGGACTTTTCCTTCCGTGTTACCCCCTTTCGTTTCTTGTACCTCACCATTTAAGAAGGTTTTCAGCCAGAATCCCTTCAATACGGTAGCAGATAACAATTTTTTATTCGCCGCTTTATACACAAACCCAGCCGTTTGACCTCCGGCATAAACCCGATTCAAATCAATCACCGAAGCAATCTGATTACCTAACAGGTCAGCTCGGATTCCTCCGAAGTAAGTAGCATTATCCAAATCGGTATCCAGCATGTTATCAAAACCGTTAGTAGTTCCCAGAGCAGTAATCAAGGCATCGGAATAATCATTAACCATGCGACCCTCACCTACCAAAGGTACTCTTCGAGAAGCTACCCAATAACCTTCTGCATTTTTTGTTAGTCCGGCAACAGCGTCAGTTGTACTTCGTGTTACACTCTGTGGTGCTTCCGATACAGATATCAGCTCATCATCCTGGCATGACTGTAAGCATGCAGAGAATAAAACAAGCCCTCCTAAAAGAATGTCTTTTATCTTCATATCCTTATCAATACTATTTTCATTCGTTACTCATTATACTTTGAAATAATCACCGAACGGCTCAGCTGCGGGTCATCATAATACATATTATCCACACCGCCTTTGTCATCCAATACCAACTGGTCGGCCGATACTCCGAATTCTTCGGTCAATACCTTATAGACGTTCTTGGCACGATTTTCTGCCAACCAGAGATTTCGCTTCACACTTCCGGTATGTTTATCGGCATAGCCACAAATCAGGTATTTCTGTTCAGGGGTAGCTTTAATCATGGCTGCCACCGCTTTTAAGTTCACCTTTTCACGGTTTACCACTTTCACCTTGTCGATGACAAAGTTCACCAGATAAGGGAAGGTTACAATATTTTGCAAAACCTCAGCGGTTCCTTTCTCTATTACTACTGTATCTGTTTTCAAACTTCTCAAGCGGTTGATTTCATCATTCAGATAGGAAATCTGCCGGTCATCCTGTTTGTAAATGGTGGTGTTGGTCATCGTTCTGCCCCATCCACGCTCCTTGAAGTAGTAGGTCATACCCACATTGAGTGAGATATTCTCGTCAAACAGCTGATGATTGAACACACCGTCGTATTTGGTTTCATAGAATAACCCCCGGAGTTTCACATCCAGTGAAAGATTCTTCTTGGCCGAGAAGAAACGACTGTACTGCAATTCCAAATGTCCGGACCATTCGTTGGCAGAACCATACGGCAAGTCATAGTGATGAGTGGCACCGACACCAATCGAAGCAATGAATTGGTTCAAATGTTTGGATGAACTGATTCCTTCATAACCGCCAATCAACCGGGTGAGGTTAAACATGGCATTGAAACTTAAATCCCACCATTTGATTTTTTCCTTCCAGTATTTGTTACCATCCGCATCGGTATAAGTTTGGCTGCCACGTGTGTACAGACCTTGTACACCTTTATCACCTTTCGAACGGAAGCCTGTAAACTGCAGGTTCAGACCGAATCCGGGAATCACCCATTTACCCACACCCACATTAAACTGCGGAGTCAGGCGATTCTTGAATTTGCCTACCGGACAATCGCCCCAAAAGGCATTGACGCCGGCATCTGCCATCACGAACCAGTTGTTCCAGAACGGATTGGTAATGACCCGTTCTTTATGATTCGTCACTTGTATGGTATCTACTTGAGTCATGGTGATGCTTTCTCCATCCTTGATTTGTGCAAAGGCGGAAGAAACTATTCCGCAGCATAGCATCATGCCGGCTACTATTCTTTTTGTCTTCATTGTATGTGGATTAAATATCATTTTCATTTGGAATTATTGTTGATTTTTGGAATTTCGTCTTAACTTGAAATTACAGTCAATCACTGCTTGCAGCAGTAAGTCGCCGTAACTGCTATCAAAAGATTGGCCAGCATTGGGTATGGTCACAATACCGGTGCAGCCAGTTTGTTCTGTACTGCTTATAATGGTATTGTAAATGCTCTGATTATAATTTGCATCAGTAATGAGTTGAGCTGTCCATTTGCTATTGTCAATTTTGAATTTTTTTGAATCTTCAATTGTTAAATGTAAGAACAATTCATCAGTTTTTCCCGCATTAGTGAACTTATCCGAACCTATTATACCTTTATAATGTTTTTCTAAAATAATTACTTTCTTTCTAGCATCGGCTATCTTATTGTGAAAACTACTCCAATTAGTAGGTATATTTAACTTCCCATCATTATCTACCCACACTATAACAAACTCACCTTGATTTTTCTCATCTTTAAAAAGATTATTTATTTTGTCAATAAAATTAGAATCGATTGTTTTCTTTTTTAAAAATCCTATTCCCGAAGTTGATGTGAACACATTCGCATCAAATGCCCTTACTCCTTTTTTGAATAAATCTTCAATATCCTCCGGTGTATCACCCTCTTTACACACATACGCCGGAATAGACATTTCTTTCAATAATGTGCTACCATCCAGCTGACTAATCCAGTTATTCGGTTTGGTGGTTTCGGGTGTAACATCCGGCAATTGGATTTTTATTTTGCTTTGAGCCAATAATGGATCTTTTACAGTTCTCACAAAGTCAGTGGCCCCCAAGGTATGTACCCGGATTTTAGCACCGGTTAAATTAGGAATCGGTGGAAGAAAAGCCATCAGATTGATGCTTTCGCCTTCGTATAAATCAATGTATTTCTTTCCATCATTGTCTATTTGGACAAATACACTTTCCCATTCCTCATTTGTAGTGTAATTCTGTAATTCGCCACGAGGATTTTCTTTATCAATAGCTTCATTCGTTACCCCGTTAATCTTATAATTCAAAGTTTTCCCAGTCAGAGCTTTCGGCATCAGAATGCTGACCCCAGTCACCGTAACCGGTTGAATAATGCCTGTTCCCACTTCATAACTACCTGCCGTAATGGTGATATCGGGTGTAGTCATAATCGGATCGAAAGACAATAACACATGGTCGCCTTTTGGCTTGAGTTCGTTCTTGGCTATCATATAAGCATTCTTCATATCCGGTTTGGTCAGATATTTCCCATTCTCGGAAGAAATGACCGTACACACCTGATTGGTGATGTACTTCATTTTGAAAAGGCCATCTTCTCCGGTTGGATAAGATTCTATGCGGTCTGCCGGATAAGCTCCATAAAAAATTGCTGGAGTTTCCAAATCTGCTCCCCATTTCAAAAAGTCATTTGTATTTGCCGGAATAATCGTAGCATGATGTGGATGCCCATCCGCATTCACATTTTGTACTTGATAAACAGCATTCTTATCTGTTTCTGTGGGTAATACATTGTCAGAAGGCGAACAGATACCAATCGAATCTTTCTCCAACCAATTGATCTGCAGGTTACTTTCATAAATTGTCCGCGTGTCAGAGCCTCCACTTGCCACACTGAACAAGATGGGACTGCCCGGTTCTGCCGTCGAACCTCCATACTGATTATCATCGCTGCAACCGCTTATCAGCACCCCTGCAAAGAGGAGAGCAGTTGCCCATAAACTATTTTTCTGTTTCATATTCGTTATCAATTAAATGGATATATCACTCAGTCTTTTATTAATCCCAACCAGGTTTGTCACCATCCTGAAGACCAGCTCCTGTATTAAAATTCCAATCTCCTCCATCAACTTGCTGATTGATGTTCACATGACGGTCTTTACCCACATCATGTCCTTTCTCTGGAATCACCGAGGCAGCACAAATGCCGCTTTCCACTTCCACCTGCACATGCTTGGTCACAGGTGCCTCATACTTTTCCTTTTTCAGTCTGTTCATTGCTATATTTTACTTTAATGTTTTCTTTTCTTTTTATGGTCTGTCCCGTAATAGCTATACTGGCTGTAGTAGCCATAATAACGATAGCCATAGCGGTTTCGGAAGTCCGCCCCATTGAGTACAATGGCCATGTTCTTCAATTTTTTTTCCTGATACAATTGTTCAACATCCGGTAACTGTCTACGATCCAGTTTTCCGGCACGTGCCACAAAAATGGTCAGGTCGGCTATGCGGTTGGTAATGGCAGCATCGGCTATAATACCCACCGGCACACTGTCGGCTATAATGTAATCATAGCGCAAGCGCAGTTCACTTACCAGCTCATCCAGCCGTTCATCCATGAGTAGTTCCGCCGGATTGGGAGCTGTAGTTCCAGAAGAAACCGCATCGAAGGATTCTCCGCGCTGAATCACGTCATCCGCCGACAAGGAAGTATCGGCCAAGTAGTCCGTCATGCCTTTCTTTTGCAGATGGAAAGAACGGCTCAGTGTTCCCTTACGGATATCCAAGTCGAGCAGAATAACCCGCTTCTTTGCCCGCACCAAAGCCAGGGCCAGATTACGGGAAATAAAAGTTTTGCCTGCCCCCTCGTTAAAAGAAGTAAGCATGATGACTTTCAACGGATTAGCCTTTTTACTCATGAAAGCCATATTGGTGCGCAGAATGCGGAATGCCTCTGAAACCACATCGTCACGGTCGAGAACCGAATGCTGCGCCGTTTCCATACTCAGTTTCTGTTTCGATGATTCCTTGTCTATGGGAATCTCTCCCAAGAAAGGAATGCTGACTTTCCCTTCAATATCTTTCCGACTATGCACCCGCGTATCTAGAAAAAGAATCATCAAACAAGTTACAGCCGGCACTGCCAGACCCAGCAGAATGCCTAACAGCAGAATCCGGTTACGCTGGGGCGAGATAGGGGCATTACTACCGTCTGCACTGTCAATGACCCGTGCATTGTTATCCACCATAGCTTGCGACAAAGCATTCTCTTCACGACGATTAAGCAAGAACATGTAAAGCGATTCCTTGATTTTTTGCTGCCGTTCAATAGAGAGCATCTGCCTTTCTTTCGTAGGAATGGAAGCTACCCGGCTCTGCGCCTGCTGTTCCCGACTCTGTGCATCGTTCCGTTTCATGTTAATGCCCACAATCATATTGTCTACTGTCCGGATAATGCTCTGCTTCATGGCATGAAGCGCATTGTTCAGTTCCTCCACCACCGGATTGCTGTCGCTACTTTCGTTGACCAGCTTGTCCCGTTTGAGCTTGATGGCATTATATTGACTAATCTGATTCTCAATATTCATGTCACTGATGCCCGTATTGGCAGGAATCAGATCTGTTTCTTTTCTAGCATCCGTCAGATAATCCTTAATATACAGTGCGAGCTGCAACTGAGTTTCCAGTTCCAAGGCATCCGTATTGTACTTCTGAGATTCGGAAATAAACATGTTGGCAGAGGTTGCAATATCCACCATCTTGTTATCCCGTTTGAACGATTCCAAGTCTGTTTCCACATCACCCAATTCCTGCCCGATGATAATCAGACGTTCATTGATGAAATCAGCCGTATTGACGGCCACCTGATTCTTGTCTCGGATAGCTTCCTCATTATATACCGTTATCAACATGTTCAGCACATCTTCGGCACGAACCGGTGAATTATCTTTTAAGGAAAGGGTGAGAATGGATGCTTCAGATTCTTCTTGCCGGATGCCCAATGCTGCCTGATAATAAGCAACCACTTCGTCCAAGGGCCTTTTCTGAACCTGGATAGACTTCCCCAGCCAAGCCTCCTTATAAAAATGAGTAGGTGTGACCATTACATGTAAACCGCCAATAGCCACTGTGTCGTTCATGGCTATGGTCCGTACATTATCCATATCATTACCCGTTGATGGAGAAAAAAGCACTTCTTTTTCATTTTTGGGGATAACAGTAAAGGCGATGCCCCGTTCAGGAGTCGCATCAACAAACCGGACTGCAATAGGCGAACGTGTAAAAAGTTCATTCCGCCTGAGTCCGTCCTGTATCTGATAACTGATGTCCGCATGCACCCGGCTTACCACCTCGCGCATCAATTTTTTAGAGCGGAACTGCAACAGTTCGTTGGCTACGTTCACCTTATTGACATAATTATCATACCTATTCAGTCCGCCTGCCGTGTAAGGCTTGCTGCTTGGGTCTTTGATGATGACCGTGGCCTGTCGGAAATACACCTGTGGCGAGCGGGCATACTGCAACCAAGACAAGCCCCCGAATAACAGGACAGACAGCAGGAACCATTTCCATTTGGAAATGAAAAAGGCTAGCATGTCTACTAAATTAAGTTCCTGTTCTTTTCCCGAAGCTGTAAATGTGTTCGTTTGATTCATATATTCCTTGGATAATAAAAAATCAGATTATTTAGTGGCCCATAGAATAGAGCAAATTGTTGTAACCAATGAAAGCAAAAGCGTTCCATATTGGAAACCGCGGTCTTCGTAACTCTTCTTCCGGTACTTGGGCTCCACATACACAATGTCGTTCTGTTGAAGATAGAATGCCGGAGAATAAAACAGAGATTCATCTCCGAAGTCGTGCACAAAGACTTTTCTTTCACCGTTCACAGTCCGTATCACCTGAACACGGTCCACACGGGCATTCGAAGCCAAATCGCCCGCTTTGGCTATGGCATCTACCAAAGTAACGCGGTCACCCTCTACCCGGAATGTGCCGGTATTACCCACTGCCCCCAACACGGTATACTTAAAATTCAATATTTCTACCGACACCAAAGGAGATTTGATGTAATTGCCTTCTTTGATTTTCTGTTGAATCATTTCCGTAGCTTCATTCAAAGTCAATCCTCCTACATGGAGCTTGCCAAGAATGGGAAATTCGATGTTGCCGTCCACATCCACCCGGTAACCTTTTTCTCTAATCGATGCAGCATTTTCCGCAGAAACAGTTCCATCTTCTGCCAAATAAAAAGTTCCTCCATGTCTGTTAAACGGAATGGCCAGTTCCGGATTCTTACTGCTTACCTGGATGGAAAGTCTGTCATCCTTTTGAATGATGGCCTCATAACGTTCATTTTCCAGGCATTCGGCTTCACTCTGTATGTTTTTCCAATACACGAAATTGTGTGGGGAACAAGAGGATAGCAAGATAAGAAAGGCCATCCCAAAAATTAAATTATTTCTCTTCTTCATTATCAATTAATTTTATTTACACTAAGCTAAGGTGGCTTTGAATGCTGTTTCACATGTTAAGGCAGCCTCCTGTTCCGGCTTGCATTGCAGAACACCCACCGGAATGACAGCAATCAGTTCTATTAACGTGTTGCAAAGATGATTGTACAGAACAGCATCCTTGTGTATAGCCGAACAGCCCGGCAGCAAGGTGATAAAAGCATTTTCACCCTCTTGCAGCGTAAAACAGTTTTTCTTGGCCTGAACCAATCTGACAGCACCACCGAGCCGGGTCCGTTTATTTTTATAGCAAGGTGTTTTGCCGCTCCATGGACTTCCATACACATAAGCTGCCTGTTTCTGAATACGAATAATGGGATTGTCATCGTTCAGCAATTCGCTGTCCGGGAAACAGTTGAGCCAAAGGGAGGCATGTGTGCTTTTTCCTGTCCCGCTTTTGCCCATAAACAGATAAGTACTGTCCATACGTGTCACAGCTGATGCATGAACCGAAATTCCTCCGTAGCTGAGTATCGCCTGCGAAAAGGCAATTCGCAGCATCGAACTGAGTGCCTCACCAAGATACCTGTCCTGCCTACAAAGCTGTACCTGGATAGAAGTGAAGGATTTATCTGCCTGCATTCTATGAATCATTCTGCCTTCATATTTCAGTTCAATGCGGTATCTGTCATTTGTTCCCAGCAATCGAACCTGTCCCATGTCATTGTCAGAAATCTCCATTTCCACCATATCATCCATAGATTCAGGAATCCGGGGTAACACATCCATGACAAACAGTCTTTCTTCTTTACAGCAAGACTTGGTACGGAATGTGGAAAAGGAAGGCAACAGATTGTCTAAATCCAAAATACAGGAAACGGAAAAACGAAAATCCGCTATACAATAATGATACGTTTCGTTCATCTTGCCTGCCCTTTCAAGAATGTGGATACCATGCCTACACCTTCCCAAGGCGCATACCGAAAAACAAAACGGACATTCCGGAAGAAGGACTGTGCCGTAAACAGTTTCCGCTGCCACTCAGTTCTTGATATCGAACGGCAGACAGAAGAGTGACCGAAATTTCCACCCTGCTGTATGATATGAAACAAAGGCAAAGGAGATTCATGCTTGCCTATATCATCCGGCAGACAAGAGACCGGTACTCCAAGGTATTCCATCAAAACACTATGCAGCAGATTGCTCCACCTGACCAAGCCGGTTTTCCTGTATATTTCACATAGCTCATGCTTTTCCATGGTTCCGTGCCACCTATAATAAGCACGTGCCATATCGCATAGTTGTCGCAGTCCAACCCCCAATCCCATGGCATGCTTTAAGATATGAACGTTCAGCATCAGCAGATTCAGCACAGATGAAGCTACTGTCACTTCTCTGTTATCCTCCTTCAAAAGTCTGACCGAGGAAAATCCAATCTTTTTTTCCAACTTATTCAGATAATCTTGTCGAAAAGGGCTATATAAATCCAACAGCCGGCTGTGATGTTCCACAATCACACCTTTCCATTCATAATGGATGCTTCCGTCTGCCCCTTTACCGGTCTGTATTCCTTGCTGCCGAACAAACAAGTCAGCCTTATTCCTCTCTTTCCTGCTCGGGAAATACAGGTCTATATCACCACATTCCCGCATCAAAGGATATTCATAGAGTGAGGCTATCCCCTGGCCTTTCTGTAAGACGGTCCGTATTTCCTCGTTCTTAAAGAGGGAACAAAGTTCATTTACCACCTCATTCATGTGTCGGTTCCTCTGTTCAATGGCATCCACCCGAACTACCCAACGCAACAGAATATCCTCAGGAGGAATCAGATGATCAGGCAAGCGGATAATTCCTCGGTAGACTATGCCGCTCACAGTCTGGCAAAGAGCCTGCTGATACACTTCATGCCATTCTTCAGAGGTCAAGGGAAAACAGGAAAGGCTTTCCAAATCCTTCTCCCATAAACCCGCTTTTAATAAAACGAGAAAGGCATCTGTGATGTGATTGCTATATTGAAGTTCGCTCATTTATCTTGTACCAACAAGTTATACTTTTTCCACTCATTCAGCTGTCTGTTGATGTCTCCCAGAGCCGTATCAATATTGACCTCAAACCGCTCACATACCCATTCCGCCAGTTCTTGATCAGTGAAATCTCCTTCACACATCCGTTGCCACAGACACGCCGCCGTGGCATTCAAGGTGAATACATCGGTCAGGTTGGCATGGCTGTCACGTACTTCCACCAAAACGTACTTATTTCCGATTTTTCTAAGCTTCAAATCATTCCGTACTCTCATCTCTTAAAACTTTTTACCCGAAGCAATTGCCCATACGGTTTGAAATATTATTTTAATATCTGTCCACAAAGAACGGTTATTCAGGTATTCCAGATCCATGCGTAACCGTTCCAACATTTTCTCCATGGTATCTGTATACCCATTATAGAGTGTTGCCGTTGAAAACAATCCCGGACGTAATTGATATAGAAGCCTATAGTTAGGATTGATCGAAATAATCCTGTCAATAAAAAAACGGCGTTCCGGCCGAGGTCCTACAAAACTCATATCTCCTTTAAGCACATTCCAAAGCTGTGGCAACTCATCCAAGTGGTGCTCCCGCAGAAACCTGCCGATGCGGGTCAGCCGCTTGTCATGTCTTTGACAGAGCATCGGACGTCCGTCAGACTCGGCAGTTGCCGTCATAGAGCGGAATTTATAAAGAGTAAACGGCTTTCCCTGATAGCCGATACGTTCTTGCCTGAACAGAACAGGGCCTTTATCCTCCCGTTTGACCAATGCTCCTATGACAATAAATGCCGGAGACAAGACGGTTAATCCGACTATACTTCCTACTATATCAAAACTTCTTTTTACCCAACAGGATGCCAAAGACATTCGCTGTTCCTTCTTAAAAGCAACAGTCATGCTTTCTTCCGCATCCAAAACTACTTCTTTTATCCTTCCCATAAATTATTATAGATTCTTTTGCATTTGTCTATCATGTGTTCATTGGTAAAGATATCCCAATACCTGTTTTTTGCAGCCATGGAATATTTGTCATAAACGGACTCGTTGTCTGCTATATCCTGTATTGCACAAGCCAGTTCACCGGCGTTACCCGGCATTACATTCAGTCCGGACACCCCGTGTTTGTTTACCCACGACACACCCGACTGTGGAATACGAGTGGCTACGACCGGTTTACCGCATGACATGGCCTCAATCTGCACAATACCAAAAGCTTCTGTTTTATGTACACTGGGCAAACAAAATACTTTGCACGCTCCGAAATAGGCCGGCAGGTCTTTATCCGGAATCCTGCCCAACAGTACAACCTTGTTTTCAAGCCCCAGCCTTTTAATTTGCTGGCTTAATGCCTGCTCCAATGCTCCTGTACCGCCAATCAAAACAACATAATCATCCTTCAGAAACCGGGCAGCTTCCACCAGATGAGTAAACCCCTTGTAAGCCACCAGCCGTCCTAAAGAGAAGACTATTTTTTTTCCGCCATACTGCTGGCGTATCTTATCGGCAGCTTCCGGTTCAGAAAGAATGGGAGGAACTCCTATCGGCAGACAGACAGTCTTTTGCTGTACGTTCTTCAAAAAAGGCGATTCATCCAGATATACGGGTGAAGTACCTACAATGAGGTCAGCCCTCCGCAACAGCCAATCCTGTAACGGACGGTACAGCCTTAGCAGATATTTCTGCTTCTGAATGTCACTGTGCCAATGCAGCACCACCTTTCCTTTATAACCGGAAAGAGCCAATGCCAAAGCCGCCATCGGGTCGGGATGGTGCACATGTACAATGTCGTAAGACGGACATACCTTCCGAAGTGTCGTAATCATAGAAGGCGCAATCATCGTAGCAGCAACCTTCCCCCATGAATGGCATTCCATCAGTCGGGCATAGGAATTCAAACGGATTGTTTTCCCTTTGCCTGCAACAGTGGCACATAACATATCACAGTGGATTTCATTAGTGGAGAGTCCTGTCATCAAATCATAGGCAACTTTCTCCACTCCTCCTTTAATCGGATAGAATTTGCCGAGTTGAAGAATACTTGGATATTCCTTTTTCATTTTCAATATTATCGCAATAACAGATCAAATAATTCTTTCCATGTGTTTGTGGCAGGTTCTGCAGGAACCTGATGGGGAATCTCCTTCAGGAAAGAAACATCCCCCTCTATAAGAAGCTTCATCTGCATCTTTAATGTATCCGAGCTTTGCGGATTAAAGAACGCCGTCTGTCGGCTTCCGGCTGAGGTTTCATGCGCATAAGGCAAATCAGCCAGCAACATCGGTTTGCCGAATGCCGCAAATTCGCTGATAGGCAGCCCCCAGGTTTCTACCCTCGAAGGAAACACCAGACAATGAGCACTGGCGTAATTCAAGTAAAGCTGCTCCCTGCTCATAAATCCGGCAAAGTCGATTGATTTCAGATGTCCCCAATGACGATACAACCACTGCGCATATCGGTTCTCATTACCGAAAACAGTCAAAATCACTTTAAATTTTCCTGTCCCAAGTTCCTTTTCCAGCAAAGCCGCTGCACGGCATAGGGTTTCAAAGTTCTTATGACAATCTGGGGTAGCAGCGAATAAAAATGTATAAATGGGATTCTGTTGATTATCTTTTATAATCGTTTCTTTTTCCATCCGTTCGGGTGTAGCCACGATAAACAACTCTTCCGGCAAACCAAACATTTTGGAAAACCCCTTCCGCAACCATTCAGCTTGCACTATCAAATAACGGTTTCTATGTATATTGATGCGATAAGCAAATCTTGTGAATAAAGTGAACAACACAATTTTATAGTCAAAAATCAAATCCTGCCACTTTCCTTTTAAGAAAGGAAAAGAAGTCTGGCAATATACAGCTTGCCGCTCTGCTTGTACATTAGGAGTCGTATCATGCATAGATAACCAAAGATATACTGGTGCAAGTTGCCGGGATATTCTATACATAGCCACATATTCGCACCATAATCTTTTTCCCCATCCTTGGATGATATGGGGCATTTCAATATACTCAACATTTGGATAAAAAGCCAAATCTTTTTGATGAACTATAGCAACGACACGATAACCTCCTTGAACAGCCAGTTCTGACAAATAGGCCAAACATTGCCTGAGAATAGTCAACGTTCCGCCTTTTCGCAATGTTACAGCTGATACAACTATTGTTTTCATTGTTCCATTACAGTCTGAAAAATATCCATCCATAATTGCATCACAGCTTCCTCTTCATAGCGGTGCGAAGCTTCTTTGGCCTGTTTCCCCATTGATAATCGCAGATTATTATCTTTGATAACAGATATCATTTTTTCAGCAAGACCTTCCACATCTCCCTCTGTCACAAGAAAACCCGTTTCTCCGTCAGTAACGATGTCTTTTGGTCCACACTGACACGCAAAAGCTACAATTGGAAGACCAAGGGATTGTGCTTCCAAGAGCACCATAGGCAAACCTTCATAATGTGAAGACATAGCAACCACCGATGCCCCCAAATACACATTTATAATATCCGATGTAGCTGGTATTAATTTCACACTGTCATTTAGATTCTCATGGTGAATCAAAGACTGCAACTTACTTTTTTCCTCTCCTTCACCGATAATATCCAATGTCCATTCTGGACATACACAGTTAACCGTCTTCCAGGCTTTGATTAAGCGATCAAACCCTTTCTGATAACTATAACGGCCTATGGCAATTACTTTTCGGGTATTTAATAAAGAAGTTTGTTTGTAACAAAAAGTATTCGCATTGGGAATCACACAAATATTATCCATATCCCCCCAGTTCGCTTTATCCTCTTCAGTCAACACGACAAAGCGGTCAAAGCGTCGGGCAATCCTCTCGTCTTGTTTGGTACGCCATACATCTACCCACCTCCACCAGCCTTTGCGATTATATTGCAGGCGTTTGAACTTGGAAAAATGAATTTCCAGTATTTTTTTACTGCCGTCCTGAATATCTGTAATAAAACCGGCATCGTTGTTAAACATCGAAATGGTGATGTCGGGGCGTTCCTGCATCAGTATTTTTGTCAACCTTTTCTTATGCTTCCATTGTTTCAGCGGATAGTGTAGCAGTTTATTAAAAAGTGATTTTCCGTTGTTTTCCTCATAGTTGATACACAAATCCACGCAACGTATCCGTTGGTCCAGAGAGAAAAACGGAGGGAGTCCCTGCTGGTCTGTGGTCACGATAACGACCTCCATTCCCTGATTGACCAAGTAATTGGCTTTATTGGCCAAAACCCGTTCCATGCCACCGGAATGGCAGGTACCGGCTATGTTATAGAGTATTTTCATTTGCCATAGGATAATTATTCATCTCCTTTTCCTCATCCAAGAAGAGCAACAAAGCAAAAATCAGAAAGATATCTGTCGATACTTTAAACCAAACAATGAAGTTTACCGCTAACAAGAGCAAAAACAATTCTTTATATTGGGGGATTTTCTTTATACAGTTCTTTCCTACTTGTAAGATAAAACCAGAAAACAACAGCAAACCGATAATTCCGAAATAAAAAATGAATCGCAAATAGCCAACATCTGTATTCTGATAATAACCTGTAAACATTTTACCTGTATAATAAGGATCAGCCTTGGGATTGACAATATAGCCGTCACCGAAAAACCATGTCTTCATAGACTCAGGAAAAACATACATTGTCTTTAGTTTCTCATTCGAAGCAATAGACCACTCTCCATTTTCATACAAATTAAAGAAACCTTCAAAAGCAAATCGTGTATATTTATATATTGCCGGATTAGTATTATAGAAATAAATTGTAATTAACACAGCAACCGTAGCAAGTAGCATTATCCATCCCAATGTTTTCTTAAAAGATGGATTTTCAGTAGGTCTATATAATAATAAATAGAACAAAAAAAGCAACACCCCGACGGAAGTAGTACGGGCAACCATATTTCCAACGATAGCCAATATGATAAAGCCAGCCAGGTATAATGGAATAAATTTGACCAATCCATTTCGAGCGGCATTTTTCAATAAATAGCCCAGCATTACCAAGGAAATACTAAATCGGATACCTGCCGTATCCAATTCTGCACCTATGCCATACAAACGATGTACACTATCTATCCAATCTCCTTTATCAATTAAATTATTTACAAAGATTTTAGCAGGTAGGTATTGGTCAATCACTAGAGCCAATACACATTGAGCTACACAAACTGTTATAATATAATTGCTAATCAGTGTCAATGTGTATTTCCCATGCACCCATCGTATAAAAGTGGATACTGCATAAGCCCCAATAAGCCACACATACATTGATATAATATAAGTTAAGTAGGTATTATCCGGTGTATCATTATAGGTCATTGAGAAAAACGTTATAAATGAAATAGATAATGCCCATAGAGAAATGATTAATAACTGCTTATCAACAGTCGGAAAAGATCTTCGAGCCATTTGGTAACCAGCAAAGAAACATCCAATTACAGCCAAAGCCATTTTTGTATTGACCCCAGGAAGTATACGAAAGACAATCGGAAAATAGAAGAAGCTGACGATTACCGGCAATAAGATAACCCCTAAATACTTATACCACATCATTTGTATATTACACCGTATATAAATTTATACACCAGCTGGTAATGCAAATAAAGAAGCCAATATTGCCGATGAAAAGCAACGATTTGCAATATTTTACTGCGCAACGAGGCATGACTATTAGTCCATATATACCCATGAGCATCGGTAAAATGTTGCTGCCATAATTCATACAGCGCATAGTCTTTACTGATAAGGAACGGATATTTGACGTTCAATTTAAACCAAGCTATTTCTTCCTGTATATTCAGGTTTACTACTTTTTTGAGAAAATCAAGGGTAATATATGTATTGAAAAACAGGTCATCCAAATACCTTTTGCTCCAACTGTTTGTAAATGCTTCACCTTCCCGCTTGACGTAGTTATAGAGGGCTTTTGGGACATAAGCTACCTGTTTTGCACAAGCCAAGAGACGAATGATTGTCATATCTTCTCCCATTCCATGCCCGTCTGGGAACAAGATACTATTCTTAATATATAGTTCTTTTTTAATCAATTTATTCCATACATTGTATTTCATGGTTCCTGCAAGCATACCTCGAAGGGCCTCCTGCGGAGTACTATAATTAGGCTGTTTCATCAACCGACGACTCTGCGGAAAAGCCAAATACCAATCACACCAGACAAAATCTGCGTTTTTTTGCCGGGCCACATAATAAAGATTTTCCAGTGCTGTAGATTCAAGCCAATCATCACTATCACAATGAAAAATATACTCACCCTCTGCCATTTTCAGCCCACTGTTACGAGCAGCCGGTAACCCCATATTTTGAGAATGACGTATCAATTTAATAGCTTCTGCGCGTTTTGGAAACTCCTTAATCACAGCCTCTAATATAAGCATACTGTCATCAGAAGAACAATCATCCACAAAAATGAATTCGACATCATCTAGAGTCTGTCCAAGCAAAGAACGTACACAGCATGCAATGTATGCAGCTACATTATAGATGGGTACGATAACCGAAACTTTTTTCATTGAATTTTATTTAGTAAAGCCTCTATGACTTCTGGCTGTTGGCTAGAAAACTTACGTGCAAACCATTTATCTGATCGCAGCATAAGTTCTACATCATCAACGGTAACAGGTAACAAATGACCATCCTTCCAAGGAATATAACGTTTACAACCTTCGAATTCATCCAGATTGATATTTACTCTTTCCTTAAATGGAGAATTCCAGCAAAGCGTTTGTATAAACAGTTCATCCGGACAATAAGTATGATGAAAAGCTTTGTATATTTCTACACGGTGTGCCAACAGATAACGAACAAAATCACATGTTACACTGCACCATTGAGTCCCTTTCTTTACTTCCCATTTACTGCGGCGGTAATGAACTAAATCTTGGAAATAAACAAATGCTGCCCGTACCCCTCGTTTCCATAGAGAAGTAGAATGAAAATCTTTGGCAAACAAAAAATAATGCTGGCTTCTCCAATACAGTTCTTGAAATGATGCCTGTTGAGCAAAACCGATAAACTCGGTTCCTGCATGCTGTTCACAATAGCGGTGGATGTAATCCTGTGATTTAATAGGTAAATCTACACCTGACAATAAATGATAATAGCTATAATTACCTTGGTTAAAAGCCGTTTCAAACAACAAAAATTCCACTTCCACTAAACTAAAATCACCCCAACGAGCATCAAGCCGCTGTGGAAGAATATATAGGTCTGACTTTGATGTCTGAATTTCCTCACCATCAAAAGATGCTTTTCTATCTATGTGTATGTATATATCATTACGCACATCATCCAATTGTTTAACCATTAGCTGCAATAGCTGGTAATCTGAGTGTGCAATGATCAGGTAGGCATGTTTTTTCATCACGTTTGGCATATATATCAGCTGCTTTTTGAATATCTTTTAACCTCTCCACACAACTTTCAGGTATCTTATATGTCAACTTATGAATATTGGTTAAATCTATAATTTCTTTTAAAGATAGCTCTGAATAGTTATCTGTGAGTATTTGCATTATATAGTGTGGAATACAATCACTTTCTATCATACAATTTCGTGAAGGATAAAACGATATGTATTCATGAAATAATATTTGAAAGAAAAAATAAGAAAGTTTATCTTCCTCTTCCAGCCAATAGGTATACAGCATATCAGCCATATCTGAAATTAACGTACAATGAGGAGTAGCAAATATTATACTATTTAATACTCTGACTTTGAAACCGGAATACCATCCCCAATAATAGGCATAAGTCCCTTCCCAATAATTTTTATTCCTTTCTGCATTATCCCGTTGAAACATAAAAAATTGATTCATAGCAAGTTTATCAGGAAGAGTACCAGTTAATAAGACTGTTGCATCCAACCATACTCCTCCATATGTAACAAGCAAAACCATACGTAACAAATCAGAGAAAAACGCCATACCAAATTTTTCACGTTTGCGGAAGAAGGAATCGGGGAAATCAACATAATCTTTTAGATTCGCATCAGTGAGTCTGATTATTACATAATTCCCTTTATAACGTTCCACAGAATTCAAGCATATACGAACAAGCTCCGGTACCTGTTCATAACCTTGTGCCCAATATTGCCAAATAATATGTGTACCTTCCAATGTTTTTTTCGGAGTAAAAGGATAATGTATAATGCTCCCATTATCAAGTCTCTTTAAAAGAACGTTGCAGACTTTACTAGTCTTTCGATGTTCTCGAAGAATTGCTTGTTTACGACACCATTTCCACAAACTATTAGGGAAAAATCTTCGGATAATTCTTTTCATTCAATTTTACCTATAATTTGTGATAAATATACAGGATCATCTAGTTCAGTTTGTATTCTACCATTAGGCACTTCATTTACATATTTGTTAGGTACTGCCATTTTTTCTTTTGCTCCCATTCTCATCCATTCATATTCTATATCAACATGTCCAATATCAATTGCCCAAAAGCCCATCCGTGCCATATCATATGCAAGTACTGTTGCAGTATGCCCTAAGGCTATTAAATAAAGCTTATTTTTAGGCATTTTTTTTACAGCAGTTAAAATTTTATCATATTTTTCAAAAGCATTAGTAGCGGGTAACAAGAAACGCTGAATATTTCTCGCATTGTCAAAGAGGTCATTACCCACACCCAAACGGCTTTTTTCCCCCTCCAAAAAAACTATATCTTGTTTATCCCAGATTCCTTTCATTTGCTGTATATATAATGGAAGATCTGGAATATCCGTACGATTGTAATAAAAACGCGTAAAACAACTATCTCCAAAATTCATTCGCTCACGATGTATTCTTAGATATTCTAAGAGTTTTCTGTAATAAGCATACTCACGTTCAAAATGAAAACGTTCATACCCTTTATATACCGAGAAATCCTCAAACACATGAGGCAAACATATTAAACAGTTTGGATAACTGGAAAGCAGAACTTCAAGAAGCCTTTTTCCCAATCTTTCATCATATTGCTGGAAAGTATCAATATTGTAAGCATTAACATTGCCTTTTTTCAGATAATAAGCAACCATGCGTAATTCACCATCACCCAATCGGCAAATAGAGCTACGGGCTTGTACTATCTTTGTTATCGTATCTTCTGAATTTAATATATGCAAATTTTTCCTTACCCGATAAGTACCTA
>UMHQ01036809.1_pt1 | contig 34568 bp, 28 predicted proteins | sample 1965531 | NCBI WGS metagenome assembly UMHQ01 (sample SAMEA4836098, study PRJEB28245) | human gut metagenome | biome: gut microbiome; material: fecal sample | place: Denmark | collected 2008 | reverse complement strand
GAGTGATGGCCGCGTTCGGGTTCTCGCCGTCGGAGATGCCCTTAGCCGTGACCCACTCCTGGGCCTTGGCGTACCACGTCGCGCCGCCGGTGGTGTCCACGCCCTCGGCGCGGGCGATTATCGTCCACACCATCGCGCGGGTCAGCGTGTCGTTAGGAGCGAACACGCCCACATCAACGCCGTCCATGAGGCCCTTCTCGTAGACGTACTTGACCGCGCTGTAGTACCAGTCGCGGACGGTCACGTCATAGAACGGGAACACCGGCGTGTCCGGAGTCTCCGGCTCGCTCGGCTTCACATCCGGCAGGTTGCCCCACACGGCCACAAAGGTGGTGTCGGAAGTTATGTAAACTTTATCTCCAGCCTTGTAGGTGGTATCGCCGCTGCGCCAGCCGAGGAAGATGTATCCGCTGTTTGTGGGAGCCTCGGGGAGGGTGAACTCTGTTTCCTCTTCGATGCTGAAAACCCCGTCAGCAGCTCCGTTGCCGTATACTAAGGTGACCTCATAAAACTTTGGCCCGAGGCCTATTTCTCCATTATCAGCGAGATGATAGTCCCCACCACCGGCGTTCACTTCGTCGATGAAAGCCTCAGTTTTCATATAGTCGGCACTTACGCCCTTGCTGCCTCCATTAACCTGCTTAGCGGTTTCATCGTCTATGTTTACAGGCTGGCTATTGTCATAGTAGTTATTTTCATATGTGAAATTGTTGCTCTTTGCCGCTATCGGGTGTTCCTTAGAGCTCTCCGCAGCGCTGACGGAGCCGACGGATATGCAGTTGCTCACATATGCGGTAGTGGAAGTCTCGGAGATATTAACAGCCTGACCTATCAGTCCCCCAGTATAAACGTTATCTGTCGCACTCTGAACTTTTCCCGCGTTGAGGCAGTTGTTTAGCGCATAATGAGGATCGGTGTAAAAAGTCGCGCCGCCTGAACCTTGAGTGCTCAGCACACCAACTACGCCACCTGTACTGGATTGGCCTCCAAAGACCTCACCGTAGTTAGCGCAATAGTTTATTTTTGCAAAAGACTGGACCCTGCCGACTATGCCTCCTGTCGCCGAATTTATGCTGTTGTACTGCGAAGCGTCCACAGCTCCGTAGTTCACACAGTTAGTTATCTCCGCCCCCTGCTGAGCGTTGCCGACTATGCCTCCTGCGTCTATGTAATATGAGCTGTAGTCAGATATTGCTTCAATGCTGCCATAATTTGTGCAGTTTATAACTTTTGTAGCAGTTCCGCCAGCAAGTACAGATGTGGAGCCAACTATACCTCCGGCGTATACCGTACGTGTACAGTTATCAAACTCTATGGAGCCATGGAAGGAGCAGTTTTCTAAGACCGCAGTCCTGGCCTGGCCCGTCACGCCGCCTATGGTCATGGCGGCCGCGTTGACAATCTGAGCATATGAAACGCAGTCACTGACCTCCGCATCGTAAGCAAAGCCTACGATACCACCGATGCCGCCGCCTGTGTTATAGCTGTATATGTTATTGAAGTCAATGGTAAATCCCGAAGTGGAGCAGTTGACGATCTCTCCGCCTTCAAGTAAGCCGACCACGGCCCCGGCACAGACATTATAGCTGTCATCACCTTCAATACTGCCGGAAACGTTCAGATTCCGTATCACAGCATCCCAGGTGTGGCCGAAAAATCCATAATAACTGCCATAAGTGTCGACAGCCCCCTCGGTTATGCTGAGATTGCTTACAGTGTGACCGTTACCCTCAAATGTGCCTGAGAACCAACAGTTGTCCATATCACCCATCGGCACCCAATCGTAGCCGCTCATGTCGATGTCGGCGGTGAGTTCGACTACGGCATCTGTCAGCCCGTTGTAGCTGCCTGAGTTCACGTCCTCTGCAAAGGCCAAAAGTTCTTCAGGCGTACTGATTTCAAGGACATCTGCGCCGCCCGCCATTACTCCGGCAGGAAGAAGCATAAACATCAGTACGACACACAATGCCGCCGCTAACAAACGTTTATTCATTTGTTTCCTCCTCCAAGTTCTTCAAGTGCTATCCGATGCGCATGCGCATCGGGAAAGAGCCATGGCTCTTTCGAAAATCACGTATTATGTTATTACTTTATCACAGACATTTGGCGGTATCAACCGCTTAAAATAAAAAACTCCCGGCCGTTTTTACGGTCGGGAGTTGGTGGACGATACAGGACTCGAACCTGTGACCCTCCGCACGTCAAGCGGATGCTCATACCAGCTGAGCTAATCGTCCGTTTCGCAAGCAAGCGTTATTTTAACTCATGCTTGCGAAAATGTCAACACCTTTTTTCTTAAAATTGCGGCAAATATTCACCGGGGTCGACGCTCTGGCCGTCGGCGCGCATGGCGAAGTGCAGGTGGTAGACCTCGCCCGCCTCGCAGAGTGCCGTGGTGCCCACGGAGCCGATGGTGTCGCCCTTGCTCACGCTCTGCCCCACCTCTACGGTCGGCAGCTCGGCGAGATTGGAGTAAACGCTCTCGATGCCGCCGCCGTGGGAGATCACCACCGTCGTGCCGTACAGGTCGTCGGCGTAGACCTCCGTCACCGTGCCGTCCGCCGCGGCGAGGACCTGCGTGCCCAGCGTGGACTCGATATCTATGCCGTCGTGCGTGCGCCAGTCGGCCATGGTCTTGTCGTACACCAGCTCTGTCATCGCGTAGGGGCGCTCTATCTGACCGTACACCGGCCAGACGTACGAGGCCGGGGCCACATCGGCCTCCTGGGGCTCTGAGACGGGCTCAGGCTGCTCCTGGACGGCCGGGGCTTCCGCCTGTACCTCCGGGGCCTCGGGCTCCGCCACGACCTCTACGGCGTCCTCAGGGATCTCCCACACCGTCTCCGCCGCCTCGGTGGGCGCGGGCGTCGCAGCCGTGGGCTGCGGCAGTTCTATATCTCCGGTGGAAACGTTCTGCATAGCACTCTTCCCGGACGACAGCAGCGTCCACGCCGACACGCCTATCACGGCGACGCACAGGAAGAGGACTATGTAAAAGCCCTTCCCGCCGAAAAATTTCTCCAACCGGTTCTGGCCGGAGTCGTTTTTCTTGTCTTCCATCTTGTTACCTCCTGAAGCAAATGGTGTCTTCGGAGGCTATTATTGACAGGGCGGGAGGGTCTTATACAATTTATTTTTCGTCAGCAAAGCAAAAAAGCACCCCCGCCGGGGCGGGGGTGCTGGTGGGCTTGTTCGCTTACTTCTTGAGGTTGAAGAAGGCGTCCTTGCCGGCGTACTGGGCGACGTCGAAGAGCTCCTCCTCGATGCGCAGCAGCTGGTTGTACTTGCAGACGCGGTCGGTGCGGCTGGGGGCGCCGGTCTTGATCTGTCCGGCGTTCAGGCCCACGACGAGGTCGGCGATGGTGGTGTCCTCGGTCTCGCCGGAGCGGTGGGACACGATGGTGGTGTAGCCGGCGCGGTTGGCGAGCTGCATGGTGTCCAGGGTCTCGGTCAGGGTGCCGATCTGGTTGACCTTGATCAGGACGGCGTTGGCGACGTGCTTCTCGAGGCCCATCTTCACGCGCTCGACGTTGGTGACGAACAGGTCGTCGCCGACGAGCTGGACGCGGTCGCCGAGAGCCTTGGTCAGCATGGCCCAGCCTTCCCAGTCGTCCTCGCCCATGCAGTCCTCCATGGAGATGATGGGATAGGTGTCGGCGAACTTCTTCCACATGTTGACCATCTGGCTGCGGGTCATGGTCTTCTTGGCCTTCGGCAGGGTGTAGGTGCCGTCCTCGTGGTTGTACCAATCCGACACGGCGGCGTCGATGGCGAGCATGAAGTCCTCGCCGGGCTTGTAGCCGGCCTTCTCGATGGCGGCGACGATGCACTTGAAGGCGTCCTCGTCCTTCTTCAGGTTGGGAGCGTAGCCGCCCTCATCGCCCACGCCGGCGGCGGGGGTGCCGTTCTCCTTGAGGACGGTCTTGAGGGTGTGGAACACCTCGGCGCACATGCGCAGGGCTTCCTTCCAGCTGGGGGCGCCGACAGGCATGATCATGAACTCCTGGATGTCGACGTTGTTGGTGGCATGGGCGCCGCCGTTGAGGATGTTCATCATCGGCACGGGCAGGGTCTTGGCGTTCACGCCGCCGATGTAGTTGTAGAGGGGCAGGTTCAGGGCGTTGGCAGCGGCGCGGGCGCAGGCCAGGGACACGCCGAGCATGGCGTTGGCGCCGAGGCGGGTCTTGTTCGGGGTGCCGTCGAGCTCGATGAGCAGCTTGTCTATCGAGGTCTGGTCGAGGGCGTTCAGGCCCAGCATGGCCTCGGCGATCTCGGTGTTGACGTTCTCAACGGCCTTGCTGACGCCCTTGCCCAGGTAACGGCTCTTGTCGCCGTCGCGGAGCTCGCAGGCCTCGTAAACGCCGGTGGAGGCGCCGGAGGGAACAGCGGCGCGGCCGACGGTGCCGTCGTCCAGGGTGACCTCGACCTCAACGGTCGGGTTGCCGCGGGAGTCAAGTATCTCGCGCGCGGTCACGTCAACGATCTCGAAGTACTCTTTCATTGTAATTCTCCTTCAAAATGTTTTATTGGAATCACTTTTCAATGAGGGACTTGCCTGTCATCTCGGCCGGGGCGGGAAGGCCCATCAGCTCGAGCAGCGTGGGCGCGATGTCTGCCAGCTTGCCGCCTGAGCGGAGCTTGAGTTCGCCGGTGCCCACTATCACGAAGGGGACGGGGTTGGTGGTGTGCGCGGTGTTGGGGCTGCCGTCGGGCTCGACCATCCTGTCGGCGTTGCCGTGGTCGGCGGTGACGGCGAGGCGGATGCCGTTGCGCTTGGCGCACTCGACGACCTCGCCGAGGCACTTGTCGACGGTCTCTACGGCCTTTATGGCGGCCTCGGTCACGCCGGTGTGACCGACCATGTCGCAGTTTGCGAAGTTGCAGACGTAGAGGCCGCAGCCGCCCTGGTCCATGCGCGCGACGAGCTTGTCCTTGACCTCCTCGGCGCTCATCTGCGGGATGAGGTCGTAGGTCGGATACTCCTTCGGCGACGGCACGAGCACGCGCTCCTCGCCCTCGTACTGCTTCTCAACGCCGCCGTTGAGGAAGAAGGTGACGTGGGCGTATTTCTCGGTCTCGGCAATGCGGAACTGCTTTATGCCGAGGCTGGAGACATACTCGCCGATGGTGCCGGCGAGGTGCTCGGGCGGGAAGGCGATGGGCAGAGTCAGCGCCGCGTCGTACTGCGCGGTGCAGACATAGGAGAGCGTGAGCTTCTCGCAGCTCATGGCCGCGTCGGCGGGCAGGTTGCCGGTGAGGGCCCAGGTCATCTCACGCGCGCGGTCGGGGCGGAAGTTCATGAAGATGACGCTGTCGCCGGAGCGGATCATGCCGTCCTTGTCGCAGACGACGGGCTCCACGAACTCGTCGGTGACGCCCTGGGCGTAGCTCGCCTCAACGGCGGCGACGGGGTCGGCGTTCTCCACGCCCACGCCGCGGACTATGGCGTCATAGCCCTTTTGCAGGCGCTCCCAGCGCTTGTCGCGGTCCATGCCCCAGAAACGGCCCTGGATGGTGGCTATCCTGCAGTTGCCGAGCCTGGCGCACTCGTCGGCGAGCTTCTGGACATAGCTTGCGCCGGTCTTGGGGCCGACGTCGCGCCCGTCGAGGAAGCAGTGGACGTACACGCGCGGCAGGCCGCGGCGCTTGGCCATCTCGAGTATGGCGAAGATGTGGGTGATATGGCTGTGCACGCCGCCGTCGGAGAGGAGGCCGAGCACATGGAGCGCGCCGCCGCTCTTTGCGGCGTCGTCCATGGCCTTGACGTACACGGGATTTTCAAAGAAGCTGCCGTCCTTCACGGCGTTGGTGATGCGGGGCAGGTCCTGATACACCACGCGGCCGGCGCCGATGTTAGTGTGTCCGACCTCGCTGTTGCCCATCTGGCCCTCGGGCAGGCCCACGTCGAGGCCGGAGGCGGAGAGCTGAGTGTTCGGGCAGCAGGCGAGCAGCTTGTCCATGACGGGGGTCTTGGCCTCCCAGATGGCGTTGCCGGGTCCGGGATTGCCGATGCCGTAGCCGTCAAGGATTACGAGAGCGGTGGGATTCACTTTTTCCATGGCTCACTCCGCGGCGGTGCCGGCGATGATGCGGGCGAAGTCCTGCGGCTTGAGGGAGGCGCCGCCGATGAGGCCGCCGTCGATGTCGGGCTGGGCGAGCAGCTCGTCGCAGTTCTTGGCGTTCATGCTGCCGCCGTAGAGGATGCTGACGGCGCGGGCGGTGCGGGCGTCGAACATGCCGCGGATGACGGTGCGGATCTCGCGGCAGACCTCCTCCGCCTGGTCGGCGGTGGCGGTGCGGCCGGTGCCGATGGCCCAGATGGGCTCATAGGCGATGATGCACTTCTTGACCTCGCGGGCGTCCATTCCCGCAAGGGCGGCCTTGACCTGGTAGGCGACGTACTCCATGGTGAGCTCGTTCTCGCGCTGCTCGAGGCTCTCGCCCACGCAGATGATGGGGGTGATGCCGGCGGCGAGCAGGGCCTTGGCCTTGGTGTTCACGAGGGAGTCGCTCTCGGCGTGGTACTGGCGGCGCTCACTGTGGCCGACGATGCAGTACTTGACGCCCAGATCGGCCAGCATGGCGGCGCTGACCTCGCCGGTGTAGGCGCCGGACTCGTGCGCGGAGACGTCCTGCGCGCCGAAGGCGAGGCGGCTGTCGCGCATGACCTTGGCCATGGCGGGGATGATCGGGAAGGGCACGCAGAGCACGCTCTCGCAGGTCTTGGTCTTGGGCATAGCCGCGCGCAGCTCCTCGACGAAGGGCTTGGCCTCGGAGGCGAGCTTGTTCATCTTCCAGTTGCCGGCTATAACGGTCTTGCGATACTTTCTGTTCATGGCAAACGCTCCTTATTTATCAAGCAGGCAGGCGACGCCGGGCAGCTCCAGGCCCTCGAGGAACTCGAGAGAAGCGCCGCCGCCGGTGCTGATGTGGGTGATCTTGTCGGCATAGCCGCTCTTCTCGACCGCGGAGGCACTGTCGCCGCCGCCGATGATGGTCACGCCGCCGCAGTTGGCAACGGCCTCGGCCATGGCGAAGGTGCCCTTGTTGAAGCTGGCGAACTCGAAAACGCCCATGGGGCCGTTCCAGACGACGGTGCCGGCGCCCTTGACGGCGTCCTTGTACATCTCAACGGTCTTGGGGCCGATGTCCATGCCCATGAGGTCGTCGGGGATGTCCTCACCGGTGACGACGGGCTCGGCGTCGGCGGCAAACTCCTTGGCGCAGACGTGGTCCACGGGCAGGAGCAGCTTGACGCCCTTGGCCGCAGCCTTGTCCATCATTTCCTTAGCGTAGTCGACGCGGTCGGCCTCGAGCAGGCTCTTGCCGATGGTGTGGCCCTGGGCCTTCTTGAAGGTGTAGGCCATGCCGCCGCCGACGATGATGGTGTCGGCCTTCTCAAGGAGGTTATTGATGACGCCGATCTTGTCGCTGACCTTGGCGCCGCCGAGGATGGCGACGAAGGGACGGGCGGGGTCGCTGAGGGCCTTGCCCATGACGGAGATCTCCTTCTCTACCAGCAGGCCGGCGTAGGCGGGCAGGAAGGCCGCGACACCGGCGGTGGAGGCGTGGGCGCGGTGCACGGTGCCGAAGGCGTCGGACACATAGACGTCGGCCATGGAGGCGAGCTCCTTGGCGAACTCGGGGTCGTTCTTCTCCTCGCGCTTGTCGAAGCGGAGGTTCTCAAGCAGCAGCAGCTGGCCCGGCTGCAGGGCCGCGGCCTTGGCCTTGGCGTCCTCGCCGATGATGTCCTTGGCGAAGATGACGTCCATGCCGAGCAGCTCGCTCAGCCTCTTGGCCACGGGGGCCAGGCTCAGGCTCTCCTTCCACTCGCCCTTGGGCTTGCCCAGGTGGGAGCAGGCGATGACGGCGGCGCCGTTCTCGAGCAGGTATTTAATGGTGGGCAGAGCCGCGACGATGCGCTTGTCGCTGGTTATCTCGCCCGTCTCCTTGTTCTGGGGTACGTTGAAATCGCAGCGCAGGAGCACCTTCTTGCCGTGGGGGTCGAAGTCGCGGACAGTTTTCTTGTTGTAATTCATACCGATTCCTCCTGTTTCATAATTCCATAGTCTTTTAAGCCCTTGAACCCCTGCTGCCTGAGCGCTTCATAGGTGAGTATGGCAGCGGCGTTCGACAGGTTGAGGCTCCTCGCCTCGGAGATCATGGGGATGCGTATACATTTGTCGCGGTATTTTTCCCTGAGCCATTCGGGCAGGCCCGCGGTCTCCTTCCCGAACATGAGCGTCACGTCGCCGCTCCAGTCGCAGTCGACGTAGCTTTTGGGGGCTTTCGTGGTGGTGAGCCAGAGGTTCTCGTCGCCGTTCATCTTGAAGTACTGCTCGATGTTGTCGTACACCCGGATGTCCACGAGGTACCAGTAGTCCAGTCCCGCGCGCTTGACTGCGCTGTCCGAGATGTCGAAGCCCAGCGGCTTTATGAGATGCAGCCTCGCGCCCGTGCAGGCGCAGGTCCGGGCTATCGCCCCGGTATTGTTCGGGATCTCAGGTTCTACGAGTACGATATCGACCATCCGGCCGCCCTCCAGCTTGTTACATACGTTTGTATCATTACCCATAATTTTGGGCCAGAGACATTTTACTACCTTGTCTATGATTTTACAATACCAATAATGCCGTAAAACAATATTTTTTATTTAATTTTTTGTAAAATCCGTCATATAAAGTGTGCGATATTGAATCCGGAGGCAAAATGGCTTATAATGTGGGCGTAAAAAAGGCCGCGGAGTTTCCGGCGCGGCCTCTTTCGGAGGACTTTATGGAGAAATACTTTATTGTAGTACCCTGTTATAACGAGGAGGAGGTCCTGCCCGAGACGATGAAGCGCCTGGGCGAGAAGCTCTCCTCCCTTGTGGAGCGCGGCATAGCTTCCGGGGCCAGCCGCATCCTCTTTGTGGACGACGGCTCGGCGGACCGCACCTGGGAGATGATAAAGCAGGCGCACGAGGCGTATCCCACCGTGTTCACCGGCCTCTCTCTGGACCGCAACCGCGGCCACCAGACCGCGCTGACCGAGGGGCTCATGGCCGCCCGCGCCGAGCGCGCCGTGGCCATCTCGATAGACGCCGACCTGCAGGACGACGTGAACGCCATCGACGCCATGTGCGAAAAGCGCGAGGAGGGCGCGCACATAGTCTGCGGCGTCCGCGCCAGCCGCCAGACGGACACCTTTATGAAGCGCTTCACCGCGCGGGCGTATTACCGCATCATGCGCTTTTTCGGCTCCGACCTCATATACGACCACGCGGACTTCCGCCTCATGGGGCCCGAGGCGCTGGACAAGCTTGCCCTCTACCACGGCGACGACCTCTTTCTGCGCGGGCTCATCACCCGCCTCGGCTACAAGTGCGAGACGGTGAGCTATGACCGCGCGGAGCGCTTTGCGGGCGAGAGCAAGTACACGCTCAAGAAGATGCTCAAGCTGGCCCTCAAGGGCGCGGAGAGCGGGCGGATGCAGCCCATGAGCGTCCCGCGCGAGCCCTACGGCCACACGAGGGAGGCGCTCCCCTTTTGAGCGGCTGCCATGACTGCCCGAGAAACTGCGGAGCCGTGCGCGAAAGCGGCGTGTTCGGGCGCTGCCGCTCGCCCTATCTCCCCCGCGCCGCGAGGGCGGCGGCGCACTACGGCGAGGAGCCCTGCATAAGCGGCACGCGAGGGAGCGGCACCATCTTCTTCACCGGCTGCGGCCTCGGCTGCGTCTACTGCCAGAACCGAGAGATAGCCTCCGGCGGCGGTGTGGAGCTCACCGTGCCGAAGCTGCGCGAGGTCATGCTCCGGCTGCGGGACACGGGCGTGCACAACATCAGCCTCGTCACCGCCTCGCACTTTACCCGGCCCGTAGCCGAGGCGCTCTCCGGCCTCGACCTCGGCATACCCGTGGTCTGGAACAGCTCCGGCTACGAGAGTGTCGAATCTCTGCGCATGCTCGAGGGGCTGGTGCAGATATACATGCCGGACTTCAAATACTCCCTTGCCGCCCCCGCGGCGAGGTATTCAGACGCGCCGGATTACCCGGAGGTCGCCGCGGCGGCGATACTCGAGATGTTCCGCCAGGTGGGCGTGTATCAGCTCGACGAGGACGACATCCTCCGCTCCGGCGTGCTCATACGCCATCTCATTCTGCCCGGGCAGCTGGAAAACTCGCGCGGGGTCATAGACTGGGTGGCGGAGCACTTCCCCATGGGCGGGGTGCTCTTCTCGCTCATGGCGCAGTACACGCCCATGCCGGGCATTGCGGAGCGCTTCCCGGAGCTGGGCCGCTGTGTCACCGAGGCCGAGGCCGCGGAGCTCTACGACTATCTGATAGCCGCCGGCGTCGAGGACGGCTACTGGCAGGAGCCGGACTCCTCCGGCGAGGACATGATCCCCGCCTTCGACGGCACGGGTTTGGATTGACAAAAGCTGAAAACGGGTTTTTAATGTTCATCAACGGCACAATTACATATATATTGGAGGAAATGTCATGGATTACAAGGACGTACTTGAAAAAGCGCGCGGAAATATAGGCCCCTACTGCAAGGCCTGCGCGGTGTGCAACGGCAAGGCCTGCGGCAATTCCATGCCCGGCCCCGGCTCCAAGGGCCCCGGCAACGGCGCCGCCCGCAACTACGACGCCTGGCAGAAGATCTTCGTGAACATGGACACCATCTGCTCCAACGCCACGCCCGACACGAGCTTCAAGCTCTTCGGCCGCGAGTTCGGTCTGCCCATCTTCACCGCCCCCATCGGCGCGCTGCCCATGCATTACAGCGACGCCTACGACGACTTTGCCTATAACGACATCCTCATCCCCACGGCTGTGGAGTGCGGCTCTGCCTCCTTCACCGGCGACGGCGTGGACCCCGAGATCATGAAGCGCTCCGTCGCGGCCATGGTCAAGGTCGGCGGCGTCGGCGTGCCCACCATCAAGCCCTGGAACAACGAGGCCGTGTTTGAGAAGCTCGACATCCTCAACGAGCAGGGCATCTTCGCCGCCGCCATGGACATCGACGGCGCTGGCCTGCCCTTCCTCAAGGCCATGAACCCGAACGCGGGCAGCAAGCCCGTGGCCGACCTCAAGGCCGTCATCGACTACGCCAAGATGCCGTTCATCGTCAAGGGCATCATGACCGTCGCGGGCGCCGAGAAGGCGGTCGAGGCGGGCGCCGCCGGCATCGTCGTCTCCAACCACGGCGGCCGCGTGCTGGGCCAGACCCGCGCCACTGCGGACGTCCTGCCCGACATCGCCAAGGCTGTCGGCGGCAAGTGCGTCGTGTTCGTGGACGGCGGCATCAGGACCGGCGTGGACGTGTTCAAGGCCCTGGCCCTGGGCGCGGACGCGGTGCTCGTAGGCCGCCCCTTCGTCCCGGCGGTGTACGGCGGCGAGGCCGAGGGCGCAAAGTTGCTCTTCGCCAAGCTGAAGGCCGAGCTGGTGGACACCATGACCATGTGCGGCGCGCACACGCTCGACGAGATCACCGAGGAGAAGGTCTACATAGACAAATGAGTCTGAAAAGGCCGGGACGCGGGCGGCTCAGGCTGCTCGCGTCCCTTCTTATTGCCGCGCTGCTGCTCCTCCCCTGCTCCGCGTACGCGGACGGGGCGCAGGAGACGCTCGACGACACGATAGAGGAGCTCTTTGAGCGCTACCGCCTGACGGAGAAAAACTTCGCCATAGGTTTCCGCGCGCTCTCGGACGGGACGGAGTACTGGTACAACGCCGACAAGCTCTTCGAGACGGCGAGCCTCTACAAGCTGCCGCTGAACATGTACTTCTACGAGCTCGAGGCCGCGGGCGAGATAGCGCCGGACGAGTCCATATACGGCGTGCCGCTCGATTACTGCCACGAGCAGAGCCTGGTGTACTCGAACAACGAGCTCTCGCAGCTCATGGTGGACTGGATAGGCTCCTACCGCCAGTTCAAGGACATCGCCTTCGGCTACACGGGGCTGGACGAGAGCGAGCGCAGCTTTGACTACTATGCGAGCGGCGGCTTCACCGCTCGGATGATGGTCGGCATGCTGCAGACGCTCTGGGACGACCCGGAGACCTTCGGGCAGGAGATAGAATATCTCAAGGAGGCCAACCCGGGTGAGTATCTCGAGAGCGGCGACTGCGGCCTCGAGATCGCGCAGAAGTACGGCTACGAGCACTACGACGGGGTGCTCAACATCTGCATTGCGGGCATCGTGTACACGGATGAGCCGTTTTTGATAACGGTGCTCACGCGCGGCGTCGGCTGGGCCGAGGTGCTGATGGGCGAGCTCTGCGACGCCTTTGCCGAGTATGAGCAGACGCGCGCTCACGTGGAGCCCGAGCCGCCGGAGACGGCTGCCGACTGCCCCGCTGAGCAGCCCGCATCCGTGATAGAGGACGCCCTGCGCTTTGCCCTGCGCCTCACGCCCTTTGCCTTCGTCTCGGAGCTGATATGAGAAAAAGACCGGAAAACGCCGTGTTTTCCGGTCTTTAATATTATATGTATGCGCAAAAGGGCCCCGCCCGGTGGGGCGGGGCCTGGGGGGAAGGATCAGAACAGCTCGTCGCCGCTCTTGTTGTCAAGGCCGGGGTGGAGGTCGAAGCGCACGGCGCCCACGCGGGCCTTGCCGTTTACGGCCTGCTCCACCAGATACGTGCCGCGGATGCCGAAGCCGCCGCAGAGCTCGATGGCTCCGCAGCCCGCCTCGGCCATCTCGGCCGCCGCGGCCGCTCCCTCCTCATAGGTCGAGACGCCTATCGAAGTCAGGCGCACGCCCGGGGTCTCCACCACGCCGCGGTCGCGCTTGGGGTCCGCGCCGGGGGCTATGAATATGAACGCAGCATTGAGCATGTCTCCGCCTCCTCACTTTTTGTTCGGGATATGTATCGCCCTCTTGCGCGCGGCGAGCGCGGCCTCGCGCAGGGCCTCGGCCACCGTCGGGTGGCAGTGGATGGTGTCCGTCAGCTCGTCGAGCGTCGCCTCCAGCCTTATCGCCAGCGCGGCCTCCTCTATCAGCTCCGTGGCGCTCGGGGCCAGGATGTGCACGCCCAGTATCTCGCCGAATTTCGGCCCGGCCAGGACCTTTATCATGCCGCCCGTGCAGCCGGCCACCAGGCTGCGGCCGTTGGCGCTGGTCGGGAAGCGGCCGACGATGTACTCTATGCCCAGCTCCTTGGCGCGCTCCTCGGTGTAGCCGACGCCCGCTATCTCGGGGCCGACATAGGCGCAGGCGGGGCTCATGTCCGCGTCAAAGCCCGCATCGCCGCCCATGGCGTTCTCCGCCGCGGCCTCGCCCATCGCCATGGCCGCATGGGCCAGCATGAGCCTGCCGGAGCAGTCGCCGACGGCGTAAACGCCCTTGACGCTGGTCTCGAGGTGCGCGTCCACCTTTATGAAGCCGTCCTCCACGGCTATCCCGGCCTTCTCGAGGCACAGCGGCTCGAGGTTCGGGCTCCTGCCGACGCAGACGAGGACCTTCTCGGCCTCGAACACGTTGTCGCGGCCATCTATCTCCGCGTGCACCGCCGCGCCCTTTGCCGTGGTGTCCACGCTCGTGACCCGCGCGCCGGTGCGCACGTCCATGCCCTCGGAGATGAGCTGCGCCTTTGCGAGCTCGGCCAATTCGCCGTCCATCTGCGGGAGTATGCGCGGCTGAAGCTCCAGCACCGTGACCTTTGCGCCGAAGCGGCGGTAGACGCTGCCGAGCTCCATGCCGATGACGCCGCCGCCGATGACGACGAGGCTCTCGGGGATGTGGTCGAGCGTTAGGCAGGCCGTGGAATCTATGCAGGCCGGGCACTCGCGCAGTCCGGGGATGCCGGGCATGATGGGCTTTGAGCCCGCGGCGATGATTATCTTCTCAGGGTTCAGGGTCTTGTCGCCCACGCGGACAGTCATCGGCCCGGTGAAGCTGGCCTCGCCCTCGAGCACCGTCACCTTGTTCGCGCGCATGAGGGCCCGGACGCCGCCGGTCAGCTTGTCGGAGACGCTCTGACGGTTTTGCTGCACGCGCGCCCAGTCCACGGCCACGTCGCGGCCGATTATGCCTATGCTCTCGGACTTAGTCGCGAGCTCGTAGACCTCGGAGCTGTGCAGCAGGGCTTTTGTGGGCATGCAGCCGCGGTTCAGGCAGGTGCCGCCTATCTGGGCGCGCTCTGCGAGCGTGACCTTCGCGCCGAGCTGCGCCGCCCTTATGGCCGCGACGTAACCGCCCGGCCCGCCGCCGATGACGAGCACTCCGCCACCCTCGGCGGGCTTTTCCTCCGCCTTGGCCGGGGCCGCAGCGGGGGCGGAGGCGGTATAGCTCTCGCCCTCCGCGCCTATGACGGCCACGGGGGTCAGGCAGGCCACGGTCTCACCCGCGGGGACGAGTATCTTCAACAGCTTGCCAGAGGTCATGGCCTCCACGTCGTTGGTCAGCTTATCCGTCGAGACGGAGAAGAGCACCTCGCCCTCCTTGACGGCGTCGCCCTCGGCCTTTAGCCAGTTTTCTATCGTGCCCTCGGTCATTGTGAGTCCGAGTTTTGGCATTACGACTTCCTTTGCCATGCCGCACCTCCTACGCCAGCACCAGCGCGGGGCACTCGATGAGTTTCTTCACGCGCTGCAGAAACTGCGCCGCCACGGAGCCGTCCACCACGCGGTGATCGGCGGTCAGCGAGAGGTTCAAGATAGGCCGCACGCAGATCTCGCCGTCTATGACCACGGGCTTTTCCACGATGGTGTTCACGCCGAGTATCGCCACCTCGGGCTGGTTTATGATGGGCGAGAAGCTCTCTATGCCGTACATGCCGAGGTTCGTGATGGTGAAGGTGCCGCCGCTGAGGCGGTCCATGGGCAGGCCGCCCGTCCTCGCGAGGTTCGCCAGCTCCTTGACCTCGGCGGAGATCTCACGCAGGCCCTTTTTGTCGGCGTCGCGGACGTTCGGCACGACGAGGCCGTTGTCCAGCGCCACGGCCACGCCCATGTTGACGTAGTTCTTGTAGATTATATTGTCCCCGTCCACGGAGCAGTTGAGCAGCGGGAACTCCCGGAGCGCCACGGCCACGAGCTTGACCAGGATGTCCGTGTAGCTGACCTTGATGTCCTCGGCCTTGAGCCGCGCGCGGAGCTTGGCAAGCTCGGTCACGTCGCAGCCGAGGTTGAAGGTGACGGTGGGGCTGGTCATGTGGCTGTTTTGCATGTTGCGGGCGATGGCCTTGCGCATGCCGTTCATGCGCTTGACCTCCTCCCTCGGCCCCTCCTGGGCCGCGGGGGCGGAGACGGCGGCGAGGATGTCGGCCGCGAGTATGCGCCCGCCCTTGTGCGGCACGTCCTTGAGGTCTATGCCCAGCTCGGCGGCGGCCTTTGCCGCGAGCGGCGAGGCCTTGGGCCCGGGCTCGGGGGCCGGTTTGGGCGGCTCCGGCGGCGGGGGCGGGGCGGCCTTGAACTTTTTGACGTCCTCCTCGGTTATGCGGCCTCCCGGGCCGGTACCGGGGACGAGGGCTATATCGAGCCCCAGCTCCTTTGCCAGCTTCTTGGCCGCGGGCGAGGCCACTACCCTGCCGCCCGGGGCCTTTGCGGGCGCGGCGGGGGCAGCGGGGGCCGCCGCCGGGGCCGGGGCCTCGGCCTTGGGCGCCGCGCCGGGCACGAGCTCGGAGATGTCCTCGTTCGGCTCGCCAATCACGGCCACTCCGGCCAGGCAGGGCAGGGTGTCGCCCTCCTTGGCGAGTATCTTCAAAAGCGTGCCGGACGCCGTGGCCTCTATCGTATTCGTGAGCTTGTCGGTCTCGACCTCGAAGAGGGGCTCGCCCTCCTTGACGGCGTCGCCCTCGGCCTTCAGCCAGCGGCTGACCAGGCCCTCGGTCATCGTGAGGCCCAGCTTCGGCATCACTACCAGTTTTGCCATTTAAAATTCCTCCTTATCTGGCCTGAACATTCCCAGCCTCGCCGCTTCGCTGAGCGCGGCGCGGGGCAGGACGCGCCAGGGTCCGTTTCTGAGCACGGTGAACGTCACCTCGTCGCCGGGGTCCACGCGCACCTCACGCTCGCCGTCCAGGGCTATCATGTGCCGCGCCTCGGAGAGGAAGCGGAACTCCTGTCCCAGCTCCAGCCGGTACACGCCCCTGACGCCCACCTCCGTGAGCACGCCGGCGGCGATGGGGGCTATGACCCGCCTGCCGCCGCGGCCGAGCTCGACCGCGAGGGCGCAGTCGTCGCTGTCCTCGACTATGCCGCAGACGCCCGCGACGGCCGAAAAGCCTATGGTCGCCGGGTGGCAGCGGGAGGCGACGATGAGCCGCATCCGCTCTGCGTCCCAGATGGCCCGGGCCCCGGCGAAGTAGTCGTCGGAGACGACGGCGTCGATGAGCGCGATGTCGCGCAGCTCGCCGTTCACGCGGACCTCGATGCGCTTGTCGTGGATGCAGCAGCGCCTCGGCTCCGGCATCAGCGCGGCGGCCGCGGCGGCCATGCCGGCGACCGTGCCCTCCATGAGCGTGGGGTAGACGTTGTTTGTGCCCGTGGAGACCGAGAGCAGCGGCACCTCGGCGAGGCCCTTGGCCGCGGCCCGGCTGGTGCCGTCGCCTCCGAGGACGACAACGCAGCCCACGCCCAGCTCCTCGAACATGCGCGCGGCGCGGGTGGTGTCCTCTTGCGCGGCCTCTATCTCAAAGTCCAGCAGCTCCACGTTTGCGCGAAGCACGCCGTCGCTCTCGAGGCCCTCGCGCACGGCCCAGCCTATCATGAAGGTCTCCGGCATGAACACAACGCTCTCGACCCCCAGGCCCTGGGCGGCGAGCACGATGCGCTTGCAGATGTTCACCTTCTCGTTGTTGTCGATCGTAGTCGCATAGGAGACGAGGCGCCGGATATCCTTGCCCGACGCCGGGTTGGCTATGACGCCTATGGTCCTGTTCATCCGCAGCACCTCCCAAAAAACAGCCCGCAGGTACCCGTGAGCGCCTGCGGGCCTCCCCTTGACGTGGTTTAGAACATCTTCTTTGCCGCGACCAGGATGTCCTGAGCGTTGGGTATGTAATACTGCTCAAGATTCGGGGCAAAGGGCACGGGCGTGTCCAGCGCGCCTATGCGGATGACGGGGGCGTCAAGGTAGTCGAAGAATTCCTCGCCGATGATGGCGCTAATCTCGCCGCCGAAGCCGCCGCGCTTGACCTCCTCGGTTATGACGATGGCCTTGTGCGTCTTGGCGATGCTCTCGCCGATGAGCTCCTTGTCCAGCGGATAGAGGCTGCGCAGGTCGATGACCTCGACGCCGATGCCGTCCGCCGCGAGCTTCTCCGCCGCCTCCAGCGCGTCGTACACCTGGCGGCCGTAGGTGATTATGGAGAGGTCGCCGCCCTCGCGGACTATGCGGCCCTTGCCCAGGGGGATGGGCTCGAGGCTCGTGACCTCGCTCTTCATGCTAAGCAGCACCTTCTGCTCAAAGTACATGACCGGGTTGTCGTCGTCTATGGCCGAGAGCATCAGTCCCAGCGCGTCCTGGGCGCAGGAGGGGTAGACGACCTTCAGGCCGGGGACGTGGGTCAGCCAGGCCTCGAGGCTCTGGGAGTGCTGCGCCGCGGCGCCCGTGCCCGCGCCGGCGGGGAGCCGGACGACCATCGGCATCGAGATCTTGCCGCCGAACATATAGCGCATCTTCGCCGCCTGGTTCACGAGCTGGTCCATGCCGACCGTCAAAAAGTCGCAGAACATGAGCTCGGCTATGGGCCTGAGCCCCGTCGCCGCCGCGCCGACCGCGCAGCCTATTATCGCGCCCTCGGATATGGGCGTATCGCGCACCCTCTCGGGGCCGAACTCGGCAAGCATGCCCGCGGACACGCCGAAGCAGCCGCCGAACGCGCCGACGTCCTCGCCGAAGAGCACTACGTTGGGGTTCTCACGCATCCGGATACTCATGCCCTCGCGGATGCCCTCTGCATAAGTCATCATCGTCATCTCTCGCGCACCTCCTCAACTATGTCGGAATAGACGTCCACGACGGCGCTCTCCAGAGTCGGTATCGGCTGGGCGTCCGCGAAGACGATGGCGTCCTCGACCTCCTTGGCCACCTGCGCGTCTATCTCCGCAAGCTCCTCGGCCGTGAGCACGCCGTTCTCGGCCAGGAACTGAGCAAAGCGCGGCAGCGGGTCCTTCGCCAGCCAGGCCTCCTGCTCCTCCTTGGGCTTGTAGATGGCGGGGTCGCCCTCGAAGTGGCCGTGCTGGCGGTAGGTTTTGCACTCGAGCAGCGTCGGGCCCTTGCCCGCCCTGGCGCGGGAGACGGCCTCGGACGCCGCCTCATACACGGCCAGCGGGTCGTTGCCGTCTACGGCGATGCCGGGGATGTTGTAGGCCGCGCCGCGGTCGGCCACGTCCTTTATGGCCTGGTGTCTGTCCTGGCTCATCGAGATGCCGTAGTGGTTGTTCTCGCACACAAAGATTATCGGCAGCTTCCAGATGGACGCCATGTTCAGCGACTCGTGGAAGGTGCCCTGGTTGGTGGAGCCGTCGCCGAAGAAGCAGACGCAGACCTGGTCCGTGCCGCGTATTTTCGCCGAGAGGCCCGCGCCGCAGGAGATGCAGTGGCCCGCGCCGACTATGCCGTTGGCGCCGAGGATGCCCTTGTCCCTGTCGGCAATGTGCATGGAGCCGCCCTTGCCCTTGCAGTAGCCCGTAGCACGCCCGAAGAGCTCCGCCATCATCAGGTTCAAGTCGCCGCCCTTGGCTATGATGTGGCCGTGGCCGCGGTGCGTGCTGGTGATGAAGTCGTCGTCGCGCAGGCATTCGCAGACGGCGGGCGCTATGGCTTCCTCACCCAGGTACAGGTGGACGAAGCCGGGTATCTTGCCCTCTGCAAACAGCCGCGCAGCCGTGCTCTCGAAGTCGCGTATGCGCCGCATCTTCACATACATGTCCTTCATTTGCTCTTTGCTGATCGCCATTTGTTGACCTCCTTCATTCCGTGATGAAAACTTCCACGGCGGCCAGAGCCGCCTCAATGCTGCAATCCCTGTCGCCGAAGGCCGCGATGCACAGCCCGTCGACCACGAGTCCGCCCTTTACCGCTTTCACCTCCACCGTGCCCACCGGCAGCGCCTCCGCCACCGCGGCACAGTCCACCTCCTCCGGCCGCGAGACCGCGACCGTTGCAAGTATCCGCACCTGGCGCTTGAAGTCCGTCAGTCCCAGCACGTCCTCCAATCCGCACAGGCAGCTGCGGGATACCGCGTCTTTCACCGCCTTCTTCGCCGCCTTGGTGACGTCCTGGCCGTGAAAATCCGTCCCCATGCCGAATTCAACGATGAATTTCTTCAAATTCTCACCTCCGTGATACTCAAATTTCATTTCCTCCTTGAGTATACACTCTCGTCTCAATATTCTCAAGTCAAATCAATTACTTTAACAATTTTCGGCGCTAAAGACAATTAATGGGCCTGATTTTAGGGCCAATTTCATAAATTGTGAGACGTTTAACAGAAAAACCGAGACAAAGCGGGGCGCTTTGTCTCGGTTTTTTGAGAAAAGTATCAACTTTTCTCACTAAAGTGAGAATATTGAGAAAATGAGAAAAACTATCGCAGACTCTTGACGTCTATGCCGCAGCGCTTGATGTGGCGGTAGAGGGTGGCGCGGCTGACGCCGAGCTTCTTGGCGGCCTCGCCCACGTCGCCGCCGCAGAGGGTGAGCGCGGAGAGCAGCTCGCCGGTCTCGCCGCCGTGTGCGTGAGGAGCCGGGGCGCTCTCCGGCGCGGGGCCCAGCGCGGAGCGCAGGCTCTGGGCGTCGAGCTCCTCACCTGCGGAGGAGTAGAAGGTGCGCTCTATGGTGTTTTGCAGCTCGCGCACGTTGCCGGGCCAGCCGTACTCCGTGAGTCCGGCGAGGAATTCCGGCGTCATGTGCCGCTCCGCCTCGCCCGACATGCCGTTCAGCCGCGCGAGGAACTGCTCGGCGCAGAGACCTATGTCCCCAGGCCGGGCGCGCAGGGGCGGTATCTCCAGCTTGAGCACGTTCAGCCGGTAAAAGAGGTCCTGGCGGAAGGCGCCCTCGGCGGCCAGCTGCTCCAGGCGGCGGTTCGTGGAGGCGATAATGCGGATGTCGAGCTCTATCTCCTGGCTGCTGCCGACGCGGGTTATGCAGTGGGTCTCCACGGCGCGCAGGAGCTTGGACTGGAACTCGATGGGCAGCTCCGCGATCTCGTCGAGGAAGAGCGTGCCGTGGTTGGCGAGCTCAAAGCGCCCCGGGTTGCCGCCCGAGGACTGCGCCCCGGGGAAGGCCCCCGCCTCGTAGCCGAAGAGCTCGCGCTCGAGCAGGTCACGGGGGATGGAGGCGCAGTTTATGGCCACGAAGGGGCCTTCGGCGTGGCTGCCCTCGTTGTGCATGGCCTGGGCGAAGAGCTCCTTGCCCGTGCCGCTCTCGCCCTCGATGAGGATGTTGCCGTCGTAGCGCGCATAGCGCCGGGCGAGGGCGATGGTCTTTTTCATGCCGGGGTCGCAGGTGTAGATGTCCTGGAAGGTGTATATGGCGCGGTTGCCGCTGACCTTATTGACGGAGTCGATGAGGTGGGTCTGCTTCTTGAGCGTTACGCAGAGGGTGCGCGCGTCGTACTCCATCGAGGGCGTGACCGCGACGGAGCAGTGCAGCATACCGTCCCCGGTGATGAGGCGCGAGTCGTCCGCAAAGCAGCGGCTGCCGCGGCGCCAGTCCATGGCGTCCCAGCCGATGTCGGGCATGAGGCGGCGGAAGTCGCGGCCCTGCAGCTCCTCCAGGCCCAAGCCGAGCAGCCGCCGCGCGGCGCTGTTCATCCAGATGGCGCGGTAGTCGTCCTGGCTGAGCAGGACTATGCCGTCCGCGCTGCTCTCGAGGGCGGAGTGCATGATCTCCGCGTTGTGCAGCAGCGAGAGCTTGCCCTCTATGCCGTACACCGCCGCGAGCACGACGGCGAGGGTGTGGTCGTGGACTCCGGAGGCGTCGCCGGACATGTTGAAGCAGCCGATGACCTCCCCGTTCAGGCCGTGGATGGGCGAGGCGGAGCAGGTCCAGCCGTGGTGCGTGCGGCAGTAGTGCTCAGGGCCGACCATCTGTATTGGCGTGTCACAGTCGAGCGCGACGCTTATGGCGTTAGTGCCGACGCTGAGGTTCGACCAGAGCGCTCCCGGCACGAAACGCAGGTCCTCCGTGCGCTCCTTGATGGACTCGTCGCCCATCGTCTCGAGCACATAGCCCGCGCTGTCCGTGAGCACCATGAGAAAGCCCGTGCGCCGGACGATGTCGAAGATGCTCTGCATTATGGGCAGCGCCGTGTCTATGAGCGTGCTGTTGGCCTCGCGGATGGACTGGAACACGGCGTCGTCCACCCTCCTGCCCAGGCCGCCGTTGGGGTCCATCCCCGCGTCGCGGCACTTCTTCCAGCACTCGGCCACGGCGGGCTGCACGGAGGGGTCCATGCGGCCCTCGTAGACGTATGCGGCCCAGATCTCCTCGAGCTTTTTAAAGTCCTTCATCTTCCGCGTCCTCCCCGAACATTAAAGTCAGTATCTCCCCCAGCGTTATGCCGCCGAACATCTCCCGCAGCGGCAGGCCCTCCAGCGCCGCGCGCACGTCGCCGCGCTCGAAGCGGCGGCCTGAGAGCGCCTCGCGCGCCCGGTCCCAGCCGGTCATCGCCATGAAGTCCCCGGCGAAGGCCGCGTCCCGGATGTGCCCGGCGTGGATATCCAGCCGTACCTCCATGCTCCCGCCCGGGAAGCGCCGCCGCGAGCGGAAGCCGAAATCCGGCGCCCGGCCCCAGTTCCACTCCCAGCTCCCGTACTTCTCCGCCGCCAGGGTGCGCACGCGCTCGAGCTCGGTCTCCGTCAGGCTCTCCCGGACGAGGCCGCCGCGCGTCAGCTCGGCGAGGATAACGCGACGAAACTCCCCGAGGTCCATGTCCGCCGGGAGGAAGTCCCGGATGTTCCCCACCCGGCTGCGCACGGAGCGCGCGGCCTTGGAGCGGAACTTCTCCGGGTCCGCCCGGAGCGCGCCCGAGAGCGCCTCCGCGTCCGTGTCGAAGAGCAGCGTGCCGTGGTGCAGCACCCGGCCGCGGCTGAGCCGCTGCGCCGTGCCGGAGACCTTCCGGCCCTCGACGCAGATGTCGTTCCGGCCCGAGAGCTCCGCCGCGACGCCCAGCGCGGAGAGCGCGCGGCACACGGGCCGGGTCAGCGCCTCCATGCTCAGCGAGGCCGTGTCCAGCGCGTCGGTTATGAAGGAGTAGTTGAGGTTCCCGAGGTCGTGATACACCGCCCCGCCCCCGGTCATGCGCCGCACGACGCGGATGCCGTGCGCGCGGACATAGGCCGGGTCCACCTCCTCCGCGGCGTTCTGGTTGAGCCCGACGATGACCGAATTCGCGTTCTGCCAGAGCATCAGCCAGTCGCCCTCGCGCCGGTTTTCCAGCACGAACTCCTCAAAAGCCAGGTTGAAAGCCGGGTCAGTGCTGCCCGTCTCAAGATAGTGCAGGGCCATATCGCGCCTCCGTCTCAATTGGTGAGAAAATTATAGCCTATATTTTCCTTAAAGGCAAGTGTTTCTCAATATTTTCTCATATCTGTACAAGCGGCGGCGGGATGCGGTATAATGTGTCAGAATCACGCAGGAAGGAACGACTAAATGAAACGGCTGGTCATCGGAATACTGGCTCATGTGGACTCGGGCAAGACCACGCTCAGCGAGGCGATGCTCTATCGCGCGGGCGCGCTCAGGAAGCTCGGGCGGGTAGATCATCGGGACGCCTTTCTCGACACCGACGCGCTTGAGCGCGAGCGGGGCATCACCATATTTTCAAAGCAGGCGCTGCTCTCCCTGCCGGAGGCGGAGCTGACGCTGCTCGACACGCCGGGCCACGTGGACTTCTCCGCCGAGGCCGAGCGCGCGCTGCAGGTGCTCGACTACGCCGTCCTGGTCGTCAGCGGCACGGACGGCGTGCAGAGCCACACGGAGACGCTCTGGCGGCTGCTGGAGCGCTATCAGGTGCCGGTGTTCATCTTTATAAACAAAATGGACCTCGCGGGTGCGGACTGGGGCGAGAGGCTCGCGGAGCTGCGCCGCCGCTTCGGCTCCGGCTGCGTGGACGTGACGAACCCCGCCGAGGCCGAGGACCTCGCGCTGTGCAGCGAGGAGCTGCTCGAGACGGTAATGGAGGGCCTCTCCCCCACCGACGAACAGCTCGCGCGGGCGGTTTCGCGGCGGGAGCTCTTCCCCTGCTTTTTCGGCGCGGCGCTCAGGCTCGAGGGCGTGGACGCGCTGCTGGAGGCGCTGGAGCGCTATACGCTGCCGCTGCCGGAGCGCTCGGACTTCGGCGCGCGGATATTCAAGATAACAAAGTCCGAGGACGGGCAGCGCCTCACCTGGCTCAAGGTCACGGGCGGGGAGCTGCGCGTCAAGGACGAGCTCGCCTCCAGGAGCGACGCACGCCGGGAATGGCGCGCAAAGGCCGACCAGCTCAGGCTCTACTCGGGCGCGAAGTTCCGGCTCATCGGCTCCGCGGAGGCGGGGACGGTCTGCGCCGTGACGGGGCTTGCCGAGAGTTACCCCGGCGAGGGCCTGGGCTTTGAGCCGGACGCGGCCTCCCCGGCGCTCGAGCCGGTGCTGCGATACCGGGTCATCCTCCCCGCGGGCTCGGACGCGGCGACGGCGCTCCGCCAGCTGCGGGAGCTGGAGCAGGAGGACCCCGCGCTGCACGTCGTCTGGGACGAGCGCCTGGGCGAGGCGTTTTTGCAGCTCATGGGCGAGGTGCAGCTCGAGATACTCCAGAGCGTCATCGAGCGCCGCTTCGGCCTCAAGGTCACGTTCGACGAGGGCGGCATCCTCTATAAGGAGACGATAAGCGCCCGGGTCGAGGGCGTGGGCCACTACGAGCCGCTGCGGCATTACGCGGAGGTACACCTGCTGCTCGAGCCGGGAGAGCCGGGGAGCGGCGTGGTCCTCGCCTCGGACTGCCGGGAGGACGAGCTCGCGATAAACTGGCAGCGGCTCATACTCACGCACCTCGCGGAGAAGTCGCACCTGGGGACGCTGACCGGCTCGCCGCTCACCGACGTGAGGATAACGCTCCGCTCCGGCCGCGCGCACCCGAAGCACACCGAGGGCGGGGACTTCCGCCAGGCGACTTACCGCGCGGTGCGTCAGGGCCTGCGCACGGCGGCGGCCTCGGGCGGGGCTGTGCTGCTTGAGCCCTGGTATGAGTTCACGCTGCGCCTGCCGCAGGAGGCGGTGGGCCGGGCTCTTGCGGATATGCCGCGGCTCTCGGCGGAGTTCGCGCCGCCGGAGACGGAGGGCGAGACGGCGGTCATCCGCGGCCGCGCGCCGGTCTCGGAGCTGCGCGTCTACGCGCGGGAGCTCGCGGCGTACACGAAGGGCCGCGGCCAGCTCTCCTGCCTCCCCGGCGGCTACGCGAAGTGCCACAACGCCGAGGCGGTCATCGCCGCGGCGGGCTACGACGCAGACGCGGACACGGCGAACACGGCGGACTCCGTGTTCTGCGCGCACGGCGCGGGCTTTGTGGTGCACTGGGATGAGGTGCCGGAGCACATGCACCTGCCCAGCGTGCTGGAGCGCGAGCGGCGCATTTCCCGGGAACCGGAGGAGGCGCGGGTCGAGCGCGCGGCGGCGTATCGGAACATGCTGGCCACGGACAAGGAGCTCATGGCCATCTTCGAGCGCACCTACGGCCCGGTCCGGCGCGACCCGGTGCAGGCCATGCGCCCGGCGCGGCGTCCTGAGAGCCCGAACCTGCACCGCGCCCCGGCAAAGCGCTCCCCGGACGGCCCGGAGCATCTGCTGGTGGACGGCTACAACGTCATCTTCGCCTGGGACAGCCTGCGTGAGATAGCCGAGGGCAACCTCGACGCGGCGCGCCAGCGGCTGATGGACATCCTCTGCAACTACGCGGGCTACCGGCAGATCGTGCCGATACTGGTTTTCGACGCCTACAAGGTCAAGGGCGGCGAGCGGGAGGTGGAGAAATACCACAACCTCTACGTCGTGTACACCAAGGAGGCAGAGACGGCGGACATGTACATCGAAAAGGCGACGCACGAGATAGCAAAAAAATACACCACCCGCGTCGTGACCTCGGACACGACGGAGCAGCTGATAATCCTCGGCAACGGCGCAATGCGCGTGAGCTCGCAGAACTTCGAGGAGGAGGTCCGCGCCGTCGAGGAGGAGATACGGCGCTATCTCGGCTCGCAGGGGAAATAGCGCGCTGGAATTTGCTTGTAAGGCCGCGGGATTTATGATAAGGTAAATAAAGATGATCAGACAGCCCATGGGCTGTCTGCGTTGAGCGGAGCCGCTCAACAGCGTGTTAAACTTGTGACTACTCAGGGAGGGATATCATGAAACGAAAGATTTTGATGCTCGCACTCCTCACCGCGGTATTTGCCCTGCTCCTCTGCGTCGGCGCGGGGGCGGTGGATGAGTACGACCTCTGGGTCAACGGCGTCCATGTCACCAGCGACAACGCCGCCGACGTGCTGAACGACGGCACGGTCAGCTACGACGCGGCCACCAACACCCTGACGCTCGACGGGGCGGAGCTGAGTGTTTTGCACACGTTCGATAATCAATACTACGGTGTGATTCTGGCAAGAACAGACGACCCTCTCACCGTCAACGTTATTGGAGACAGCAAGATAACGGTTGAGGCGCCGGGTGGAAATGTTGACAATGAACAAAGTGCATTCGGCTTCGGCATATTGCACGATGAAACCGGATTTGCTCCTGTTAATAAAACATGGTCGATAAATCTGACCGGTACGGCAACTCTGGATATTGAAGTAAATTATTTCGGCTCAGGAATAAGGGCTCATGAAGATGTCGACATTGAGAAATTGACATTAAATATTAACGTCAACAAGACTGATGATATCACCGATGAGTATGGCGGCGGCAAGTTTTCCGAGGCAATACGCGCAAATGATACCCTCACAATAGAGAACGGTGCAACTGTAAATGTGAACTCTGTTTCCGGCACCGGCCCTATATACAGCGAAAACGGAGATTTGGTCATTAATGATGCAACAGTAAATGTAACGTCCTTGGCTGGAATAGAACTTTCGGATGGAAGCAAATTGGGTGCGAATCCCATCATATCATACGGAGATGTGATCATCTCCGGCAATTCAAACGTCACGGCGAAGGGCTATTTTGGAATCTGCGGTAACAATATTCAGATATCCGGCAACGCCGTGGTGGACAGCACTTCTACCGTAGACAGTGCTTTTTGGGTACCGACGGGCAAAATGACCATTACCGACAACGCGCAGGTGACTGCCAGCGGCTTTATAGTTGGTATCAATTCCAGTGGCGGCGTTGAGATCACCGGCGGCACTTTAAAGGCGTGCGGCGAAACGAACTACGCCATATACAGCTGGGAAGACCTGATCATCAAAAACAGTATAGTTGAAGCCATATCTGATCCCGAATATTACTCAATAGGTGCTTCAGGCGCTGTTGATATAGATGATTCATGGGTCTCATCTAATAACGGTGCATATGACGCTGCCATAAATAACAGCGTTGAGATAACGGGCAGCAGCGGTCAAGCCTACGGCGACGTTGCTTTGCCCGGGGACGCGACCGTTCCCGAGGGCTGCGTCCTTGTCCTTAACGAGGGCGAAAGTCTCATCATTCCCGCGGGCGTGACGCTGACGAACTACGGCACCATTCAGGTCCTGGGCGGCAGCTTTACCAACGACGGCACCTACATTGACTACGGCAAGACTATCGGCGAGATACAGGGCAACGGCAGCTTCCCCAACAACTGGTTCGTCACCGTCAAGTCCGGCAACGGCGCGGCGGATGTGGTCTATCGCGTCGTAAAGGGCGAGGGCTTCACCCTCCCGGAGGCGCCGCAGAACAGCGGGTACATCTTCCTCGGCTGGAGGAGCGGGGATGCGACGTACAGGGCCGGGGAATCGGTTGACATAACTTCTAACGCCACCTTCACCGCCGTGTGGGGCAACCTGCCGGATGTGAAGCCCTCCGAGCCGGAGACCCCGGACACGCCGGTGTTCCCGTTCTACGATGTCACCGCCCGCGACTGGTATTACAGCGCGGTGAAGTATGTCTACGAGAAGGGCCTCATGGACGGCGTTGACGTGGGCGTATTCGCTCCGAACGACACGCTGACCCGCGCGATGGTCTGGACGATCATCGCCCGCGCCGAGGGCGTGGACACCACCGGCGGCGCGACCTGGTACGCCAAGGCCCAGGAGTGGGTCACGGCGAAGGGCATCTCCGACGGCGAGAACCCGAACGCGGCCATCACTCGTCAGGAGCTAGTGACGATGCTCTACCGTCTGGCCGGTGAGCCCGCGGTGAGCGGCACCATCACCGCGCCGGATGCCTCCAGCGTGAGCACTTGGGCAGCCGACGCCATGACCTGGGCGATGAACATCGGCCTCGTCGAGGGCGACGAGAACGGCGCGGTCACGCCGACCGCCACCGCGACCCGCGCCCAGGCTGCGGCCCTCATCATGCGCTATCTCGAAAGCTGAAAAAACGGCAAAAGGCCGGGAAACTCAAGGTTTCCCGGCCTTTTTTCATATCCGCTGCAGGGCGCAGCGATGGAGGGTGCGGGCGAGGAGGCCGCCGGCGCTGTTGCCGAGGGTGATAATGAGCACTCTCAGCACGGCCGGGCCGCTCCAGAGCCCGGAGAGCCAGAAGTAGAACATGTCCGCCACGCAGTGCTCCGTCCCGGCGAGTATGAAGCCCATCACGCCGAAAAAGAGCACGAGGTACTTCCCCAGCTCGTGCGGGCAGCTCTTGTAGCCCTCGACCGCTATGTAGATGAAGATGTTGCACAGCACGCCGAGGAAGAAGAGGCTGACGAGCCCGTCGCCGAGCTTCACCTCGCAGAGCGCCGCCGCGCCCTCCGCGAGGCCGGAGATGCGCGTCATGCGCGCGAACACGGCGGTGACGCCCGTGCCGACGAGGTTGCCCAGCCAGATGACCGGCAGCGTCAGGGCGTATTTGCCGTCGTTCTCAAAGGCGTAGCAGATGCGGCCCGTATAGAGGCAGAGGCCGAAGGTGCAGATGGTGTAGAGCCCTATGGTGAAGAGCGCCGAGCCGACGACGCGGCTCTCCACCGAGAGGTACACCAGACCGCCGAGGCCGATGCTCATGCCCGCGAAGGCCGCGGAGACGAAATTTCTCAGCGCCGCCATCTTACAGCTCGTAGCCCTCGACGACGCGGTTGAAGCTGTACTCGGGCGTGGGGAACTCGCCGGAGAGGGCCTCTGCGTGGAAGGCGTTCAGGCCGTCCACCATCTCCTTGCGGATGTGGGCGAAGTGCTTGACAAAGCGGGGCTTGAAGTCGCCGTACATGTCGAGCAGGTCGTGCGTGAGCAGCACCTGGCAGTCGACATACGGGCCCGCGCCTATGCCGAGTATGGGCACACTCACCGCCTCGGTCACGGCCTTGGCCACGCCGCTCGGCACGCACTCGAGCACGATGGAGAACACGCCCGCCGCCTCCAGCGCCCTGGCGTCCGCGATGAGCTTGGCCGCGCCCTCCGGCGTGCCGCCCTGCATCTTGAAACCGCCGAAGCTTGAGGCCGACTGCGGCGTCAGCCCGATGTGGCCCATGACGGGGATGCCGACCTCGACCATGCGCCGGATGGTCTCCGCCATCGCGGCCCCGCCCTCGAGCTTGACGCAGTCGCAGTGCGTCTCCATGAGGATGCGGCAGGCGCTCGCTATGGCCTGCTCCGGGCTCTGCTGATAGCTCCCGAAGGGCATGTCGCCCACGATGAAGGTGTCCGGCGCGCCCTTAACCACCGGGCGGATGTGGTGGATCATGTCGTCGAGCGTGACGCCGACGGTGGTGTCGTAGCCGAGCATGACCATGCCCAGCGAGTCGCCGACGAGGATGACCTCCGTCTCGCTCTCGTTCACGATGGAGGCGGTGGTGTAGTCATAGGCGGTGACGTAGGTGAACTTGCGCCCCTCCTGCTTGAACTTCTTGAAGTCGGGGACGGTCATTTTCTTTTTTGCCATTGTTCTCTCTCCTTCCTGACTATAATATACCGGCTCCGCCGCGCACTTTCAAGGTTTCGGCGGTGAAATTTAACATCTGGGCACTTGGACGGGCGCTTTGGGTCTGATATAATTATAATATAGCCGCCTCGCGGGCGGCAGAGCATCTTCCGGAGGTCTGTAATGAACATTGCAAAACTGATGATACCCAAGCTCTACACCGCCTTCCTGCACGAGAACGACACCATCCGCCAGGGACTCGAGTGCTTCACCCACCACGGCTACACGGCCATACCCGTGCTCAACGAACACGAGCAGTACATAGGCAGCGTCACCGAGGGCGACTTTCTCCGCCACGTCCTGGCCACCGGCACCACCGACCTCAAGGCCCAGGAGCAGTACCGGATCAAGAGCATCGTCCGCCGCGACTTCTGCCCTGCCCTGCCCATCGACGCCGAAGGCGCCGACGTCGTCGCTGCCACGCTGGACCAGAACTTTGTGCCCATAGTCGACGGCCGCGGCACGCTCTGCGGCATACTCACACGTAAGGCCGTCATAAAGTACCTCTCGGAGGCCGCGGGGCTCGGTTGAGCGAACTTTTCGCGCGCTCCGGGAACAAGTCCGCGCCTTTTGCAGTCCAAGCATCGTAAAAATGCGCCGAGGCGCGCATACTTACATCACCCACAGCACCGGAGGTGTTATGATTTGAAAAAGAAGCTCATTTCCCTTGCGCTCATCTCAGCGCTCATCCTCTCCCTGGCCGCCTGCGGCGCGCCGGTGGCGGAGGTCACGCCCACGCCCGCGCCCACGGTCTCGGGTGAGCCGGAAGCCAGCCCCACACCGGAGCCGAGCGCGGAGCCCGAGAAATTCGACGGCACCATCCTCGTTTCCAGCGAGTTTGACGGCCTTGCGAGCACCTATGAGGGCTACATCGTCCTCAAGGCCGACGCCCTGCTGCCCACCGTCACCATCGAGGGCCGCGACGAGGCCGCCGCCGCGATAACCAAGGCCCTGCAGGAAAAACTCGCCGCCAGCGAGGACAACACCAAGGACGCCTACGACGCGGCCTGCGAGGCCTTTGACGCGCTGGACGACGCCGGGCGTGAGATATGGCTCGCCTACGGCTGGAGCAGCAGCGCCGAGGTGGAGCGCGGCGACGGCGCGGTGCTCAGCCTGCTCTGCTACACCTACGCCTACACCGGCGGCGCCCACGGGAGCTACGACTATTTCGGCCAAAACTTCAGCACCGTCACCGGCAAGGCCCTCTCGATCGACGACCTCACGGACGACCCCGAGGCCCTGCGCGCGGCGCTCACGGAGCACATCCTCGCCGCGGCCAAGGAGGACGCCGAGGAGCTCTTTGACGTCGAGGGCTTCACCGAGCGCGTGTACGACACCGACGCCTGGTATCTCACGGACGACGCGCTGGTCATCGTCGCCCAGGTGGGCGAGATCGCCGCCGGGGCGCGCGGCAAGGTCGAGTTTGCCGTGCCCTATTCCGAGCTCGGGGGCCTTATAAAGACCGAGTATATCCCCGAGCCCTCCGAGGCCTCCGGCACGGCCGCCGACCTCTCCATCGCCTTTGCCGAGGACGCCGCCGACGTGCCCGTTGCAGGCTCGGTGCGCGTGCTCCGCTCCGAGGGCGAGGAGGAGTATCTCGTCGACTACCGCATAGTCGCCGCCGCGGACATGGGCCCCATCGCCCTGCACGGCAGCTCGATAGCCGCGGGCGACACCATCACCGTCTACGACGAGGAGGAGCCCACCGTCATCTACGACATGGGCGACGAGTACGCCTGGATAAACAAGCTCGACGCGGGCGAGGCGCTTGCGATAAGCTCCGTGTTCATGGACACGCCGCAGTTCTGCCTTGTCCTCTCGGACGGCACGGTGCTCCAGATATCCCAGAGCGGCAAGGACGGCTCCCTGCTGCTCAGCGAATAAGCCGCAGCCCACCGGGCCGCGCCGCAGTTTGCGGCGCGGCCTTTTTTGCGTTTGTCGAATTCTGCCTTGCGCTGGGTGCGGTGGCTGGTATATAATGTTTAGCATGTTTAGCGTATTGGCTATGCTTAGCGCAGAAGCTTAAAATCAACGGGTTTGGTGCGGTATATGGTTTTTTCTAGTCTCATATTCCTATATGCCTTTTTGCCCCTCTCGCTCCTTGTGTACGTGCTGTGCAAGGGCAGGGAGGCAAAAAATATGTCCCTGCTGGTCTTTTCCCTCATCTTCTACGCCTGGGGAGAACCGAAATACGTCCTGCTGCTGATGTTCATGTCGCTCTGCTCCTGGTTCTGCGCGCTGCGCGTGGAGAGGGCGGCCTCGCGCAAGGGGAAACGCGCCTGGGTGGCCGTCTCCTGCGCCATAGACATCGCGCTCATCGGCTTTTTCAAGTACGCGGGGCTCATCTGCTCCGTCTTCGGCGAGGTGCCGGAGTTCATCGCGAACATCGCGCTGCCGATAGGCATCTCGTTTTACACCTTCCAGCTGCTCACCTACGTCGTGGACGTCTACCGCGGCGACGCCGAGGCGCAGCCGAGCTACCTGAACGTCCTGCTCTACGCCTCGCTCTTCCACCAGTGCGTGGCGGGGCCCATCGTGCGCTACAAGACCATCGCGCACGAGCTCTTTGTCCAGCGCGACAGCCGCGACCTGCTCAGCGGCATCTCCCGCTTCACCGTCGGCCTTGCGAAAAAGACGCTGCTCGCAAATCCCTGCGGCGCGCTGGCCGACCAGCTCCTGCTCTCGACCGACGCGGCCTCCAATGCCTCGCTCTTTGCGGAGAACCTCTCCACGCTCTCCGGCCTCTCGGCCCTGGGCGCCTGGGTGGGCGTCGCGGCCTTCATGATGCAGATCTACCTCGACTTCTCGGCCTACTCCGACATGGCCATAGGCATGGGCCGGATGCTGGGGCTGCACTACCTTGAGAACTTCGACTACCCCTACCTCTCCAAGACCGTCACGGAGTTCTGGCGGCGCTGGCACATCTCGCTCGGCACCTTCTTCCGCGACTACGTCTACATCCCGCTCGGCGGGCGGCAGTGCTCCAAGGCGCGCTCGGTGTTCAACCTCTTCGTCGTCTGGGCGCTGACCGGTCTCTGGCACGGGGCGCACTGGAATTTCGTGCTCTGGGGGCTGTACTTCTTCGTGTTCATCCTCATAGAGCGGCTCTTCCTCAAGCGGCTCTTTGCAAAGCTGCACATCCTGCCGCACATCTATCTGCTCTTTGTCGTCTTCGTGGGCTGGATACTCTTCCACTTCACGGACGTGCGCCTGGGCTGGACGGTGTTCCTCGGCCTCTTCGGCGCCAACGGCAACGCGGCGTCGGACTTTGTGTCGATAACGCTGCTCAAGAACAACGTCTTCCTCCTCGCCGTCTCCGCCATCGCCTGCACCCCGCTCGTAAAGACCATGGCCAACGGCGCGGGCACCCGGCTCCGGCGCAGCCGCTCCGGGGAGAGGCTCTTCAACCTAATGGCCTACATCGTGTTCCCGATAATCCTGCTGCTGCTCTCCACGGCCTCGCTCGTGGGCGACAGCTACAACCCCTTCATCTACTTCCAGTTCTGAGGTGCGCGCATGAGCCACGAACACGAACAAAAACACAGATCGCCCCGCGCCAAACGCCGCGAGGAGGCAAAGCGCCGCACGCGCATCGCCGTGCCCTTCTTCGCCGTGCTCTTTGCGCTTACCATAGTCGCCTTCATCCTCCCGCTGCGGCCCACGGAGTCTGCGAGCGAGAAGCGAAAGCTGACGGAATTCCCCGCCTTTTCCGTGGACACGCTGCTCTCGGGCGAGTACTTCGACGGCATCGGGCTGTGGTTTTCGGACACCTTCCCCTTCCGCGACTACTGGCTCTCCGTCTCCTCCCGCCTGGGCGAGCTGCGCGGCATAAACGACGTGGTCATCTACGGCGACATAGGCGAGGCGGATGAGCTGCCGCCCGCGGACGAGACGCCGGAGCCCACGCCCACCCCCGAGCCGACGCCGACGCCCGAGCCCACGCCGACCCCCACTCCCCCGCCGACGCCCGAGGTCGTGCTGACCTCCCCGCCGGAGGAATCCGTCGAGCACTGGGGAGGCCTCCAGGTGGACGACGAGACCGAGGTCATCTACGGCAACGTCCTCCAGATAGGCGACGCGGCCTTTGCCTACTACGGCTTCTCCCAGAGCGGCTCCGACCGGCACATCGAGCTTGTGAACTCCTGCGCCGAGATGCTCAAGCAGTACAACGTGAAGCTCTACGACATCCTCATCCCGACCAGCGTCGGCGTCGTGGTGTCCTCGGACTACATGGAGCAGCTCAAGTGCACTGACCAGGGCCAGACGATAAGCTATATCTTCTCGCGCGAGAGCGAGGACGTCGGTCGCGTGAACGTCTTCAACCGCCTCATCGAGCACAACGACGAGTACCTCTACTTCCGCACCGACCACCACTGGACGGCGCTCGGCGCCTACTACGCCTACGAGGAGTTCTGCGCCTCGGCGGGCTTTGAGCCGGTGCCGCTGGAGGACTTTGAGGCGCGGGACATGGGCCCCTTCCTCGGCTCGTTCTACGGCAGCTGCTCGCAGAGCTCCAAGCTGCGGGAGGACAACGTCACGGCCTATAACCCGCCGGGCGACATCACCATGACCATCACGAAGGACAACGGCAGCTCCTTCGAGTGGCCGGTGCTGACGGACATGTCCAAGTCGAGCATATACTCGAAGTATATGACCTTCCTCGGCGGCGACCACCCGCTTGTCACCATCACCAACAACGACCTTCCGGACGGCCCCAACTGCGTCGTCATCAAGGACTCCTTCGGGAACCCCTTCGCGCCCTATCTGACGCAGCACTACCACAACGTCTACGTCATAGACTACCGCAAGTACAGCGCGATGACGCTCAGCTACTTCGTGCAGTATTACGACATAGACGACGTGCTGCTCACCGAGAGCCTGGCTATGGCTCAGGGCGGCGGGACGCTCGACCTGCTGGAATGGTTCTGCAAATAATTTGAAAGAGAGGCAAAAGAGAGATGTCCATTGAGAGAGGGCGCGCGTATTTCAGGCAGTTCGGCATGGAGGACCGCGTCATAGAGTTCACGGTCTCCAGCGCGACGGTGGAGCTTGCGGCCAAGGCGCTCGGCGTCGAGGGTGCGAGGATAGCCAAGACGCTGTCGTTCAAGAAGCCTGAGGGCGGCGCGCTGCTCATCCTCGCCGCCGGAGACGCGAGGATAGACAACCACAAGTTCAAGGAGAAGTTCCACTTCAAGGCCAAGATGCTGACCCCCGAGGAGGTGCTCGAGCTGGTCGGCCACCCGGTCGGCGGCGTCTGCCCCTTCGGCATAAACGAGGGCGTGGACGTGTACCTGGACGACAGCCTGAAGCGCTTCGAGACCGTCTTCCCCGCCGTCGGCAGCCCCTCCAGCGCCATAGAGCTCAACCTGGACGAGCTGTGGAAATACTCCAACGCTCTCGAGTGGATAGACGTCTGCAAGCTCCCTGAGTGATAAAAAACCGCCGCCCGGTATGGGCGGCGGTTTTTGCGTGTGCGCCGTTCCCCGTGCAATAGACCGCGCTGGTCCTGCCCGTTCCACCCCATTTCTTTGCTCTTGCGCAAAGAAAC
>UMHQ01060493.1_pt1 | contig 34770 bp, 42 predicted proteins | sample 1965531 | NCBI WGS metagenome assembly UMHQ01 (sample SAMEA4836098, study PRJEB28245) | human gut metagenome | biome: gut microbiome; material: fecal sample | place: Denmark | collected 2008 | reverse complement strand
ACCCCCTACTCACTTTGGCGGAGAAAGCTGGGGCTAGACCCCGCAAAGGAAGAGACCCTGCCGATGAAGCTGGGGCACCTTATGGAGGATACGGTAGCCACCCTTTATGCAGATGAGACGGGGGCGATGATCGACCCCGATAGTGTGGGTGACTTCATTGTATATCATGATGAGGTACCGCACCTGAGGGTATCCCCCGACCGTTACGCCACGAGAGCGGACGGCACTCTTGAGGTGGTGGAGATTAAGACTACTCAGATGACGGTAGACTCTGATAACCTGCCCGAGTGGTGGTTCTGCCAATTGCAAATGAATATGGGCGTGACGGGCATTCACGAGGGTACGTTGGCGTGGCTCTCCTCTGGACGGACGTTTGGGTATCAGCACATCAAGTTGGTACCTGAGTTCTACGACTTCCTTCAGGAGTCTGCGGATCGCTTTTGGCGTGAAAATATCCAAGGCAGGCAAGAGCCTAAGCCTATCAATAGTGATGATATCCTAGCAAAGTACGGCATCGGCACTAAGGGCAAGGAGGTGGAAGCGAATACGAGTACTTACCAGGCGTGCCAACGCCTTAAGATGCTGAAAGACCAAATCGCAGAGCTAGAGGTGGGTAAGACTAGGCTAGAGGAAGAGATTAAGCTGGCGCTGAGTGACGCTACTGAGCTAACGTTTCATGGTGAGCTACTGGCCACTTGGCGGGGCTCCAATGGTGTCAGTTCGTTCGATCGCAAGGCGTTTGAAAGGGACCACCCTGAGATAGCGAAGCGGTATATCATTGAGAAGCCTGGGGCGAGGAGGTTCCTACTAAAGTGAAGAAGAGCATAGAGATACGGGCAGTGGTCAACTACCTGCACATTCTAAGACCAGTTCGGAGGCCTACGGAGCGAAAGAGCTACTATCGGTTGGACGTGTTAGTGCCAAAGGACGACTGCAGCACATTGGAGCAGATAGTTAATGCGGTTTGGGCAATGGGGGCGAAGCTTGACGATACCGACCTGTTGAAGGATGGCGATGAGAAGGGGCACACCCTATACAAGGGGTGCTACTACTTTACAGCAAAGAGGGCGAGCGACCTCGACCCGATGAAGATAGAGGGTATTCCACGTAATGGCACGGTGGCTTCTATGAAGCTTCTGCCACTTCGGGCTTATGTGGGCGGTGCTCCGAGTGTCACCTTTAGACTAGAGAGTATAAGTTTCAGTAATTAATAAATGTTTTTAAGATGAGTAATTTGATTGTACAAGGTGTTATCACCCACGTTCTCCCAGAGGAGAATGGAGTAGGCAAAGCGAGTGGCAAGGAGTGGAAGAAGCAGACGGCGGTTTTACAGACGCAAGATCAGTATCCGAAGTATATCGCCTTTGATATGTTTAACAACCGTATCGTACCTCTCCAGGTGGGGCAGTCGGTGCAGGTGCAAATCTCTGTGGAGAGCCGTGAGTATCAGGGTAAGTGGTACAGCAATGTGAATGCGATCGCAGTGGCTCCCGTACAAGCAGGTATGGGTATGCAGATGCCTCCTCAGGGTGGCTTCGCACAGCCTATGCAGGGCTACCAGCAACCTCCAATGCAGGGGTATCAGATGCCACCGCAGGGGGTGCAGTCCACGCCTCAGACGCCGACGCCACAAGCTCCATTTAATAAGCGGGGCGAGGATCTGCCCTTCTAGCTATGGCAATGAAGAAGCGCAAGGTAATTCAGAATATGTGCGTCGGCCTAGAGGTCTATGCGGAGCACCGCTTCAAGATGCCTTACTCTGAGCTACTGGATAAGCTTTGGGAGGAAGCAGGGGTAACGGAGTTCCAACTCCTTAATGCCCTTCAGTTGCTCGGTAGACTAAATAAGCGTGGCAAGAATAGGCTGGCGGAGATGAAGGAAGAGATGAAGTAGTTAACCCTGGGGTGGTGTCTAGCTCGCTCACAGCGGTGGGGGGTGCTGGTGCGTGCCAAAAATTATTACTCCCCCTTTAGGACGCGACCAGTAGCACCACCCCACTTTTTACATGACAGCGAGCGAGGGGAGTGTTTAAGAATTACTTAATAACTGAAAGGAGATGACAAGAGAAGAGTTTGATGCCACGAGGTGGTATAATTGGATTAAGGTCCGGGAGCGGGGGAAGCGAGCAAAGATAGACGTTTGCATTGACTGGGTGATTCGTTTAGTGGCTGTGATGTCCCTACTGATGACTGGCTTTAGTGCAGGGTGCGGAGATTATTTAGTGGCTACAAGCTTTGCGATGAACATTGTGTGTGTGGTGCTATTAGCAGTGACTAGAAAGGAGATGAGAGTATGGAAGAGAAGAAATACAAGCGACTAGAGGACGAAACTATAGAGGTAGACGGACATACCTTGTACAGAATTGAAGCCCTCAGAGACTTTGGGTGTGTTAGAAAGGGATACAAGGGGGGCTTTGTCGAGAGCGAAAAGAACCTATCACACGAGGACAATTGCTGGGTGTATGATGATGCTTGTGTGTATGGCAATGCGAGGGTGTACGGAAATGCGGGGGTGTACGAAAATGCTAGAGTGTACGAAGATACGGAGGTGTGCGGAGTAGCTAAAGTGTTCGGACGTGCGGAGGTGTATGGCGATGCTAGAGTGTACGACAATGCGAGGGTGTACGAAAATGCTAGAGTGTACGACAATGCGTGTGTGTACGGCAGTGTGGAAGTGTATGGCGATGCAGAAGTGTATGGATATGCTAGAGTACACAGCAATGCTAGAGTGTGCGGCGAAGCTGAAGTGTATGGATATGCGGAAGTGCACGGCATTGCGGAAGTGTATGGCGATGCAGAAGTGGGCAGAGATGCTATAGTGTCAGACGAAGAGGACTATATCGTTTTTAAAAACTGGTGGAGCAGCGGGCGATATTTCACGTGGACAAGGAGTAACAACAGGTGGCAAGTGGGGTGCTTCTACGGCACAGGAGAAAAACTAATAAAGAAAGCCTATGCCGATAGTGAAAGAAGTGGCAGGGAGTATGAGCGAATTGTTAAGTATGTAGAGGCGATTTTGAGAGATGAAAGAGAGTAAGCAACTAAAGGTAACAGACCTGCGGATAGGCGACAAGGTGCGGGACAAGCGTACCAGATTTCCGCTAATCGTTACGGGCATTCTTTGGTATCTAGGAGATGACCCGAGGCACGCCACTCTATACCTAGACTTTGACGGCAACGAGGGTGACGAGTGGGAGCTGGAGCTGGACGAAGTGGAATTGGTTGGGAATTGACTGCGTGTATGAAGAAGATAATGTTTAACGACAAGTACAGATTAACAGATGCCGTGCTAAATGGTACAAAGCCACAGACGAGGAGGTTCCCGAGTCCGAGATTGATTGAACAATATAATTCCTTGCTGGAAGAGTATGAACTGGCTTCAAAAAATGTTGGAGTTCCGTGTTCTGTCGTGAGTGTAGAGGACTTTCTATTAGAGCGTGCTCCCTACAAAGTCGGAGAAGTAGTAGCGGTTGCTCAGAACTACAAAGATGCAGGAGTAGGTTTTGAAGACCTTGCTAAAGATGCTGATATACTTAGTATCAAAAGTAAAGTTAAGGGGTACTCTAACAAGATGTATGTCAAGGCTAAACTAATGCCTCACCAAGTCAAAATCACCAACGTGCGAGTCCAACGACTACAAGATATAACAGAAGAGGAATGTATGTTAGAGGGGATTAGGGAGGTAGAAGTAAGCAATAATTGGGGTAACTCTGCAACTCATACGGAATATATTATAACATACTACAACGCAAAGGGTTTAGAGAAACAATTAAGAGCAAGAACTCCACGAGAAACCTACGCACTGTTAATAGATAAGATTAGTGGAAAAGATACTTGGGCAAGAAACCCATACGTCTTTGTGTACGAGTTTGAGCTACTATAAGAAATAAGGAAAATGAATAGAGAAGATGTTGAGCTGAGCCCGTGGAGGTATTGCGGTGAGGACTATAGGGAGGTAGTAATTTGTAGGGAGCTGAAGTTATACCGGAAGTTCTATGATCCCGATAAGTATAAATTCACGATGCGATTTAGCAAAGATGAGAGGTACTACCTCTTGGAGGTTTATGACTATGGCAATGATTCGGGCGAGATACCCTGGTGTGATAGCTTTGTGGATTTACTGAATAAGGCGGAAGAAGAGATTGACAAGATAATAGATGCGATGTATGACGAGAGATGACGCATGGTAGTTTGTTTTCTGGCATTGGTGGTTTTGACTTAGCAGCCGAGCAAGTTGGGTGGACGAACTTATTCCATTGCGAGTGGAACCCATTTTGTAGAAGAGTGCTTGACTATCATTTTCCTAATTCAGAAAGTTATGAAGACATCAAAGAAACAGACTTTAGAAAGTGGCAAGGCAAGGTTGACGTTCTCTCAGGAGGATTTCCATGTCAACCTTTCAGTACAGCAGGCCTCAGAAAAGGCTCGACAGATGACCGCTATCTCTGGCCGGAAATGCTTAGGGCAATTGATGAGGTCAGACCCACTTGGATTGTTGGTGAGAATGTTGCTGGACTCCTCTCAATGGTACACCCCTCTGAGAAGACTAAGATGGAGAGCAGTCAAAATCTATTCGGAGAGAGTTACGAAGTCTATGAGCAGCGAGATCAATATATCCTCTTCGAAATCATTGAAGCACTTGAATCGAGAGGATATAGCGTCCAATCATTTATTATACCGGCTGTCTCCGTTGGAGCACCGCACCGCAGAGATAGGATCTGGATTGTTGCCTACTCCAATGACACAAGGGTTGAAAGTACAAGACGAGAAGGGCAGAATGAAGCCAATGTCTCCAATGTTGTTACCAACTCCAACAGTTCAATCTGCAAGGGGGAATGTAACGGACAACAGAAAGAGGGGGAATCTAACAGATGCAATAGCGATTATCTACAAGCCAGAAAAGCCCCGAGAGGGTGGAGCAACTTCCCTTCTCAATCCCCTGTATGTGGAGGAGATGATGGGATTCCCAGAGAATTGGACTCTATTACCTTTCCTAGGTGGCGAACAGAGAGTGTCAAAGCGTACGGAAATGCAATAGTGCTAGAGGTGGCAAGGAGAATTTTTGAGTGTATAGATCAGTTATCATAAGATTAAATGTATGACGTTAGAGGAGTTTGAAAATATGAAGGTAGATAGAAAAAAGATATACAACAAATTTGGTGGTAGATGTGCATACTGCGGACATAAAATAACACTTCAGGAAATGCAAGTAGACCACATCACACCAAGACGTCACTTTGAAATGAACGGTAAAAGTATGGCATTAGCAAATGAGATTAATAACCTGAACCCTGCTTGTCCTATTTGTAATCACTATAAGAATGCAACACCGCTTGAAGAGTTTAGAAATTGGCTGTTAGGGGAGTTACATATACGACTTAAAAAGTTGCCTAAAAGGACAAAGTTAGAACGTACTATAAGGAGGAAAGAGTATTTATCAAGAGTATGCGAAAGGTACGGAATAAGTGAAGAGAAGCCTTTTGACAGGGTGTTTTATTTTGAAAAAGAGAAAGGAGGTGAAGAATGAACACGAGATGGGAGAATTGGCAGGCGACATTTGGGCAATTGTCAGCAGAGTACCAAGCCGAAAGAGAGTGGGCTGAAGAGAATGGAATGCGGTTGGATTTTCATTTATACATACAGTTTGACGCCATTGACCGCTTTTATGTAAGGGTTTCCGATTGGGCTGGAATGGACGTTGTAGACCCAAAGATCTTCGGAAGTCTTGAAGAAGCCATTGATTATCTATCTGATGTAGACTGCGAGAAGTTTACAGACGAGCAGTGGGAGGAGTTTCAAAAGATGATTTGATAAAAACAGAGGTCGCCACCGCAACTTTGCCACAGCGGTGGGGAGTGTCGCAAAAAGAATGAATTAATAACAATCAAACTTTTTTCTCACAGTTTCACTTCAAGCGACAGCGGTGGCGACCTTTTTAACAAACTAGATATGAGACAAGATTGGAGATTTACCGACCCTTTGATACAAGAGGGTGGAGTGTTGGAATTAAGGTGCGAACACTGGATGGGAATTGAAGTTTGGAAGTACGAGCTAATACTCACGTTTGGCAAGATGAAAGTACGTGCAAAGATTAGGAAGCGAATATTTTCCAACTTGGAATGGAGCGATATTGCAAGCGTGGATGGACTGGGTTTGCAAGAGACTTTGATTTGGGCAGAGGAGGTGTTGGATAAAGAGCTAGTGGATAAAGATGTTGAATGTGGAGAGCTTCCAGATGTAAGATGAAGAGGTATAAGATTAACTACGACGCTATCGCCTCGGGGGTGGCAACCCTCGAGGAGGTGTTTGGAGGCAAGCAGACGGATAGACTGGTGGAGGAGATCGCAGGCAAGATTGCAAAAGAAGCTGAAGACATTAGAGGCTGGAGGACTACCCACCAAGCTATCAATAATAAGGTGTCGGTTGAAATATGTGCGGAGTTCTCGGATAGGGGTCTAATTGATATGGATTATATCATCGTAAGCATCAACAACTACACTAAAGCACCAGAATACGGTATAGGAAGGGAGTTCTACATAAGGGATAGGGAAAGGAGCTGTGATATTATGCTGTCCGATGAGGAATGTAAGGCGGTGGAGGAGTGTGCGAATGAGCTGTATGCTCTGAATAATAAATAACCTACTACGTGGTGGAGGGGTGCTAATGTGATTAGACTATGAAACGAAGTGATTAATGATGAGGCGAAGATAAGGATAGCCGTGGCAAGCTCCCGAAGGGATACGAACTGGCATAATACGGTTATCTCGTGGGGGGAACTAAAGGAAAAGTGTAAGCCGGTACGAACTAAGGAGACGCTGGAGGAGTACCAGGCGATGACACGTGAGGAGCGTGGCAATGTGAAGGATGTCGGGGGCTTCGTCGGGGGTGTGCTAAAGGCGGACGGTAATCGGAAGAATGACAATCTGGAGTGCCGAACACTCTTGACGATCGATGTGGATGAGGCAACTGCCCTCCCTGAGAAGCCGAACCCTCGGCTGGCGATGATTGTCCACTCTACGCACTCGCATACGACGGAGAAGCCTCGCTACCGCGTGATTGTCCCTCTCTCTAGGCCTTGCGAACCACTGGAGTACTCTGCAGTGGCACATAAGATGGCGGAGGGCATCGGACTAGATGAGGTGGATATGACCTCTTGCGAACCGGTGCGGTTGATGTACTGGGCTTCGGCCCCGAAGGATGCCCCTATTCTCTACCACGCTAAGGACGGGGAACCGCTGGACGTGGACTTCATGCTAAAGCAGTATAAGGACTGGACGGATCTATCGGAGTGGCCGACGAAGGATAAGCCGGGCGTCGGTGCTGTGAGTGGTGCGAAGCAACGAAAAGCGGTGGCAGGGGCTCGCCAGAAGTGCCCTAGGGAGAAGAAGAATATCATCGGCTCTTGGTGTCGCACCTTTGATGTCTATCACGTGCTGAATGAGGTGCTATCGGGGCTATACGTCCCTGCGGGGCTCAATCGGTTTACGTATGCTAGTGGCTCATCGTTTGGAGGGGTAGCGGTCTATGATGATGGGGATTTCTTCTACTCTTACCACGCTACGGATCCGCTCGGAAGTCGGCTCCTTAACTCTTGGGACTTGACCCGCCTCGCGCTCTTTGGGCACCTGGATAAGGAGGTGGCACCGACGACACGGATCGACCGCAGGCCGTCGTACCAGGCGATGCAGAAGTATGCCCTCGGTATCCCTGAGGTGCGCCAGGATTACCTCAAGTATCAGCTGGCAGAAGCCCAAAAGGGGGAGCCGCTGGAGCCCGTCTACAATGAGGCGGAGGCAGTGGAGGCGGAAGCGGTTGATGATAGTTGGCTTGATGAGCTGGAGGTAACGGAGAAGGGGGCAACAGTGCCAAGCCTCCACAACTTCTATACTATCCTCCGAAATGACCCTAACCTTATCAAGGGACGGGTCGTTTACGATGAGTTTAAGCGGGATAAGGTGATCGTGCGACCTCTGGAGTGGGAGCGTGAGGAGGGTGACCTCTGGACGGATGCCGATACGGCTCAGGTGGCTCTCTATATTGAGAAGGTGTATAAGATTAAGAATAAAAATGACCTCCAGATGATGTTAGACGCAGTAGTTAGGGAGGATGCGTTCCGTGAGAATGGAGTGCGTAAGTTTATCCTCCGTGAGAAGTGGGACGGGGTACCCCGTGTGGACACGCTTTTTATGAAGTACCTAGGGGTGGCAGACACTCCACTTAATCGTAAGATATCCCGCCGCTCGCTGGTGGCGTGTGTGGCTCGTGCGTTTGACCCTGGGGTTAAGTTCGATCAGATTATAGTCATCGTGGGCGACCAAGGGATTGGCAAAAGCTCTATCCTTAGGCGGCTCGCAGGTGGCGGTAAGTACTTCATGGACTCCTTCACGCTGGATACGAAGAGTAATAAGATGCAGGAGGCGGTTGTGGGGTCTTGGATTGTGGAGATACCTGAGCTGGAGGGCTTCTATAAGGCGGATATGAACACGATCAAGAGCTTCGTCTCTAAGCAGAGTGACGAGTTCCGACCTGCCTACGCCCGTGAGAAGGTGGCGGTGAAGCGTACGTGCGTCTTCTTCGCCACAACAAACGACGATGAGTTCCTTCGTGATAGCTCGGGTAACCGCCGTTTCTGGATACTGAAGTGTGGCACGCCTGAAAAGAGTGTGTTCGACCTCACGGACGAAGATGTAGCACAAGTGTGGGCGGAGGCGTATCATCTCTACAAGGAGGGCAAGACGCCCCTATACCTCGACCGCAATGAGGCTCGGGAGCTCGTGGAGCTACAGAAGGAGTTCGACTCTGATAATGACCAAATCGGCGCCCTTGAGGCGTTCCTTGACCTCCTCCTTCCCATCGACTGGCATACCTTTGAAATGGATGAGCGACGAGCCTACTTTGAAGCTCAGAAGCGTGGCGTGGCCTACATACGTGATCATTCCCTTGGCTTTAAGAGCATCGGCACGGAGAAGCGCAATGAGGTATCGGCCGTGGAGGTGGTAAATGAGTTCTTTATGATGGACAACGGCAAGGGCAACCGCCAGAGCCGTATCGCTAATGACCTCCTCAAGAAGCTAGATGGCTGGGAAATGATAGAGGGTAGAAAAAGTGTAACTGGTGGGTATGGAAGACAAAAGGTATTCAAAAGATTGTGAAAAAGAGGTGGATCAGACTCCAGTTTCTCTGATCCACTCTGATCCACTTTGCAACTTCTCTGATCCACTTGGAGGGTCAAAAGTGGATCAGATGGATCAGACTGGATCAGACTGGATCAGAGAATTTCTTGTCTGATCCACCCCTACTCCCCTCTATATAACTACTAACTACACTACAATGGATCAGATGGATCAGAGAATAGTAGAAAAACATAAAATAGGTGTTTTACATAGGAAATAGAGTAAATGGGGATGTAGAATAGGGTTTCTGTAGGAGTTGGCAAATCTCTGAGCCATCCAATCCACCCAAACCGCAAAGTAGCGAACGAAATGTTAAATTTATAAGTAGGATATGATAAACGAAAAGTATTTAGAAAAGAAATTGACCGAAGGTCTCCACTCCCTAGGGGTGTGGTGTGAGAAATATACCAACCCATTCAAGGCAGGGTACCCCGACCGCCTTTGCATCACAAAGGGAGGCAACGTCTTTTGGGTGGAAGTTAAGACCCCCGGGGAGAAGCTCCGCAAGCTTCAGATGATCCGCAAGGCAGAATTAAAAGCCATCGGCTCCCCCGTCTTTGTGGTGGATAGCAAAGAGAGCCTAGAGGAAGTGCTTAGCTTTGCAAGACAGCCCCGCAAACAACTCAAGATTTACATCTCTGGAGCGATTAGCGGTCGAGACTACCGAGAGGTCGCTTTGGATTTTGAAGCCGCACAAACGCATATTAGAGTGTTTTCCGACTTCCTCCCCATTTCTCCACTTGATAACGGCCTTCCCCTTGATACCCCTTGGTCCGCTCACATGCTCCGCGACCTCGAGATACTCAGAACTTGCGACGCCGTGCTGATGCTACCAGGGTGGCAGCACTCCTCAGGGTGCCAGATAGAAAAGATTTTCGCAGAGCGTCTCGGCCTCCGCATACTCATGGGATTTGACGAGCTCAAAGCTCACGCCCATGAGACTAAACGCAAGTAACCTCCACAGCTACCAAAAGAAAGCAGTACAGCATATACTCAGCACCCCACGTTGTGGCGTGTTCCTAGAGATGGGGCTCGGCAAGACCGTCAGCACCCTCACCGCCATCGCCACGCTGATGCACAGAGGCGCCCTCCGCCATACCCTCATAGTCGCCCCCAAGCGAGTCGCCCTCCACACCTGGGACAGCGAGGCAGAGAAGTGGGACCACCTCCGCACCCTCCGCTTCAGTAAGCTGCTAGGCAGTAAGAAGCAGAGAGAAGCCGCCCTCCTTACCCCCGCCGACATCTACATCATCAACGTCGACAACCTCCCTTGGCTACTAGATACCCTCGGGCGGACACCCTTCTTCGATATGATAGTCATCGACGAATACTCCGCCTTCAAGAGCCACAGCACCAAGCGGTTCAAAGCCCTCAAAGTCTACCTCAGCACCTACCCCCACATCAGAGTAGTAGGGCTCACAGGCACCCCCGCCCCCAACTCCCTTGAAGACCTTTGGAGCCAAATCTACCTCCTCGACAGCGGAGCACGGCTCGGCCGTTACATCACCCACTTCCGGCAGAAATACTTCTACCCCCTTTGGAGCAACGGCCACATCGTCTACAAGTGGGGGCTCCAGCCAGGGGCAGAACAAGCCATTTACACCGCCATTGGAGACATCTGCGTCAGTATGAAAAGCGAAGACTACCTCACCCTCCCACCCGTGCGGTACACCGACATTCAAGTAGCCCTAGACCCCAGCGAGCTCACCGCCTACCGACAGTTCCAGCGAGAGCAGGTACTAGAGCTAGAGACAGACGAGGGGCAGGAGCTCATCACCGCCAGCAACGCAGCCGTCCTAAGTGGCAAACTCCGACAGTGGACAGGTGGCGCCCTCTACACAGAAGACGGCCAGAGCTACCGAGAGACCAACACCGCCAAACTAGAGAGACTCAAAGAGATGATGGAAGAGATACACACCCCCGTTATCATCGTCTACGAGTTCCGCCACGAGCTAGAGCGACTGCGTAAGACCTTCCCCAAGGCACGTACCATAGACGAGCTAGGCGTATTCGACGCATGGAACAGAGGCGAAGTGCCCATCCTCCTCGGCCACCCCGCAAGTATGGGGCACGGACTTAACCTACAGAGCGGAGGGCACATCATCATTTGGTACACCCTCACATGGAGCCTAGAATTGTACCAGCAGATGAACGCACGCCTCGCACGTCAAGGACAGCGGGAGCGCGTGACTATCTACCACATGGTCGCCACCGGTACACTAGATGAGCGAGTAGTTAAAGCACTCCAGAGCAAAGAGCAAGGGCAGAACGCCCTTATGGAAGCCATAAAAGCAGAAATACAAACGGGAGCAAAAGCCAAGACCCCTAATGTGTGAAAAACTAATCATGAAGTACAAAGAGCTGAAGAGACTAGAGAGCGAGCTTAATAGAGAGCTAGGCTTGCTCCTAGCTCCGCCGCTCACCGACCTCCGAGAAATCAAATCCATTTGCCACCAAGTGCGAACAACGGATCTCCAGCCATTTGAGGAGAAGGAAGTATGCATCGCCGTAGTCCTCCGCCTCTACAGTCCTGAGAGCCTCCTAGCCACTAAGAGAGTGAAGCGAGGCATCACCCGCGAACTCTCCCAGGCGCTCCGGATCAACTACAGCTACACCAGCAACCTCACAGGAGAAGTGCGCGTGCGGTATCAGCTGATCCACCCCTTCCGAGAGAAAGTAGATGAAACAGCCCTAGAGATATTAAAAGACAAAGCGAGATGAACAGACGAAGAAGCCCCCTAAGAGGGCAGAAGCAGCCTATCCACCGATGCGGAGAGTGCCGGCACGCCTACGGACACCGCCGACCCTCCCAAGCTACAGGCGAAATGACTATGTGCCTCTGCCCACACGTTGACAACGCCTCCCACTACATACTTACCTGTCGTCACTCCTGGCAGAAGTTTCAGCCGAATTAGCCTCAGCCGTTGCCCGCTCCAGCTCCTCCACAATTCCCCTAAGCTCCTCCAGCGTTGTGGCTCTGTAGTGTGCTCCCTTGTGGTAGACGAGTGCCGTCAGCTCCTCGCTAGAGGTGCCAGGCAATAACTCAGCAACAGGCACGCCAATCGCATTCGCCATCTCCTCGAGTGTTGAGATGGTTGGGTTGCCTCCGCTCAAAATGGTACTAACCGTTTGCTTTGCCTTGCCCATTCTGTTCGCCATCTCCGTTATCGTCAGCCCCTGCGACTGCATGACCTCCCTAATCCTATTCGCTACTGTGTTTGTATCCATTTGCATCAAGTTTCTGATTTGTACTACAAAGATAGTACTTATATATATAGTGTACGTATATATAAGTATTAAACAAAGTTAAAGTACTAATATATTAGGTATTTTATTTGGCAGTGTCAATATATATACGTACCTTTGTACTACAAAGATAAGACAAGACGAGAACATTAAAGTGAAGGGCTAACACTTAAACACGAGCAACAAACGAGATGAAACAGATAGCAAGCAACAGCGAGGGGTACAAAGTAGGTGACTATCTCTACAGCACTTGGGGTTACGAGCAGACAAACGTAGACTTTTACAAAGTCGTAGGGGTTACAGCGAAGACCCTCAAGATAGTGCCTGTAAAGAGCAAGACAGAGATCGCAGACTCAAGCCTGAGCAGATATGTAGTACCTACAGATGAAATTGATACGCATTGTGTATTCGATAAGAATGGCGACATCAAGAAGAAGGGCTACATGACTAAGAGGATAAACAAATATGGCTACATCTCTATCTCTGGTTACGCAAAAGCCCGCAAGTGGCCCGGCAGGTCAGTTTTAGAAACTAGTTGGTATTAATAGATAACACGGGGCGGTAGATGATACCGCCCCACTAAACACACAAACGAGATTAATTATGAGCAAGACAAACAGAATTCGCCTGAGCGAGGTTATGAGCAAGGCGTGGTACCTTTTTCGCACCTATGGTACAACATTCAGCGACGCACTCAGAAGGGCGTGGGCATGGTTCAAGTTGAGAGCACAGATGCAAACGGGGGTGGTAGAATTTTGGTTCACAAAGGCAGACGGCACGCAGAGGCAGGCCTTTGGCACCCTCAGAAGTGACCTAATCGGTGAAGTTAAGGGCAGTGAGCGCAAACCTTACGAGCACCTACAGACCTATTGGGACACCGAAAAGCAAGACTTTAGATGTTTCAAGCTGATAAACCTTGCTATTTAGAGATTAAAAGACTACATTTGATACCACAAATCCAAACTAAGTAACATAGTTTATATTACAAACAAACCAGAGTTATCCCGCGTCGCTATTTGTTACCTACATTTGTAGAGCGACAGCGGGGTAGAGCAGGGGTAGCTTACCACTTTGACTTGGTGGAGGTCACTGGTTCGAGTCCAGTCCCCGCAACTAATAAACAGAAAAAAGTATGAAAGTATTAACACTCAATCTCAAGCAGCAGTACTTTGATGAGATCGTAGCAGGTAAAAAGACGCACGAATACCGCGAGATACGGCCAAAGACAGCAAATAGGTATATCCAGTACGTCGACGTAAACGGCAAAGTATATGCAGGCAACAAAGGCAATGATATCCCCGAAGATATCGATTTCGAAGCAGAGCCAATCCAGTACGACGCCATTAAATTTCTCACAGGTGCCTACTCAGGCAAACGCCCCTACATCATCGTAGAGGTGAAGGACGCACAAATTGTCTACATCGTAGATGAAGATAACAACCCCAAAACATTCGATTACGAGGGCGAAGAGTATCTCGAGGCAGAGATAGACTACACCCTTGGCGAGATTATAGAGAGAAGCAATTACTAGTATTTTATAACCCTTTAATTTTCAAGACGAGTCAAGAACAGAGGACAATTAACAGTTAACGCTACCTCAGGCTATAGAGGTGGCAGGCAGGCTGCATCAACAAGCAGTGGCGGTAAGCTAGGCCGAAACGGCAAGTACATCACACGAAACCAAAGGTATCGCGACTTGCGTATCGCCTTCGGACTAAGTGCAGGCTAAGCCATGGGAAAGATCGCCCAAGCCAATAGGAGCATCGACCTCATCTGTGCAAAAACAGATGAGGTGATGCTCTTTAATAGCATGGGCAAAGATAGCCTCGTGCTGCTCGACCTCATCTATCCCAAGTTTAAGCGTATCGTCTGCGTCTTCATGTACTTTGTAGAGGGGCTGGACCACATAGAGAGATACATCAAGTGGTGCCAGGCGAGATACCCACGAATAGAGATGGTGCAGGTGCCACACTGGAACCTCACCTACATACTCCGTTCGGGTACCTACTGCGTCCCCAACCCAAAGGTGAAGCTGATGAAACTGCGTGACGTGGTAGAGGTGATGCAGGTACGCACGGGTCTGCACTACGCATTCATAGGCATGAAGAAAGCCGACGGCATGAATCGTCGCCTCATGCTCAACGGCTATCAATCCAACGGCTACGAAAATCAAGGGCTAGTCTATCCACTTGCCGACTGGACACAGCGGGATATACTAGCCTACATGCGACAAAAGAAGCTCCCTCAGCCCATACGCTACTCGCACAACGCAAGCGGTGGCATAGGGTTCAACCTCGAGTGCTTCCTCTGGATGCGCGACAACGCACCCCAAGATCTCCAAAAGGTCCTACAAGCATTCCCGATGAGTGAGCGGATCCTATTTGAATACGACCATGAGCGACAAGAATAAGTACTTTACCAGTAGCTCCGTAGAGCTACAGCGGTCACAAATCAAGCCGGCAGGCTACAACCCCCGCACCATCACACAAGAGGGGAGGAAAGCCCTCAAGAAGTCCATCCGCCTCTACGGCGTGGTCGGAGGTATCGTCGTGAATAAGCGGACAGGCTACACCATCGTGGGCGGACACCAAAAGGTATCCGTCCTCGATGAGCTACAGAAGTACAATCCCGAGACGCACGAAAACGACTACTCCCTCCGAGTAGAGCTCATTGACGTAGACGAGAAGAAAGAAAAGGAGCTCAACATCACCCTCAACAACCCCAACGTCGGGGGCGACTGGAACTACGATGCCCTCCGCGAGCTCATTCCAAGCATCGACTACCAAGACGTCGGCTTCACCGAGATAGACCTCAACCTCATCGGGTGCGACTACCTCCTACAGACCGACATCGAAGCCACCACCGCCGATGCCCTCTCCGATATGCTCGCCCCCGTGCAAGAGGTGCGAGAGGCAGAGAAAGCCGAGCGAAGAGAGGAGCAGAAAAGCGAAGCCGAGCGGATAGCCCACATGAAGGCAGTTAAGCAGCAGGTGAGGGAAGAGGCCGAGGAGAAAGCCAAGGACATGAACGCCTATGTCATGCTCTCCTTCGATACCTTCAAAGCCAAAAGCGACTTCTGCAACCGCTTCGGTTACGACCCCTACCTCAACATCATCAAGGGCGAGGTATTCAGCGACCAAGTGGAGCGAGTAGAGTAATAGCAAGAGTGCCATGCAAGAGAAGAGGAGAGCCACCATAGACCGAGAGAAACTAGAGAGGATATCCGAGGAGAGCAAGCAAAAGGGACGCCACTCCAGAGCCCGCATCATACCCCCTACGCTAGAGGATTTCGAAAAAGTAGCACGCGACACCAAAGGACGCATCGGCAAGATTGCCGAGGTCTTCAGTGTCTCTCCCGACACCATCTACAAGTGGCGCGACGAAGAGAAAGGCTTCCGCGAAGCCCTCAACGCACCCCGTGAAATAACGATGGACAAGATCGAGGCCACCGCAGAGCTCCTCGCCTTTGGCATCCCCGACATCGACCCAGAGACCAAGCAGTTCAGAGGGTGGATAGTGCAACCCAGCGAGCAAGCCCTATTCCGTCTCATGAAGGTATACGGTATGCACAGAGGGTTCGGCGACAACCCCCAAGAGGTCAATATCAACCTCAAGGAGGGAAGCATCCCTATCAAAAAGTGGCTATCCCTCAATACCGAGGCACCACAGCAAACGGGAGAAGAAGGCGATACCGACGCCTAGCCCCTCCCACTCTATGCCCACACCCATACACAGCGTATACGAACCCCTCTACCTGAATGATGATAAGTTCATAGTACTTATCACAGGAGGTCGTGGCAGTGGGAAGTCGTATGAAGTCTCGCGCTACATCGAGCGACTCACCTTCGAGCAAGGGCAGAAGATCCTTTTCAGTCGCTACACCATGACCAGTGCCGATAAGTCCATTATCCCCGAGGTACTGGAGAAGATCCAAGGCGACGGCACCGCCGAGTACTTCAATATCAAGCAGGACCGCATACAGAACCTCCGCACCCAGTCCGAAATCATCTTCATGGGTATCAAAGCCTCCAGCGGTAACCAAACCGCAAAGCTCAAGAGTATTCAAGGGCTCTCCACCTTCGTCGTCGATGAGGCAGAGGAGTGGGTCAGCCCCGACGAGTACGAAAAGCTCGTCCTCTCCCTCCGTCAGAAAGGGGTTAAGAACACCGTCATCATCGTGATGAACCCCTCCGACACCTCCCACTTCATCTACCAAAAGTACCTCAAGGACACCCACCGCATCGTAGACTACCTAGGCGTGCCCGTGCAGATAAGCACCCACCCCCAGGTGCTGCACATACACACCACCTACCAAGACAACCTCCGCAACCTCGCACCCGAGTTCATCTCCACCGTCGAAGAGCTCCGCGACACCAACCCCGAGAAGTTCGCCCACGTCGTAGCAGGTCAGTGGAGCAACCAAAAGAAAGGCCTCATCTTCCCTCACTACGAAGTTATCGACGAGCTCCCACACTTCCTAAGCCAGAGAGCCATTGGGTTAGATTTTGGGTATACCAACGACCCCTCCGCTGCCGTCCTCTGTGGCGTCCACGGCAACGACCTCTACCTCGACGAGCTATTCTACAAGCGAGGCATGGGGTACCAAGACCTCATCGACGCACTCCAGCAGGCCACCGAGTATAACGATCTCTTCGTCTTCGCCGATAGTGCCGAGCCCCGAGAGATAGCCGAGATATACAAGGGGAGCCGATCTCAAGGCAAAGGCATCAACATCTACCCAGTTAAGAAAGGAGCCGGCAGTATCCTCGCAGGGATACAGAAGATGCAAGACCTCAACATCAAGGTTACCCGACGCAGTAAGAACCTCCGATACGAGATGGACAATTATTCGTGGGAGCTAGACCCCTTTGGCGAGCCCACCAATAAGCCAGTCGGAAAGGACGATCACGCCATCGACGCCACCCGCTACTACGTCTGGGGGCAGCTCTTCGGACAGAGGAAAGTAGAGCGGCAGTGCTGGACCGGCATATAATCACTATAAAGATAGATAGCAATGGACATCAAGAAAGCATACAGCAGTTACAACGCTAGGAAATACGAGGAGTACCGCCGTCAGTGGGAGTGGCAGAAGCACGACATATTTGACGAGAGCATCCGCCCCCGTGATAAGGTAATGGTACGAGACGAGCGTTGGGAGGATGGCAAGCTCATCCCCGCCATACTCAAGGATATGGAGGTCAACCGCATCGCATACCCCATGGAGCAAGACATCGTGCAGAAGCACACCACCTTCACCGTTGGCCGTGAGCCACTCCTCGACTGCACCCCCACCACACCTGCAGAAAGACAGATGCTACAGCTCCTCACAGAGGTAGGTCACGATACCAAGCTAAAGTACCACAACCGCCGGGTAGTCACCTCCTGGCTCTCCGAGTGCATGGTAACCGAGTACTGGTGGGTGGATCCAGTCACCAAGGAGCTAAGGGTAGAGCTTTGGAGCCCATTTAGGGGTGATAAGCTCGTACCAGAGAAAGACGGCACCGGCAAACTCATCGGCTTCTACCGCTTCTACTCCACCCGCGACCCTCAGGGTAGAGAGGTCGAGTGGGCTAGCTACATCACCCCTACCGACGTGCAGGGCTTCCGCCTAGAGCGAGGCGAGTGGGTGCCAGTAGAGGATAAGAGCTTCTCCCACGGCTTCCAAAAGCTTCCCCTCATCTATATGGACCGCCCCGAGCCACTCTGCCACAAGATTAGCACCATACGCGACCGCATCGAGAAGGTATGGAGCAACTCCGCCGACTGCAACGACTACCACTACGCCCCCAAGCAAATCATCTCAGGCGATATAGAGGTAGTCAACTCCAACCCCACAGGGCGAAATAAGACCATCAAGCTACAGAACGGAGGAGATGTCAAGATGCTCACCTGGAACCAAAGCCCCCAGATGGTCACCACCGAAGTAGAGAAGCTCGAGGAGACCGCCTATCAGATTATGAACACCCCACGCCTCTCCCCCAAGGAGATGTCCAGCACTGGTGCCACCAGTGGCGAAGCCTTCAAGTACGTCTTTGCCGGCATACGCCTAGCCGTAGAGAGCCACGAGGAGCAGGTAGGCGAGTACCTACAGCGACGCATCAACTTCCTCCTCCACGCACTAGCCACCCTCCACCCCGAGGTAAAGGAGGCCAAAGGAATGCACATATCCCCACAGTTAGTCCCCTACAGCATAGAGTAAAGATACATACACGTCTTTAATACACTTTCTTTCATAGTTTAGGTAATAAGTTGTTCATGAAGCACTGCGAAGCGATTTCGCGGTGCTTTTTCATGCTTGGTGCCACTCCAATCAAAAGTAAGGGGTTTAGTTTAGGTTGCAAAGCCCAAACTGCTCCCATTGATACTACATTGTCCGTTACTTTTGTGTTAGGTAAATCAATTATCACAAAAGCACGACAAAGGAAATGCTAAAAGAAAAGATCAAGGTCGCACTAAAACAGAAGTACACCGATACTGGGTTAGGCGATGACGTAATGGACGGGGTGGCAGAGATCCTCTCTCACAACGTCAAGGAGGAGGCAGAGATTGATACAGCAGTGGCAGGCTGCGAAGGGCTCCTACGGACGGTGCAAGGGTCGCTCGATAAAGAGCGGAACGCACGCTCAAGCGCAGAGAAGCGAGCAAAGGCACTCGCCGACGAAGCGAAGCAACCACCAAAGGAGCCAGAGCAGAAGCCAAAAGAGACCAACGCCCCTGGAGGCACTGAGACCCCTGGCGAGCTAAGCGAGATGCGGACACTCATTGCCGCACTCACCAAGCAGGTCACAGAGCTCACTGAAGCAAATACGCAGAAGTCAAAGCTGGAGCAATTAACCACCACCCTCAAAGAACACAAGATTCCCGAAGCTTATTACAAACCAATCCTCAGCGGACGCACCTTCCCAGAGGACTTCGACGTAGCTACCTACGCCACGGAGGTTCAGACAGGGTGGCAAGCTATGGAGAAGGAGCTAGCAGGGAAGCGGTTCGACGGTGTCAACCCACCCGATAAGGGCGACCCCGACACTCAGAAAAGCGATGACCCACTAGCAAAGTTAATTAGACAGGGAACAGACGAAATCACCAATAAACAGTAAAAAGAAGATGATGAAAATCACGTACAACAAGGGCGCCGCACAAGGCGCCAAGGAGATTTGGAGGGAGGATACCGTCCGCGTTGATAGCGGAGGTTACAACCTCGACCTCACTGGCCTCACAGACGGGAGCACCGTAGACAAGGGCACCCCGCTAGTGGTAGACTTTGAGAAGCGTACCGCCAAGGTCGCAAAGGGAGCAGACGAATCAAAGACCAACCGACTACTTTACGCAGGCGTAAAGGTAGAGAGTGGAGCCACCATTACAGCGGTGAACGCAGCCGACGAGGTGCGGGCAGAGCTTATTCCACTCAGTGACGCAGTTGTAAAGGCACTACAAGCAAATGGAAGGTTTCTTTTCCTAAAGAACCCCGCTTCAGTTTAACCACAAAATAGCGTAACGATATGAATTATACAATCAACGATATCCTAGGCTCCCCACAGATTATAGGGGCAGTTATAGACCGCTCAAAGGCGGTGCAAAACGACCAGCCATTTTGGAGAGACTACCTCGCTTTTCGTGAGACCAATAGCGACATCTTCGCCACCGCTTACGGAGCTAAGTCAGCTGTGCGCATGGGTAGCGTCATCGACGCCTACTCAGAGAAGCCAATCCGCAACCGCCAAGGGCTAGTGGAGGGTACTCTTCGAGTAGCCAACATCGGCGACCGCTTCCAGATGGATAATGCTCGCCTAGAGCAGTTGCAGACACTTATCGACCGCCTCAATCGCAGCGGTATGGACGCCAACAGCGTGCGTGAGGTTACCGACTTCCTAGTAGACGACTTCAACGAGTTAGTATTAGCTCCTGAGAAGCGTATGGATAAGGTCCTTTCCGACCTCATGCTTAACGGCACAGCAAGCATCACGCTCAAGGATAACCCACAAGGTGTGCAGGTGCTAGACTTAGAGATACCAACCAATAAGGAGGAGGCAAAGACCACCGACAAGGGCAAGCTCTTCACCCTCCTTCAGAAGCTAGCCACCAAGTACCGCCGTTACCGCTACCGTGAGGTACTGATGAGTAACGAGACCTTCGCCAAGTACTTTATGATGTCCGATGAGTTTACGGCTCTCTTCAAGCAGAAGCTAGGCACCAACGAGGCAACCGTAACGGGGCTCCTTACTATTGAGATGCTATCCGCACTCTTCCAGAGCTTCGGACTTCCAAAGGTGCGTGTGGTTTCTCAGGTCGTAAGTACGTTCAACGATGAGGATATCCCAATGCTCGAGGAGGGCAAGCTCGCCTTTGTGCCAGAGGGCAACCTCGGTTACCTCCGCTGGAAGCGTACCTACGAGTCTAGCGACCGCGTGCCTGGCAAGGTCTACACAGAGTCAGAGGGTGGCGTACTAGTTGCAACGGAGCGTACCAATAAGGGACGCTTCATGGAGTACGAGTGCAAGTGGGTGCCAGAGATTACACAGGCTCGCGCCATCGTAAATATCGACCTCACAAAAGCAATCTAGTAAGGTATGACCGTCAAGGAGTTTATAGAGAGCAAGTATCGCGGCCTAGGCGGTATGGTTCCCACTCTCGAGGTGGAGACAGTGGTTATAGCGAGTAAGCTAGACCCAGACGCTCCCCTCACGAGTGAGACACTAGCCACCGCAGAGCGTGCATTTGTAAAGCGCATTCCAGAGGTGCTTTTGCAACCGACTAGCATCAGCGAGTTGGGGGTATCCATCTCCAGAGCAGGGCAAGACGCCCTCCGCCTTTACTACCGCACGAAGTGCCGTGAGCTTGGTATTGAAAACCTCCTAGATGGTGCGGACAGACCAAAGGTTACCATTTACTAATCACTCATACAATGTTAGTACCCAACGCACAAATAAAGCTCTCCCACAAGGTTGGAGATGACACCCCCGACGAATATGGGGTGCCAACCTCCTCTCTTGAGTGGTCGGAGCCCATCACGTGCCAAAAGCAGGCGGTGCGTGATGACGTGCGGGGAAGGTACTCAGATGGTCACTTTCGCCAGTCGCTCTACCGCGTGCACCTACCGATTGCAGATGCTCCAGTGTGGATAGAAGAGAGTACACAAGCAGAGCTATTCACGGACGGAGGTAAGTCGCTAGGTGGGTACAGCGTGCAGAGCGTGGCGAAGGCCTATCTGCTAGATCATTACGAGATAGAGTTAGGAGAGCCGTATGGAGTTTAGTGAGTTTGCACAGAGCTTCAAGGAAGAGGTGAGGCGGGACCAGCTAGAGTGGCTCATTCTAGTAGGCGAGGAGGCCTACGAGATGGCAGTCAGCTCAAGGGCGTTCCAAGACCGCACTGGGTGTCTCATTAGCTCAATCGGATACGCAGTGGTTAGAGATGGCGAGATCCTCCACGAGGGAGGTTTCAACGTGGTACTTAACGGCGAGGAAGGTAGGAAGAAAGGCAAGAAGCTAATTGAAGAGATGATGCCAAGCAAAGGCACGAGCCTCATCTTCGTAGCAGGAGAGCATTACGCCACCTTCGTAGAAGCCAAGGGATACGACGTGAACACCGCAGGAGAGTTAATCATTGACAAACTGATGGCAGAATGGCAAAGGTGAGCCTAATGGCGCGAGGAGATTTCAAGACGGCTGAAGAGGTCGAGAGCGATATCTACACCGCCGTAAGTAAGTACCTCAAGGGCCGTATCGACGGAGAAGCCTACCGCCGTGGTGCAAGACCAACGAACAGAGGAGATAAAGAGGATGCGGTTGTATCCTTCCTCTCTGGGCTTGACGGTCAAGTACAGACGGGGGTAGTTGTGGTCAATGTTTATGTCCCCAACGAGACGAGGGGAGACTCCTACTCAGTTAAGAACGTAGCCCGCTCCACAGCAGTGGCAAGGACACTCCTTAATATGCTAAAAGAGACGAGAATAAGCGGGTACGACCTAAGGACTGAACGCACCGTGCAGACGGAAGAGGACAACGGGGCCACACGAGTGACGCTCCGCATCAAGTACAAGTATAACGCATTAATTGATAGATAGCAAATATTATGGCAACAGTAAAAGGAACAGCGTGGGGAGAGCTAGAGTTTAAGCTCGGTAAGGGTCCCACTGGAGTAGTAAAAGAAGGAAGCTACAGCCTTGAGTACCAGGAGGGCAACACCAAAGAGTGGAAAGCCATCAGCGGACGTGTTGTAGATAAGCGACAGATGCAGGGCTCCATTCGTGTTAGCTACGAAATAAAGGGTATTGAGGCAGGCGCATTCAAGTCGGTGCTAGAGGGAGAGACCACCCTTGTGATATCCCCAAAGGATAAGATTGGAGAGGTTATCAACTTCAAGAAGGGTACTGTGTCAGTAGCTCCCGTCTTCACTGAGGACGGTGGGTACGGCACGAAAGTAACCTATAACGCGATTGCGGAGGATGACGGCTCCCTATTCACCGTCAGCGACGCAAGCACTACCACCGCGTAATCAAGAAGTAAAACAAGCTAATCAAGGGGCGGGTAAGGAGTAAATCCCTCCCGCCCCGTTTTTATCTACAGAGTATATGTGGAACGTAATAGATCAGATAAGAGCGGGTATCGTTGCCATTTGGGCGGTGATTATGGCGGCTCTTGCTCCGACGGCCAATGCCCTTATGCTGTTGGTATTATTTGCCGTGGTGAATGCGTTTGTAGGGTATCAAAGCAATTATATCACCAAGCGAGAGCGGTTCAGCCTCACCAAGTTTTGGAGGGCAGGGATACAGCTGATGATGTATACGGGGCTGGTCATCCTACTCCACCTCGCTTTCTACATCTTTGGCGACACGGATAAGTCGCTCTTCGCCATCAAGGTGGTTTCGTGGATAGCGGTTTGGGGCTACACAGTGAAGATACTGCAGAACTGTCTGCAGATTGCCCCCAACACACGGGGACTGAAGCTCCTCTACTACGTGCTAGCGGTGAAGTTTATCGGCAAACTCCTTCGCGAGCTAGGGATAGAGGTCGATGATAACGAGATTAAGCAGATAAGAGATGAAGAAGAGCCTACCAAGGGGACTGAGGAATAACAACCCCCTCAACATACGACGTACCAACGACCGCTGGAGAGGGTTAGCGCCCACGCAGAGCGACCCCGTTTTTTGCCAATTCACCGCCCCCGAATGGGGAGTACGTGCCGCCATTGTGATTTTGAGGAACTACCAACGGCGATACCACCTCCATACCCTCACGGAGATTTTGCACCGGTACGCACCCACCAACGAAAACCATACCGAGCGGTATATAGAGCGAGTGAGTGCGAGAGCCAAGATACAGAGAGATGCACCCCTGGACCTCGCTAATCGTGACCTCGTCTACCGACTTATTGAAGCGATGTGGCGAGTGGAGTGCGGAGTGCCAGGCGACCCAACCGCCATTAATAAGGGGCTGGACCTCGCAGGGCTATGAGACGAAGGAGAGAACCAGATAACGACGAGGCAAGGGACGCATTGATTGCGATAGTCGCCATGCTGATTAGTACCGTCGCCGCCTTTATACTCGCTTTCCTTTGTGCAGGGTGCCGACCCACAAAGGAGGTGGTGCAGAGCCACACCGCCACCATACAGCAGGGGGTAAAGCTGGAGCGGGATAGCATTCGCTTACCCTACCAACGCCATACCGCACGCTGGTTTCTACCCAGTGGCGCCCTAGAGCGCGAGGAGATAGAGGAGCAAGGAGAGCTTACCCAAGTGGTGGAGCGGTTGCAAGATACCCTTTACATTGTGCAAAGAGACACGATTAGAGAGGTGACTACACCGCCACCACCACCAACCGCCATTACTACCTTACCCGTCCGCATCAATGCCACCCTTTGGGGCGTGGTGATTGGCGCCACGCTGGTGGCCATCATTATAGGAGTGATTAAACTACGCAGATTATTATGAAGCTATTCAAGAGAGCAGAGTCGGAGATTATACGAGTGATTGAGAGTATCACCCGAGCCCCTATCAAGGCAAAGCTCGGAGGGGTGGAGCTGGAGGTGCCTCGCCCCTCTGTCCGCACATCGCTACAGGTAGAAGCCCTCTTCACGAAGCTCACGCCCCACACGGAGGAGGGGGTAAGCATCATGGAGATGATACAGACCCTACAGCAGGCCGACGCCCTCACCGAGGCGGCCACCCTCTTCCTCACCGACGGGGAGGGTAGCTCCTCGCTTCGGAAGGCACTCGCAAGAAAATGCACCCCTACGGAGATAGCCAACTTCGTACTGGAGGTACTGACCGCAGAGGGGGAGGTAGAGGGTTTTTTCGTCTTTACCACTTTCCTAAGCCACCGGCAAAGCCGGCTAGCCCCGACGAGGGAAGTGGAGACTCCTTCTGGGGAGTGATTGCGAGTGTCGCTAGTTACTACCACCTCACACCGAATTATATCCTCGATGAGATGACGATGGAGGACCTCGTGATGTACGCTCGGGTAATCCCCTCCTTTGAGAGTAAGAGCGACACCCCTGCACCAACGGAGACCCGAGAGGCAAGGAGCATTGGCGACTTTGCCCGAATGATACAAGCACAGCAATAGTAGAGATAGAGAGATGGCACACAAATCATACAGTATTGACCTAGACGATAGGGAGTTCCTGCGGAAGCTCCAAAACCTCACGGAGATGACGGCCCGCACCGAGCAGATGATACAGCAGCATCTGAAGATAAAGGCGGCTATTGAGCTCCCACGCAACCCCTTTGGGGGCTTCCAGTTCCCGCCAACCGCCTTTAAGCTCCCCGAGATCAACACCCAGAAGAGCAGTGAAGCGGTGGAGGAGCTGAAGGAGAAGGTGAGCGACGCCAAAGAGCATCTCAATGAGCTCACGGAGAGCTTGGAGGATAGCACCGAGGCGAATAGAGCTAGTGCCACTAGCTTTGACCAACTCTCTGGAGTGCTGGCGAAGTTCCTCACCGCTGGGGCGGTCGCTGGGTTTGTGAATAAGCTGGTGAGCGTCCGTGGCGAGTTCCAACAGCTGGAGATCGCCTTTGGTACGATGCTAAAGAGCGCCGACAAGGCTCAGGGACTCATCACACAACTGGCCGACACCGCTGCGAAGACCCCTTTTGACCTCCAAGGGGTGACGCAAGGGGCGAAGCAACTCCTCGCCTACGGGGTGGCAGCGGAGGACATTAATGATAAGCTCCTGATGCTAGGGGATATCGCCTCGGGCCTCTCCCTCCCACTTGGTGACCTCGTTTACCTCTACGGTACCACGATGACGCAAGGACGTGTCTACACCCGTGATATGATCCAGTTTATGGGGCGTGGTATTCCTTTGGCGGAAGAGCTAGCGAAGCAGTTTGGCGTCACCAAGGACAAGGTCTCCGAGTTGGTCTCCGCTGGTAAGGTGGGTGCCAAGGAGTTTGAGCAGGCGATGCAGAGTATGCGTACCAACCGCTTCAATAACCTTATGGAGGAGCAAAGTAAGTCGCTCACGGGTCAGATTTCCAATATCGAGGACGCCATTCAGATAATGTATGACGAGATAGGGAAGTCGAGTGAAGGTATGCTCAATAAGGGTTTGCAGGGCGTCTCCTTCCTTGTGGAGCACTATAAGGAGGTTGGCAAGGCGCTCGGCACCCTTATCATCACTTACGGCAGTGCAAGGGCGGCCGTTGTGGCTTGCTCTATCGCTATGGGCATTCACCAAAAGGGGCTCGTCTCCTATATTGCTAGCACCAAGATAGCCACCAAGGTGCAGGCTATCTTCAACGCTACCGTTAAGAGCAACCCGATTGTAGCACTCGTTGGAGCGGTGATTGGTCTAGTCGCTGCCTATGCCATCCTTCGGGACCGTACCTCCGATGTGGAGAAGGCTCAGAAATGGCTGAATGAGGCGAATGAGAAGGCAAAGGCCGACGCCGAAGAAGCTAAGGAGAAGGCGATGGCGGCGGTGCAGACGATGAAGAACGAGTCTTCCACCCTCCTAGAGGTCTATGACGCACGCAAATTACTCAACAGTCTATTCCCTGAGATATTCAAGAATATGACCGACGAGGAGATTAAGCTGATGAGCTTGATTGACCTGGAGAGGATACTCAAAAAAGCCAAAGAGGATCGCGGGGTAGCAAGTATGAAGGCTGACCTAGCCGAGCTAAGGGAGGAGGAGAAAGCAGCAAAAAAGGCTCTTGAGGACGCTAAAAATACACCAGCGGTTAGCGGCTTCTCCTATTCTGCCTCTATTGAGTATGAGTCCAAGAAGCTAGAGGGAATACAAGCGAAGATCCGCGCAGCCGAAGCGGATATAGCCAAGGAGGAGCGGAAGCAAAATCTAGCCCGAATGACCACAGCCGATAAGCGAGCACTGCAAGAGAAGGAGGTGAACAGACTACTCCAGGAGCGGGAGAAGCTGGTAGCAGAAACAACCCTCAAGGGCTACACTGACTTCATGGACGTGGATAAGATGCAGAAGCTAGACCGCAGTATCAAGACAGCCAAGGAGACGTTGGCCGGCTTTGATAAAGAGGTGAAGAAAGCTACCTTCAGTGGCGAGGTGGATAGTGCTAGAGCTAGAGTAAAGGGGCTAGAGGAAGACCTCCGCAAGCTCCGCAGGGGCGATTGGAAACTAGAGGAGGGGCAGACCTTTGCGTCACTCATCGAGGAGAAAACAAAGGAACTCAACTCCGCTAAGTCGGCACTGAATGGACTCCTCGGCACCTCCACTACTGGCGACTCCAAGGCGAAGAAGCTAACGGAGGAGGCAGCACGCCTACGCAAGTCTTTTGAGGAGAGTGTACACAAGCAAGTAGAGAGCGGTGCGGACAGTCTTCGGCAGTCGGCTATCTCAGGTCTATCGGGCATGGAGCTGATAGAAGCTCAGTACCAAATAGCACTCGACAACATCGAGAAGAGCAAGCAGGAGTACATCACCAAGCACAAGGCGACGCAAGAGCAAGCAAACGCCCTATTTTACGACCTAGAGGTGCAGGCAGAGGAGAAGCGGACGCAGGACAAGGACAAGTACTACCAGAGCCTACTGGAGAAGTATGCCACCTATGAGCAACAGCGACGGGCAGCAATGGAGGAAGCAGAAAAAGAGATTGCGGTACTTCGTGAGCGTGGCGATGAGGGGAATGTTAAGGAGGCAGAAGAGAAGGAGAAGACCACCCTTGAGGCGATCGACCTTCAGTTTGCAATGCGTAGCGATGAGTTCCAAGAGTGGCTAGATAAGGTGGCAGATATGTCGCTCGACGCCCTTATTCAGAAGCTCGCAGAGGCTCAGGCCGCCCTTGAGGTGCTAGAGACGGGCTCAGATGTTAGCCCTGAGGAGCTAGCTGTGAAGCGTGCAGAGGTGGCGAAGCTGATAGAGATGGTTAAGAAAGCGAAGCGGGAGGCAAATAAGGGTGGCACCAGTCGTAGCTTTAAGGATTGGCAAGACCTCCATAAGACGCTCACTGACCTAACGGCGGGCTTTGACAAGCTCGGGCAGTCGGTGGGTGGTACGCTCGGGAGCATCATACAAGAGGCAGGCGGGCTCTCCACCTCTGTAATCGGTATGATTGACGGCATTATGACCTTTGCTAATACCTCTGTGAAGGGAGTGAAGACGGCAACCACTGGGACGCAAAAGGCACTCAAGACCTTGGAGGCGGGTACGGTCATCCTCTCTATCATTAGCTCTGCTATCTCTATTATGCAGAGGGTGGCGAAGTGGTTTTCAAAGAATACGGAGCTGAGCGAAGAGCAGAAGAGAGCATACCAGTCGCTCATCAACTCCACCCGCGAGTTGGCTCGGGCGAATATGGAGCTAATGCGGTCCCTCTCCCCCGACAAGGTGGGTGAGGCGTACAAGAAGACGCTCGCCCTCCTCAAGCAGGGGCAGAAGGAGACCTACGAGATGATGAGTAAGTGGATGTCAAGTGGTGCAAAGGACGGCTTCCTCGGCATCGGTGCCAAGTCTTCGCACGGCTTCTACGTGGTGGATAGGCTGAAAGAAGAGGCGGAGCTACTGAAGAAGACGCTCGGGCGGGATATCTTCCAAGGGGAGCATAACGGCTTCTTATTCGCTAGCAGTTTCAACGCCTTTGAGAACCTCAAGAAGCTATCTATTGAGGAGATAGAGAAGCTCAAGCAGTCACCCAAGCTATGGGGAGCCCTCGGTAAGGAGATGCAGGACTACTACTCTAATATCCTAGAGATGCAGAAGCAGATAGCAGATGCAGAGAAGAAGCGAAAGGACGCCATTACGGGCACCTCGCTAGATGCGGTAACGAGTGACGCCCTCGAGTGGATTAGCAACCTAGATGATGCGATGAAGTCGCCTGCGGAGACGTTTGAAAAGACGATGCAGAATGCGATTAAGCGAATCATCAAGAATAAGTACCTCGTGAAGGAGATGCAGAAGTGGTATGATGACTTCGCCAAGGCGGGTGAGGACGGAGCATACACAGAGACGGAGATAGAAGCCCTTCGCCAAAGCTACTACAGCACCACGGAGGCGGTACGGAAGAAGTACGAGGCGATGGCTAAGGCGATTGGCAGTGACGCTCTCTCCACGGAGGATAGCCGCCACGCAGAGGCGAAGGGAATTGCTCAAGCGTCGCAGGAGAGTGTAGACGAGAATAACGCCCTCCTCAATCTGCAGGTGCAGATGGTGGATAAGCTCTCCAAAAACTTTGACGCCTACTCCGCCACGCTCCTAAGTCTGCAGACGAAAGGGTGGCAAGAGGTGCGGGCGATCCGTTCACTCACTGAGCAGGTGGAGAGCCACACGCGAAGCATTGACACCAATATCAAGGACGTGGTGACGAACGGGTTAACGATGAAGTAAGGGAGGTATGGCAATCAAGATGATAGTTAACGGAGTGGAAGTGGAGGTGAAGCAAGGGTCGCTCGCCTCGCTCTTCACCCCTCCGAAGCCTAAGAAACGGCTCGTGAATGAATGGGGTGACGCCCCTACAGAGGTAGATACCACTGAGCCTCTCTACCCCAGTAGTAAGGAGGTGGAGGTGGTCATTGGGCTAGCCCCTACGCAGGTGACAGGGCTGTGGGCTTCGCTACTCAGTAAAGAGGTGGCAGAGGTGCAGTTCCTCGGTCGGGTGGTCCCACTTCGCATCACCAACGCCACTCGGGAGGAGTTCAGCGAAGCTCTTACGGAGGTGCGCCTCTCGGGCGTGCTGGACACCCCTAAGGTGGTGCTATCTAAGACGCCAACGACGCTTTCGGAGACACTCCTTGAGGGGTCACAGCTCGCAGGTAGCACGGTGGTAATTAAACCTGGAGCCTCTGAGCAGGTAACGGGTATGGTGGGCGGTCTCTATGTGACGAACGGTGCGGTGGTGCAGGGGCGAAGCTCTCGCTCTCTAAAGCTCTTAATCAAGGCGAAAGGGGCGGAGCTATGGGGAGCGTACGACCGACTAGTGTCAGTGCTCTTTGCCCCTAAGACGCTGGTGGACGGCGTGGAGATGGAGTATCAATCGGGCGGTACCTCTGCCCTTGAGCTGTATGATGATACATTTTATTGGGAGGTGGACTTAAACTTTTTGACGTTATGAAGATATATAGACCTGATGGCAAACTGTGGCGAGAGGTGGTCGCCCTGGATAGCTCTTTTTGTGAGGAGACGTTGGAGCGGTTCAACCGCATCTCTCTTGACTTTGTATTGGCGGAGGAGGTACTGGTACCTGAGCTCTGCTACGTGACGTGGCGGGGGGAGCGGTATTCGCTTTTCTCTACCCCTAAGGTGGTGAAGGTAAGCACACGGGAGTACCGCTATACTCTCAACCTCGAGGGGCGTCACTTGGAGCTGGATAGGGTGCTAGTAAAGGATAAGCTGGGGCGGACGAAGTTCGTCTTTACCGGTCGGACGGATCAGTATGCAGAGCTTATATCGGACTGCCTCCCTAGCTGGAAGGTGGGTGCCTGCACTACTGGCGACACCACTCGGGTGATTGCTTTCAATAACACCTCGCTCCTGGAGGCGTGCCGTATGGTGGCCTCTAAGTTTGAAACGGAGGTGCAGTTGACGGACGGGGCTATCTCATTCGGCAAGGTGGAGCGGTACAAGTCGGATCCGCTCTTGCTAGCTTATCGCAATGGACTGAAGAAAGATATCACGGTGGAGCCAGACCCCAAGGAGACGGCAATCGGTCGGCTCTATGTGGTGGGCGGTGACCGCAACATTGACCCCACGAAGTATGGCGGGCACCAACTGCACCTTCCTAAGGGTGGCAAGGTGTCGGTGGGCGGTCGCTCCTTTGTTGCGGACGCTGAAGGGCGGTACATCTCGCTTGAGGGGGATACACGGCTCAATACCTCGGAGCGTGCCTTTGATGCCTCTTCCATCTACCCTAAGCGGGTCGGCACGGTGAGCAAGGTGGAGCAAGTGGGCGATGAGTGGGACGTGCTGGACGACGCCAATACGATTGACTATGGTCAGCACCGTGTGGGAGGGGATACGATGCGACTGGAGTTCCAAAGCGGACGCCTTGCGGGGCGTGCCTTTGACCTTGCTACGAAGGAGGATAAGCTGGTTGGCTATGTACACAGTGAGAAGCGGTTCAAGCTGGTGCGTAAGGAGATTGACGGGGTGTTGATGCCTGAGCCTACCACTTTCTACCCTGCTGTTGGGGATAAGTATGCTATCTTTGGCTGCTCTCTCCCTGATGAGTACATCACAAGCGCCGAGGGTGAGATACTACTGAGGGGTGCGGAGTATATGGCGGAGCGACTGGAGCCACGCCTGCAGTATCGTGCGGAGCTGGATGGGCTTTGGGCGAAGAAGAATTGGGGGGCGGTGGCTCATAAGCTGGTGGTCGGCACGATTGTGAGACTGGAGGGTGCCTCTAGTGAGGTGCGGATTAGCTCGGTACGGACGTCACTGAACAGCCCCTACACCCCTCGCATCACCTTTTCAAATGCTCCCTATGTGGTTGGCTCGCTGGCGACTCAAATCGCTACCCTTGAGAATGCAGAGGTACGACAGCGTGAGGAGCTTCGGGCAGGGCTGGTGAAGCTCCAGGATCGCACCTACAAAGACACCGAGGCGGTGCGGGAAATGGTGGAGAAGCTAAAGGTGGAGGGGTTTAGCAAGGCACTGAAGCCAGAGACGTTGCAGACGATGTATGCAGTGATTGGCTCACCTGCCTTGCAGTTTGAGTTCGTGGGAGGTGGCTTTAGCTGGAATGAGGGTAAGGGCGGAGCTGTGACGATACCTAAGCAAACGATACGTCAGAGGGTCGCAGGCACGACCCTAGAGCCCGAGCCAAAGACCGTGGAGACGACGATACCCGCACTCACTTACACCCTAAAGCCAGACGAACAGCAGGCACATATCTATGTGGAGCTAAAGCCAACGCCGAGATACGTAGTCAGTACGAAGCCCCTGGAGATTACCCCCGACCGCTTGCTTGTTGGGTTGCTGAACGGCACGGAGGGGAGCCGAGACTTTACGCCACTTTATGGCTTTACGGAGATAAGCCCCTCGCATATCGCCACTCGCTATATACGCTCTAGGAGCGGTAATATGCTGATTGACCTAGAGACCGGCAATATCTACAGCGACAAGATTGAGTTTAGACGACCAGACGGAAGCACAAAGGACATTGACCAGGTGATTTCGGAGGAGGTGCAAGTCGGTGGTCGCAACCTTGCTCTCCGCACCCAACAGCCACGACGACTTAGTGCAGGATACGCTTATTATATGCTTTCGGAATGCCTGATAAAAGATACAGACTATACAATTCAATTTGATGTAGAAGTTCTGACTCCGCCAGAGGACAACAGGTTTATGGTGTACTTTGCTTACAGCACTCATCTTTTTACTCGCATTTATATTCCATTTGAAAGCGGAAAGACACATTACAGTGCAACGTTAAAGACACCTAACAAGGATGGAGCAATAGTAGATGGTCTTAAAAGTATTTATATCTATCCACACGGCTGGAGCAATGGGGCAGACACCGTGTCTGATGTCACCCTTTCAAACGTGAAGGTCGAGCGAGGCACAGTGGTGACTGACTGGTCTCCTGCCCCCGAAGACGTGCAAGCAGATCTAGACAAGGAAGCCAAGGCACGAGAGGAGGGAGATAAAGCCCTATCTGATAGCACACAGACACTACAGCAGGCGCTAGATGCACTCCGTGAGAGTGGAGCGAATGACAATGCAACGCTCACTGACCTTATAAACAAAGCAAACCAACGGCTAGACAATTTGCAAGAGCAGGCCGATGGAGAGGTGTCTAATTGGTTTTATCCTGGTGCACCAGCCCCCGACAAGGCTCCAGAGAATGAGTGGACGACCAACGGGCTCAAAGCTCGTCACATCGGTGATACTTATACTAGTACTGATGAGAGCGGTGAATTTATGGGCAAATCGTGGCGGTACACAACGGAGTTTAAGTGGCAGGAAATTCACGACACCCTTGTATCGCAAGCACTCGCTCAAGCCTCTAAGGCCCAAACGACGGCGGACGGCAAGAGCACTACATTCCTTGTAAAGCCAACGAAGTATGAGGAGGGTGACACGTGGGTATTGGAGTCCTCGCAGGTGCTCAATGGCATTTCGTACGAGGCGGGGACAATGCTATTCGCCAAGCAGGGAAGCAGTGCATTTGTGGAAAGCCACTGGGTGGACAAGGTGCGGTACATTGGTGCGACACAACTAAAGGAGAGCGAAGAGGCGAGCAAGAGGGCGTGGGAAGCTTACGCCAATGCACAAGCCGAAGCCGAACGAGTTAAGGCGGAAGCACACGCAGACGGTATTGTAACAAAAGAGGAGCAAGCCCGTATAAACGCAACGAACAAGGCGTTGGAAACAGCTAAAGCGTATGCCGAAGCCCAAGATGCTTTGCTAGAGCAAAGGCAAAAGGCATACGCTGATGGAGTGCTAACCGAAGCGGAGAGGAGGGCAATTAACGTGGCGGAAAAGAGGGCGGAGCTCGCTGAAACGAATGCAAAGGCCTATTCCGATGGAGTGCTAACTGAGGCGGAGAGGAGTGCGATTGCTCAAGCTCAAAAAGCGTACGATGACGCAGTAGCCAAAGCCAAAGAGTTGGACGGGCAAATACAAGTCGGTGGTCGCAACCTTTTGAAGCCTATAAGCACGCTCGGCAACAGCAGTACTGAAAATTTCAAAGTGGTGGTTGACGGAAATGCGCTTCTTTGGACGCAGTTGAATGATTCGTCACAACCGTACACAATAAGGTTACACTCGCCATTTCCTGACGGTACTTATACACTTAGCTACAAATGCTCGGTGGGAGAAAAGTATAGAGATTATATCTACTACACACGTCTTGACAATGGGAAAGGCTGGAATTCAAATTGGGGCGGTACTACCGCCACCACGACTGATTTGGGTGATGGCTCGTGGTTACATACTATTACTTTTAAGGAGTTAAAGGCATCTAAATATAGCTGGTTTTACTTTTATGGTACGGATCCATTTGACCCACCAAAGGATGTGCGGTTTTGGGATTTCAAGTTTGAAAAAGGGTTTGTTGCGACTGATTGGACGCCTGCTCCCGAGGATATTCAAGCAGATATAGACAAGGAAGCCCAAGCACGAGCCACAGCAGTGCAAGAGATTAACGCTGGACTTTCCAACGCCAATACGCTCATCTCCACCCTAAACAAAGCCCAAGCACAATTGGAGCAAGGGTTAATAGACAAGACGGACACAAAGGATATTCAGTACCTCCTTGACAGCCTAAAGAATGGCAAGACGCAGGTGGCTGGTGGGCTGGTGCTGACGAATGATATCATCCTAAGTGACCCCAACTCCAAGGACGTCACAGCGATGATTAGTGGCTCGCAGACCGAGGGTGCCAAGGTGATGCGCCTGGGGATTAGCTACACTTGCGATGATGACAAAAAGACGACGGTGAGCGGGGCTAATGCGAAGTGGGGAGTTAACCTCATTGCGGAGTTGAATGCGATTGAAAAGCCCGACGACAGCAAGCGAAAAGTGAAGCTTAATGAGCTGGGGTTTGCGATTGTCGGTGGTCGCAACCTAGACTGGACTCGCTGGGAGGTGTGCAAGCGTGCAGACCTAAAGCAAGTTGGGGAAGCCACCGCTTTTAATAACAATGGCGTGGGTCACATTGGTGAGCTATTCTTCAATGGCAACTATATCGGGTTTGGTGATGCCCTCAATAGCTATATGCAGGTGGGAGGTAAGGCACGCACCGAGAGCGATATGGTGAATGCGTCTACGGAGATGAAAGATATTGATTTGGACTTTCAAACCAAAGGAGGGCGAGCTACTGAAAGCGAGACGAGACGCACATTCGTAAGTATGGCGACGATGGACGCAGGCAATAGAGAGGTGAAGTTTTTCGTGACTGTATATGCCGAGGCGGAGGCGGGCGTTAGAGAAATAGAGCT
>UMHQ01079949.1_pt1 | contig 35372 bp, 27 predicted proteins | sample 1965531 | NCBI WGS metagenome assembly UMHQ01 (sample SAMEA4836098, study PRJEB28245) | human gut metagenome | biome: gut microbiome; material: fecal sample | place: Denmark | collected 2008 | reverse complement strand
GCAAAGTCGTCCCAGCTATCACCCACAGTTTGCACACAGCGTACCGCGTCAGGGCCGCGGCTTAAGCACACTTCGGCTACAGTGGTAGCAACGAATCGACCATCGGTAGGTCTGCAGCCGTGAGCGCGGGCCCGCCGCAGCACGGGCACAAGCCCAAAGATAGGAACACCTTACATGACCCAGAGCACCAACCCCGGTGACGGCACGCCCGCCGCCTTCTCCGACCTCGGCCTTTCCGAGGCCGTCCTCAAGGCCGTCGAGACGCTCGGCTACGAGCAGCCCACGCCCGTCCAGGCGCAGGCCATCCCCTACGTCCTTGAGGGCCGCGACCTGCTCGCCGCCGCCCAGACCGGCACGGGCAAGACGGCCGCCTTCCTGCTGCCCACGATGAGCCGCCTCGGCCACTCCGAGCGCCACCGCGGCCCCAAGATGCTCATCGTGACGCCCACGCGCGAGCTTGCCCAGCAGATCGCAGACGTGTGCGCCACCATCGAAGGACGCACGCATCACCGCAGCTACACCGTGGTGGGCGGCGTGGGCTATGAGCCGCAGAAGGCCGCCCTTCGCCGTGGCCTCGACATTCTCGTGGCCACGCCGGGCCGTCTCGTTGACCTCATCGAGCAGGGCGAGGCGCACCTGGACGACGTGGAGGTGCTCGTCCTGGACGAGGCCGACCGCATGCTCGACATGGGCTTTCTTCCCGCCATGCGCAAGATCGTGGGCCAGACGCCCTCCTCGCGCCAGACGCTGCTGTTCTCGGCCACGCTCGACGAGGACGCCATCGGCGGCATCCGCGACCTCGTGACCGACCCGGCCATCGTGGAGATCGCCCACAAGGGCTCGGTTGCCGAGACCATCGACCAGTTCGCCCTCCCCGTCTCGCTCGAGGCCAAGAATGCCCTGCTCCCTGAGGTGCTCAAGCACGAGGGCCCCAAGCGCGTCATCGTCTTCTGCCGCACGAAGCACCGCGCCGACGCCGTATGCCGTCGCCTTCGCCGCGCCAACATCTCCTGCGCGCCCATCCACGGCGACCGCAGCCAGAACCAGCGCGAGCGCGCCTTGCGCGCCTTCCGCGACGGCAGCTGTGACGTCCTCGTGGCCACCGACGTGCTGGCCCGCGGCATCGACGTCTCCGACGTGCGCTACGTCGTGAACTTCGACGTGCCCGTGGACGCCGAGGACTATATCCACCGCATCGGCCGCACGGGCCGCGCGGGCGAGGCTGGCTGGGCGCTCACCTTCGTGACCGAGAACGACTGCGACGAGCTCTACGCCGCCGAGAAGCTCATGGGCAAGATCGTGCCGCCGTTCGAGCCCTCCTACGAGCTCGAGCTGGGCGACAAGCCCGTTGAGCTTGACCCCAACCGCGACCCCGAGGACTGGCGCCCGCTGGGCAAGAAGGCCCGCAAGAAGCGCGAGGAGGCTCGCAAGGCCGCGACCGCCGCTGCCCGCAAGCGCGCCCTGGCAAAGCCTCGCGCCGAGAAGAGCGAGAAGCTCGCCGAGCACGAGAAGCCCGCGAAGGGCGAGGCCAAGAAGGCCGGCAAGGCCGCCAAGGCCACCTCGAAGAAGCCGCAGCGCCCCGGCAGCGCCAAGCTCACGCGCCGCGAGGTCGCCGAGCTTGAGCTCGAGACCGAGGGCGAGCGCAGGCAGCGCAACCGCAGCGGCAGGCGCTCCGGCCAGGGCAGGCGTAACAACGGCGGCCAGGGCCGAGACGCCCGCCAGCAGCAGGGTGGCCGCAGCGCCCAGCAGGACCGTCGCGAGCAGCCGGCCAACCGCAGGCAGCGCCCGGGCGGCGGCAAGGGCGGCCAGCACCGCCGCGTGGGAGACCGCGCCGGGCGTCAGCGCGGCATCTACTAGCGCCAGGCGCGACCGGGCACGAGCCCGCACGCACGCATCATACGAGCAGCCACGTGCCGCCCGCCCGAGAGCCACGCGCCCGGGCGGGCGGCACGCTACAATTTGCTCTTGCATGCAAAGGCACCAGATGGGAGCACCATGACAAAAGCCACCAACAAGGCTGAGGCCGGCCTCGACAAGCCGCTGTTCAGCCTCAGCTACGACCTTTCCGCCCAGCTCGTCGACGAGGCGGCCCGCCTGCTCGCCGGCGACAAGAGGCGCAACCCCGCAAGCGTCACGAGCTACGCCGTTCTCGTGCTCATCGTGATCGCGGCGCTCGCGCCCGCCACGAAGGACAACGTGCCCCTGCTCGTGGCCATGGTGGTCGCCGAGGTCATCCTCTGGGCCATCGCAGACCGCTGGCCGCAGATGCAGCTGCGGAAGCTCCGCCGCGCGGGCCTCGATACGGCGCTCATCCCCGCCGACAAGCGTCGTCGCTCGATCGCCGTCTACGAGGACACCCTCACCGTCACCTCGCCCGATGACACCCAGACGCTGCGCATCGCAGACCTTCGCGGCGCCACCCTGGGCAACGAGTCCGCCGTCCTCGCGTTCGCGAACGGCAGCTACGTCATCATTCCGTCTCGCGCGATGAGCGCCCAGCGTTACCACGACCTGCTCAAGCACGTGGGAGCCGTCAAGGAGACGGGCAAGTAGCGACGCCATCCCGGCAACACAGACGCATATGCTCACGAAAAAGCAGTTGTCATCGCTTCCACGCGATGGCAACTGCTTTATTTAGAGCAAACGTGAGGCGCGGGGGGGGCATGGCAGACGCGAACGCCACGCACTACCGCCCGCAGCCCCTACCCCAGCACGACGTCGAGCACGCCGGGAATCTCGTCCACGATGACGTCGGCGGCGTCTTGCGAGAAGCCAAAGCGCTCCTCGCGCTTGGCGATGACGAACATGCCGGCCGCCTTGCCCGCCGCGATGCCGAACGCGGAATCCTCCACGCAGCAGCACCGGGTCGCCGGAAGCCCAAGGCACTCCATGGAGTGCAGGTATATCTCTGGGTTCGGCTTGCTCTCGTGGAACTGCTCGCCCGAGACGAACTGCTCGAAGCGGTCGTCGATGCCGCACTGGCCAAGCGCCTCGTGGATGAAGCGCAGCGGAGCCGAGGAGGCCAGGGCCACGCGCACGCCGGCGGCGCGCAGGGCATCGAGCGTCTCGGGCACGCCGGGATTCACGATCTGCCCGTAGTTGCGCTCGAAGTTCTTGGCCGCCCAGGTCTCGTAGATGCGCTCAGCAGCCTCGGGCGAGGCGGTCTCGATGCCGTTGCGGGCGAGGACGTCCCGTATCGTGCGCTGGAACGTCTGGTGCGAGGCGCCCACCTGTGCGAGGAGCTCCTCCTCGGTGACGTCGAGCCCGTTGGCATGCGAAAACGCCCGGAACTCGCGGATGTAGAGGGTCTCGGAGTCCACGAGCACGCCGTCCATGTCGAAGATGACGGCGTCGAACCTGGGGGCTGTGGCCTGGTCCACGTTCGCTCCCTTCTGAGAAGAAGGGGCCGTGCGCAACGGCGCGGCCCCTCGGGCTGAAGAATCTGGCTGGCGACTACTTCCTGTGGGCGCGGTAGTAGGCGATGAGCGCCTGCGTGCTCGCGTCCTGCTTGGCGAGCGCCTCGTCGTCGTGGAAGGCGGGCGTGATCTGCTTGGCGAGCTGCTTGCCAAGCTCGACGCCCCACTGGTCATAGGAGTCGAGGCCCCAGACCGTGCCCTCGACGAACGTGATGTGCTCGTACAGCGCGATGAGCTCGCCGAGAGCGTGCGGCGTGAGCGCTTCGCCGAAGATGGACGTCGTGGGACGGTTGCCGTCAAAGACGCGCGCCGGGACCATCCACTCGGCCGTGCCCTCGGCGCGGACCTCGTCGGCCGTCTTGCCAAAGGCGAGGGCCTTCGTCTGCGCGAGGAAGTTGCCCAGGAACAGCTCATGGACGTCCTGGTCGCCGTCCTTGGTGGGGTTGGGCGTGTTCACGAACGCGATAAAGTCTGCGGGGATGGGCCTGGTGCCCTGGTGAATGAGCTGGTAGAAGGCGTGCTGGCCGTTCGTGCCGGCCTCGCCCCAGAACACCTCGCCCGTGGAGGAGGTGACGGGCGTGCCGTCCCAGCGCGTGGACTTGCCGTTGGACTCCATCGTGAGCTGCTGGAGGTAGGCCGGGAAGCGGTGCAGGTACTGGTTGTACGGAAGCACCGCGTGGCTGCCCATGCCGCAGAAGTTGACGTACCAGACGTTCATGAGGCCCATGAGCGCCACGACGTTCTCCTCGAGCGGCGTGTTCTTGAAGTAGTTGTCCACGTCATGGAAGCCGGCGAGGAACTCGGCGAAGCGCTCGGGGCCAAAGGCGATGATGAGCGACAGGCCCACGGCGGAGTCGACGGAGTAGCGGCCGCCAACCCAGTTCCAGAAGCCGAAGGCGTTGTCCGGGTCGATGCCGAACTGCTCGACGAGCTCGAGGTTCGTGGACACGGCGACGAAGTGCTTCTTGGTGGCGTCGGCGTTCTGGGCGTCGGAGCCGTCGACGGCACCCTGGGCCTTCAGGGTGTTGAGCAGCCAGGTGCGGGCCTCGCGCGCGTTCGTGATCGTCTCGAGCGTGGTGAACGTCTTGGAGACGATGATGCAGAGCGTGGTCTCGGGGTCGAGGCCGCGGGTCTTCTCGGCCATGTCGTTCGGGTCGATGTTGGAGACGAAGCGGCAGTCGATGCCGGCGTCGGCGTAGGGCTTGAGCGCCTCGTAGGCCATGACCGGGCCCAGGTCGGAGCCGCCGATGCCAATGCTCATGACGTGCTCGATGCGCTTGCCCGTGACGCCCTTCCACTCGCCGGAGCGCACGCGGTTGGCGAAGGCGTACATGCGGTCGAGAACCTCGTGGACGTCTGCCACGGTGTCCTGGCCGTCAACGACGAACTTGCCGATCTGGTCCTTGGGACGGCGAAGCGCGGTGTGCAGCACGGCGCGGTCCTCGGTGGTGTTGATGTGCTCGCCGCTGAACATGGCGTCACGGCGCTGCTCGAGGCCCACGGCGCGGCCGAGGTTGCACAGAAGCTTGACGGTGTCGTCGGTGATGAGGTCCTTCGAGAGGTCGAAGTGCAGGTCGCTCATGTCGAACGAGAGCTTCTCGACGCGCTTGTCATCGGCGGCGAAGGTGTCCTTGAGGTTGAAGTGGTCTGCGACGAGCTGGTCGTGGTGGGCCTTGAGGGCCGCCCACTCGGGGGTCGCGGTGGCATCGACGGGTGCGGGGATGTTCGACATGTGTCCTCCTTGGACGATGACGGCGGCCACGCGGACAGGCCGCCTTCGCATACCAGGCTTAAGCGTACCGCAAACAAGCACCCGCGTGAGCGCATGGCTTACGCGGGCGCGGCGAGGCGCAATCTAGTAGGGCTCTCCCTCGGGCGGCAGCTGCTTGAGGCGCGCCCACATGAGCTGCTTGGCCTTGGGGTCCGACAGGCTCTTCTCGAACCCGCCGAGCGCCAGGACGCGCATGCCCAGGATGCGCACGACCAGGCCGGGCGCGAGCGTGGCGGCGTCGAGGCTCTCGAGCTCCACGAGCTCGTCTGCGAACGCCTCGCGGATGGCGGCGGCGGCCGCGTCGTCGAGCGCCACGAGCGTCGAGGGGTCCAGCGTGGCGATGGCAAGGCGCAGCGTGCCGGGCACGAGCGGGTAGCCCTCGGCGTCGTTCACCGACAGGCCACCCCAGTCCTCGGGCGCGTATCCCAGGGCCCCGAGCGCGGCGTGGAGCGCCTTGCCGTCTGGCCCCTCGAGCAGCGCGGGCGTGGAGCCGTCTGCGGCGGGCACCTCGGGCTCGCCCTTCACGAGCAGCACGTGCGAGAACGCGTTGCCCGTCATGACGACGCCCGCCTGGGCGAGGTCTCCCAGCTCGGCCCTCGCCTTGTCGAGGCTTTCCTTGCGCACGTCCATCCGGGCTCCCAACCGCACCGCCACCACGCGCCCCATGCGCGTCGCCCGGCGATGCCACTTCTCTAGCGCGATTCTACCGCCTGGGCGCTGACTACCCACCATGAGGCTGGGTATAACCCCAATCAAAGGCACACGGCCGCGGTCGGCGGCCCACCAAGGGAGGCACCATGGCAACGCGCACGCTCACCGAGGAGACGTTTGACGACGCAATCCGCTCTGCCGAGAAGCCCGTCCTCGTTGACTTCTGGGCAAGCTGGTGCGGCCCTTGCCGAGCCCTCGCCCCCGTGGTCGAGGAGATCTCGAACGAGATGGCAGACGAGCTCACCGTCTGCAAGGTGAACGTCGAGAACGACCAGGACCTCGCGATGCGCTTCCAGGTCATGTCCATCCCGACGCTCATCCTGTTCAAGGGCGGCAAGCCCGTGCACACCATGGTGGGCAGCGCCCCCAAGGCCCGCCTCGTCAAGGAGCTGCGCGAGTTCCTGTAGCGGCGCGGGCACCTGCCAAAGCACCTGCCAAAGGGGACGTGCCAAAGGGGACGGGTTCATCTGGCATGCCAGATGAACCCGTCCCCTTTGGCAGGTGCGTCCCCTTTGGCAGGTGCCCAATGTCATGCGCTGTCCCGCCTACCAGCCGGCGAAGAAGCTGCGGCCCCAGCCGCGGTCCTCGCCGTCGCCCAGCTTGATGATCTCTGACGACACTACGCGGCCGTCCTCGACGTAGATGCGGCCCATGGTGGGGCCGCTCGAGCTACGAGGGAACGTGGGGCTGCCCGGATTCATGACGAGCGCGCCGCTGCCAAGCGTGTCCCTCTCGGGCACATGCGTGTGGCCAAACACACCCACGTCGTAGCGCTCGCCCGTGAGGTCCTGGCGATAGTGGCAGACGCAGAACTGGAGGCCCTCGTACTCAAAGCGCACCTTGCGCGTCACCTCGGGGCCGTACTCGCCCGCCCAGTCGTTGTTGCCCAGGCACAGGCGCAGCGGCGCCAGGGCACCGAGCGTCACGAAGTCCTCGTCGGACGTGATGTCGCCGGCGTGGACGATGAGGTCGCAGCCGTCCAGCGCGTCGAGCACCTCGTTCGAGAGCCTGCCGTGCGTGTCGCTCAGCACGTCGATGCGCTTCTTGGCCATGCCGTCCCCTGCCCTCGGATTAATGCGCTCGATTATACCTGCCACGCACATACGCCCAGACCGCGCAACAAAAATGGGGCTGACAAGCGCCGGCCCCCGTAGACGCAATGTGTCTGCGCGTTCGTTACAGCCCCAGCGCGCGCTTGAGCTGCACGACGCGGCGGCGCGAGACGGAGATTTTCTTGCCCTCGACGCCCTGGATGCCCAGCTGCATCACGCCGCTCGAGACCACTTCGACGTCCTCCACGTACTGCAGGTTCACGATGTAGCCACGGTGAACGCGGAAGAAGCCGTGCGGCGAGAGCTTGGCCTCGAGCTGGGCGAGCGAGATGACGGACAGGTAGCGGTCCGCGTCCGTGTAGATACAGGAGTAGTCGTCCTTGGCCTCAATGTAGCGGATCTGGTCAATGGGAACGAGCACCTTGCGCCCGCCCTTCTCGACCGGAATGCGCTCGGCGGGGGCGGCGGGGGCGGAGTTGCCCTTGCCTCGGGCGATGACCTTGTCGAGCGCATGCTCGAGGCGCTCGGTCTCGACGGGCTTCATCAGGTAGTCCACGGCATCGACGTCAAACGCCTCGAGGGCGTATTCGCTGTACGCCGTCACGAAGACGACCGCAGGCGGGTTCTTGAGCTTGTGGAGCGCCTCGGCGAGCTGCATGCCGTTTGTCTTGGGCATGGAGATGTCGAGAAAGAGCACGTCAGGACGGCCGTCCATCAGTTTCTCGACGGCGTCGCGGGCGCTCGAGGCCTCGACGATCGCGTCGACGCGACCGGTCTCCTCGAGCAGGAAGCGCAGCTCGGAGCGAGCGGGGGCCTCGTCGTCAACAATCATGGCACGCAGCATACAAGCACATCCTCGTTATTCGTTGTGAGCGGCAGTGTGGGCAAGACGCAGCGTCACACACGTGCCCTCGCCGGGCTTCGACATAATATCGATGCCCGACCCAAAACCATAGAACCTCTCGAGACGCTCTGCAACATTTCTCAAAGCAATCCCGGTTCCCTTTTCATCGCTCGAACAGCCGGAACCCCGGTTTCCTTCGATGCCGTCGCGCAGCATGGCAACCGTCTGCTCGTCCATGCCCAGGCCGTCGTCGGCCACGGCAATGAGCACGTCACCCTCGTCCACGTCCGCGCGAATGTCGATGTGGAGCGGCCCTTCGTCTCGCATGGCATGGCGGACGGCGTTCTCCACGATGGGCTGGACGATGAAGGCCGGCACGAGCACCTCGCCGCAGCCCGCGCCCACGTGCTCACGCTCGAGGATGCGGTCCTGGCCAAAGCGAGCGTGCTCGAAGCGCAGGTAGCGACGCGTCTGCTCGAGCTCACGGGCAAGCGGGATCAGCTGGTCCGAGCTCTCGAGCGTCTGACGATAGAACACGGCGAACTCGCGCAGGAGGTTGCGCGCCTGCGCCGGGTCCGTGCGCGTGAGCGCAGCGATCGTGTTGATCGTGTTGAACAAAAAGTGCGGGTTGATCTGAGCCTGCAGAGCCTTTACCTCGGCCTTTGCCGTAAGTTCGGCCTGACGGTCGAGCTCGTGGGTAGAGAGCTGCGTCGAGAGCAGCTGGCCAAAGCCACGCGCGATGGCAAGCTGGCTGCGATCGATGTCGGCCGGCGAGCGATAGTAGAACTTGATGGTGCCGTGGGGGCAGTCCTGCACGTTCAGCGGCACCACGATGCCGCCGCGCACAGTGCGGGGCAGCTCGGAGGACGCATCGTCATCCTCGCCTCGCGCCTGGAAGAGCCCGAGCTTGCCGCTCTGGAGCACCTCGAGCGTGGCGGCCGTGTGAATGGGGCTGCCAGGCGGGAAGTCCGCAGCAAGCGCGCCCTCGTAGGCAAGCACGCGCTCTGTGTCTGTCATGGCGACAGCGATGGCGGTCGTCTCGGGAAGCAGCAGGCGACAAACGTCCTGGCAGCTCTGCCTGGTAAGGCCAGAGCGCATGAGGTCGAGCGTCTTTGACGCAAGGCCGAGGATCCGCTCGGTTGCCTGCGACCTGCGGACGTCGTCGAGTCGCGAGAGGCGACCGTTCAGGCGGTTGGGGCTCAAGCTCCCACTCCTTTCTCGGTGGCAGGTGAGGTGGGGTCGGGGCCCTCGTCTCGCCCGGATGACATCTCGAGGACGGCAGAGGCCAGGCGCTCGTCGTCCCAAATCTCGTCCATGACGCTCGGCCAGAAGCTCAGGAGCCGGGCGTAGTTCTCCGCATTTGCCGCGGCATACGCATAGGCGTCCGCCCGGCCACGCCGCCAGGTCCTCAGGTAGGCCACCCTCTCGGGCCCCGCGATGGCGCGGGCGAGCGCCGTGCGCGAGATGCGCCCGTCCAGCTCTGCCGTGAGCCACTTTCCCGGATAGGGCATGAGCGAGTCCGCCGTCACCCGGCGAAGGCTGGGGCGGCGCGCGCAAAAGTCAAGCTTGGCGCGCTCGTAGATCCAGCGATAGACGTCTTGAAGGAAGCGGTTGGGGGCATCTGGCGTCGCCGGCGGCAGGTGCCTTACGTACCACTGGCGGTCGAACCACATCTCGAATCCGGCCATCCGCAGGTTCATCAGGTAGTCGAGGTCCTCGCCACGCGTGATCCACGGGTCAAAGGGCACGCGAGAGAACGCCGCCGCGTGCACGGTCATGCAGCCTCCGCACACATAGTTAGAGCGCTTGATCCGCGAACCCTCGAGGGCACCGGCCATCCACTCGTTGAACTCGCGGCGCTTGGACCACCAGCGCTCCCAGAACCGGGGCTTCGAGACGTCTGCCAGATGGGAGCCGTTCTCGTCCACGAAATGCCCCGTCTTGGCCAGGATCTTGAGGTCCTGACGCGTGAGCCGACCCAAGCCATACACCGCGTCAACGAGAAAGTCCGGCGAGAGCGCGACCTCGTCGTCATCCATGAACACGGCGACGTCGTGGCCGAGCATGGCGCAGACCGCAAGCCCCATGTTGCGAATGGCGCCGTAGCCGCGAAGCGACACGACCTCGCCTGAGAAGCCGGGACACACCGTCTCGATGCGCCCCGCGATGAGGCGTGCCTCACCCGAGCCGATGACCAGCGGGTTTAGGTCCGCATGCTCGCGAACGATGGCCTGGACGCGGGCGCGCGCCGAGGCCTCGGCCTCTGACGGCGCCACGAGCAGGACGATGACGCGGATGACGCCGCAGACGTCATCGAGCGAGTCCAGGCAGCGCGCAAGCTCGGGCAGCGGCTCGTCTACGGCCGTCGCGTGATCGTACGCGCCGGGCTGTGACGGGTCATTTGCCCAATAGGTAGGTATGACTATGGCGGGGTTCATGCTATGCGCCGCCCAAAGGCTCATGGAGAGGGCCGCCTGCCCAAGGCATGACCCTGCCGGATCCGCCGCGTGGCGGCCCCTCCCCCAATACGTAATGACATTCTACCCCACCGGGGAAATTCCACCGCTCGCCGAAGCAACTGAGCCGGCATTCATGGCCGGCGATATTTTTCGTAGTTTCGAGAATTTCGTTCACCCCATCGCCTCGCCACGCATCGGCAAACGCTCGCAAACCCATGGCCGCCTCGAACGCAAAAGGGCCCGCCCCGATGATCGGGACGGGCCCTTGCTAGCTCACGGAACTAGCGGCGCAGTCGCTTGGGACTTAGGCCTCGTTGTAGACGGCCTTGAGCTTGAGCAGGTGCGCGTAGCGCTGCATGGCAGCTTCCTCGTTCTCGGCGAAGAGCTCCTTGGCGCGCTCGGGGAACGCGCGGGTGAGCGAGGCGTAACGAGCCTCGTTCATCAGGAACTCCTGGTAGCCACCAGCCGGCTCCTTGGAGTCGAGCGAGAACTTCTTGCCCTCCGGCGCAGCCGGGTTGAAGCGGAAGAGGTTCCAGTAACCGCAGTCCACAGCCTTCTTCATCTCGGACTGGCAGTTCATCATGCCGCCCTTCTTGATGGAGTGCATCTCGCACGGGCTGTAGCCGATGACCAGGGACGGGCCGTCGTAGGCCTCGGCCTCGGTGATGGCCTTCAGCGTCTGCGCGGGGTTGGCGCCCATGGCGACCTGAGCGACGTAGACGTAGCCGTAGGACATCTCGATCTCGGCGAGCGACTTCTTCTTGGTCGTCTTGCCCGCAGCGGCGAACTGAGCGACCTGGCCGAGGTTAGAGGCCTTGGAAGCCTGGCCACCCGTGTTGGAGTAGACCTCGGTGTCGAAGACGAAGACGTTGATGTTGTGGTTCGAGGCGAGGACGTGATCCAGGCCGCCGAAGCCGATGTCGTACGCCCAGCCGTCGCCGCCGAAGATCCAGAAGGACTTCTTGGTGAGGTAGGCCTTGTCGGCGAGGATGGCCTTGGAGGCGTCGCAGCCGCACTTCTCGAGCTCGGCGACGTAGGCAGCAGCCGTGGTCTTGGAGCCCTCGGTGTCGTTGCGGTTCTCGAGCCAGGCGGTGGCAGCGGCCTTCAGCTCGTCAGAGGCGTCGCCCTCGAGCAGGGCCTCCGTCTCGGCGACGAGCTTGTTCTGGACGGCGGCATAGCCCACGGCGAAGCCCAGGCCGTGCTCGGCGTTGTCCTCGAACAGGGAGTTGTTCCAGGCCGGGCCGTGGCCCTCGGCGTTAACGGTGAACGGCGAGGTGGCAGCCGGGTTGCCCCAGATGGAGGAGCAGCCGGTGGCGTTGGAGATGAACATGCGGTCGCCGCAGACCTGGGTGATCAGGCGAGCGTAGGCCGTCTCGGCGCAGCCGGCGCAGGAGCCGGAGAACTCGAGGTAGGGCTTGGCGAACTGGCTGCCCTTGACGTTGGCCGCAACGAGCTCCTTCTTCTCGGAGACCTTGTTGACGGCGTAGTCCCAGACGGGAGCCTGATCGAGCTCGTCCTCCTGCGGAACCATGGTGAGGGCGTCCTTCGGGCAGACCTGCACGCAGTTGTAGCAGCCCATGCAGTCGAGCGGGGACACGGCGATGGCGAACTTGAGGCCCTCGGCACCCTTGCCCTTGGCGTCGATCATACGCATGTTCTCGGGCGCGGCAGCGGCCTCGTCAGCGGTGAGCGCAATCGGGCGGATCGTGGCGTGCGAGCAGACGTAGGCGCACTGGTTGCACTGGATGCACTTGGTCTCGTCCCAGTGCGGAACCATGACGGCAACGCCGCGCTTCTCGTACTGAGAGGCGCCGAGCTCCCACTGGCCGTCGACGTGCTTCTCGAACGCGGAGACGGGCAGGGAGTCGCCGTCCATGCGGTTGATGGGCTCGAGGAGGTTCTTGACCTGCTCGACGATGGCCTCGCGGCCCTCGATGGAGAGCGTGGAGGGGGCGTCCTCGGCGGTTGCCCATTCGGCGGGCACCTCGAACTTGTGGAACGCGGTGGCGCCGGCGTCGATGGCCTTGTGGTTGGCGTCGACGATGGCCTGGCCCTTCTTCATGTAGGACTTGGTGGCCGCATCCTTCATGTACTGCAGGGCGTCCTCGGCGGGCAGGACCTTGGCCAGGGCGAAGAAGGCAGACTGCAGCACGGTGTTGGTGCGCTTGCCCATGCCCACCTTGGCGGCGAGGTCGATGGCGTCGATGAGGTAGACGTTCACGTTGTTCTTGGCGATGTAGCGCTTGGCCACGGCCGGCATGTGCTCGGCGAACTCCTCGTCAGACCACTGGCAGTTCACGAGGAACGTGCCGCCAGGCTTGACGTCGCGGACCATCTTGAAGCCCTTGATGATGTAGGAGGGGTTGTGGCAGGCCACGAAGTCGGCCTTCGTGACGTAGTACGGCGAGCGGATCGGGGAATCACCGAAGCGCAGGTGCGAGACGGTGACGCCGCCGGTCTTCTTGGAGTCGTACTGGAAGTAGGCCTGGACGTACTTGTCCGTGTGGTCGCCGATGATCTTGATGGAGTTCTTGTTGGCGCCAACGGTGCCGTCGCCGCCGAGACCCCAGAACTTGCACTCGATGGTGCCGGGGGCAGCGGTGTTGGGCGCATCCTCGGGCTCGGGGAGGGAGAGGTGCGTGACATCGTCGTTGATGCCGATGGTGAACTCGCGCTTGGGCTCGTCCTTCTTGAGCTCCTCAAACACAGCGAAGGCGGACGCGGGAGGCGTGTCCTTGCTGCCGAGGCCGTAACGGCCGCCGGAGACGTGGATGTCAGTCTTGCCGGCCTCGTACAGGGCGCTCACGACGTCCTGGTAGAGCGGCTCGCCAATGGAGCCCGGCTCCTTGGTGCGGTCCATGACGGCGATCTTCTTGACGGTCTCGGGGAGCACGTCAACGAAGTGCTTGATGGAGAACGGACGGAACAGGCGGACCTTGACCAGGCCGACCTTCTCGCCGTGGGCGTTGAGGTAGTCGATAACCTCCTCGAGCACGTCGCAGAAGGAGCCCATGCAGACGACCACACGGTCGGCGTCGGGGGCGCCGTAGTAGTTGAACAGGCCGTAGTCAGTGCCGAGCTTGGCATTGATCTTGCCCATGTACTCCTCGACGACAGCCGGCAGCTCGTCATAGGCCTTGTTGCAAGCCTCGCGGTGCTGGAAGAAGACGTCGCCGTTCTCGTGGGAGCCGCGGGCGTGCGGGTGCTCGGGGTTCAGGGCGTGGTCACGGAAGGCCTGGACGGCATCCATGTCGAGCATGTCCTTGAGGTCGTCGAAGTCCCACATGGCGACCTTCTGGATCTCGTGCGAGGTGCGGAAGCCGTCGAAGAAGTTCAGGAACGGCACCTTGCCCTTGATGGCAGCGAGGTGGGCGACAGGCGAGAGGTCCATGACCTCCTGGACGTTGCCCTCGGCGAGCATGGCGAAGCCGGTCTGGCGGCAGGCCATGACGTCGGAGTGATCGCCGAAGATGTTGAGCGCGTGGGAGGCGACGCAGCGGGCGGAGACGTGGAACACGCCCGGCAGGCCCTCGCCAGCGATCTTGTACATGTTCGGGATCATGAGCAGCAGACCCTGGGACGCCGTGTAGGTCGTCGTGAGGGCGCCAGCGCCAAGGGAGCCATGGACGGTGCCGGCGGCGCCAGCCTCAGACTCCATCTCGACGACGTTGACCGGGGTACCAAAGACGTTCTTGATGCCCTGGGCGGCCCACTGGTCGACGTGGTCGGCCATCGGGCTGGACGGCGTGATCGGGTAGATGCCCGCCACCTCGGTGTAGGCGTACGAGACCCAAGCAGCAGCCTCGTTGCCGTCCATAGACTTGAACTTACGTGCCATATCCTCTCCTTCTGTCGAGGTCACGCGCGGGCTTGACGAGAAGAGCCGCCTCCGCCACCTTGGCGGATGCCCGAGCACGCGAAATCACCCCGTGGCGACTTCCCCGATCGCCAGAGGGTGACATCTCTTCATAGCGGTTTGATTATCCCGCAAATGAGCACCGATTAGTCGTCAATTTGAGAAAGTGCCGCCGGCGTTCGGATATGCGTCCGGGCGTGCCAAAGGGGACGGGTTCCCGTGGCACGGCGCCGGGGCCGGGCTCGCCACGGAAACCCGTCCCCAATGGCATGCTAGCGGCGGCGGGCGCGGGTGAGCAGGCGGTCCCAGCCGCCGGCGAACTTCTGCGCCAGGGCGCCGGAGGCGTCCGTAGCGGGCACGATGCCGTGCTCATCGGAGACGAGGAACGCCTCGGTGGGGCTCAGCGATCCGTCTGCGAGACGGGCGATGAGCTGCGGGTCGCGCTCGACGGGCATGCCGAGCGTCTTGGCGAGGTCCTCGACGAGCGACGCCGTGCCGGAGGGGTGCTCGCCGGGCGCCATGCCCACGGCAAGGCCGCGGCCGCGGGAGACCCAGATCGTCTCGGGGGCCACGTCGGTCTCGGACGCCTCGGTGCTGCCCTGCTCGGCACGCGCCAGCAGGGTGGCGAGCGTGGCATCGGGCAGCGGCTCGTAGTCGCCGCACGCCATGGCGGCGCGGCCCTCGGCGTCCACCATGAGCATGAGGACGCCGTCGGGGTGGTCGTGCGTGCCGTCCTCGAGCGTCCACTCCAGGTGCTGCTTGGCCCAGGCCAGAAGCTGGCGCGAGAGCTTCTTGCCCAGCACGTGGCGGCGGCCCAACGCGCGCATGTGGCGGTTCTCGAGTGGAAGCGTGCCGTCCTGGAGGCGCCAGCGACACACGAGCACGGGCGTGCCCACCTCAAACTCCTCGGGAATCTTGCCGTCTGCCATGAAGAACCGCCTTTCTGCGAGCGCTTCGCGCCAGGATCCAGAGACGCCGCGCGCACGACGCCCACACGCCCGCACACACGGGCGCACAACATTACATTTTTGCAACCACACTGTAAGCCAATTCGATGGCTCCGCAGGGACGGTCGCGCAACGATACTGGTGTCATGTAGCTGCGCCCCGACAACGGGACGTAAAAGAAAGGATACCCATGGGCAACCACTATCAGCCCAACTCCAACATTCCTCTCGATGGGTCGCTGGTGCGCCAGGCACCTGCGAACTCGGTCCTCTCCGTCCAGCACCTCGAGAAGACCTACGGAAACCGCGGCAAGAAGGGTCGTGGGGCCACGACGCGCGCCCTGGCGGACGTCTCCTTCGACGTGAACGAGGGTGAGTTCGTCGCCATCATGGGCGCCTCGGGCTCCGGCAAATCGACGCTGCTCAACTGCGTTTCGACCATCGACTCTGCCACGAGCGGCCACGTCTTCGTGCGCGGCGCCGACGTCACGTCCATGCGCGCAGGCGAGCTCGCGCGCTTCCGCCGCGAGCAGCTCGGCTTCATCTTCCAGGACTCGAACCTGCTCGACACCCTCACCGCCCGCGAAAACATCGCCCTGCCGCTCACCATCTCCCGCGTCTCTGCCGGCGAGACGCTTGCCCGCGTGGAGGAGATGGCCCGCCGCCTGAACATCGCGGACGTCCTCGACAAGTACCCCTACCAGCTCTCCGGCGGCCAGCAGCAGCGCGTCGCCGCGGCCCGCGCGCTCGTCACCAAGCCCGCCGTCATCATGGCAGACGAGCCCACCGGCGCCCTCGACTCCAAGAGCGCCCGCCTCCTTCTCGAGAGCCTCCAGCAGCTCAACGAGGAGAGGAGCGCCACGATCCTCATGGTCACCCACGACAGCTTCGCGGCGAGCTACACGGGACGCGTCCTGTTCATCCGCGACGGCAAGATCTTCACCGAGCTCCGTCGCGGGAACTCTCCCCGCCGCGAGTTCTTCGACCGCATCATGGAGGTCGTCGCGATGATGGGCGGTGAGGGTTCCGATGCTCTGTAAGCTCGCCTGGGGCAACGTCGCCCGCGCGCGGCGTGACTACCTCATCTACCTGCTCACGCTCACGCTCGGCGTGACCGTCTTCTACGCGTTCAACACCATCAGCCTGCAGGTCGACCTCGCCGGCGTCAACATCGACGGCCTGGGCGAGGTCCTCGGAGAGCTACTCGGCGGCCTCACCGTGTTTCTCGGCGCGGTCATGGGCTTTCTCATGGTCTACGCCAACAACTTCATCATGAAGCGTCGCAACAAGGAGTTTGGCCTCTACCAGGTGCTGGGCATGACGCGCGGCCAGGTCGCCCGCATCATGGCGCTCGAGACGGTCATCGTGTCAGCCGCGGCGCTTGTCCTCGGCATCGTTCTGGGCGTGGGCCTCTCCCAGCTGATGGTCTTCTTCACCGCGTCGCTCTTCAAGACGCAGATCGCCAACTTCAAGTTCATCTTCTCCATGAGCGCCCTGGCGCTCACCGTGGAATGCCTCGCCACGATCTTCCTCGTGACGCTCGTGTTCAACCTTCGCGTGGTGCGCAAGTCATGCCTCGTCGACCTCATGGGGTCGGGACGCCGCAACGAGTCGATCAAGACGCGCAACCCGCTGCTCGCAGGTCTGGTGTGCCTGCTTGGCGCCGTGCTCATCGGAGTGGCCTACTCCCGCCTGCTGCATGACGGCCTCCCCATCACCGCCAGAAGCGAAGAGCTCAGAGCCGCGACGACCCAGTTCGAGATCACCACGGGAATGGTGACCCTCGGAACCGTCCTGTTCTTCTTTGGACTCTCGGGACTTTTGCTCAAGCTCCTCCAAGCCGTGCGCGGGATCTATTGGCGCGGCATCAACGCCTTCACGCTTCGCCAGCTCTCCGCCAAGGTCAACACCGTCTCGCTCTCGATGGCCCTCATCTCGATGATCCTGTTCCTCGCCATCACGTCCGTCACCACCGGCATGTCTATCGTCAGTGCCATGTCCAATGCCATCGAGCGTGTGAACCCCGTCGACTTCAGCCAGAGCATCTGGTACAACGAGATCACAGGCGAGGGCCAAGATGGGGACGGCAACCCCGAGCACTACGTCATGCCAGACCGCCCGATTGACGCCGCAGACGAGCTTAGGGCTCAGGGAGTCGATATCGACTCCGTCTGCGACTCTCCCCTCCAGCTCGACCTCTACTTTCCCCTTACGAAGGACGAGGTCCTGCAGATTACCAACGGCGCCGACACGCAGGTAAGCACTCCGCTCAATATGAACTCCCTCTCGAAGGCAAGCGGCGCCGAAACTCCCGCCGGCATGGAGAACTCCATCGCAGACGTCTTTGGTCTCCAAGTCATGAAAGAGAGCCAGTACAACCAGCTCCTCGCCTATTGCGGCAAGCCCGAGGTTGACCTCGACGGAAACGGCTACCTCATCACCTGCGACATGGGCAACAGCATCACCGATTTCTACGACAAGGTCCTTGCCTCCGGCGTGACCATCAGCCTGGGCGGCCACGAGCTCACGCCCGCGGCGCAAAAGGTGGATGTCGAGAGCAGTGCCCTCGCAGACTCCGCCATGGGCTCAAACGCCGGCACCATCGTCGTGTCTGATGACGTCGTCGACGACGCGCACCTCCAGATCCAGACCTCAAACCTGCTCGTCAACTACAACAAGCCAGGCGTCAGCACCGAACAGGGCGACAAGGTCATGGCCCAAGTCGACACGAATCACATCAGCTATAGCTCGATTTACGCGGAGAGCGGCATCATCGGGTACTGGGGGACAAGTACGACCCGCACCACGATGTACGCCACGACAAACACGACGAACGGTGCCGTCAGCTACCTCGCCATCTACATCGGCTTCGTGCTGGTGATCGCCTGCGCCGCCATCCTGGCCATCCAGCAGCTCTCCGGCGTGTCCGACGCCAGCCGCAACTATCGCGTGCTCTCCGAGCTGGGCTGCGACAAGAGCCAGATTGCCCACTCCGTGCTCGCGCAGCAGACCGTGTTCTTCCTGTTCCCGCTTGTAATCGGCATCGCCCACTCGCTCGTGGCGCTCAAGGTGGTCATCGACCTCGTCAGGATATTCGGAGGTCTCACCATCAGCGGCATGGTGGGCTTCACCTGCGCGATCTTCCTCGCGGCGTACGGCGGCTACTTCCTGGTCACCTACGTCATGAGCCGCGGAATCGTGAATGATGCCATTCGTATTCGTTACGCGGCGTAGTTCCTGGCGGACAGTCGCATAGAACGCTCGGCATTCGAGGGTCAGCCGCTTGGCTGGCCCTCTTTTTGCGATTGGGTAGCGGACGGCGACGCCCGACCCAGCGGTAGCACCGAACGTTCGAACGGCCAGGCGAGGCGCCAGCGCGCAGCCGCTAGCCCTCGAAGTAGTGCATCTTGTTGGCGGGGAATCCCAGCGTCACGGAGAGGAACTCGCCCTCGGTAGAGTCAACCGCGACCGAAACGCCCATCTTCTGGGCGAGACGCGCGACGAGCCAAAGACCCAGGCCCGTCGACTGCTTGTGGGTGCGGCCGTTGTCGCCCGTAAAGCCCCGCTCGAGCACGCGGGGAAGGTCCGCCACGCTCACGCCGCATCCGTTGTCGCGCACGGTCAGCTCGACGCGCTCGTTCGCGAGGCCCTCGTCCAGAAGACGCGCGTCAAACCACACCTGCGGCCAGCCCTCGCAGCCCGGACGCACGTAGCGGGCCGTGTTCTGGAGGAGCTGCCCCAGCATGAAGACGAGCCATTTGTCGTCCGTGAAGACCTTAATGTCGAGGCCCTCGCCCAAGCGCGGCGTCACGCCGGCGCCGATGAGCAGGCTAGCGTTGGCCTTGATGGCAGCGGCGACCATCTCGCGGAGAGGGTGCGCGCGGACGAGGAAGTCGCGCTCGAGCGTCTCGGAACGCGCGTAGAACAGCGCCTGCTCGACGTAGCGGTCGATGCGGGAAAGCTCGTCTTCGACAGATCGCAGGCGCGGGACGAGGGGCTCCATCGCCCGCGAGCAGCCCACACATGCGCCCGCGTCCCCCTCGAGGTTCGAGAGCGCCAGGCGCGCGGCGGTAATCGGGCTCTTCGCCTCGTGCACCCAGGTCTCGACGTAGGAGCGGTAGTCCTCGACGAAGCGGCGTTGCTCGGCGACATCGTCGTTGGCGGACTTCACGACGGAGACGAGCGCGTCATAGGCCGCCTGGCCCTCGGGAAATTCCGGGCGGTCGATGAGCTCTGGCAGGAGACGAACGTTGTCGAGCGAGGAGCACGTCTCATCAAGGGCGTTCCAGAAGCCTTTCTCGCGGTAAAAGCCCAGCGCGATGACGATGAGGGCAGCCACGAGCACGAGCGTGCAGATAAGCACAACGAACGACGCACCCTCGCCGGAGACGCGCAGCACGATCGCGAGCAGCGCCTCGAGCGCCACGAAGACAGCGAGCTCCGGCGCGCGCGAGCGGATATAGCTTCCCAGCCTCATCGCTTACGCCTGGACCGAATAGCCCTGGCCACGGTGGGTGACCAGGAAGCCCTCGACGCCCACCTTGGCAAGCTGGGCGCGGAGACGGTTCACGTTGACCGTGAGTGTGTTGTCGTCGACGAAGGCGTCCGAGTCCCACAGCTCTCGCATGAGGTCCTCGCGCGAGACAATCGCGGGAGAGCGGCGCATGAGCAGGCCCAGGATGCGCATCTCGTTCTTGGTGAGCTCGACGGTCTTGCCGTTCGCGGCGGCGCGGGAGCGCGAGAGGTCGAGAGACACGGCGCCGCGCTCGATGGTCGAGGCAGGCGCCGCGGCCTGGCCCACACGGCGCAGCAGCGCCTGGATGCGCGCAACGAGCACGCGGGGGCTATAGGGCTTGGGCACGAAGTCGTCCGCGCCCAGCGTCATGGAGACCACCTCGTCCGCCTCGGTCACGCGGCTCGTAAGCACGATGACCGGGACGGAGGAGGCGGCACGGATCTCCCGGCAGACGAGCTGCCCATCCGTGCCCGGGAGCGTGAGATCGAGAAGGACGAGGTCCGGGGCGGCGGCAAGGGCGAGCTCGGACGCGCGCGAGAAGTCCTCGCACGCCTCCGCCTCAAAGCCCTCGCGCTCGAGCATGCGGACGAGCTCGACGCGGATGCCTTCGTCGTCCTCTATGACATAGATCTTGGGCAACGCTCCCCCAAACCAATTGCCGGCGGGCCGAAGCCCGCCGGACTACCACCAGCTACTAGTGACGGAAGTGCCTGGTACCGGTGAAGACCATGGCGATGCCGTGCTCGTCGCAGGCCTGGATGGACTCCTCGTCGCGGATGGAGCCGCCGGGCTGGATGATCGCGGTGATGCCGTGCTCGGCGAGGACGTCGACGTCATCGCGGAACGGCAGGAAGGCGTCGGACGCGGCGACCATGCCCTCGGTCGAGACGCCCATGCGCTCGCAGGCGGCCTCGGCGCGCTCGCAGGCGATGCGGGCGGAGTCCGTGCGGTTGGGCTGGCCGGGGCCCATGCCGATGCCGGCGCGGCCCTTGGCGACGAGGATGGCGTTGGACTTCACGGCCTTGCAGACGCGCCAGGCGAACAGCAGGTCGTCCATCTCGGCGTCCGTGGGCTTGCGCTTGGTGGGCACCGTGAAGGTCGCGGGGTCCTCGCTCACGTGGTCGATGTCCTGGACGAGGACGCCGCCGTCGACGGTGCGGACTTCATGGCCGATCGTGCGGTCGACGCCGCCGGTGGCAAGCACGCGCATGTTCTTGCGCTTGGAGAGGCGCTCGAGGGCCTCGGGCGTGTAGCTCGGAGCGATCATGACCTCGACGAACTGCTTGTTCACGTCGGCGAAGTGCTCACACAGCGACAGGGGCACCTCACGGTTGACGGCGATGATGCCGCCATAGGCGGAGATGGGGTCGCAGGCGAAGGCACGGTCATACGCCTCGGTGACATTCGCGGCGGTGGCGGAGCCGCACGGATTCTGGTGCTTGAGGATAACCACCGCGGGCTCGTCGAACTCGCGGACGGCCGCCCAGGCGGCGTCGGCGTCGAGGATGTTGTTGTAGGAGAGCGGCTTGCCCTGGATCTGCTCGGCGCGGGCAAGCGAGTGCTCCGGCGCGTCCGGGCTCACGTAGAACGCGGCAGCCTGCTGCGGGTTCTCACCGTAGCGGAGGTCCTGCTCCTTGGTGGCGGTGAGCACGAGCTTCTCGGGGAAGGCGCTCGTGGCCTCGCCCTCGGCGGAGGCCTTGGCGGCCTGCTCGCCCAGCCAGGCGGCGATGGCCGTGTCATAGGCGGCGGTGGTCTGGTAGACCTTCAACTGCAGGCGACGACGGGTCTCAAGCGTGGTGGCGCCATCATTGGCGCGCATCTCGGCGAGGACGGCATCGTAGTCCGTCGGATCGCTGACGACGGTCACAGCGTCGGCGTTCTTGGCGGCGGAGCGGAGCATGGAGGGGCCACCGATGTCGATGTGCTCGATGGCGTCCGCGAAGGTGACGTCGGGCTTGGCGACGGTCTTCTCGAACTCATAAAGGTTGACGACGACGAGGTCGATCATGCCGATGCCATGCTCCGCGGCCTCGGCCATGTGCTTCTCGTCATCGCGGCGGGCGAGGAGGCCGCCGTGCACCTTGGGGTGCAGGGTCTTGACGCGACCATCCATCATCTCGGGGAATCCCGTGTACTGCTCGATGGGGACGACGTTGACGCCGGCGTCCGCGAGTACGCGAGCCGTGCCGCCGGTAGAAATCACCTCGACGCCGAACTCATCCTCGAGCGTCTTGACGAACTCGACGACACCGGTCTTGTCAGTGACCGAGACGAGCGCCCTCTTGATGGAACCCTGTGCCATGAAACCTCCTCGTTGAAGTGCAAATGCTTGTGGGAGCGGCCTCCGCCGGAGCCGGTGCGTGCCGGGCCGGGGTTTGAGCTCCCAAGCCTCTATTGTGCCGCAATGCACGGAGTTCGGCACCGCGGAAAGGATGCGAAGCCATCGGGTAGGCTGGGGACAAGCGACAGAGGCGTTATCGTCATCACCAAGGAGAGCGCATGGAAAACGACAGCATCAGGTTCGAGCGGATTACGAGGACAGACCTCGATGACATCGTGGGGCTCGCGTCTGCGGCCTGGTACTCCCCCGATGGGCTCGGCGACCTCTCTGCCGCCGCGCTCGCGGGCGCAAGCCTCTCGGACGAGGAGCGCAAGAGCGTCGCGAGGCTGCTGGCCACCGACGAGGTGTGCAGCTACCTCGCAGACATGACCTGGGGCGTAAAAGCGCTGCTCAACGGGCGTGTTGTGGGCGTCATCATCACGCATGGCACGCACGACGACCCCGAGGCGGCAGCGCGATGGGGGCGCATTGGCGCGCAGGCGCGCGAGGCCGCCGAGCAGCTGCTCGCTCGCGCCCGCGAGCGCGAGGAGCACCTCACCGAACCCGAGCCGCCGGTCTACCTGGACGAGGCCCGCGCCACGGAGGCGATGCGCGCCGAGGCCGGGCTCGAGGCGCAGCCGCGCGTGCTCCTGCTTGTGGTGAGCGCCGAAGCACGGGGGCGCGGCCTTGGCCGCAGACTGCTCTCGCAGGCCCGCGATCACTTTGCCCGTCACGGCGCCGAGCGCTACTGGCTTGTGACGGACACGGATTGTGACTGGCCGTTCTACGAGCACCTGGGGCTCGAGCGCCTGGCCGAGCGCAGCGGCACCGTGGAAGGCGCTCCGGAGCGCTACTTTGTCTACGGCGGCGAGGCATAGGCGCGCCCCGCAAGCCATCTACCAAAAACGTCGCCCCGTCAACGGTCGCAAATTGCGTTTGTGTACGAGCTAGGCACCGGCCTCGACGGTTCGACGCGTCGTCAGTTTTGCAAAATAGCAGGTAGATTGCTTGGACCTAAAATGCGGCCGCGACGCGGGGGCTGGATTTCGCGCGGAGGTCGTACACTAACGCAATTTGCGACCATAAAAGAGCTCGTTTCCCCGGTAGACGGGCTGCGCCCCGAGGATTAAGTAGAAAAAGGGTGGGCCCAGTGCCGATTTGGCACCAGGCCCACCCTCATCAACTCGCCTTGCGCGGGTGCGCGGAGGCGCTAGAACGCGCCGCCACCGCCGCCACCGCCGCCTCCTCCGCCGCCACCGCCGGAGAAGCCGCCGCCAAAGCCGCCGCCCGAGCTGCTCGAGGACGAGGCCAGGGCAGCCGTGCTCACATGGTGGGCGCTCTCGTAGCTCGTAGTGAACGCAGTGGCCGGCGAACCGAGGCGGCCGTAGGAGTGATACCAGTAGTAGCTGTAGAAGTACGGGCTCTCCAGGACCTCGGGGGCCACCATCTTCAGCTGCTCCACCACACGGTCGGCCACGCCAAGCACCACGGCCATGACAAGCAGGCGGTCCCACAGTGCGACGTCACGCGGGACGGCCTCCTTGAGCAGCGTGAACTCCTGGAGCCACTTGCGAAGCGCCGCCAGCTGGGCCCTGAGCTCCACCGCCTCGGAAGACAGCGGACGCAGACGCACGGCAACCAGGCAGGCTGCCACGCACGCCAGGACGTTGAGCGCCAGCGCGCCAATGCCCAGCGCGTAGGCCTCCATGTCGAGCAGCACAAGTCCCGCGATGCACCCAACGATCGCAAGCAGGATGCTGAACACAAAGAGCGGTGCACGGCCAGTGAAGCCGTCCTCGTCAAAGAAGCCGCGGGCCTCGCAGCGCCCGCTCACCTCACTGCTCCACTCCTCGAGGGCCTCGGCATAGGTCTCGGGGGCCTTCTTGGCAGCGCGCTTCACGTCCGAGAAGCGCAGCGTGGTGTAGCCACCCGCAGGGGCGTCGCGCCAGCGGCGGTCCTTGCCGCGGGGCGCCACGACGTTAAACAGCAGCTTCATGGCGGCGTCGTCGATGTCGTCGCTGGAGTTACGGGTTCCGCGCTCGATCTGGTAGTCCTTCTCACGGCCCTTGTCGTCCTTCACGAGCGACAGGCCAATGACGCCGTCGTCCGTGAGCTTCATGAGCGTGGCGGTGAACGCCTCGCCCGGTACCGTGCCGCCCTTCCACAGGGCCGCGAGCACGGCCGGGTGGTCGCTCGAGGGAACGTCGCGGAAGTAGGGGTCGGAGAAGCGCGCCTTGTGGCGGCGGCGATAGCGCATCGAGAGCAGCACCGTGAGCACGACGATGCCCACGATCGTGCCCGCCGCCACCGCCGTGCCCACGCCGATGGCCGCGCGCGCACGCTCGCGCCGGGCGTTTGCCTCGTCTGCCCACTGCTGCTCCTCGGCCCTGATGTTGGGCAGCCGCGAGATGCTCGAGGGCACCATACCCGTGAGCCACGAGACGGGGAACGTCACGCGAGCCTCGGCGAACTCGTCGGTGCCCACGCCGGGAACGGTGTAGACGACGTCGTCACCGTCAAACGCAAGCGAGGCGTCGAGCGGGCCGTGGCCCCAGGCGCGCACGTTGTCACCGGCCACGACGCTCTCGCCGGCCGCGACGGGCAGATGGACGCGGCACGTCACGTTGTTGGAGGAGACGTCCCAGCCGTCCGAGACGAACTTCCAGTACAGCTCGCCGGTGTCTGCCCAGGCGTTCACGACGTTCGACATGGTGTAGGAGATGCGCACGGTGGCGCTCTCGTCCTCGTGCGGCGTGTAGATCTTGACGTCCGTGTAGGACGAGTAGTCCGTGACCTCGTAGGTGCCGGGCGTGCCGGCGTCAGACTGCGCAAACGGGCCGCCGCCGCGCGTGAGGTCCTCGACGGACAGGCTCGTGATCGCGGGGTCTGCGCCCGTGGAGTGCTGCGCGGGCGCCTCGGTGGCGATGTCCCAGTACACGCCGTTGAACGAGCCGTCGAAGTTGAACGTGCGGTCCTCGACGATGCTGATGGACCCATCCGTGTTCACGGTGAGGTCGATGTTCACAGCGTCGATGGAGTACTCGCGGGCCTGCGCAGCACGCGGGAACAGGCAGGGCGCGAGCGCCATGACGGCAAACAGCAGCGCGGCAAGGACGAGGCGGCGGGCGTGGCCCGGTCGTGACGTGTCCATGGGACCCCCCTAGGGATCGGTTCAACGTAGGAACATGGTACTCGAACGGCACGCGGTGTTTGGTGTCCGGCATGGCGGGTAGGCTAGTGCCGAACGTAGAAATCCGATGAAAGGACGCCAGATGGCTATGAACGAGGAAGTCGCCAAGGTTCTGGAGAACCAGATCAACAAGGAGCTCTACTCCGCCTATCTCTACCTCACGTTTGCCGACTACTACGAGGACCGCGGCCTCAAGGGCTTCGCCAACTGGTACATGATCCAGGTCCAGGAGGAGACCGACCACGCCAAGGCGCTGCGTCGCTACCTGCTCGACAACGACTACAAGCCCACGATGGAGGCCATCGACAAGCCCGACAAGACGTTCGAGAACGACCTCGAGCCGCTCGAGGCCGGCCTTGCGCACGAGGAGTACGTCACGAGCCTCATCCACCACTGCTACGAGGTGGCCCAGCAGGCGCACGACATCCGCGCCACGCAGATGCTCGACTGGTTCGTCAAGGAGCAGGGCGAGGAGGAGGCCAACGCCCGCGACATGATCAACAACATGAAGCTGTTCGGCAGCGACCCCAAGGGCCTGTTCGACCTGGACCGCGAGTACGCCACGCGCACCTACGTTGCGCAGACGACACTTCCGATGTAGGAAGCCTGGGCGGCTGTGCCATACTTGATGGCATGGCTACCTCGAATGACATGAGCACCGAACGCCCGGCGGCGCCAGCGCGCGTCGTCGGGCGTTTTGCGCCCACACCCTCGGGGCGCATGCACCTTGGCAACGTGGCGTCGTGCCTGGTGGCATGGCTCTCGGCCCGCGCGGCGAGCGGGCGCATGGTGCTGCGCATCGAGGACCTGGACCCGCGCGCACAGAGCCGCGAGGCCGCCGCGCTCATCATGGACGACCTGCGCTGGCTGGGCCTCGACTGGGACGAGGGCCCCTACTGGCAAAGCGAGCGCGGCGAGGTCTACGAGGCCGCGATCGAGCGGCTGGGTGGCAGCGGCATCGCCGCGGGCACGCGTGGCCTGGGCCTCACCTACCCGTGCTTCTGCACGAGAAGCGAGCTGCACGCCGCAAGCGCCCCGCACGCGAGCGACGGCACCTATGTGTATGCGGGCACCTGCCGCGGCCTTTCTCGCGCCGAGGTTGCAAGCCGGGCGGAGGCGCGGCCGCCGGCGACGCGGCTGCGGGTGCCCGAGGCGGGGAGCGACGGAGACGTCGTCTCCTTCCGCGACCTGGCGTTTGGCGAGGTGCGCGAGAGCCTCTCGCGCGAGTGCGGCGACTTCCTCGTACGGAGGAGCGACGGGGTGGTGGCCTACCAGCTCGCCGTGGTGGTTGACGATGCCGAGATGGGTGTCACGCAGGTAGTTCGCGGGCACGACCTGCTGGGGTCGGTGGCGCGGCAGATGTATTTGCAGCGGCTTCTTGGCTACGGCTCCCCCGCCTACGGGCACGTGCCGCTACTTGTGGCACCAGACGGCCGCAGGCTCTCAAAGCGCGAGCACGACCTGGACCTTGGGGCGCTTCGCGGGCGCTTCTCGGGGCCGGAGCCGCTGCTGGGAGCCATCGCGAGCCGCCTGGGACTTGCCGAGCCGGGCGAGCGCGTGAGCGCAGACGCGCTTGTGGCGCGCTTCTCGTGGGGCACGATCGCACGGCATCGCAACGACATCGTGGTCGACGAGGGCTTTCTGCCGCGATAGCGGCTGGCGTTGACGTGCGAGCGATGACGTTCGCTCTCGTTAATGCAGTTGATACGTCAATCTTCGGCCGAGAACTGCCCTAACGAGAGCGAACGCATGAGCGGCGGCACAAACTTGCCGCCTCCTTGGAGCACGCGGTGTGAAGGCGCGCCGAGTTTGCGAGTTTGTCGCTTTGCAGTTGTGCGTGGGTGAGGTATGATGCTCTAGCACCTTTTCCGGAGAGCTGACCGAGAGGCCGAAGGTGCTCGCCTGCTAAGCGAGTATACCCCCTAAGGGTATCTGGGGTTCGAATCCCCAGCTCTCCGCCAGAACGCGCAGCCCCGTGGGATCTTCCCGCGGGGCTTTTTCTTTGCCGAGGCAAGCGGCGGCCCTGACGGCTGCATCAACTTGTCTCGACAAAACCGCAGGTAGACGCCATCAGCCGAAAAATATCTCATCTTTTTCGAAAAAATGCTTGACGCATGCCGGGCCGAGGTGCAATATATCTAACTGCGCTGCGGCATTAGCTCAGCTGGATAGAGCGTTTGACTACGAATCAAAAGGTCATAGGTTCGAATCCTATATGCCGCACCATTACATGATCGAGGCCGGGGCCCATGGGTTCCGGCCTCTTTTGTTATCTCGGCCCGCCGCGCGGCAGGCCGCTATTCCCTGGACACAACCCCGCCCTCATCCGCGCAGGCATAGGCATACCGAATGCCCCTGGCGTCCATGAGGTCGAGAAGGTCGGAGAACTCCGCTCCGCCATGCGAGAAGTACGCCGCGAGGCCGCTCGCAAGGCCGGCGTATCCGACGGGCCCACCTCCAATGACGCGCAAGAGGCCCTTCTCGCCCTCATCGTCCATACGAACGCAGGAGACGCGCCATGCGGAACCGAACGCGTCCCGCGTCTGCTCGCCACGGGTGCCGTACAGGACGCAAGTCCCTTGCGGCCCGCGCCCCAGCGCCACCACGCGCTGGTCTCCCCCATGCTCGTCACTCAGCACAACGCCCTGCTCGCAGCACCCAATCCCCAGCTCGCCCATGCTTGCCACCCCTCTCCCTGGCCAACCTTTCGAGAATCATATGACCGGTATCGGACAACAAATCGAACTTGTGTTTGTATTTTGAATTCATGGGACAGCACCCAAGCAGCAGCTTTGGCAAACAGGAATGTGGCGCCGCGGCATAAAAAAGGGGCCGCCGCAAAAGCGACGACCCCTTGCAGACACGCGATGCGCGCCCTGTACGATTGCTAGTCGATGGAGACCTTCGTGACGTTAGCCTTTTCGTCCTGCTTGGGCACGTTGACGGTAAGGATGCCATCGGCGAGCCTGGCGGACAGGCCCGCGGTGGCGGCGTCCTTCAGGAAGACGCCACGCGTGCAGGTGTACTCGCCCGTCTCACGCTGCAGATAGTTCTTGGCCTTCTGCTCATCGGAGTCCTTCTTGTCCACCGTGATGGACAGGCGGCCCTCATTGAGCTCGACGTCAATCTGATCACGCGTGACACCGGGCACGTGGGCGCTGATGACGTACTTGTCGCCCGCATCCTCGACGTCCATCTTGAAGTCTGCCGGCGTGGACACCGGAGCTAGGAAGCTGTCGAACACGTCATCGAACGGGAAGACCGAACGAGCGAGCCTGTTGTAACGATCGTAAGGAATCATGCTTGCCATGGTTACCAACTCCTTCTGTTGGTTGCGGGCGCCCCGTGGATCCTGCGCCCCTCGTTTCATTAGTTGTTGTTCCCGCATGTCCCTGCTCTAAACACCTTGACGCAAGATTTCTGAGTTTTTTTGTTTATATAACCTAAGTTGCCAACGCTTAGATATTTGCCATCTCCTGCATCACAATGAAGCCCGATGCCACCAGGACTTCTCCATACACGACGGCCATCACGGTTAGCCATAGGCCGCGCGCGGTACACTCTCTGAGAACGCAATGAGTGCCTGGAAGAGGACGCATGAACACGGACGCCATGAACAACACCGAGGAAGACGGCGAGGACGTCGCCCAGCAGCCGGAGACGCAGCCCCAGGCGGAGGCACCAAGACAGCGCCCCGCCTATGTACGCGAGCCCCGCCATCACAAGAGCCAGCCGCCCGTGAACGACATCCAGGCCGATGAGACCTATGACAACCAGTACTCACACGAGTCTGGCTACACGCTCTCGACGCACAGCCGCATGTCTCGCGGCGCATACCGCGGCGCCCGCTCCCAGGAGACGAAGGTTCGCCAGGAGCTCAAGTATGGCCAGTACCTCTCCGTTCCCAAGGGCAGCAGGGAGATTTTTGGCTCGCGCGAGCAGCAGCAGCGCCGCACCATCGCCATGGTTGCCATCGTGGTGGCGGTCATCGCCCTCATCGTGCTGCTCGTGGTGTTCTTCCTCCAGCGATAGCGCCTGGCACGAAGACGAAGCGAGGCCCGCCTGGCAATGTGCCAGACGGGCCTCTTGCGTTTGAGCCTAGCTCCAGGGATCGCGCTCGAACATGGGCTCGGGCGCCGGCCTGCGGTCCGAATAGGGATCGTAGCCGTCGTCGTCCTCGTTCTCCGCGCGAACACATGGGTCTACGGGCGCGGGGGCTACGGCCTCCCGGCGCTCGTTGGCGGCGTCGTGGGCCGCCACGCTCTTCTCGTCACACATCGCTCCCCCATCAGTCCGTGCCCAGGGTGTAGGCAAGGTACACCCCAAGCGAGTCGCCATAGCCGCTCAGGTCCACGTCATCGTACAGGCCCCGTGGCGCGCATGTCACCACGACGGAGCGGTCGCGCACGAGAATGGCCCAGACGCAGCCGTCCTGCTCGCCGTATCCCACAACGTAGCGCCGCTGCGCCGCAGACCCTCCCATGGCCTTTGCCACGTCGTCCGCCGCGAGCGTGCCCTCCAGGTTGTCCAGCCCGCAGCGCACGGCCCACGTGGAAATGGTCGAGGAGTTCACCTGCGGGTTTGCGTCGTCTCCGGCGAGCGCGGGCTCAAAGCGCACGCCGGCAATCGCCGAGCCTTGGGCCAGCACGTCGCTCGTAAACAGGCTCCCAAGAAACACGCCGTGCCTTGAGGAGAGCGGGCGCGGCGTGAACGTGAGCGTCCCCACGCCCGACTTCTTCCAGCCCGTCTCGGCGCACTCCTCGCCCGCAAGCGAGCCCGTGCCGGTCTCCGTGACGCCGTAGTCGAACGACCATCCCTTCCAACCGAGGTAGGCCGAGACGTCACGCGGGCTGGAGGCAAGGTAGTCTGCCACGTGCGTCTCCGAGCTGGCGCCCGGCGCTACGACCGTCACCGTCACCGTGGCGCCGGCGCTTGCGCGCTCGCCGGCCTCGGGCGAGGTTGACAGCACTGTGAGCGGCGCCCCTTCCGCCTCCTGCCACTCGACCTTTGACGAGAGGCCCGCCTCGCCGATGGCGCGGGCGGCCTCGTCCTGGGACAGGCCCACGACGTCGGGCACGGTGTAGGGCTGCGCCACCACAAGCGTCACCTGCTCGTCTGCGGTAACGACCGAGCCGGCCGCAGGCGAGCACGACAAGACCGTTCCCTCGTCCTCATCGGAGTTCTTGTACTCGAGGCGCAGGTTCGTAATTCCGGCGTCGCCGAGCAGCTCGCGGGCGTCATCGAGCGAGGCTCCCATGACGGACGGCACCGTCCTGGGGACGCCCACGCCAAGCTCCACGGACAAGCCGCGGCGGGCACGCGCACCGGCATCCGGATTCGTGTAGATCGCCGTTCCCACACCGCCGTCTGTGGGGACGTCCTTCTCGGCAACGTCAAAGCCCGCCTCGCGCAGCGCCGAGGCGGCGTCCGCCTCCGTAAGGCCCACGACGTCGGGCACGCTGACGCCGCCCCAGAGCTCGGCCTGGTAGGTGAGCACGGCAACCGCGGCACAGGCAACCACGACAGCGGCTGCGACAAGGGCGAGGACCGTGCGAGACGGGCGGCGGACGGGGTGCTGCGGCGCGGCGTCGGGCTCGGGCGCCGCAGGCGCGCCAGGCACATCCGGCTCGCACGGGCCAGCTTCCTCGAGCTCCTCGGCGCCCTCGCCCAGGCTCTCGGTGGCGCCCGCCTCGAGCACGGTCGTGTCGTCGTCGGGACGTGACTGGGGCTTGGGCATGGGGAGCGTGGAGTCGTCGTCCGCGTCTCTCTCGGGCTCAGGACGCTTGCCCATGCCGCCGGGGAGCAGCTCGGTGGGCTCGTCTTGCCTGGGCTCGGAGACGGGGCTGGCTTCCCTGTTGCTCTCGTCGCTCATGCTTGGCTCCAATCGGTTGGCGCGGGGCAGCGCGCAAGTCTGTGGCGCCCAGAAGAGAAAAGCGCCCGGGGCCGTAGGGGTCTCGGGCGCCATCATCCCACGTTTCTCGCCCTGAGCGGGGCGGGCCTGCTACTCGACCTCGTCGGGCTTCACGGCGTCGCCGGTGGGAGCGGCGGGCACGCGCTCGGCATAGAAGTCGTTGTCGTCGCGGACGTCGATGCGCACGGTGTCTCCCTCTTGGAGCTCGCCGGCAATGATGAGGTTCGCCACGTTGTCCACCACCTTGCGCTGGATGAGGCGCTTGAGCGGACGCGCACCGTAGACCGGGTCAAGACCATCGAGGGCAAGCGCCTGGATGGCGGCCGGCGTGAGCGTGAGCGAGATGCGCTCGTTGTCGAGGCGCTCGCGGACGCCCTTGAGCTGGATGTCGACGATCTTCTCGATGTCATCGAGGCCCAGCGGGTGGAACACCACGATGTCATCGATACGGTTGAGGAACTCGGGCTTGAACGTTGCGCGCAGGGCATCGTTGACCTGCTTGTCGACCTCCTCCTTGCTCGCACCGTTCTGCTCGCCCGCGGCGATGGCCTGGCTGCCCACGTTGGACGTCATGATGATGATCGTGTTCTTGAAGCTCACGACCCTGCCCTGACCGTCCGTGAGGCGGCCGTCATCGAGCACCTGGAGCAGGATGTTGAAGACGTCTGGGTGCGCCTTCTCCATCTCGTCCATGAGGATGACGGAGTAGGGACGGCGGCGCACGGCCTCGGTGAGCTGGCCGCCCTCGTCGTAGCCCACGTATCCGGGAGGGGCGCCGATGAGGCGCTGGACGCTGAACTTCTCCATGTACTCGGACATGTCGATGCGCACCAGGGCGCGCTCGTCATCGAACAGGTAGTCTGCGAGCGCCTTCGCGAGCTCGGTCTTGCCCACGCCGGTGGGGCCCAGGAAGAAGAAGCTGCCCAGCGGACGGTTGGGGTCGGCGAGGCCGGCACGGCTGCGGCGCACGGCTGCGGCCACGGCGTTCACGGCGGCGTCCTGGCCCACAACGCGCTTGTGGAGCTCGGCCTCGAGGTTCTGGAGCTTCTCGACCTCGCCCTGCATCATCTTGGACACGGGCACGCCCGTCCAGGCGCTCACGACCTCGGCGATCTCCTCGCTCGTGACCTCCTCCTTGAGCACGCCGCCCTCGGCCTGCTTGGCGTTGAGCGCCGCCTCGGCGTCGTCATAGCGCTTCTGGAGGGCCGGGATGGTAGAGAATCGCAGCTCGGAGGCACGGGCAAGGTCTCCCGCACGCGTGGCGCGCTCCTCCTCGGTCTTGGCATCGTCAATCTGGCGCTTGAGGTCCTGGACCTGGTCGATGGCGCTCTTCTCGTTCTTCCACTTGGCCTTCATGCCGTCGAGCTTCTCACGCGTCGAGGCGATCTCCTTGCGGAGGGTCTCCAGGCGCTCCTTGCTCGCCGCGTCGTCCTCCTTCATGAGGGCCTGCTCCTCGATTTGCATCTGGGTGAGCTGGCGGTCCACGGCGTCGATGTCTGAGGGCATGCTGTCGAGCTCCATGCGCAGGCGGCTCGCGGCCTCATCGACGAGGTCGATGGCCTTGTCCGGCAGGAAGCGATCTGCGATGTAGCGGTTCGAGAGGTCCGCGGCGGAGACGAGCGCGGCGTCGGTGATGCGCACGCCGTGGTGCATCTCGTACTTCTCCTTGAGGCCGCGCAGGATCGAGATCGTGTCCTCGACGGTGGGCTCGCTCACGAGCACGGTCTGGAAACGACGCGCGAGCGCTGCGTCCTTCTCGATGTACTTGCGGTACTCGTCGAGCGTCGTGGCGCCGATGGCGTGGAGCTCGCCGCGGGCAAGGGCCGGCTTCAGGATGTTGCCGGCGTCCATGGAGCCCTCGGTGGCGCCAGCGCCCACGATGGTGTGCAGCTCGTCGATGAACAGGATGATGCGGCCGTCTGCCTTCTCGATCTCCTTGAGGACGCTCTTGAGGCGGTCCTCGAACTCGCCGCGGTACTTGGCGCCGGCCACGAGCGAGCTCATGTCAAGCTCGACGAGCTCCTTGTCCTTGAGCGTGGAGGGCACGTCTCCGGCCACGATACGCTCGGCCAGGCCCTCGACGATGGCGGTCTTGCCAACGCCCGGCTCGCCGATGAGGACGGGGTTGTTCTTGGTGCGGCGCGAGAGCACCTGGATGGTGCGGCGGATTTCCTCGACGCGGCCAATGACCGGGTCGAGCTTGCCCTGACGCGCGAGGTCGGTCACGTTGCGGCCATAGCGCTCGAGCGCCTCGAACTCGGGCTTGGAGTCCTGGCTCGTCACGCGCTCATCACCGCGCAGGTCGTTGTAGGCGTCCTGGACGCGCTTGCTCGTGACGCCCGCGGCCTTGAGGATGCGGCCGGCGTCCGAGCGGTCATCCGCGAGGGCGCACAGCAGGTGCTCGCTCGTGACGTAGGAGTCGCCCAGCTTTGTGGCGAGCTTCTCTGCGGCGTCAACGACCTTCACGAAGTCGTTCGAGAGGCCCACCTGCTGGCCCGAGCCACTCACCTTGGGCTCGCGGGCGATCTGCTCGTCCACGGCCGAGGCGATGGCACGCGGGTCTGCGCCCACGCGCTCGATGATGGAGCTGAGGTTGCGCTCGCCAGAGTCGAGCAGGGCCTTGAGCAGGTGCACCGGCTCGACGGAGCCCGCCTCGGCGTCCGTGGCGACGCCGATGGACGCCTGGAGCGCCTCCTGGGCCGTTACGGCCATCTTGTCTAGTCTCATGTCGATCACCTCTCCTGGATGCCACCAGCACGCCCGATGCGGGGCGCGCGGGGCTGCCGCCCCTATGGGCGACGTCGCTTATCGAGGTTGTATATTCCCACCTACATGGGACGATATACAAAATCTAAGTCTATTTGTAGTAGATTTTTCGATTGCCAAAAAACGGGTGGCCGAGGCCACCCGCGTGAGGAGACTCGCTATGTGGGAGCTCGAAACGACTACTCGTCGTCCTTGCCCTCGACCTTGCCGCCGAGAAGGCCGCGCATGACCTTCTCGGGCGTCATGCCCTCGTAGGGGGCGAGCGCCGTAATGCGCTCGCGGGTCTTGAACTCGCGGACCTGGTCCTCGAGCTCGCGCATGCGGGCGCGCATCTCGTCTATCTCGCGCTCCATCTCCTCCTCGTGCTCGCGCATGTCGAGGATGCGCACGACGCCGGCGAGGTTGATGCCCTCGTCGGTGAGGCGGCCGATGAGCTCGAGGCGCTCGATGTCTGCCTGCGAGTACAGGCGCGTGTTGCCGCGGGAGCGCCCCGGGTTCACGAGGCCCTTCTGCTCGTAGACGCGAAGCGTCTGCGGGTGCATGCCCGTGAGCTCGGCGGCGACGCTGATCATATAGAGCGGCTTGTTGCGGCTCTCGTCGTTCTTGTGCGCCATCTGCGGCTCTCCCCTCCTGCGGGGTGTTTGCACCCCATACGGGCGCCAGGCACGAGGCCCGGCGCCCGGAAGCTATGCCTTAAAGTACTTCTCGACGTCCTTGCGGTAGTCGCGCTCGTCGGCGTCGCGCAGGGCCTCGAGGGCCTCGCGCTCCTTGGCCGAGAGGCGCGTTGGGATCTGGGCGCGCACGGTGACGTACATGGCCCCGAACGTGCCGTGGCGCTTGACGTTGGGCGCGCCAAGGTCGCGGAAGCGGAACGTCTTGCCATCCTGCGTGCCTGCGGGAATGCGCAGCTTGAGCGTGTTGCCGCCAGGGGTCGGCACCTTGACCGAGGCCCCGAGCGCCAGGTCCCACACGCTCACGGGCAGCTCGAGGCGAACGTCGGCCCCATCGCGCTTGAACAGCGGGTGCTCGGCCACGCTCGTCGTGATGACGAGGGCGCCGCGCGGGCCGCCGTTGCTGCCGTACTCGCCGCGGTCGTGATAGCGCAGCTTCATGCCATCGTAGGCGCCTGCAGGCACCTCGACCGTGAGCTTGGCGCGCTCGCCCGTCGAAGGCACCATGTACGAGACGTCACGCTTCGTTCCCTTGAAGGCCTCCTCGGGCGTGAGGCTGATCGTGAGCGTGAGGTCACTGCCGCGCATGGACCTGCGCGCCTGCGCGCCCGCCGCACCGCCGAAGATCGAGGAGAAGTCGAAGCCGCCAAAGCCGTCGCCGCCGCGCATGTTCGTGAACATGTCGGCCCAGTTGCCGCCCACGTTGGTGGAGTAGGAGTATCCCCCGGCCCCGCCGCCCGGCATGCCGCCGAACATGAGCATCTGGTCATACTCGCGGCGCTTCTTCTCGTCACCGAGCGTCTCGTACGCCTCGCTGATCTCCTTGAACTTCTGCTCGTCTCCGCCGGCGTCGGGGTGGTACTTCACCGCGAGCTTGCGAAACGCCTTCTTGATCTCGTCGGCAGAGGCGTCTTTCTTGACGCCCAACACGTCGTAGAACGTC
>UMHQ01002456.1_pt1 | contig 35384 bp, 27 predicted proteins | sample 1965531 | NCBI WGS metagenome assembly UMHQ01 (sample SAMEA4836098, study PRJEB28245) | human gut metagenome | biome: gut microbiome; material: fecal sample | place: Denmark | collected 2008 | reverse complement strand
GCTGACAAGTACACTCCTAGTGCAGAGAAAGTCGAAGTAGACTTCGGTAAGGCTGTAACCAAAGACATAATTAAGAGTGCTATCAAGGGAATACCTAAAGATGCAAATATTGCTATGGACGAAAGCACATTGCCTGACGGCAAGAAAGCAGGAGCATTTGAAGTAAATGTTACTATCACATACAAGGATAAATCGCAGGATGAGCTAGTTGTAAAGGGTGAAGTTAAGGAAGAAAAACCTAAGCCTGACCCAGAGAAACCGGACCCTGATAAACCAAATCCTCAGAAGCCTGACCCACAGAAACCGGGCAAGCAGGATGACGCTAGCAAGGGCAGAACAACTACAGCGAAAGACACTGTCAAAGATAAGGGTACAGCCAAAACTGGCGATACAGAGAATCCTCTAGGATATGCAGGACTTACAATTACAGCTATAGGAACCTTGTATCTTGCAAAAAGAAGAAAGAAAACCCTTTAAAAGCACTGCAAATGAGTAACAAAGTGTATGCGAGGGCAACATCAAGCTTATTTGAGATTTCGCATTGGGCTTGCTCTCTTAGAAGTTTTAGCTGAACTCAAGCCAATTAGCTTCTAATTCAGCTTCTAATGCAGATGCAGCTGCAAGAACAAGAAGAATTTTGTACAAAATTTAATACAAAATATCCCATACCCCCTTGACAATGTATTTGTTGAGGGGGTATAATTATTCTATAATAAAAAATATATTTGCTTTCCGGAGATTAGCACCGGAATATGAGGGGAAACAGGTTAGAATCCTGTGCGGTCCCGCCACTGTGAGTTGCAATTTAAGCAACGAGCCAGGCTACCTCGGCAAATCGGATTAGAGCGATGGACTCACATATATTGAAATATGATTTTGTTGGTTGCGCTCTGTTCGCAACTTTTTTGTTTGGAGTCGATTGTGAATCCGCTCTCGATAAATAATCAATTATTTTGTAATTAACTAACGGGTTAGTTTCTTTAATCTTCTTTTGTGGGTCAGGCGTTATCGCTATGGCCCACCTTTCATTTTATGAGAAATTTATGCATTTCTAGCATGAAAAAATTCTTGAAAAACATTTACCAGAATAATATAATATAGATATAGTAAGCCGAGGCTAACAATTTTTGGCTAATTATAATCTTATTTCTTAAAATAATAATGTTTTGACATAAAGGAGGAACAAATTAAATGGAATTTAGCCAACACAAAAGAGTAACATCATACATGATTATATTATCAATGGTATTTGCTATTTTTTTCTGTAGTGGTATTTTTTCGCCTAAAGTATTTGCTACAGTAACGCCTGCAGAATCAATACAGGATATGCCTTTGAATAGTGCTGGTACTGTAAAGGCAAATTGGGATCAAGACAGTCAGACTCTCAAGATAACTGGCACAGGTAAAATTGATAAAGATAATGACCACTGGTGGGCACTACCTAAGAAAATTCATGGATGGGAAAGCCCTAACGAAGTATGGTCTGATGATGAGCATAACAAACCTTTTACACTCGACATGACAGATAGGGGTATAATATTGCCTGACGATTCTTCAATGCTTTTTCAAAACTTTCCAGGCGAGATCAAGATGAACCCAGACCTTGACACATCAAATGTTACAAATATGGAACTCATGTTTTCTGGAGCATCGAAAGCAAATGTAGATGTTAGCAAATGGAATATTTCGAATGTCACAAAACTTAATGCGATGTTCGCTGATGCAACATCAATGAACCCAGATGTTTCGAAATGGAATGTTGGAAAAGTTAAGGAAATTTATAAGGCTTTCTTAAATTCAGGTGTGAAAAATTTGGATCTTAGTGCCTGGAATCTGAGCGAAAATTGTGACACCGAGGATTTGCTTACAGGTATTCCTCTTTTAACGAGAGCAAAAGTAAAAAATTTCGAAGGCTATGTTGGAAAATGCACAAGTACCCATCCTAATGAGAATGGATTCGCCGCACCTTTCTATGTTTTGATTTGTGATAATTATTTTAATATTACTAAGGTTTTAAATGATGATGTAGAGCGCATAGAAAACGGTGTAGTAGAAAGAGGACTCGCGATTACACCTGATACGGAAATGCCTTTAGAGAGAGGAAACTATATTATAACAACAAAAAAGCCTATTAGAATAACATTCGAATCTCATGAAGGGAGTGCTGTAGCTCCTTTAATCTTAGAGAATGGGGATAGAATAAAAGAACCGACCCCTGCGCCAACCAGAAGTGAATACAAATTTCTTGGCTGGTTTAAAGGTGAAAATGGAAATGATAAATGGAACTTCCAAAATATCCCTACCGAAGATATGAAACTTCATGCACATTGGGAAAAGATTGAAGCAGGGCAGAACCCGCAGGTAAATCCAGAGCCACAGCCAGGTCAAGATCCTCAGGTCAACCCAGAGCCCCAGCCAGGTCAGGATCCTCAGGTCAATCCAGAGCCAAAGCCAGGTCAGGATCCTCAGGTCAATCCAGAGCCAAAGCCAGGGCAGAACCCTCAAGAAAACCAAGAACAACCTTCTCAGGATCCTAAGCAAAAACCAGCACAGGAACCTAGCAAAAATATGCCAGCGACAGGTGATACTGAAAATCTATATGAGGTTGCTATTTCTGCACTCGCAATGGGGATGATATTGCTTTATGTATCAAGGAAAAGAAGAACAAACTAATTTAGATTTTCCAATTTTCATAGTAGAAATTTAAAATACTTTTTCACAAAACATCTTTACATAGAATCTAAAGGTGTTATAATGAGTATAGGCAGTTAATTTTTTAACAACAATTTATGCCTTTAAAAATGATTAGGGCGAGAACAAGTTCATGCCCATAAAAGAAGAAATACTTAAATAGGAGGATATCTGTTATGAAAAAGGTTGGAGTTCTGGGAACAGGCACAATGGGTGCAGGAATCATTCAGGTTTTGGCACAGAACGGTTATGATGTATATTTGAGAGCGAGAAGAGAAACTTCCGTTGAAAGAGGAATCGCAACAGTTGAGAAGAATCTTGACAGGCTTATCAAGAAAGAAAAGATAACAGAGGCTGATAAGAAGGATATTATGAGCCGCGTTCATGGTTCAACTGATATTAACATCGTAAAAGACGTTGACCTCATTATCGAAGCTGCAACAGAAGACATGGAAGCTAAGAAGGCGCTTTTTGCTGAACTGGACGAGCTTGTTGGTCCTGAGACTATTTTGGCAACTAACACTTCATCTTTATCAATTACAGAAATCGCTTCTGCAACAAAGAGACCTGATAAGGTTATAGGAATGCACTTCTTCAACCCTGTTCCAATGATGAAACTTGTTGAAATCATTGCAGGCCTTGCAACTTCTGAAGAAACAAAGAAGACGGTTGTAGAACTTTCTGAGAAACTAGGCAAAACACCTGTTGAAGTTGCTGAAGCTCCTGGATTTGTTGTAAATAGAATCTTGATTCCAATGATCAACGAAGCTTGTGGAATCTTGGCTGACGGTGTTGCAGATGCTAAGGGTATCGACGCAGCAATGAAGCTTGGCGCAAACCATCCAATGGGACCTCTTGAACTTGGAGATTTGATTGGTCTTGACGTTTGCCTTGCTATCATGAACGTTCTTTATGGAGAGTTTGGCGATCCTAAGTATAGACCTAATGTACTTCTCAAGAAGATGGTTCGTGCTGGTAAACTTGGCCGCAAGACAGGCGAAGGCTTCTACGATTACAGCAAATAAACTTAGACGAAGCAAAATATTTTGTAAATACAGCCACTCTACGCGCATCCGCAAGGGGTGGCTTTTTAAGTGCCAACAAAACATGACTGTTGCATAAGGGATTGCAAGGTAAGGGGAAGCGGGGCTAGCTATTTTGTTGCCTTGTGTTTATGAAACCTATGAGGGAGCATATGGAAAATTTTTAATAAAAAGAACATACGTTCTTGACTTTTTGGAAATTTGTGGGATAATGAATATGATAAATAATGCATCAGCATCAAGGAGGCATTGTGATGTCTAGAGTGAAAAAAGAGAAGATTAAAGCAAAGGGTTTTGAGATACAAGTTTATACAAAAGATTTCAAGAATGATTATGTTAGCTTGACAGATATAGCAAGATATAAGAATACGGAAGATCCAAGATTTGTTATTCAAAATTGGATGAGAAATAGGAATACACTAGAGTTTATAGGATTATGGGAAACTCTTAATAATTCTAATTTTAACCGTGTTCAATTCGACACGTTTAGAAATGAAGCAGGACTAAATAGATTTACCATGACACCAAGCAAGTGGATAGAATCAACTAATGCGTTCGGAATTATATCAAAATCTGGACGCTATGGTGGTACATATGCTCATTATGATATAGCCATGGAGTTTGCATCTTGGATTTCTCCTGAGTTTAAGTTATATATCATACAGGATTATAAGAAATTAAAAGAAAAGGAAATTTCAAAATTATCATTAGCATGGAATGTCCATAGAGAAATTTCAAAAATAAACTATAAAATTCATACAGATGCAATTAAAGAATATCTATTAAACGACTTAACTAAGGAACAGTTATCATACCAATATGCAAGTGAGGCAGATATGCTGAACGTTGCACTGTTCAACAAGAGTGCAAAGCAATGGAGAGAAGAAAATCCTGAACTTAAGGGGAATATTAGAGACCATGCAAGTCTTAATGAACTCTTGGTACTTGCGAATATGGAAAGTTATAATTCAATTCTAATTTCAAACGGCGTAGGGCAAGAAGATAGAATGATAGAACTCCGAAATTTAGCTAGAAAGCAGTTGTTATCTCTTGAAAACATAAATAACAAAATATAAAAGCTGAAAAACTATGGATAAAATGAGAATATAGTAACCCTGACAGGAGAATTTGAAGTGGAAGATAGAAAGTATATCGCAATAGATCTGAAATCATTCTATGCTTCAGTTGAATGTGTAGACAGAGGACTTGATCCGTTAAATACATATCTGGTTGTGGCAGATGAGACAAGAACCAGCAAGACTATATGTCTTGCAGTTTCTCCTGCTCTGAAATCCCATGGTGTACCTGGTAGGCCAAGGCTATTTGAAGTGGAGCAGCTGGTTAAGGAGCTAAATGCTACAAGGGCGATGAATGCAGGACTAAAGGATCTCAGAGGGACAAGTTATGCGATGCGACTTGTTAATCAGAAAAAAGATATCGGTATTAAGTATTACATCGCTAAGCCTAGAATGGCGAGATATATAGAAATAAGCAAGCAAATCTACGGAATATATCTTAAGTATGTTTCACCGGAGGATATCCATGTGTACTCTATTGATGAAGTCTTTATTGATGCAACTCCATATTTGAGAACTTATGCAATGACGCCAAAGGAGCTTGCAATGAAGATGATAACGGATGTCCTTGATAGAACTGGAATTACAGCAACTGTGGGTATAGGTACTAACCTTTATCTCGCAAAAATCGCAATGGATATAGTTGCCAAGCATATTGAAGCTAATGCTGATGGTGTGAGATTGGCAGAACTTGATGAATCTTCATATAGAAGGCTTCTTTGGGGACATACACCTATAACGGATTTTTGGAGAGTAGGTAAGGGGTATAAGAAGAGACTGGCAAGCGTTGGAATCCATACTATGGGAGATGTTGCGAGGTGCTCACTGGGCGGCCGAGAAGATTTCCATAATGAAGCTCTTCTTTATAAACTATTTGGTGTAAATGCTGAGCTTCTAATTGATCATGCATGGGGTGTCGAGCCATGCATGATAAGTGATATCAAAGCTTATACACCTTCAACAAATAGCATCAACTCAGGGCAGGTTTTAAAGGAACCCTATGATTTCTCTTCGGCTAGGATAGTTGTCAGTGAAATGGCAGATGCTTTGTCGCTCGATTTGACAGAGAAAGATTTATTGACGGACCGTATAAGCCTTACCATTGGTTATGATGTTGAAAATATATCTGACCCCAACAGGAGACAAAGGTACAAAGGGGAGATTGTAAAAGATGGATACGGAAGACTTATTCCTAAACACTCTCATGCTGGTACGAACCTCGATAGTTACACGAATTCCAGTGAGAAGATTATAAAGGCTATGCTTGACTTATATGATCGAATTGTCGGAAAAGAATTGCTAGTAAGGCGTATAACACTTGTGGCTGCTAATGTACTTAATACAAGTATTGTGGCTGATAAAGTTAAAGAGGATTCTCAAGAAGGCGAACAGATATCACTTTTTGAAATGCAATCGAAAAAAGGGGGATCAAGAGAGGAAAATAATGATATTAGACATAATAATAGCAAAGAAAATACAAAAGAAAATTTTGAAGGCAACGTATCTGATGGAGGTTCCTTCGAAGAAGAGGCAAGGCCAGAAGATAAAGCCGAAAATGATGAAGAAAGCATCAGGAAAGCAGTGCTGAAAATTAAGAAAAAATATGGGAAGAATGCAATTTTAAAGGGAACAAGTTATCAAGAGGGTGCAACCGCAAGGGAAAGAAATAGTGAAATAGGAGGGCATAAGGCGTAGCTGTGAAAAAGGATATATATAAGGATATAAATGAACTTTTGAAGGATGAGCTCGAAGGCAACTACGAAGATATTATCAATTTATCTAGACCATCCTCGAACGGATTCCCTAAGATGTCAAAACATGATAGAGCAGCTCAATTTGCACCATTTGCCGCTTTGACTGGATACGAGGATGCTATTGCAGAAGAAGGCAGATATGTAGAAAACAGGAGAACTGTTACTGATGAAGAACAGTTTAGTATAAATCTAGAACTTAATAAACTTCTTAACCTGGTTAAGGAATATAAATATGGTGTAAAATCATTTTGTAGCGAATCTCTCGAGAAAAGAAAGCCTACTGTGATAGTTAAATATTTTGTGCCAGATGCTTTGAAGTCAGGAGGGAGTTACCTAAGTGAAGAAATTAGAGTACGAGAGGTTGACCTGAATAATAGGTTGATAATTGCTGAAAATAATAAGTTTATAGGATTAGACGATGTCGTTGGAATTTGTGTTAAGGAGGAACTTAAATGAAGACTACAATTCTTTGTTATGCGAGATGTAGCACATGCAAAAAGGCATTAAAATGGATGGAAGATAATGGATATAAATACGATAGCAGGCCTATAGATGCTGAAAATCCAAGTGCTAAGGAACTTGAGAAATGGCATCAGGCAAGTGGATTGCCTTTGAAAAGGTTTTTTAATACGAGCGGCGTCATATATAGAGAGATGGGTCTTAAGGATAAACTAAAAGATATGAGTCAAGACGAGCAGTATAAACTTCTTGCGAGTGATGGGATGCTTGTAAAGAGACCTCTTTTGGTAGTGGAGTCTGGCGGAAAACCAAAGGTATATCCCGGATTTAGAGAGAAAGAATGGTCTGAGATACTAGGGTAGGCATCAAATTAGTTATAAAAATATTAATATAGAAAAGCCTCATCTGCCGAACTAAGGGTTTAGCAAATGAGGCTTTTTAGTCAAAGCGTTATGAATCTATTCTTTGATTCTAAGCGAACGCATAGCATTTAGAATTGCAAGCACTGTTACGCCGACATCTGCAAATACTGCCATCCAGAGATTTGCAAATCCAAGTGCACCTAGTGCGAGGAAAATGAGCTTGATACCAATCGCAAATACAATATTTTCCTTACAGATTCTAACGGTCTTTTTGGCGATTGAAACAAGAAGTGGCAGTTTAGCAATGCTGTCGGTCATCATTACAACGTCAGCAGCTTCGACTGCGGCATCTGAACCAAACGCACCCATTGCAACTCCAACATCGCTTAAAGCAAGTACAGGAGCATCGTTGATGCCATCTCCGACAAAAGCGATTGCTTTTTTTGATCCATTAGCATCTCGCTTGCTTATGAAGTCAGATATTACCTTTACCTTATCCTGTGGAAGTAGATGAGCAAGGTAATTTGTTAATCCTATCTTTTCTGAAACTTTAGATGCAACGGATTCAATATCGCCTGTAAGCATGAGTAGATTAGGTATACCAAGGGATCTCAATTTAGCGATAGTTTCTGGGCTTTCATCCCTGATTTGATCACTGATTTCTATTGTTCCAAGGAATTGCGGTTCTTGCTCTGTGCTTTCAGAAGATAATTTGGCTTTTGCAATATATACTATTGAAGCAGCACTATTTATTATTTGACTCTTAGAGAGAATGTCGTCGGAAACGCCTATATCCTGCATTAGATCTTTGTTGCCGGCAAAATAGGTGTTCTCACCATTCGTAACTTTGATACCTCGCCCTGGAATTTCCTCCTGATTACTAACTGAATTTATTATATTGTGCCTTATACTATCATCTAATTTAAGTTCTGCATATTTAGTTATAGCAACAGCAATAGGGTGTTCAGAAAGGTGTTCACAAGCGTAGGCTGCTTTAAGGATCTCCTCTTCGCTGCTCTCGGCAAATTTATTTATACTGTCTACAGCAAACACGCCCCTCGTTAACGTGCCTGTTTTGTCGAATGCAATAGTGTCAAGCCTTGCAAATGCTTCAAGGTAGCTGCTACCTTTGACTATCATACCCTTTGATGATGCGGCACCAATGCCTGCAAATAGAGACATAGGAACAGAAATTACAAGTGCACAAGGGCAGGAGATTACTAAGAAGGTCATCGCTCTGTATAGCCACTCATTAAAGGTATCAAAACCTAATATAATGGTTGGGACAATCGCGAGCAAAATAGCTAGGCCAACTACGATAGGAGTATAGTATCTTGCGAATTTTGTGATAAATCTCTCCATGTGGGTTTTACGTGATGACGAAGATTCAACCATCTCAAGAATTTTACCGACTGCGGAGTCTTCAAATGCAGCGGTTACCTGTATTTCCAGAAGACCGTTGCCATTTATACATCCGCTTATAACATTTTCACCAGCATTTACAGCGCGAGGCATGCTTTCGCCTGTAAGGGCAGATGTGTCAAGAGAAGAACTACCTGATATTACTGTGCCGTCGACAGGAATTTTTTCTCCAGCCTTAACTACGATTAGATCACCAACTATAAGTTCCTCTGGCTTTACGGTAATGTATTCATCTCCAATCTTCTTGGTAGCATGATCAGATTTAATATCCATGGCTTCTGAAATGGATCTTCTACTTCTGTCAACTGCAAAGTCCTCGAAGAACTCGCCGATGCTGTAAAATAGCATTACACCAGTTGCTTCTGGGTATTGCCCAACATACATCGCTCCTAAGGTTGATACAAGCATTAGAAAGTTTTCGTCGAGAGCCTCTCCTCGGAAAATACTTTTGATGGCTTCCCATATTACTTCGTAGCCTGCCAATACATATCCAGCAAAGAAGAAGGCGTTGTTGTTATATATGTAACCTAATGCTAAAAGGAATGCAGCTGAGAATATTTTAATAAGATCAATAACCCTATCTGTGTCAAGCAACTGTTCACGAGTTGGGGTCAATGTTGATTTTGAACGCTCTAAACAAGCTTCACAGCAGTAATCATGACCGTCATGGTCATGTTCGTGATGGTGATGTCCGTGGTCGTGTCCGCAACCGCACTCATCATGGTCATGCTCGTGATGGTGATGCCCGTGGTTGTGCCCATGTTGATGGTCATGATGCTCATGGTCGTGCCCACAACCGCAGTCATCATGTGCATGCTCATGGTCGTGATGGTGTTCGTGCTCATGTTCGTGGCTATGCTCATGATGATGTTCATGTTCATGCTCAAGATGGTGGTAATCGTGGTCGTGCCCGCAGCCACAGTCAGCATGTTCGTGTTCAGTATTTTTTAAATCAGTTGAGTTGTTTGTATTGTTTTTTATATCAGTCATATTTCACCTCGATTAAACGATTAAACAATTACTTATCTGTTAGCATCATTTTACAACATCGCTTTTTAAAAATCAATACATAATTCAAATTATTTTTAAATTTTATTTTTTGTGATTATTTGGTAAAATATACACGAGGATGCTATTGAGATTTGAGGCAGAATTTTAATAAAAATTTGCACTTTCAAGAAATATAGTAGACTGTATCTAATGCACGTGCTAAGGAGGTCATTTCCATGGCTGTTAAATTTATAAAGACCGATATAACAAAGCTTGAAGTTGATGCCATAGTCAATGCGGCTAACGAGACTTTGCTTGGGGGCGGAGGCGTTGACGGAGCCATACATAGAGCGGCAGGCCCAGAACTACTCGAGGAATGCAGAACTTTAGGCGGATGCAAGACAGGCGATGCAAAGATTACTAAAGGATACAACATTCCCGCAAAATATGTTATTCACACGGTAGGCCCAATATATCGCGATGGAAATCACGGTGAAGAGGATCTGCTCCGCTCATGCTACAAAAAATCGCTAGAGATTGCCCAAGAACATAATTGCAGGAGCATTGCATTTCCAATAATTTCAGGGGGTGTTTATGGTTACCCTAAGAGGGAAGCTGTGGAAGTAGCGGTATCGGCTATTAACGATTACATTGAAAAAACCGCGTATGACGTCGATGCTTATCTGGTTGTGTTTGATCCAGAGATACAGCGTATTGCCGACGTATTGCAGCAAACAAACTAATGCCGCCAAAGAGTGGTAAAAACTTCAAAAAATACGCATTAAAATAGATAAAACAGGCATTGGAACAGATAAAATAGGCATTGGAACAGATAATAGGTTCTAATTTTTCTGAAAATATGCTAGTATGTTAAATAACAAAGAAATGAAAGACTATTTATATTCTCAAGAATCAGTCAAAAAAATAATTTAAAGAGGTGAATTTTATGCAGAGTATTGATCTAAAAAAACTTTATGAAATTGCAGATGGCATGGACGGAGAAAAAGTTAAAATTGAAGGATGGGTAAGGACCAATCGAAACTCGAATAAGTTTGGTTTTATTGGCCTCAATGACGGTACTTTTTTCAAGCCTGTTCAGGTCGTTTACGAAAAAGAGAATATAGATAATTTTGACGAAGTGTCAAAACTTCACATATATACAGCTATAACGGTAGAAGGTATTTTGTGCTTGACGCCAGATGCTAAGCAGCCTTTTGAAATTAAGGTAGAGAAAATTTCTGTTGAGGCAGAGAGTACAAGTGATTATCCTCTGCAGAATAAGAGACATTCTATGGAATTCCTTAGAGAGATAGCCCACTTAAGGCCTAGGAGCAACACCTTTGCGGCTGTTTTCAGGGTTAGGTCACTAGTGGCTTTTGCGGTGCACAAGTTTTTCAATGAAAGACATTTTGTTTATATGCACACACCTATAATAACGGGGAGCGATGCTGAAGGCGCTGGCGAGATGTTTCATGTTACGACTCTGCCGCTTTCCGATGTGCCTAAGACAGAGGATGGAAAGGTAGATTTCACAAAAGATTTCTTTGGCAGGGAGGCGAGCCTGACGGTGAGCGGCCAGCTTGAGGCAGAGATTTTTGCTATGGCTTTTAAAAATGTTTATACCTTCGGACCTACTTTTAGGGCTGAAAATTCAAATACTGCTAGACACGCATCAGAGTTTTGGATGATAGAGCCAGAAATCGCATTTGCTGATCTTGAGGATAATATGAGACTTGCTGAGGACATGGTTAAATACATTATCAAATACGTCCTAGAGAATGCGCCTGAGGAGATGGAATTTTTCAACCAGTTCGTGGATAAGGGTTTGATCAAGAGGCTTGAAGACCTGGTTTCGTCGGACTTTGGAAGAGTTACATACACCGAAGCTGTTGAAATTTTAAAGAAGAGCGGGCATAAGTTTGACTATCCTGTTGAATGGGGAATTGACCTTCAGACCGAGCACGAGAGATACCTGACAGAAAAAGTTTTCAAGAAGCCAGTATTTGTAACAGATTATCCTAAGGACATCAAGGCATTTTATATGAGGCTGAACGATGACAACAAAACAGTTGCGGCCTGTGACCTCTTGGTTCCTGGGGTTGGCGAGATTATAGGTGGTTCGCAGAGAGAAGAACGACTTGATTTTCTTGAAAAAAGAATGGATGAGCTTGGACTTAAGAAGGAAGACTATTGGTGGTACCTGGAACTTAGAAAATACGGTGGTGTAAAGCATGCCGGCTATGGACTCGGATTTGAGAGAATCATAATGTATCTTACAGGGATTTCTAATATAAGAGACGTATTACCTATACCTAGAACGCCAAAGAGCGCAAGCTTCTAAACTATCAAGCGGAGTTAGCATTAATGATTAAATTATAATATCTTTGCTCGCGAGACAGTTATTAATATATTAGAAAATAATAATTGCAGCACTTGACACCTGAGTTCAAGAGTAATATACTATACTAAGATAAAGCAATAAAGATGTTTTGTGAAAGATTCTTTCAAGAGGTAGTGCTGTGAAAAAATATTTTAGAAATTGTATATATCCTAATTTCAACAATAAATGTCTAACTTTTGGGAATGTGCTTATTGATGAAGGTAAAATTAAAAACCTTGAATGCATTGAAAATTTCAACTCTGAGGAAGACGTTAATGAAATAATCAATTTATGTGGAAAGATTATTTCTGAGCGTTTGTCAATAGAGGAGGAGAATAACTTTAATATCAATATATTATCGCCGGGATTTATTGATATTCATATGCATGAGGAAAATTTTCTTTCAGAAGGAGCACATTTTGTTATATCTGAAATGATGTTGAAACAGGGAGTTACAACTTGTATTGGTGGTCAGTGTGGTGTACAGAATCAATCTTTAAAAACTTTTATATCTGAAATAAATGCTCTTGGTGGTGCTCCCACAAATTATATGTTGTTCACAGGTTATAACCAAAAGAGAGTCGCACTTGGAATAGGGCATTATTCGAAACCTACTAAATCGCAACTTAATGAATTAAAAAAGCAGATAAATGAAGAGATAAACGATGGAGCAGCGGGAATTAGTTTCGGTATAGAGTATGACCCTGGTATATCTACAGAGGAAATAATCGATGTAATCAATTCTGTCGAAAGTGATGATATAATCGTAGCGGCACACTATAGGGAAGATGGCAGCGGAGCGATTGATTCTATCAAAGAGATGATAGAAATTCAAAAGAATATAGGCAACAAAAAGTTCCAAATCTCTCACCTTAGCAGTTGTTCGGCAATGGGATCTATGAAAGAGTCACTTTGTTTGATTAATAAAGCTATGGAAGAATATCCACAATTGGATTTTGACACTTATCCATATAATGCATTTTCTACACAAATAGGTTCAGAAGTTTTCTCTGAAGGATGTTTTGAGGGATGGGGTAAGTCCTATGAAGACATTTTATTAACGGATGATCCATATAAAAACATATATTGTGATAAGCAGATTTTTGAAGAGTGCAGAAATAAATACCCTGAAATGCTTGCTATAGCATTTGTAATGAATGAACAAGAAATCGAAGATGCTGTTGTCAATGAAAATGGTATGGTAGCAAGTGATGGAATAATTAATCATGGGAATGGCCATCCGCGTGCTGCGGGGACATTTCCAAGAGTAATAAGAAAATATGTAAGAGAAAATCACTCTATATCACTGTATAGAGCAATAGAAAAGATGACTATAAAGCCTGCAAATCGCCTTAATCTGAAGAAGAAAGGGAGGATAGAAGAAGGTGCTGATGCGGATCTTGTAATCTTTGATTATGAGAAAATTGCAGATGGTGCAACATATGAAGACATTAATATACCGCCTAGGGGAATTAATGAAGTTTATATTTCAGGCGAATTGGCTTTAAAAAATAATAAAAAATATAATGAGAACCTAGGAAAATTTATGTTGAGGAGATAGATATGAGTAATAATGCTACAGAGGCTAAAAAAGAGAAAGAAGTTACTAAGAAAAAACGTTTAAAAGTTCCTCATGTTTATGTGTTGCTATTAATTATTATTTTTATATGTGCTGCGTTGAGTTATATTATTCCTGCTGGTTCATATGACATGAAAACAATTGAAACGAATGGAATTGAGAGGGAAGTTGTTGATCCGAATACATTCAAATATGTAGACAGTTCTCATGTTAGCTTGATGCAATTTTTAAGCGCAGTTCCAAGAGGAATGCAGGAAGTTGCACAAATAATATTTTTTATATTTATAGTAGGAGGCTCTTTTGGAGTAGTACAAGCTACAGGAGCAATTGAAGCAGGATTAGGTGTTCTTGCAAAGAATGCAAAGGGTAAAGAGCAATTAATAATTCCAATAGTAATGTTGGCATTCGGTTTCTGTGGAAGTGTAGCTGGTATGGCTGAAGAGACTCTTCCTTTCATACCAATATTTGTTTCGCTATTTGTTGCAATGGGGTATGATTCCATTACGGGAACCGCAGTTGTACTGTGTGGAGCGGGAGCTGGATTTGCTGGAGCGTTCATGAATCCATTTACAATTGGAGTCGCACAGGGTATAGCTGGACTACCTCTGTTTTCTGCTATAGGATTTAGGTTGTGTATTTTTGTAACAATGATGATTCTGGCAGTAACGTATGTTATGAGATATGCACATAAAATTAAGAAGAATCCTGAACTGTCTAGTATGCATTCAATAGATATAGAGAGGGAAGACAACCTAGATTTGGAAAATTTACATGAATTTGGGATTAGAGAAAAGAGCATTCTAGTTGTATTTTTCTGCTCAATCGTTCTGTTGGTTTATGGTGTTTTAAAACTTGGTTGGTATATGGATGAAATTGCGGCATTATTCTTCGGGATGTCAATGATTGCAGCAATAATCGGTAGGCTGTCCTTAAATGAATTTGCTATGAAGCTAGGTGCAGGAATGGCGGATGTCGCAGCAGGCGCTTTAGTTGTAGGGTTTGCGCGTGGTATACTTGTGGTTCTTACAGATGGTAATATTCTTCATACTATATTGAATGTAGCGGCTGCCGGTTTATCTTCTTTCCCTCCAATTTTTTCAGCGATAGGCGAATATGTATTCCAATGCTTGTTGAATTTCTTAGTTCCTTCAGGATCAGGCCAGGCAGCGGTTTCTATTCCTATCCTTGCTCCACTAGGAGATCTTGTTGGAGTTACAAGACAAACTACGTGTATTGCATTCCAGTTGGGTGATGGTATTTCAAATATTTTCACACCTACATCAGGATACTTCATGGCAGGTCTTGCACTTGCAAAAATTTCATGGGACAAATGGGCTAAGTGGATTTTACCGCTAATTGGATTACAATATTTGCTAGGAGCCATTGCAGTTATAATCGCACAATCAATGGAACTTGGACCGTTTTAAATCGATGAAAGTAGCAATATTCCTTTCAAAAGTATTAATTGTGAGCTAATTTATAGGAGGGAAATTTTATAGAAAATGATAAACGACCTAGAAAAAACAAAGAACAAAACAAATTCGTTAAAATTTAACGATAGCAATGAGACTGAAGAACAGTTTTTGAAAAATGTTGAGGACAACCTAAAAAAAGCAGAAGTTTTAAATGAATTTATTGCGAGTAATCCAGAAATTTCAGGTCAAGAATATAAAGCAGCTGAACGTATAAGTAATGTGTTGCAAGAAGAAGGTTTTACTGTAACAAGAAATTTTGCAGGGATGGAGACAGCATTTCTAGCTATATATGGAGAAAATAACCATAAGAGGAAAGTGGCAATACTGGCAGAATATGATGCCTTGCCAGAAATAGGGCATGCTTGTGGTCATTCGGTTAGCGGCTCTTCAAGTGTACTAGCGGGAATTGCCATAAAAAACCTACAAAATAGAATCAATGCAGATGTTCATATTATCGGGACACCTTTAGAAGAAACTGATGGCGGCAAAGTTACAATGGTTAAACAAGGAATTTTTGATAAATATGATATGGCAATTATGCTGCATATGTATGATTCAAATTTAGTTAATCCTGTTACTCTGGCATTAGATTCATATACATATACTTTTTATGGAAAGGCAGCACATGCTTCCGCAGCACCTTGGGATGGTATAAACGCTTTCAACGCCGCTCAATTAATGTTCCATGCTGTAGATATGTTAAGACAACATGTACATGAAGATGTAAGAATGCACGGGATTATCAGATATCCTGGAGAAGCACCTAATATAGTGCCTGAAAAATGCTCTCTTGAAATGTATTGTAGATCAAAAAGCAGGAAATACTTGGATGAGGTTGTTGAAAAGGTAAATAATTGTGCTAAAGGAGCTGCAATTGCAACAGGTGCGACTTATGAGAAAGCATTAACTGATCAGCCGTTTGACAATTTGAAACCTAATAAAACTGGTCTAAAAGTATTTGAAGAATGTTACAAACAGGTTGGCCTTGAATTGAATGGAGATCCTCTTAAGTTATTTGGATCTACAGATGCAGGAAATGTAAGTTATATCTGTCCGACATTCCACGGAACTATTCAATTAGCACCTGAAGGTACACCAATTCATTCAGGCAGTTTTGAAAAATACGTGCACGGTGATACAGCCAAACAAACAATGGAAAAAGCTGCAAAAATTATAGGATTACAAATTATAAAAATCTTTACCAATGATCAGCTATATAATGACATGAAAAAAGACTTTAGCGAAGATTTATAATTTTCAACTCTTTTTCTCCTATAAGCCTAAATATCAATAATACATTTCGTTATTGAAAATAAAATGTGCCAAAAGTGTTGTGTTACGCTGATGGCACATTTTTATGATAAAGATTTAAAAAGGTTATGCAAAATTAGAATTCATATAAATATATAAGCTGTTCAAAACTAAAACTATGTATAGAACTAAGAAGATAAAAGCCTATTCGCGGTTCTTAAGGACTTCTCCGAAATTTATCTTTGAAATAGTGTATACCTGCCCGATGCAAACGAGTATGTAGATCAATATCGCATATCCGAATGCTTTAAAGAAGAGGGTGTTGCTTATTGCAAGCTCAAAATATCCTGCAAACTTGCTGAATGCTACAAAGGAAATATAGCTTAAAAGCTTCTTTTGGAGAGGCCAGCTCAAAATGAAGGTCATAATAAGCACAATGGTTGTAGGCATGATATATATTAAACTAATTTCGCGTCTTGTATATCCAAATATTTTGAGATAGGCTATTGAAAGCCTATTTTTGTTTATTATTATTCTCGTCAGTATGAATATAAACACAAAGAAGAATGTAAATGAAGCGTAGGTAAACACATCAATCATAGGGCCTACGATACTCTTTAATGTTTTGCCAGCATCGCTTACGGTTTCTTTGTCGACTGTGTTTGCCAAGAAGCGTTCGTCTATATTTAGTTTCTCATTGCTTAGGTAACCGTTGAAGTACCCTTCATCCTTGCCCAGAATTTTATTCATTTGCTCCCTTGGGAAAAATGCTGTAAGAGCAGGTTCGTATTTAAATATAGCAGAAATTCTGTACTTCTCAGCTTTGCCAGTGATTCCATTTTTTATTTTTATGTAATCGCCGACATCTTTTTCGGCCTTCTTTGCAAGTCCGTCGCTGACAACGACATTATTCTCGTTTTTCGGCAGGTGTAGATTTTTAAAGTAGGTGCTGCCATCAGAAATGCCCATAGTTGAGATTTCTTCGTCGCTATTTCTTATTCTCATATATACCGTTGCGGATGAAATCGTAAATTTTTCAGCCTGCCGTTTGACGTTGGAATCGGAATTGATCGCTTCAAGCGGCACAGGTGCTTTAAGTATATACTGATATTTTGAAACCAGCCCAGTGGATGAAGCCTTGCTGAACTTATCGAAGGTCGGTGATGCAGAGAATGCATAAAATAGTAAGATTGAAATCGTGAAAATTCCAATTGCCATTATGATGTAATCTCCTATGCTATTTATCAAAACTCTAACTCTGAACCTTGTCTTAAAACTTGCAGTCTTGAAGGGCTGTATCTTCCTGTATTTCTTTTTTGTTATCGAGTGCCTCAGAAAATCAAGCGGAGAGTATTTTAAACTTTTGGCAAGATATGCGTAATTTATCAGGAGCATTATGAGAATCGGAGCTACGGTGGTCAAAATCAGCGCCTGACTGTTAAACAAAGGCTTGAAAGCCGGTAAATTGAAACTGCGATAGTAAATAGCCGAATAAGGCTTGATGAGCAGTGTATATCCCAAAATATTCCCGCAGATTGCAGCGGCTAAGGTAACGATGACGGGAGTAGCCATATATTGCCTTAGGATTTCTCCCTTTCTATAGCCAGTTGCCAGAAGCGTGCCGATAATATCGGAATCCTCAAATATTTTGTTGGAGGCAGCAACTGCAAATAGGAAGGCTATTAAAACTACCATCAATGTTCCAAGCACCATCATCATTGGTCTATCGCCACCCATATCGTCCATCATGTAGTTTATGGCTTTGTTGTCCTCCGACCTAAGCAAGCCGAGCAATGTGCCATCTGAGGATGCCTTTGCGAGAAAATCATTTTCTATTTTCTTTTTTTCTTTTTGATTTGACTTTGAAATCGGAGACTTCTTAACGCCAATTTTAACGCTGTTTACTGGTCTCAGATCAGAATTCTTGAACCTGTACGAAACCTGAAAAACCGTTTTGCCGGGGTTAAAATGCGAAACCAAATCATTCGAAACAAGTCCGATGCCAAAATCAATATTGTCAAACATAAAATCGTTGTTTTTCTGGAATGGTGAATTATAGTCGGGGCTGACATAAGACCCCACGATTTCCAAGGTTCTCCCCTTGCGGTCAACAAAATAGTCGCCTGGCACGCGGATTTTGTCGCCAAGTTTGAGGTTGTTGTTCTCGATATAGTTGGTGCTTAGGCAAATTTCGCTTGCTCGCTTTGCAACCCGTCCGCTGCGCAAAATGGGTATGTTAATATTCTTGCGATTCCCATAAAGCCTCAACACTTTTTTGTCAGGTAGCTTAGCATCAACCCTATACATTTTTTCGAACAAAATATCTTTTTCCGAGATGCTTTGCTCGATCGCTCTACTCAACGGTGCAGCGAGATATACTTGCCCATCCTCGACCTTGCCGGATTCCATAAGCTCATTGTTCTTGGCGGCACTGCTCTTTGAAACAATCAGAAACCCTGATGTTACAGAGATCATAATCGTTAAAAGTATAAAGAGAGCGCTATTTCTCAGAAAATGTAATCTCAGATCTCTAAAAACTCTTTTGTATAAAATTCTCATATCGACTCCTTTTGCTTTCAGAATTATAAGTCTGCTAGGTGTAAAATTACCAAGTCAGTTCCGATGCCGCAATGATATGGTCGTTAGTGATATTTTCGTGTATTTTGCCATCTCTTAAACGGATTGTCCTATGTGCTATTTGTGAAATTGCCTCGTTATGAGTTGCAATAATTATGGTTGTATCATATTTTTTGTTTATATCACATATTAAAGTTAGAATTTCCTTTGAAGTTTTGTAATCGAGTGCACCGGTTGGCTCGTCACATATGAGGAGAGCAGGTTTTTTGATCAGAGCTCTGCCTATCGCACATCTTTGCTGCTGACCACCAGACAACTGGTTAGGCAGTTTATCGCACTGATCCTCCAGCCCCAAAGCAGATATAAGTTCTTTCAAATCCATGCTATCAGAAACGATTGCCGAACCGATTTCTATGTTTTCCTTAACGCTCAGATCGGGAATAAGATTATAGAATTGGAAAATAAAGCCTAGTTCATGACGTCGGTATTCTCCAAGCTCCTTATCCTTTAACTTCGAAATCTTAAGTCCATCTATAATTATGTCGCCTCCGTCAGCTCTTTCAAGCCCGCCAATGAGGTTCAAAAGAGTAGACTTGCCTGAACCTGATGGCCCTAGTAGACTGCAGATTTCTCCCTTGTTTATGTCGAGAGAAACATCCTCAAGAACTTTAACTCTATTGTCACCCTCTCCATAGGATTTTGTTAAATTTTTTACTTCCAAAAACATTAGATTTACTCCTTTACGTAATTAGGAAACAAGAATTATATTATATAAAACTTGAAAATAAAATCTTAGATTACTTGCAAATTTAGAGCATAACGCATAATCGGTTAGCATGGGCTTACTATATACCTTTTTGGTGCAAAAAACAATACATTAAAATGATATAAATTAAAAATATTTTGTTGCAGACTACTCGGAGTGAAATATTTTGTTGTGCCTTATTTGGAAATTTGTTATAATAGTGTCAATCGAAATTATTTATTTTTTTGAATAAATACAAAATAGGCATTAGTGCCGGAAGTAAGATAGGAGGTCTTTATATGAAAGGCTACACAAGCGAAACAATCAGAAATGTCGCCCTACTTGGACATGGCGGTTGTGGAAAAACAACATTCCTTGAGGCTGCTTTGCTCGAGACGGGCGTTACCAAGAAAATGGGAAAGGTTGAGGATGGCAATACAGTTTCAGACTACGATAAGATGGAAATTGAAAAAGGCTATTCAATCAACACATCAATAGTTCCTATCGAGTGGAAGGGCAGCAAAATAAACTTCATAGATACGCCTGGATATTTTGACTTTGTTGGAGAAGTTAATGCGGCGCTTAGAGCATCTGAGGCTGCTGTTATCATGGTCGATGCTGGCTCCGGTATTCAGGTTGGAACTGAAATGGCATGGAAGGCTTGTGAGAGATATAAGATGCCTCGCTTTATCGTAATAACTAAGAGAGATAAAGACGAATTTGATTTTTACAAAACATTTGATGAACTTAAGGCTAAATTTGGAAGCACACTTATTCCGTTTAGTTGGCCGCTTTCTGCTGAAATCGATGATGATTTGAAGGAAGCTATAGCAATGGCAGACGAAAGCCTTATGGAAAAATATTTTGAGGGAGAAGATTTCTCAGACGAAGAAATAAAGAAAGGTCTTGTAAAGGGTATTTCTGAGGGAGTTATCGTACCTGTTTGCTCATCTGCATTTGAACTTGGACAGGGAATTTCAGGGCTTTTAGACTTGCTTTTGACTTATGTTCCTACTCCACTGCAACACGGTGTTTATAAAGGATTCAATGATAAGAATGAGCCTTTTGAGAGAATGAGCGTTACAGATGCTCCAATGTCAGCTTTTGTATTTAAGACAATTATCGACCCGTTCGTTGGAAAAATCTCAGTAATGAAGGTAGTTACAGGCAAGATTGAATCTGGCACAGAAGTTTACAACGAAAGAGCTGAGAAGAACGAAAAAATCGGAAAATTATTTTTCTTAAGAGGTAAAAATCAGACAGAACTTGATTATGCGGAAGCAGGAGATATAGTGGCAGTAGCTAAGTTGCAGTATACACAGTCTGGTGACACGCTCTGCGACAAGAGTGACGTTGTAAGATATCTGCCTCTCGATTTTCCTGAGCCAACATATTACGTTGCAATTGAGGCTCTAGAGAAGGCTGATGAGGACAAGATGGGCACAGGTTTGAACAGACTTAGAGAGGAAGATCCATCATTTGTAATAGAGAGAAACACTGAAACTCATCAAACACTTCTTGGAGGCCAGGGTGAGATACAGATAAATATTATTTTGGCGAAACTCAAAGACAGATTCGGTGTTAATGTTAAGACTGTTCCTCAGAAGATTGCTTACAGAGAAACAATTAAAGGCAACTCAGACGTTCAAGGTAAGCACAAGAAACAATCAGGTGGTGCAGGACAGTATGGAGATGTACATATCAGATTTTCACCATCTAAGGAAGAGTTTGAATTTAGCGAAGAACTATTCGGCGGATCTGTGCCAAAGAACTACGTACCTGCTGTTGAAAAGGGACTTCTTGAGTCAATGGAAAGAGGCCCTCTTGCAGGCTGTAAGGTTGTAAATATTAAGGCAGTTCTTTATGACGGTTCTTATCACGATGTTGACTCAAATGAAATGGCATTTAAAATTGCAGCATCACTTGCATTTAAGAAGGGTATTGTTGAAGCAAATCCAGTTCTTCTTGAACCTGTTATGCACATGGAAATTACAGTGCCTGACGACTACGTTGGAGATGTAATGGGCGACATGAATAAGCGTAGAGGAAAGATCCTCGGCATGGAACCACTCCCAGATGGTGGTCAAAAGTTGATATCAGAAACGCCGCAGGCAGAAATCTTTGACTATGCTGTAGCACTGAGGTCAATGACTCAGGGCAGAGGAACATTCGTTATGAAATTCGAAAGATACGATGAAGTTCCTAAGAACATAGCTGATAAGGTTATTGCTGATTATCAGGCTTCACTAGAATAGTTAGATATGGGGCTGCCCTTCTTCGCTTAATGGAGGAGGGCAGTTTTTAAGTAAATATATTATTTTGACGTAGTCTGGAGAAAAGTTATGATTGAAACTAAGAGAATGGACATTTCAGAAGCAAAAGAATGCGATATTAATAAAATAATAGAAATAGAAAGCAGACCAGATACAAGAGATTTTCTTTGGATAGGCACATACGATGAACATCTGAGTGAGATTGATGACCCTAATCATCGATTGCTTGTGTTCAGATACAAAAATAAGCCTGAAATCATGGGATATGCCTTGATAAGGCTAAATTTTCAATCAGAAATTTTTGAATTGAGAAGAATTGCATTAATCGAAAAGGGCAAGGGATATGGTAAAGAATCCATGATGGCATTGTTCAAATATGCCTTTGAAGACTTGAAAATGAATAGGCTTTGGCTTGATGTTTATCCAGATAACGTAATCGGGATAAAACTATATGAAAGTTTAGGAATGCATAAGGATGGTGTGCTAAGACAGAATTACAAGGCTGAAAGAGGTTATCTGGATCAGATAATTTACTCAATGCTTAAAAAAGAGTATTTTAAAATATAATTATCAAATCAAAAAGCAAATTCAAAATTATACTTTAGGAGTAAAAAGTAAATGGCAAAAAAAGCAAAAACTGTATTTATATGTCAAGAATGTGGCACAGAGCATTTGCAATGGATGGGTAAGTGCACGGCTTGCGGCACGTGGGGGAGTCTTGTGGAAGAGGTTGTGGTTCCTGAGAAGAGCGATGACGTGAGGAGTCGCTCGTCGTCTGCGAAGCAGGGCTCCAAAGGACCAAGGCCCCTGCGGGCCCTGGGGGCCCGCCAGCTCGCCCGCATCGACACGGGAATCGGCGAGCTGAACCGAGTCCTCGGTGGGGGCCTTGTCCCGGGCTCCCTGACCCTTATTTCCGGGGAGCCCGGGATAGGCAAGTCGACGCTGATCGTGCAGGTCGCAGCGAGACTTGCCGACCGGATAGGCAAGGTTCTCTATGTATCCGGTGAGGAATCTGAAGAACAGATAAAACTCAGAAGCGACAGAGTTTGCGGTGAAACAGGCGAAAATCTCTATGTCGTATCCGAAACAAACATGGAAAACGTAATGAGCATGGTTGAAAAATTAAAACCTAAATTTATAATCATCGATTCCATCCAGACTATGTATACCGACATGCTTGACTCTGCTCCCGGCTCTGTTTCTCAGGTTAGAGCCTGTGGGAACTCACTTATGAAGCTCGCGAAAACACAAGATATACCGATTTTCATCGTAGCTCACGTTACAAAATCCGGAGATCTTGCTGGCCCAAAGATTGTAGAACACCTGGTTGATACAGTTTTGCAGTTTAACGGCGAGAGAGATCACGAAATAAGAATCCTCAGGGCACTAAAAAATCGTTTTGGTACTACGAGTGAGATTGGTGCCTTCACAATGCAAGAAGAAGGCATGATTGAAATCGAGGACCTGTCTGCAACTTTTATTGAGAGCCGTGACACCATACTACCTGGTTCTGTAATAAGTGCTATATATGAAGGATCAAGACCTGTGTTCTTTGAAGTCCAAGCCCTTACTTCCTCTACTAATGTTGGCTTTGCAAGGAGAACTGCCATAGGGATAGATAATCAAAGGTTGAACATGATAATTGCAGTTCTCGAAAAGAAGGTGGGAATTAGGCTCGTTGACCAGGATGTGTATGTAAACATCGTTGGAGGCATGAAGCCAGATAGCACCTCCACGGATCTTGCGGTTGCACTTGCGATATACTCAGCGCTTACCGAAAGAACTCCAAAGCATTCAATTGTAGCAATAGGCGAAGTGGGTTTAACAGGAGATTTAAGGTCTGTTGCCAATGCTGACAAAATAGTTTCGGAGGCTAATCGTCTAGGATATGCAAAAACTGCTTTGCCGTCAAAGAACTACGATAGAATAGAGAAAACAACTCGTGAAAAATTTCAAAATGCCGATATGCTTTTGCCAGCAAAAAGTCTCGCAGAAGCCATTAGAGCAGTATTTTAACATTAAAAATTATTAAAATTTTTTGAGTTATAATATAATATTGAAAATTAATCATGATACTGATAAAATAAAAAATAAGATTTTAAGACTATAGCGAAGGTTAAACTGCAATAAAAGCTTCGAAGCATTAAATCTTAGAACTTCTTTGCAGAACATTTCATTGAAAAATCAAGGTGACGAATTTATGAATTTTAAAAAATTATTCTTAATATTCTTGTCTGTTATTTTTGCTACATCAACTTTATTTGCCAGTGCTGTATCATCTAGAGGTAATGTTTCGTGTTCTGAAATTGTACCTCAGCAGGCATGGTACACTAAGCTTATTAAGCTGGAAAATTTGAAAAGCAAGGATGTTAATGGAACACTTAATTTTGACCTTGTGCCGGATGATAGTGCGAATAAAAAATACTTAAAGAGTAAAGAGATTGATGAGATAACAAAAGAACAAAGCACGGTAGATGTTGTGCCTGGGCTTGTTAATCATTCATACAAGGTTCCTTTTAGTTCAAATGATTATGTAGACAAAAAATTCAACGAACTTGCGTGGGCATTCAGGAATGATGGCGAGCAGGCTTATGCTTTGTTCAACCATGCATTTCTCCACGAATGGGGTAGGATTGAAACATCAACTAATACATCAAGCTTTTCTGTCGGCAAATTAGACCCTAAACAATTTAGCAATCCAGAATTAGGAATGACTGCCGAAGAACAAAAAGACTATTATGAAAGCCAAGCTGATGAATTGAAGAAAGACGAATACAAGCTTTCGTGGGGCGATGACCCGGATACAGATGGTGTCATGGGCTGGAAAAATAATTTTGGCACGGAGTATTATAACTCAGAGGATCACCTATACGATTTCCTTGGGGCTTACGAATTTGGTTCTCAGTTCTTAAACGAATATGAGGATTTTAGAAAAGGCACGTTGGATGTAGTTAAGGAGTTCTCTCTAAGCACGAACATTGCCGTTAACTACACTTTAAAAATGACAACAAGACCGATTGCTATCAACAAAACATATGATGCACAAGGCAATATAAAGACAATAGAGAAGCCTTTAATCCCGGCTAAAGATGCATACAGCTTCATAGAAAAACATAATAAAAAGATAGATGAGGAGCAAATTGTTAATTATTATAAAAACAAGATATTCAGGTATAAATTGATAGAAAAACAATCTGAAGGGGTTGATTTGCCGTTACCAGAAAAGAATTTGATAGTTGATGTATTAGCTTACGGTGGCAAGGATACTGAAATCTATGTCTTTGAAAATGAAAAGGAAGCAGATGAGTTTTATCAGAAAGTCTTAGATGAGCTTGATGAAAATACTCCTCTGGATTTGACTCTTATAACTGGCAAAAATAAACTTCAGGCAACAAAGAAAGTACAGTTAATAAATGAAGCTGAAGCTACCAATGTGAATGTAAAGAAATCTTGGAAGGATGAGGACAACAAATATAGGCATAGACCTGAAAGTGTGACGATTAAGCTGTTAGCAGACGGCAAGGACACAGGCGCAAAGCTTGTCCTAAATGAAGGCAACAATTGGAGTGGTGTTTTTTCAGACTTGCCAAGAAAAAATCAAGATAAAGCTATTAATTATACTGTAGATGAGGAAAAAGTTGATAATTACAAGGTCCATATAACAGGTAACGCCGAGGATGGATTTGTGGTTACTAACACGCACTATGCTGACAACAAAACACCAGTTCCAGATAAACAGACTATTCCTAAAAACAATAAAAGCCCTATGACAGGAGATAATTCTGTTGATATATTGCTTGCCCTGGTGGCGATGCTTGTATCATCTGGAATGATAACTATATTTATCCAAAAACGTTTGACAAAATAAATTTGTGATAGCTTAGATGTGACTGCGTATGCCGGCACGTTGGCTGTGATTAGTGCATTTATTTCGTTGATGCTTTTGTTTTATCCGTCGTAGTGACAATAGGTGCTATACTTCGTTGGCATATAAATACAAATATAACAAAATATAGAATGACGCTCCAAAGAGATTTTGATACAGAAATCATTTATGGGGCGTCATTTTATTCAATTATGCTTCAAGCAAATCGTCCATTAGCAAAAAGTCTCTGATTCCAACGTAGTAAATTCCATACTCATCGTATCTTGGCACTATATTATCTCTAACAATAATAATTTTCTTAAAAGAATCGTCAATTCGTTTTAGAGAGTTTCTTTCCTGTTCTTTCTTTTCATCGCTGTTTATAGCAAAAGCTGATTGAATATAATATCTGAGATTTCCTCTGTTAATAACAAAATCAACCTCTAATTGTACCCTTGTTGTTTTTCCCTCCACATTAGGAAAATATTCCACAACGCCCACATCAACATTAAATCCTCTTCTTAACAAGTCATTGTAAATGATATTTTCCATAATATGCGTTTCTTCAACTTGTCTAAAATTCAATCTTGCATTTCTAAGACCAATATCAGCAAAATAGTATTTAAGTGGTGTAGAAAAATATTTTGACCCTTTAATATCGTATCTTTTAGCAGCATACAAAACATAGGCTTCTTCAAAATATGTTAAATACTTTGAAATAGTATTATTTGATATATTTATCTTTTTTTCCGCAGCATATCTATTAGATAGCTTAAGTGGATTTGTAAGTGAGCCTACCGCTGATGATAAAAAATCTAGTAAAACTTCTAATACTTCCTCACTGTTTTTTATCTGATTTCGATCTATGATATCTTTAATATAGGTTTCTTCAAATAGTTCTTTCAAATATCTGTTTTTTTCCTCAAAGGTTTCCATTTCAAGTATAAATGGCATTCCACCACAAAGGACATAATCTTCCCATGCTTTATCTTTATCCTCATAACAGCTACTCATCTCAGCAAATGATAAAGGATATACATGTATTTCATCTCCCCTATCTCTAAATTGTGTCAAAATGTCTTTAGAAAGGAGTTTTGAATTACTTCCGGTGACATAAATATCAAGATTTTTTCGTTTCATAAGTGAAAGTAATGTATCAACAAAAGTAATCTTTTCATACTCATCATCAATATATGGATTTTTTACCGACCTTGAAAATTGTATCTCATCAATAAAAATATAATATCTTTTATCACCACTTATCTTATTTTTTATATATTCATTGAGCTTAAACAGATCTCTATACCCACTATTTTCGATGTCATCGAGAGCCATTTCAATAATTTGGTTTTCAGCTATATTATTTTCCAATAAATAATTCTTGTATAGTTCAAACAACAAATATGACTTACCACACCTTCTAATACCTGTGATAATTTTAATTCTTACGTTATCCTTTTTCTTAATCAGTTCATCTAAATATTGCTTTCTTTCTATAATCATATCACACACCCATTTTCTGCGAATAATTTATATATTTTGCCACACTTTTTATTCGCATATATTTTGTCACAGCTAAAGACTAATCGCAATCATAAAGAATAATTTACGTGGCATAATATGTTTTTTATTCCATCTTGTAGTTTTGATCTTTAATATCTCTTCTTTCACCATTAAGTTTATTGAGTTTTCACTAAAATAGTGATTAAGTGTTCTCCTTAATTCTATTACTCCCGCATAGACAAATTAAGCTTTATTAATAAATTGTAGGGTCTATAAGTAGAATACTGTAGAATGCTGAGAAACCCTCTTTTTCTTGACTAAAAACCAGGCTGGATATATACTATACATAGGAGAATTATTTTTTGTTGAAAGAAGGTAAAAATGTTTAAAATCGGTGATAAAATTCTTTACCCTATGCATGGGGCAGGTATTATTGAGCGAATTGACCAAATTGAGGCTTTGGGTGAACTGAAGGATTACTACGTTCTCAAACTCGCAGTTGGAAATTTGGATGTGATGGTGCCTATTTCCTCAAGTGAAGAAGTGGGGATAAGACATATAGTCAGCGAGGAATTTTTGGAGCAGGTTTATGATGTTTTATCGGGCAAGTCTTCCGCAATGCCTAAGAACTGGAACAGAAGATATCGTGAAAACATGGACCTTTTGAAGACTGGTGATATTTTGAATACCGCAGAAGTTGTCAGGAACTTGCTTAGGGTGGACAGGGTTAAGAAGCTTTCTACCGGAGAAAAGAAAATGCTGAAAAACGCGAGACAGATTCTTGAAAGCGAGATTGTACTCGTTGAAGGAGCAACTGCGGATGAAGTTAGCGCAAAAGTTGAATCTCAGATTATGATTGACTGGCATGACGAGGACTTAGTCGAAGAAGATTAGTATTAGTAAAAACATACACAATATGACTAAGAATTGACTTGATAAGACAAATTCGACTTATTAGTTTGAGTTGCATTTAATAAAATTTATAAAGAAAGGGGGTTTTCAATAGGGATGATTAAAAAATTATTAAGAGTATTGCTTACTATTGTTGGTGCCTTCATGGGCTATGGTCTCTTCCTGCTTTGCATACAGTTTCTCAATTCCACCGGAGTTGATGTTTTTCAGAAGTTTTCAAAAAGCGAAGTTTATGTAGCAGGATTATCTTTCGCAATTATTTTCGCAATTATTTTTTTCAGATTGACACCTCTAATTAGGAGAGGAAGTGTCAAAATGGCAGACAACATTGAAAGCGACTTGGCAGGTGTCTCTGCAAATGCAATTATTACGGGCACAGTGGGCCTTGTAATAGGTTTCCTTATAGCACTTCTTGTTAGCCAAATTTATGAAGCCATTATAGACGATCATTATCTCTACGCCGCAATAACCATTGCAACATACATGTTTTTTGGATATATTGGCACGGTTATCGCCAAGAGCAAGGGCAAAGAGATTGTTGACAGTTTCTTGCTACCTCGAAAGACATTTGAAGAGAAACTCTTCTCGAAGGGTAAGAAAAAGTCTGAGGGAACGCCTAAGATTCTTGATACTAGCGTAATTATTGATGGTAGGATTGCTGAAATCATGAAGACTGGATTTCTTGAAGGGCAGGTTGTAATTCCAGAATTTGTACTTGTAGAACTCAGACATATTGCTGACTCGTCGGATTCACTCAAGAGAGTGAGGGGGCGAAGAGGATTGGATATACTGAACAAAATACAGGTGGATTATGGCATAGAAATTTACAACACCGATTCGGAAAAATCCATTAAAGAGATCCCAGAAGTTGATGTTAAACTGCTAAAACTTGCGCAGATTATTGGTGGTAAGGTTGTAACAAATGATTTCAATTTAAACAAGGTTGCGACTATAAACGGTGTTGAAGTCTTGAATATCAATGAACTTGCCAACACGCTAAAACCTGTTGTTATTCCAGGCGAAGAAATGACGGTTAGTCTTGTAAAGCAAGGCAAGGACAGTAGCCAGGCCATCGGATATTTAGATGACGGCACTATGATTGTCGTTGAGGACGGACGAGGAAAGATTGGCAAGACAGTAGATATTGGTGTAACAAGTGTTTTGCAGACTGCTGCTGGAAGAATGATTTTTGGAAGATTGAAGAAGTAGAGCGTTTCTGCTATTTGTGAGAGGAAAGTCCAATTTCAAAATGTATATAGACAGAAATATCGTGCTAATAATCGCTGCTGCAGGCAGTGGAACGAGGCTTGGGTATAGTCTTCCTAAGCAATTTATAAAGATGGAAGGCCTTGGCGGCATGTCACCGCTTCAAAAATCGATTCTGACTGCTGGATTAGTGGACGAAATAGATGAGATTGTTGTTGTTACAAACTCTGAATATATCGAATTGACATATGAGCAGGTTGCTGAAAAGGCAAATGCTCATTCTTCAAGTGTCACAAAATCCGAAAGCGATGAGGGAACGCAACTCTCAGACAAAGGCTATGTTTTGAGCAAATTCCAGCTAGCTGACAATGATGAGAAAGGTGGAAAGAATATTGCAGTCATAGAGGGTGGAGATTCGAGGCAGGAGAGTACTTCTCGAGGCATAAGATTCGCCCTGAGAGATAAGCCCGAGGGATATCTAGTTTTAATCCACGATGCTGCAAGGCCGAATGCTTCGCCGGATTTATATAGAAGGGTTATCAAAGAAACTTTTGAAAAGGGTGCCGTCGTTCCGGCTGTCAGAGTTAAGGACACAATAAGGGCTGTCAAGCGGGGCTCTCTAAATAGAGAGGATTTAAGGGCGGTTCAGACACCACAGGGATTTACCGGTGAAATTATTCTTAACGCAGTCAAAAATGCTGAAGAAAAGTGTTTTGTTGGCACAGACGATGCGAGCTTGGTGGATTTTATGGGATTGCCAGTGCACACTGTCCTCGGCTCGGAGTCCAATATCAAAATAACGAATCCTGAGGATCTTTCGAAGACGGTTTGTGTCGGCTCGGGATATGACGTCCATGCGTTTGCAGAAAATAGAAAGCTGATTCTTGGAGGGGTTGAAATTCCATTTGAAAAAGGTCTTTTGGGCCATTCTGATGCGGATGTTTTGACTCACGCACTGATGGATGCAATTCTTGGAGCCATGGGAGAGGGCGACATCGGTCTTTTGTTCCCAGATACAAATGCTGACTACGAAGGGATTTCGAGCATTGAACTACTCAGGAGAGTCAGCACTCTGATGGAGAAAAAGTTTTACACGCTCGAAAATGCTGATATCACTGTGATTTGCCAGGCACCTAAGATAAGGCCATATATTGATGATATGAAAAAGAATTTGGAAGGTGTGCTCGTCCCGAGAAATGGCATTAACATTAAAGGAACAACAACAGAAAGGCTCGGATTTGAGGGAAGGGGCGAAGGAATAGCTGCAAGCGCCACTGTTTTGCTCTCAAAACCTTCGTGGAAATGAATTTCGCGAAACGCCAATCCGCCGACCTAATGATAGAAATTTTTAAAATAACTAGACTGAAGAAAAATAGATAGATGAGGAGAAATTTATGAGATTATCAGAGATGCACCTTAAAACACTTAGAGAGGTACCAAGCGAAGCTGAACTTGCAAGCCATATTTTGCTTCTGCGAACGGGTATGATTCGAAAACTCGTTTCAGGTGTTTATGGATTTATGAACATGGGATATAGATCTGTGCGTAAGATTGAGGACATCATAAGGCAGGAGATGGATTCTAAGGGCGGACAGGAAATTTTGATGTCTGCGGTTCAACCAGCTGAACTCTGGGAAGAGTCGGGCAGATGGTATGCTTATGGGCCGGAGCTCTGGAGACTTAAGGACAGAAATGGCAGAGACTTTTGCCTAGGTCCAACGCACGAAGAAATATTTACTGACATTGCAAGGGCGGACATTACCTCGCACAGGCAGCTACCTGTTAATCTCTATCAAATTCAAACAAAATACCGTGATGAGGCAAGACCTCGTTTTGGGCTTATGAGAAGCCGTGAATTTATCATGAAGGATGCCTATTCCTTTGACAAAGATGATTCGGGACTTGATGAGAGCTACAAGAAGATGTTCAATGCTTACGAGAAGATCTTTAAAAGGTGTGGACTCGATTGCAGACCTGTAGAGGCTGACAGTGGTGCAATTGGAGGGAGTAACTCTCATGAGTTTACTGCGATTTCTGAGGTTGGAGAGAGTGAAATAGCATTTTGCGAGTCATGTGATATGGCTGCGACTCTTGAAAGAGCTGCGACTGTAGATGCGAAGCCTACTGGAACTGAGAATAATTTTCTACCTCTAGAGGATGTTCACACACCTGATTCTAAGACCATTGAGGAAGTTGCAAAATATCTCGGAATTACAGAAGATAAGACGATGAAAGCTCTGCTCTTTGTCACATATGATGAAGAGGGCAATAAGGACAAGTATGTTGCTGCATTCGTTCGAGGCGATAGAGAACTGAACATGACAAAGCTAATCAATGCTTTGAATATTCCGGAGCACGTAATTGAGTTTGCTGACGAGAAAGAAATGTCGGCTGAGACAGGTTGTGTCGGAGGATTTACAGGACCTATCGGACTGCACGACTGTATTGTAGTTGTTGACAGTGAACTTCCAGGTCAGGTAAACCTTGTTGCAGGTGCTAATAAGCCTAACTATCACACAAAAAACGTTAATTATGGAAGAGATTATAAAGCGGATATTCTGGTTGACCTCAAAACTTTGAGAGAGGGAGATCCATGCCCTGTTTGTGGTAAGCCAGTAAAGACTGCAAGAGGCATTGAAGTCGGTCAGGTATTCAAACTTGGGACCAAATATTCCGAAGCGATGGGCGCTTATTATAAAGATGAAACCCAAAAAGAGAAACCTATAGTTATGGGTTGCTATGGCATAGGTGTTACAAGGACTCTTGCAGCGGTTGTTGAACAGCATCACGACGAAAATGGTATAATTTGGCCGATTTCAGTTGCCCCATATCACTGTATTATAACTCTTATCAATCCAAAGGATGACGTTCAGAGTGAACTTGCAGAATCAATTTACACTAGCCTTCAGGGTATGGGAGTTGAAGTCTTGCTCGATGATAGAGCCGAAAGACCAGGTGTCAAGTTTAAAGATGCCGACCTACTTGGAATTCCAATAAGAATTACCGTTGGAAAACTCGCAGGCGAGGGACAGGTTGAATATAAACTGAGACGTGATGAGGACAAAACAGTTCTCTCCGCTGAGCAGGCGGTTGCAGCTGCTTCACAGATCGTATCTGAAGAAGCGGATGGTCGCATATATTTGAAATAATGTATTTAGAACTTTTTATTACTTTTTTAAAACTTGGGCTTTTCACCATAGGCGGTGGCATGGCAATGATTCCGCTTTTAAAAGATGAAATGGTCAACAAGAAAAAGTGGCTTACAGAGGAAGAAATGCTTGACTGCCTAAGCATAAGTCAAGGACTCCCGGGAGTAATTGCTGTAAATATGGCGACCTATATTGGTTATAGACAAAAAGGACCAATAGGATCACTAATTGCTACGATAGGAGTGATAACTCCGAGCTTTATTGCCATAATACTTGTGATAGAGGCTTTGGAGCAGGTTTCAGGAAGTCCATACGTAAAAGGAGCTATTTCGGGAATAAAAGCTGTAGCAACAGCATTGATAATATTGGCGACATACCAGGTTGGACGAAATGCACTGAAAAGCGTTTTGCACTATATCATGGCAATTGTAACCTTTGTTGCAGTGGGTGTTTTGAGCATGAACGCCGTTTATGCTATTCTTGCGGGCTGTGCAATCGGCATTGCAATCAAACTTATTGAAAAAACCGATGTGAGTGAGAAGGAGAAAACGGATGACTATTTGGATTGATTTGTTTCTTTCATTCTCCAAGATTGGACTTTTCGGATTTGGTGGTGGGCTTGCGATGCTACCTATAATCTTCCAGACCGCAAAAGGATTTGGCATAGATGATCCACAAGAATTTGGAAATCTCGTTGCAATATCACAGGTTACGCCAGGACCGCTTGCAATAAATGCGGCAACATATGTCGGATATTATACAGATGCTCTTGGAGGTGCATTTGCAGCTACAATCGGTGTAGCCCTGCCTTCATTTGTTATGGTAATGGCAGTCAGCTATTTTGTTGAGAAGTTCAAACAAAGCAAGATTGTCCAGGGTGCGCTTTCGGGCGTGAGACCGGTAACAGTGGGTCTTGTGGCTTCTGCAGGGTATTTTATGTTAAGCGGACTTGTTGGAGATTTGAGCGTGGCTTCAATTTGCATACTGCTCGGCACACTTGTTTTTGCCGGAAGATGGAAGGTGAACCCGTTTTTGCTGATAGTTGCAGCGGGCGTTATAGGCGCGTTTTTGATAAGATGAAAATTTAGAAATGAGGAAGGATAGAAATATGAAAAAAGTAATTATTGAAATGGAAAATGGCGGAGTTATGAAGGGCGAAATGTATGAGAATGTTGCTCCGATTTCTGTTGAGAATTTTGAGAAACTCGCGAACGAGAAATTTTATGATGGGCTGACATTTCACAGGGTAATCCCAGGATTTATGATTCAGGGTGGATGCCCTGAAGGAACAGGCATGGGAGGTCCAGGATATACAATAAAGGGTGAATTTGCCCAAAACGGGGTAAAAAATGATTTGAAGCATACGACTGGTGTTTTGTCGATGGCAAGGGCGATGGATCCTGACTCGGCGGGCTCACAGTTCTTTATAATGGTTGCGGATGCTCCACATCTTGATGGAGGATATGCAGCATTTGGAAAGATCACTGAAGGGATGGAAGAGGCGCAGAAAATCGTTTCAGTTCCGACGGATTATGCGGATAAACCGATAGAGGATGTTGTTATTAAGAGCATCAGAGTAACAAAATAAATGACAGAGGGTGGGATATTTACTCGCACATATTACAAGAAGAAATGCCGTTTTATATACCACCAGATTTTGTAGAGATTAATAGGATAGAGATTGATAGTATAAAGAGGCAGCAAGAGAGGCGTCAAGTTTTAGTATGAAATTTTTCAGGGAAGTTAAAGAAGATATAGAAGCAGTAATGGAGAGAGACCCCGCAGCCAGAAGTCGGATGGAGGTTCTTTTGTGTTACCCGGGTATATGGGCACTCATCTGGCATAGACCTGCTAACTGGTGCTATAATCACGGGCTTAAACTCCTTGGAAGAATTATTTCTCAGGCTGCAAGAAATGGCACCGGGATTGAGATACATCCTGGAGCTAAGATAGGAAGGCGCTGCTTCATTGACCACGGCATGGCGGTCGTTATAGGAGAAACGACTGAAATCGGGGATGACGTTACGCTTTATCAGGGAGTTACGCTCGGAGGGACAGGCAAGGAAAAAGGAAAGAGACATCCAACGATTGGGAATCGAGTGATTGTCAGTTCTGGAGCGAAGGTTCTTGGGCCGTTCACTGTTGGCGATGATGTAAGAATCGGGGCCGGATCGGTTGTTTTAAAGGAAATCCCAGCAGGGTGTACAGTTGTTGGAATCCCGGGACAAATTGTGAAACGTTATGGGACGAGCACTGCCGATATGAATCAGATAAACTTGCCAGATCCTATAGCCATGGAAATGAAAGCGTTAAGACGAAGAATCAAATCTTTAGAATCACAACTTGGAGAACTTGAATGTATGGCAGTAGATGCTGTAAAGGAAGCAAAGGAGGAGCAAAGTGAAGATATATAATACACTGACAAGGCAGAAGGAAGAATTTGTGCCTATTAAGGAAGGCGAGGTCAGCATATACGTTTGCGGACCGACCGTATACAACTTTTTCCACATCGGGAATGCAAGACCTTTTGTCGTATTTGACACACTTAGAAACTATCTTGAATACAGAGGATATAAGGTGAAGTTTGTCCAAAACTTTACAGATGTTGACGACAAAATAATCAATCGTGCCAGGGAAGAGGACACATCTGCTCCAGAGGTAAGCAAGAAGTA
>UMHQ01018632.1_pt1 | contig 35485 bp, 30 predicted proteins | sample 1965531 | NCBI WGS metagenome assembly UMHQ01 (sample SAMEA4836098, study PRJEB28245) | human gut metagenome | biome: gut microbiome; material: fecal sample | place: Denmark | collected 2008 | reverse complement strand
GGAGAAGCTTTTGAAGTCCGAGATACTTTTAGCGTGAGTTAACTCGCAAAGCTCGGGTTCCGGCTGAAGAAGCCGCTCTGTGTTGTCTGCAAGTTCATGATATGGATGGGCGGCAGAATTATACCGGGATAATGTCGGGAAGTTTGCAGAGCACAGATGAAAGAAGGGAAGCTTCTTCTGAAGGCGATTCGGGCCGAAAGTTCATCCAGGAGATCGCTCTGAGGGTGAAGATCACGACAGCTGCCGCAAAAAGCAGGGCTATTATGATATAATAATAATATTTTTTCTTTTTTTTGCTGCAGTTGAGTATTTCGGCGATAAAAACGGCAGAAAATGATAGGTACTGCAAAATAACCAGCGTATTGAAAAGAACGACGTTTGAGACGCCTTCCGACGAAGTGAGCCAGATCGTAAAGTAGACGGCGAGAGCGAAACATAAAAAAGAAATCCTGAGGATTTCGAATTTTGAAAGTTTTTGTTTTTCATCCATAAAAAGGCACCTGTTCAATGGCGCCTCCGTGGTATCGGAGGCGCCGGGTAAAAGATTTATTTAAGTCTGTTTTCGAGGTTTTCAAGTTGAGTTGCGAGTTCTTGGGGGAGTTTGTCGCCGAATTTTTTATAGTGTTCTCTGATGTCGGCTGCTTCCTTACGCCACATTTCTTTATCCACGGTAAGAATCTCTCTGAGAGCTTCCTGTGATATATCGAGGCCTTCGATGTTGATGTCCTCGGGACGAGGCAGGTATCCTATAGGTGTTTCGATAGCGTCCGCTTTTCCTTCGCAGCGGTCGATTATCCAATCGAGCACACGGATATTGTCACCGAAGCCGGGCCAGATGAATTTGCCTTCGTTGTCTGTTCTGAACCAGTTCACGTTGAAAATCTTCGGGACGTTTTTATTTTTTCTTCCTATTTCCAGCCAATGAGCGAAGTAGTCGCCCATATTGTAGCCGCAGAAGGGAAGCATTGCCATGGGGTCGCGGCGAAGCACTCCTACTGCTCCGGTGGCGGCGGCTGTAGTTTCGGAAGCCATTGCCGATCCTACGAATACTCCGTTTTCCCAATCGAACGACTGATAAACAAGAGGAGCTGTTCTGGCGCGTCTTCCGCCGAAAATGATCGCAGAAAGTCTGACGCCTTCGGGGTTTTCAAATTCGGGCGATATGCAGGGACAGTTGACGGCGGGCGCCGTGAAACGGCTGTTGGGATGAGCTCCTTTTGATCCGTCGCGGTAATCCCATTTTTCGCCTTTCCAGTTTTCGGCGTTTACGGGAGGATTTTTATCCATGCCTTCCCACCAAACCGTATTATTGTCTTTATTCAGGACCACATTGGTAAATATACTGTTTTTTCTTGTGGAAGCGAGAGCGTTGGGGTTGGATTTCGCGTTGGTACCGGGGGCGACTCCGAAGAATCCGTTTTCGGGATTGAGTGCGTAGAGATATCCGTCTTTGGGACGAATCCAGGCGATGTCGTCTCCGACGGTGGTTATTTTATAACCTTTTGCAAGATAACCTTCGGGCGGGATAAGCATTGCGAGGTTGGTTTTACCGCATGCTGAAGGAAATGCAGCTGCAATGTACCTGGTTATGCCGTCGGGTTTGGTGATGCCGAGGATGAGCATGTGTTCGGCCATCCACCCTTCGTTGCGCGCCTGATAAGAGGCTATACGCAAAGCGAAACATTTTTTGCCGAGAAGGACGTTTCCGCCGTATCCGCTGTTGACGGACCAGATAGCGTTATCCTCGGGGAAATGGCAGATATATCTGTTTTCTTCGTTAAGCTCTGCTTTGGAATGGAACCCGCGCACGAAGTCGTTGCTGTCACCGAGCTGTCTGACCACCTCGTCTCCTATCCTTGTCATGATGTTCATGGAAAGGACTACATAAATACTGTCGGTAATCTCGATACCGATTTTGCTGAAAGGACTTCCGATGGGGCCCATCGAATAAGGAATGACGTACATTGTGCGGCCTTTCATGGCACCGTCGAAAATACCCGTGAGCATAGAGTAAGCCTTTTCGGGGTCCATCCAGTTATTTGTCGGACCGGCGTCTTCTTCCTTTCTGCAGCAAATATAAGTGCGTCCTTCCACGCGGGCGACGTCATTGAGCGCGGAGCGGTGGAGATAACAATTCGGAAGGAGTTCTTCGTTTAATTTTATCATTTCGCCGGTCGACATAGCGATCTTCGCAAGAGACTCGAGCTGATCTCCGTTACCCGTGATCCATTCGATTTTATCGGGTTTTGCGATTTCGGCGCAATTATTCACAAAAGACTGCAGATTACTGTTCATACAATACCTCCATGGTAAGCAATTGAAAATAAATTCTGTAATATTATACCACTAAGTTTTATTTAAATCAACTATAAACAAACCTTTTTATAAATCAGCCGGGTAACGCATAAAAGTATGTCCGGAAAAACGGGAAGGGTCATAAGGGGGCGAGTACAAAACCGGAGAAGGTCGGCGGCAAGGGTGTCAAAACGCAAACTGCAAGCATATAATAAGCCAAAACGCGGGGAGCATGATTGAATAAGGGATGGCGGTTTTATTTTTTGACAGCGGAATAGGCGGAGCGGCGGTATTGAGGGAGTTTCTGAAGCTCAGGCCGGACGCGGAAACGGTATATCTTGCGGACAATGCCGCTATGCCTTACGGAAACAAAAGCCGGGAAGAGCTGGTATGCAGGGGATGCGGGCTGCTTCGTGAGATGACTGAATCCGAGAAAGTCGAGATGGCGGTGATTGCGTGCAATACGATGACGGCTGCAGCGGCGGGGAAGATCAGGAAGGAATTTGCTTTTCCGGTAGTCGGAATAGAGCCGGCGGTCAGACCTGCGCTTAAAAAGTACGAAGGAGGGGTCTGTCTTTTCGGAACGGAGTTTACCGCCGGCGCTTATGTCGGGTGCGGAGCCGAATGCGTGCCGGTGCCCGGTCTGGCGGAGATAGCTGAAGAGATATTCGTTTCGGGAGGTAAAACGGGGTATTTTTTGCCGGACGCCCGGGAGACGTCTTTCGGGATCGGCGAAAGATCCGGCGGTGTTTACGCGAATGCGCGGGACAAAAATATGTTGCTTGCCGAAAAGTGCATAAGGGATGCGGCTGAAAGAAGAGGGATAAGGTGTGATGAAGTCAGGGCGGGGGTATTGGGGTGCACTCATTATACGTTTGTAAGGGAAGCTTTTACAAAAGTTTTCCCCCGGGCAGAAATATTCGACGGCGCTGAGGGTACTGCAAGACAGGCAGCAAGGATATACGACGCTCTGAGCGGAAAAGAGTATATTTTATCGGAGAGGATAAAGCCGGAGAACAACGTCAATGATCGTGAGAATAGGGTAAAGGTATACCGTGCGGATATGGAAGGAGGTCATTTCGGTGAGGAAAAGTATAAAGGGAGGAAGCTGCGGAGGTGCGGACTGTACCTGACAGATTATTCATATAAGGAAATTCAAAAATTTATGAATTTATTCGCAAATACTCTTGCGTGAAAACGGATTTTTGTGTATAATATAAAATAGTGCGTAAGACTCGGTGAGGAAAATGAAGGGGCTGAAAGGTTGATTTCCGGGCGGAGAGGAGCGTGCTGCAGAGCAGATCAAATAAAATAATTTAATATAAGGAAGAAAAAAAGATGGCAGAGTATTTAGCGGAGAAAATAAGGAATATTGCGTTGATAGGTCATGGCGGAGAGGGTAAGACCACTCTTGCCGAAGCGATACTTTTCAATGCGAAAGCAATTGACAGGCAAGGAAAGGTAGACGACGGAAATACGGTAATGGATTTCGATCCCGAAGAGATCAACAAGAAGATATCCATATCCCTCGGGCTTGCGAACTGTGCATACAAAGGGGTAAAATTCAATATAATCGATGTTCCGGGTTTTTTTGATTTTGAAGGCGAACTTGTAGAGGCTATGACGGTTGCGGGCTGTGCGCTTGTAGTGGCGGGTCCCACGGGCACATTGACGGTCGGCACGGAAAAGGCTCTTAATTTATGTATAAAGAATAAGATACCTGCCATTATCTTCGTAAACGGAATGGACAAGGAAAACGCGAATTTTTCCGATACTCTTGAAGCCGTGAAGGCGAAATACGGTTCGAAGATCGCGCCGGTGATGCTGCCCGTGATAGAAGGCGGTAAGATGACGGGATATGTGAATGTAATAGAGAAGAAGGCCTTTGATCTTGCAGGGAAGGAACTCGGCGGCATACCTGCAGCGGTGGAGGGGCAGCTGAATGACATATATGGAGCGCTGGTGGAAAGTGCGGCCGAGAATGACGAAGCTCTCATGGAAAAGTACTTTGAGGAAGGCGATTTAAGTACCGAAGAGATAATAAAGGGACTGAGGGAAGGCATAATCATGGGCGGTACCATACCTGTGCTTGCTGGCAGTGCACTCACAAACAAGTGCATAACCAATCTTATGGACAAGCTTATCGAATACGCGCCCACCGCCGCAGAGGAGAAGCACTGTGAAGCCGAGGACGACAAAGGCAATAAGATCGAACTTACGTGTTCGGACGGAGGACCTCTGGTAGTCAGGATTTTCAAGACCGTAACGGACAGGTTTGTCGGAAGGCTTTCGTATTTCAAGGTGATAAGCGGCGTGCTTCGCGGCGGGATAACGATGTACAATCCTACGAAAGAGAGCGACGAGAAGATACCCGGGATATCGTTTGTCGTCGGAAAGAAGCTTGAGAACGCCGAAGCCGTACACGCGGGAGACATGGGCGCCATTGCCAAGCTGAGCAACACCGTGACGGGCGATACATTATGCGAAAGCGGCAAGTATATAAAGCTTCCTCCCATCAAGATGCCCAGGCCGGTGCTTTCGATGGCGGTTTATGCAGCCAAGAAGGGAGACGAGGACAAGATATTCAGCAGTCTTAACAGCCTGCAGGACGAGGATATAAGCTTTACGGTGACAAAGAACCTCGAAACGGGCGAGATGCTGCTCAACGGAGTAGGCGAGACGCAGATAGACATTCTCTGCAGAAAACTGAAGAATAAATTCGGGGTGGACGCGGTGCTGAAGGAACCCAGGATCGCATACCGTGAAACCATCAAGAAGACAGTTGAAGCGGAAGGGAAGCACAAGAAGCAGTCGGGCGGTGCAGGACAGTTCGGACAGTGTTCCGTCAGGTTTTCGCCCAATTATGACAGTGATTTCGAATTTGTGGACGAGGTAGTCGGAGGAGCAGTTCCGAGGCAGTTTATTCCCGCCGTTGAGAAGGGGCTGAGGATGGCTGTACAGGAAGGCGTGCTTGCCGGTTATCCGATGGTAAATATCAGATGCACATTGTTTGACGGAAAATATCACCCCGTAGACAGTAAGGAAATAGCTTTCATCATGGCGGCGAAGCTTGCTTACCAGGAAGGCTGTTCAAAAGCGAATCCCGTTATACTCGAGCCTATTTACAGTCTGAAAATAACTATCCCGACAAACTTCGTGGGCGATATTTACGGCGATATGAACAAGCGCCGCGGACGTATAATGGGAAGCGATACGCAGGGTGAGATCAGTGTAGTCACCGCTGAGGTGCCACTTGCCGAAATCACGAAATACGCAACGGATCTTCGCAGTATGACGCAGGGAAGAGGAAGTTACGAGATGGAGTTTGTGAGATACGACGAAGTTCCCGCAGCCCAGACTCCGAAGATAATCGAGGACGCCAAGCGTTTTGCCGAAGAGAAGAAGGAAGGTAACTGATGACTTTTCGGGAAGTCTGCTTTTATGCGGACTTCCCTTTTTGCATAATGAAGAAAAAACTCGGGCAAGCGGTTTGGCGGAAGGGCGTCAGGCCAAAGCTGTGAGGTAAAAAACGGAAAAGCTCCTTTTCGTGGAATGTTCACGGACAGGAGCGTTTGAATAATTGCGGAGATAACGGAAATGAAAAAGACGGCAGCATTTATAGTCAGATTCAGAAAGGTCTTTCTTGTTTTGTTTTTGCTTTTCACCGTATATTGCGTTACGCTGATGCCGAAGGTAAACATTAATTATAATCTTGTCGATTATATTCCGGAAGGAGAGACGAGCCGCGGCATAGAAGTGATGCAGGAAGAATTCGGAAGTATAGATCAGCTTCGTGTATACGTAAAAAACGTAACAGTTGAACAGGCACAGGCGATTGCTGACAAGATAAAGGGTATTGAAGGGGTGCAGTATGTGTCTTTCACGGGGAAGAGCGCCGATTATAAGGATAATTGTGCCGTGATCGGAGTCATCACGGGACATGAAACACTGACATCTTCCGAGATAATGGAGTCTGTTGAAAAGGCGTTGGGAAAAGAGGAGGAATCTTATATCCTCGGCACAACGGTGACTACAAAGAACCTCCGTAACGCCATAAGTGAGCAGATACCGGTGATAATGGTCATAGCGGCGGTGATAATATTCGCAATACTTTTTCTGACCTCCGACTCGTATTTTGAACCTGTTTTATTTGCGGTAGTTATCGGCATATCGATAGTAATAAATCTCGGGACGAACGCATGGCTTTCCGGTGTTTCTTTTATAACGCACGCAATATGCGCCATCATGCAGCTTGCGATGGCAATGGATTACGCGATCATGCTTCTTCACAGGTTTCGTGAAGAGGAGAAAAATACGCCTGACGTAAAAGAAGCGATGACAAACGCAGTGGCTCAGTCCATATCCACGATATCCGGAAGTTCGCTGACGACTATTGCGGGGCTTGCGGCTATCATGCTGATGCAGTTCAGACTCGGGTACGATCTCGGGCTGGTGCTTATAAAGGGGATACTGTGTTCGATGCTGACGGTATTTTTGTTTATGCCCGGGTTGATACTGGCATTGAACGGTGTGTTCAAGAAAGGGACTCACAAAAAATTTATACGCAATTCGAGATACCTCAATTCATTTATAATAAAGTCGCGCAAGGTATTGCCGTTTATACTTATAGCCGTGATAATAGCAGGAGCTGCGGGAGCCACACAGCTGGAGTATAATTATGAAATTTCCACGCTCGGGGCAAGCTGTAATCCGGACTATGCCTCGGTGGCGGCGGAGGTGGACGAAAAATTCGGCAAAACAAATAATTTTGTTTTGCTTTTGCCGGTGGGATACGAAGAAAAGGAAAAGGAGGTCTGCGAGTTTATTGAATCCATGTCGGACGACGGATACGCCGTCACCTCGGTGACGGGCATGGGCGCGACTCCGATATACTACAGCATGACGGCAGAGGAACTTTCCGTTGAAACGGGACTTAGCCGAAGACTCACTAAATTGATTTATAACTACTTCGGATATGACGAATATGAGAGCGTTCCCGTCACCGAATTGCTCACGCTGCTTTACGAATACCGCGACGACGCCGGTCTGAATTTAGCCAAATCGGTCATAGAAGAGTATTATACTTTATGGAAGGACGGAGAGAAACTGCTTGTAGGCGAAAATTATACACGCGTATTGATAGTGTTTGATATGGATCTTGATGATGTCAAAGCGTTCGACGCGGTAGAGGTCATGAGGGAAAGGATAGGGAAGATCTATAATGAATTCTATCTTTTCGGTGATACGGTAAATATGTACGATATCCGCGCAACATTCGGCTCGGATATGTTGCTGACCAACCTTGTGACTATAGGCGCGATTTTTCTGATATTGCTTGTGATATTCAGGAGAGTTTCTATATCGGTACTGCTTATAGCCGTGATACAGGGAGCGGTGCAGATAAATTCAGCTTTGACGGTACTCAGCGGCAACACGATGTTTTTCTGCTGCAAGATGTTTGTCGACTGCATTCTCATGGGAGCTACCGTGGACTACGCCATACTCCTTACTTCAAGATTTACCGAAGCCAGAAAGGAAGGCAAAAGTATCGAGCAGGCACTGAGGTTCGGCATGGACGCCACATTGCTGACAGTCCTGACAAGCGGATTGATACTTGTGCTTGCAGGTTTTATAATAGGTTTTGTTTCGACCATATCGGTAATAAGCGAGATAGGCATACTTGTAGGACGAGGTTCTCTGATATCTATGCTGCTGATAATATTCCTGCTTCCGGAATGCCTGATCTTTTTTGAAAGCGTGAAAGAAAAACACGCAATGAAAAAACAGCTTGCCGAAAACGGCGGACCCGAAGGAAAAACAAGTTCTATGGTGACAAATGAGGGCGCGTTCCGCGAAATGCGCGTTGGAATGGAAGAAAACGGAGAAAATAAAAAGGAAAAGGACTCGGTCAAACAGCAGCGATCTCCTGAAACGGACGGAGAAACCTTCCGTACTGAGGGACTGCCGGACGAGGATACCGCAAAAGAAAACTCCCGCGAAGGCAGTATAAAAGAAGAAGGCTCCGGCGAAGGCGAAAAAGGTGCCGACAAAGGCAACGAAGACGGGGACATATCCGACGAAGGCGGTACAAAAGAAGGATCCGAAGGGAAGAGGAATATATCCGGTTGAAACATTCTGAAAAACCGATGCTCAGGTGTCTCAGATAAAAAGCTGGTTTTTAGGAGCTGTGGTCGGTGATCGGAAGGAGAGGCTCAAAGCGAGGCAGGAGAGTTCCGACGGGACTATACGCTTTCTGGAGAGCTCAAAGCGGCCGTGGCCGAGGCGGCGAAGGCGGTATAAAAAGGCAAAAACAGGAAGAATAATAAGTGAATGAATAATAATAAAGAGATTGTTTAAAATATTGTTTTTAAACGGTTGACAAAGGCAGGTAAAAGGTATATCATAGATTAGTCGGGTGACGCTGAGTTGCCCGGATGATATTATCACTGGCGGACAAGTCGTTTGTTCGGTACCCGTTACAGAGAGCGCTTCGCGGCTGAAAGAGCGCACGGAAAGGCAAACGGTACCACCGGTAAATGCGCGGGAGGTCTATCGGGACTCGGCGCATTGCAGTGCGCGGCGGTTGCGAGAAACCGGAAAATAAGCGGCTCGGAAACGGGCAAATAAGGTGGAACCGCGGAGATATTTCGTCCTTATCATAGAAGCGTTATGATAAGGATTTTTATTTAGGAGAGGAAGAAATGATAAAGATTACGTTACCGGACGGCAGTGTCAGAGAATGTGAGAAGGGCACGAAAATATACGATATAGCAAGCGGGATAAGCGAAGGGCTTGCAAGGAACGCGTTATGCGCAGGTCTGAACGGCAAGCTGACCGGGTTGGACACGCCGGTAGAGGAAGACGCGGAGCTAAGGATATACACCTTCAAAGATGAAGCGGGGAGAGAGGTTTACAGGCACACCACTTCGCATATACTTGCGCAGGCGGTGAAGAATATATATCCTACGGTAAAGCTTGCCATCGGGCCGGCAATAAAAGACGGTTTTTACTATGATTTTGAATTCAAAACGCCCATAACTCAGGAAGATTTCCCCAAGATAGAGGCAGAGATGCAAAGGATAATAAAGGCTAATCTGCCGCTTGTGCGCAAGGAGCTTTCGAGGCAGGAAGCGGAGGCGCTTTTCAGGAAATTCGCAGAGGATTACAAGATAGAGCTGCTTTCGGCAATACCCGAGGGAGAAACGGTTTCGACGTATACGCAGGGAGAGTTCACGGATCTTTGCCGCGGACCTCATCTGTCCTCGACAGGCAAGGTCAAGGCTTTTAAGCTTACGAGCGTAGCGGGTGCGTATTGGCGCGGCGACAGCAAGAACAAAATGCTTACGAGGATATACGGCACGTGTTTTGACAAGAAGGCGGATCTTGAGGCTTATATCACGCGGATGGAGGAAGCCAAGAAGCGTGATCACAGGAAGCTGGGAAAGGAGCTGGATCTATACGATATTCTTCCCGAAGGGCCCGGATTTCCGTTCTTTTATCCCAAGGGGATGGTCCTCAGGAACATTCTGGAGAATTTCTGGCGTGAAGAACACATAAAAGCCGGTTATGTGGAGATAAAGACGCCCATGATACTCAACCGTGATCTATGGTACAGAAGCGGTCACTGGGATCATTATAAAGATAATATGTACGGAGTCAAGATAGACGACGAAGATTATGCGATAAAGCCGATGAACTGTCCGGGCGGAATGCTTGTATATAAGAGGAGTCTGCACAGTTACAGAGATCTGCCCATAAGGATGGGAGAACTCGGACTTGTTCACAGACACGAGCTGAGCGGAGCGCTTCACGGACTGATGAGGGTTAGATGCTTTACTCAGGACGACGCACATATATTCATGACGCCCGAGCAGATAGAGAGTGAGATAATAGGTGTAGTAAAGCTTATAGACAGGTTTTACAAGGTGTTTGGGTTCAAGTATTCGGTGGAGCTTTCCACGCGTCCGCAGGACTTCATGGGCAGTATAGAGCAATGGGACAAGGCAACGGAAGCATTGAAGAGTGCTTTGAATAAATTGAAGCAACCCTTTACGGTAAACGAAGGGGACGGCGCTTTTTACGGTCCGAAGATAGACTTTCATCTTGAAGACTGTATCGGAAGGACATGGCAGTGCGGTACGATCCAACTTGATTTTCAAATGCCTGAGCGTTTCGATTTGACATATACGGGAAGCGACGGCGAAAAGCACAGGCCGGTAATGATACACAGAGTAGTATTCGGAAGCATAGAGAGGTTCATGGGGATACTCACAGAGCAGTATGCGGGGGCTTTTCCGATGTGGCTCAGCCCCGTTCAGGTCAAGGTACTCAGTCTGACGGAGAGGACTGCCGATAAATGTCTCGAGATAGCGGAGCAGCTGAAGGAGAAAGGCTTCAGGGTCGAGACAGACAACAGAAACGAAAAAATAGGTATGAAAATAAGAGAAGCTCAGCTTGAGAAGGTCCCGTATATGCTGGTCATAGGTGACAGAGACGTAGAACAGGAAGTGGTGTCGGTAAGGGACAGGAAGCAGGGCGATCTCGGAGCGATGAAGCTGGAAGCTTTCATGGAGAAAATAAAGAAACAAGTCGAGGAGAAAAGTCTCGATTAAAATAAAAGTTAAGGAGAATTGAAATGCCCGTAAATTTAAAAGGTCGTAATTTGTTGACGTTGAAGGATTTTACACCGCAGGAAATAAATTATCTGCTTGATCTTGCAGCAGATCTCAAGGTAAAGAAAAGACTGGGTATACAGGGAGAAAGTTTAAAAGGCAAGAATATAGTTTTGCTTTTTGACAAAACGTCTACCCGCACGCGTTGCGCATTTGAAGTAGCGGCGCTTGACGAAGGCGCACACGTGACATTTTTAAGCAACAGTCAGATGGGGAAGAAGGAAAGTCTCGAGGATACTGCGAAAGTGCTCGGAAGGTTTTATGACGGGATAGAGTACCGCGGTTTCAAACAGGAAACAGTGGAACTGCTTGCCAGGTATTCGGGGGTCCCCGTATGGAACGGACTGACCGATCTGTATCATCCCACACAGATACTTGCAGATTTCCTTACAGTAAAAGAGCATGTAAATAAGCCTTTGAACAAGGTTAAATTCGTATACGTCGGAGACGCGCGCAACAACATGGGGAATTCTCTTATGATAGGGTGCGCGAAGATGGGGATGAGTTTTGTGGCGCTTGCACCGAAGGAACTGTTCCCCGACCAGAAGCTTGTCGAAGAGATGAGAGAGCTTTGCATGGAGACCGGCGGAAGTATCACGCTTACCGAAGATGTGGATGACGTTGCGGGAGCGGACGTGATATATACCGACGTATGGGTTTCCATGGGAGAAGAGGCTCAGTTTGAAGAAAGGATAAAATTGCTCACGCCCTACAGAGTGACGATGGAAATGATAAGAAAGACGGGAAATCCCGAAGTGAAGTTCCTGCATTGTCTTCCCAGCTTCCACGACACGGAAACTTCGGTAGGTATGGATATATACAATAAATTCGGTATAAAAGAGATGGAAGTGAGCGACGAGGTATTCAGGAGCAAACACTCGGTGGTATTTGACGAAGCCGAAAACAGAATGCACACCATAAAGGCAGTAATGGTGGCAACTCTCGGGAAGTAAAGGTTAAAAAGAGCGTTACTTAAATTTTAGGAAAAGATTTAGGTATTAAGTAAAGAAAGAATAAAGAACAAGAAATATGTTGCGGTAAAATGACGTGACAATATTTTGTGTTTTCAAAAAAGGAGATAAATATGAGATTAGTTGTAGCTCTCGGCGGAAACGCGCTTGGTAACACACCGGAAGAGCAGAAGCAGATCGTAACGGGAACTGCCAGCGCACTGAGCAAAATAGTCGAACTCGGTAACGAACTCATTGTTACGCACGGGAACGGACCGCAGGTCGGTATGATCGATCTTGCGTTTGACGTAAGCAGCAGAGAAGGAGCCACTCCGAAGATGCCTTTTCCGGAATGCAACGCCATGAGTCAGGCATATATAGGGTACCATCTTCAGAAAAGCATATACGAACAGTTGCGTATACGGGGAATAGAAAAGCAGGTAGTGACGTTGGTCACGCAAGTGCTTATAGATAAAAACGATCCTGCTTTTGAGAACCCCACCAAGCCTATCGGCGGCTATTATACGGCTGCAGAGGCGGAGGTGCTGGAAAAAGAGAAGGGGTATATAATGAAGGATATGGGCGAAAGGGGTTACAGAAGGATAGTAGCTTCACCCATGCCTGTAGACATAGTTGAAAGGGACTCTGTTAAAGCGCTTATAGCTTCGGGGGCAGTGGTAATAACGGTAGGCGGAGGCGGTATACCGGTATACAGAAACGGGAATCATCTTCAGGGAGTATCGGCGGTCATAGACAAAGACTATGCCAGCGAAAAGGTAGCCGAGCTGACCGATGCGGACGCTTTTATTATTCTTACCGCTGTGGATAAAGTTTCTATCAATTTCGGAAAAGAAGATCAGGTAGATTTCGATACGATGACGGTAAGTCAGGCTGAACAGTTCATAAAAGAAGGGCAGTTCGGGAAGGGCAGTATGCTTCCTAAAGTGCAGGCAGCGATGCGGTTTGTAAAAAAGAGCGGAAAACCGGCTATAATAGCAGGACTTTCTCATGCCGCGGAAGCCATAGAAGGACTGTCGGGCACACGTATATTGCCTGATTGATCCTCAATATGACGCCGGTTTTTCCCTGAAAGATTTTTCTGCTTTTGCGGCGGAGCTTCGCAGGGACAGGTTTTTTATGCAGTAATAAATTCGGATCCGGGAGCTTCCCGGATCTTTTGATACGTAAAAATTTTGCTCTCGTTTGTTTCAGGATAAGGTCACTGCAAAATATTGTCTGCTCTGATCGTCAGTTTTTAAAGACGAGAAGGCGTCTGCTTTTGGAAATGAAGTTATAAGGCACACTTCAGTGCCGTCAGAAAGCCGAAAAAGGAAAGACTCGAGCCGAACGGCCGGATCGGATTGGCGCGGGATAAAAAAGGGGAGGGGAGAAACGACTTCGGCAAGCTTATCTGTTTACATTTTTTTAAAAAAATGGTATAATCAAAAGGTCGAAAGTTTTCGCACGGACAGCAAAGCCTTAAAAAGCGGAACTTATTATAAGGAGAACCTATATGTTAGAAAATGTACTTAAAACACGGAATTTATCATTGAAAGCAAAAATAACGCTTAAATTCATTGTTGCCGTGAGCGTGGTTGCCATGGCAGTTGTGTTGCCTCAGATAGTACATGCTGCCGCAGGCAGTGAAGGCGGTGCGGCTTGGCTGCCTATGTATCTGCCCGTATTGCTGGGAGGGTGTATTCTCGGTGTCCGGTGGGGAATAGGAGTCGGGGTGGCTTCGCCCGTGGTGAGCTATCTGCTGTCCTCTCTTGCGGGGGAGGCTATGCCGTCAGCAGCACGTCTTCCGTTCATGGTGATCGAGCTTGCTGTATTTGCAGCTGTTTCGGGAGCTTTTTCATCGGCTATATACAAAAAAGCGTACCTGGCTTTTCCTGCAGTCTGGCTTGCAGTAGCGGCAGGCAGAGGCGCATTTGTCGTTTCAGCGGCAGTACTCGGGAGCGTGACGGGATTTTCTCCCGAAACGGCATGGAGTCAGATAGTTGCGGGGTATCCGGGACTCATCATACTCACGCTTTTGGTGCCTTGCATGGTCATAGCACTCAGAAAACTTATGATAAAGGGAAGAAATGATGAATGATATAGAAAAGGCTGTTTCAATGCTTGAAGGGTACACTTTGGTGCTTGTAAAAGGCGAACGGCAAATAGTTAGCGATAAAAAGGGAATCGCCCCCATGATGGAACTTATCGGGCAGGGTGAGGACCTGCAAGGATACGCCGCGGCCGACGTAGTAGTAGGGCGAGCGGCGGCGCTGTTATTTGTTTACAAAGGTATTGACAGAGTATATGCCGGTGTAGTCAGTAAAGCGGCGCTTGAGATATTTGATATATACAAAGTGACTGTCACATATAATAAGGTCGCGGAGTATATAATCAACCGTGCCGGCACCGGAATGTGTCCGATGGAGCAGGCTGTTCTGAACGAGACTGATCCCGAAAAGGCTTACCGGCTGTTGCTGAAGCAGTATGAAAAGCTTGCGGGAAAAATGAAAACCGATTTATGACATTAAATACGAAGAAGAGGAAATGCTGCCGGTATTTCCTCTTTTTTTAGTTTTACATGAAAGAAATATACTTGTTTAAGTTTAGATTATAGCATGATACTCGGATGTCTTGCCCGGATAAACCAAAATGTTTGATGAAATTTACGAAATTGAAAAGTGATGTCAGAGATATCTGAGGTCAGCATAATATAGCAGAGAAAGCGACGCCGGAATATTGTACTTTCAGTGCTTATGCATATTATGTCTGCACAGATATCAGAGTTGAAAGTCAAATAAGGCAAACAAAGTGTTGTTTTTACGAAAAGTGTTTTCAGGTGTAATTATCCGGATTATTTTCTGATATTTGTTTTAAGGAATTTATATGCGCAATAAGCAAACCTAAAGAAAGGGTTTGTATTTATTGGGCTGCAAAAACCAGGTAATGGTGAAAAAAAACCGATTATCGAAAAAAGTTTGAAAAAAAAAGCTATGATATTATAATAGAAACCGAGGAGGTGAAAAGATGCAGGTCAGGGTAAAAATAGACAGTGCGTATAAAGAAGCGCAGGTAATTATTCTATCGGAGGCTATGACCGAAGAAGTCAACGAAATAATCAGAAAGCTTTCCTGGGAAAACATAAAGATGCTGCCCGGGTACAAAGAAGGAAAAATGGAGCTTATCGATCCGGCCGAAGTGGTAAGGATATACGCTTTATCCGGTAAAGTATACGCAGTCACGTCAAAGGGGGAGTATTTGCTCAAAATGCGGATATACGAAATCGAAATGAAACTGGACGGCGACATATTTGTCAGGATATCCAATTCCGAGATCATAAATTTGAAGCAGACGGAAAACTTCGATCTTAACATGACGGGGACGATATGTGTCAGGATGCTCAACGGAGATACGACTTATGTATCGAGAAGATATACTGCAAGATTGAAGAAGGTATTAGGTATATAAAGGAGAAGAATATGAAAAAGAAAATAATTTTGAATGCGCTTATAAGTTTTCCGATAGGGATTGCAATAGGTCAAATCATAACGATAGTGATATCATTGATATACGGAGGGAAATATTATTCATGTCCGCCGCAACTGATTTCCGACGTGGGAAGCGAGATGGGAGCCGTTGTGCTTCAGACAATATTGTGCGGGATAGTCGGAGCCGGGTTAGGCGGAGGTAACGTGGTGTGGCAGGTGCAGAAGTGGAGTATTTTCAGGCAAACAGCCGTATATTTTGCAGTTGCGTGTCTGATCATGTTGCCGGTGGCCTATTTTATGAGATGGATGGAGCACAGTTTTGCGGGATTTTTGATATACTTTGGAATTTTCGTTTTTATTTTTATTGTTTTCTGGGGAATAAGCTATCTGATTAATAAAAGACTTGCGGAAAAGATGAATAAAAAGCTGAACGAAAAGAAAAAAGAAATGATGTAAAAACGTGATACTGTATAGTGGCCGCAGGAGGAGAAAACTTCCGGCAAAATAAAAGTGTCAGCGAAAAGCTGGTATAAGAAGTAAGCGGGAGGACAGGCGGAGAAACGCATAAGAATGTCAGAATCAAGACAAAACGCTCCCCGAAACCGAGAAAAGATCCGAAACAGCAAAGTAAAGGGGTAAAACGGAGTAACACGGTCGGACACAATGCAATTATATTCAGGTAAAAATAAAGTAATGCAGTCAGTTGCTGTGCAGGTAATCCGAGGTGAAAACGGGATTACGCGGTCGGACACAATGCAGATGATATAAGACGGAAACTGGATAATGCGGTCAGACACAATGCAATTATATTCAGGTAAAAATAAAGTAATGCAGTCAGTTGATGTGCGGGTAATCCGGGTTGAAAACGGGATTACGCGGTCAGATACAAAGATATTTCAGAAAAGAAAAACACAACGCATCTTCAGCGTTGTGTTTTTCCGTGTTTAAAGATCAGGAATAAAGTATGCAGGCTTTTTTTACTATTTCCAGGAATTCTGCTTTAAATGGATCCTCACGCACGCATGAAAGCTGAGACAGGCGAGAAATGACGTTTTCGAAATCAGCATTTCCTTTAAATTCCGAATTTCTGAGGATCAACCCGTATTCCACGACGCATCCGATAAAAATGCAATCTTCGTCGGGGTTTGCGGAATAATCGTAAGTGGTGAAAGTTTCGGTAATGTTTTTATTTTCGTTTGATTCGGGATGTTTGTATTTTATTTCGACTGTTGCTATATTTCCCGCGGCGTTATCTTTGATTTTGATTTCGTAAACGGCGGTGACGGTGTGCCCTGAGCCTATTTCGCCGGCGTCTTTATTTTCGTCGTAGAACTCGTCCTGTGAGAGCATTTTGCTTTCGTAGCCGATAAGCCTGTACTTTTCGACAGTTTCCGGATTGAAGATTACGCCTGCTTTTGCGTCTTTTGCTACCACATTAAAGGTACCGTTGAGTTCTTCGACGAGCACTTTGCGTGCTTCGGCTACACTGTCGAGATAAGCATAATTTCCGTTGCCGCTTTCCGCGAGTGTCTTCATTGTGGAGTCGTTGGTGTTGAACATTCCTACTCCGAGTACGGTAAGGTAGATACCACTTTGTCTTTTTTCGGATATGAAATTTTTGAGTTGGTTTTTGTCGCTTATTCCGACGTTGAAATCTCCGTCGGTAGCAAGAATGACGCGGTTGTTCCCGCCTTGGATGAAGTATTTTTCCGCTTCGGCGTAGGCGAGCTGTATACCGCCCGAGCCGTTAGTTGTACCTGAGGCAGAAAGATCCTGAAGGACGTTTGCGATTTTGGTTTTTTCCGTACCTCTGGCGCCGCTGAGGGCTACTCTGCAATTGCTTGCATAGGTCACTATAGACACATAATCATTATCGCCGAGGTTATCGAGGAGCATGGTGAAGGCCTGCTGTATAAGCCCCAGTCTGTCTTCTCCGAACATTGAACCGGAAATATCTATCAAAAATATGATGTTATTTTGTATGTCGGAAGCGAAAGAGATCTCTTCTGCTGCAATGCCTATCGTAAAAAGCTTGTTTTCTTCATTCCACGGACAATCGAAAACGCTTCCCAATAATGCAAGAGCATCTTCGCCGGAAGGACGCGCATAGTTATAATTGAAGTAATTTACATATTCTTCAAGTCTTACCGAGTTTGCGTTGGTTGTCAGACCTTGGTTGATTTCTCTGCGCATCAGCGAATAGGATGCCGTATTTCTGTCGAGAGAGAAGTAAGAAGAGGTTTCTTCTGCCGTGGAAACGAAATCGTTTTCACTTATGCCGTCATACTGATAGTTGGGGGAAAAACCTGAGTCCGATTCCGATATTCCGGAATTATAATAATGATCCGATAAGGACGAGGGGCTGCAACTGCAAAGTATCAGTAAAGAAGCAAGAGTCAGAATAAAAACGGAAAGCAAGTGTTTCATGGTATATTCTCCTTTCAGTTGATTGTATTGTATCAACATCGGTTTTACTTACATTGTCCCATACATCAGAAGATCATTCAGAATACTTCTGACATTTTCACGGGTAGCGGGATTACTTTGCGTAAAGGCGTAGTAGTGAGTCGAATCCGATTTGTAAAAAGCGGACGCAAGATATTCGCCGTGGTCGAGGTAGTCGAGATTTTCGATGAAAACGGGTTTATCGGTGTCGGAAATATATTCAAAATATTCGGTTTTCAGCTCTTCGTTGACATAATCGTTATCTTCGGCAAAGAGGGTTATTTCCACAATGCCGTCTGAAGTGGAAATACCGAGCACAGCTTTGACACAAACGATTTTTCCCGTGGTTTTAAGAGAAAAGGCGTAGTATTTTTCGCTGACGAGCGTTTTGCCGTCGTTATTGTCCAGGTTGCCCAAATCGGAAAGATTTAAAATATCCTTAGCAAAAGAACTGTTTATTTGCCTGTAACTGATATTTGTCATGTTGTAAATACAGACATTCTGCCGGTTGGCGACAGGCAGAAGCAAGGTGATCGTTCCTGCAGTCACGCAAAGAAGAAAACAGCATATAAAAGCAAAAGCGACTGTTCTTTTTCTGTTTTTTATGTGGACGGAAGGCACGAGATCATGAGCTTTTTTTGTAAGATGCACCTGCGGAGGGACGGATTGAGCGTAATTGTCAAATAACTGACTTATTATATCTGTTTTTTCTTTCATGGTCGACATCCTTTAAAATTATTGTCAGCAGAATCATTTAAGCGGTTTTTCATTTTTTCTTCGGCCTGAACAATCATGCGTTGTACGGCGGACTTAGACTTCCCGACACTCTTCGCGCTTTCCCGCACGGAATAATCCATAAAATATTTTTCATAGATCAGACGTCTTTCGAGAGGCAAAAGAGAGGAGAGCGCATCTTTGAGCACGATGTTGTCGGAGGTAACCTGAGCTATGTCAAAACAAGAGGAGATGTCGCAGAAGTCCTCGATATTGTACTGAGAAAAACGATTTTCGCGTTTCAGAGTATTTAGAGCCACGTTTTGTACGATTTTGCATATCCAGGCATAGCCGTTAGTGCCCGTTCTGAATAAACCTGCTTTTCTGAGTATACGAACAAAGCTGTCCTGAACAACTTCTTCGGCAAGAGCACGGTTTTTGACTATTGCGTAAGCCACGGAGAGCATTCTGCCCGAAACAAGTCGGGCAAGACTGTCGAGAGCATCATGATCGCCGTGAGCAATACGGGAAATATATAAATTTATATTCTTTTTATCGTTATCGGTCATAAATACAATTATACAGATAAAAATCCGAATTGACAACCTTATGCTATATTGGAATTTTCTGAGAAAGCCGCAATACGTAACTGAATTATGTATCGTCCGGCACAGTTTTAACACTGCGTGAAATGGATTTGTCCCGCAAAAAAGGATAATTAAGACCTGAAGAAAAGCTGAATGAGAAACAGCCGAAACCGGGACAGAAATGTCAGTGTACATTAACGAACTTGTAAGAAAATGAAAGGAGGAGATTTTATCGTGCCGCGGCAAGCGTAAGTTCGGCGGAAATGATCGGAACGTGTTAAAAAGGGCAGAGGAAGGTAAAGCGGATTGAGCAGAGAAAAATACGTGTCCCGAGAATTTAATCGGGTATCAGATAATAAAAACCAGTCGTACAGGTTTTAAAATAAGGGCGTTTATAAAAAGAAAGTTGTTTTTGATTTAAACGCATAATTATTTTTGACCATAAAGAAAAATGCAAGATAAACGGTTTTTCGGATCACAATGTAAAGCCGAAATGGCTTCTGAATCAAAAAGAAAAGCGCAAGATAAACGGTTTTTTGAATTACAAGTCAATCTGAAAAGGTGTGTATTGAAAAGCCGACAGAAAAATTTACGGAAATGAGAACGTAGAGTTTAATTTTTATCAGTATTGAACGATGGATTGAAGCTATGCAAGGTATAAAATCGATATAGGGTTGACGAACGATTTCAGCGCGGACTTATTCAGATAATCCGGCAACACTGAAGAGCCGCTTTTTAGACGGAAGCAAAAAACAGGGAACCGTAAATTTTTTTGCCGTGTTTTCGTCGGGTATCGTATTTTCGGTCGGTGATCACAGGTGGGAGCCGAGAAGAGAAGCTGAAAGACGTTCGTTTCGGAGAGTACGGAGAAAGAAGGGATGATGGCCGGCATAGGGTAATGAATTAAAGTCGGCAAAGGTTTACAGTTTTGATGCAGGTGTATCGTAGCACACGGTTTGAGGGTAAGTATAAAGAGCGGATGTAAAAATATCGGGTCTGATCCGGTTCGGAAGATGAAAATATCCCATACAAGATCAGTTTATACGGAAACAAAATAAGGACAGGAGCCATAACCGTATTTTTTGATACGGATTCCGACTTGTTTTATTTATCGGAGTTATTGCAGGACGGAACATGAAGACCAGCTATTGAAAGTCAAGCGAAAAATCAGTAAAATGTAAATTTTTTTTTGGGGGGGGGTAAAGCATGATAAAAGGATAAGACAAAAAGCCGTTCGCAGTCGGACGGCAAGATGTTTGAATATCATTTTAAATATTAGGCGAATAAGGTAGTTTGGACTTCATGATAGCCCAAACAATGATACATAGTTTTCTGGCGACGGCAGTAGTGGCAAGGCGGTGAGACTTGCCTCTGGCGCGAAGACGAGAATAATAATCATACAGAGCAGGGTCGCACTGCAATGACATGAAAGCCGCCATCCAAAGCGCTCTGCGAAGGTAGGGAGAGCCGCGTTTGGAGATTTTGTTCTGAGATGAATTAAACTCGCCGGACTGTTTTACGGAAGCATCTAATCCTGCGTAAGCAACAAGTTTGGATGAGGTTTCAAAGCGCTCTATATCACCGATTTCGCTGACGATAATGCTGCCTAAGGTAGGACCTATTCCGCTGATCGTCGTGATTACAGAGTATTCGGATAAGGCAAGCAGTTTTGCCATTTCCGCATCGATTTCGGAGAGTTGATTTTCCATAAACTCAATTTGCTCAATGAGTTGCTTGATTTGGAAGGAAAACGTATCGACGGCGTATGAAATGCCAATGGAATTGTTGGCAGCAGCCTTGATAAGTTCAGCTTTTTCTCGTCCGAGTCTGCCTCTGCTGACTTTATGGATAAAATTTGCAAGTTTAGTGGTGGAAATTTCGGAGAATTCTTCGGGGGTAGAGAACTTTTCCAGAAGCAGTTTGCTTGTCGTGCCGAAAATATCGCAGAAAACGGTGTCATATTCGGGAAATACCTGATCTAAAAGGACAATGGTACGCTTTTTCAGGGTTCCGCAAATGTCACTGACCGAGAGACGAAAGCGTGATAGGTTCTTTAATGCAAGCATATTTTCGGAGGGGATATGAGTCTCCGAATAGCGTCCGAAGCGGGTAAAATCAGCGATCATGATGCTGTCCAGATTATCGTTTTTAACTTTGCGTATAGTGATTTCTCTGAACGCGGCAGTCTGAATCGGGTTGAAGACTTTGACGTTGAATTTCTGCTCTACAAGAAAGAAATAAAGCGGATACCAGTAGTGACCGGTAGATTCTAATCCGATTATGCAATCATCTTTCGGAACAGAATTGGACTCCAACACAGACAGGAACTGATTGAAACCGAGGGATGAATTCTTGAAGTTGAAAGGCTTGATTATGATATTGCCAGAGACGTCAGTCACGGCGGCTTGATGGGAACGCTTGGCAATGTCAATGCCGATGAAGAACATGAAGATACCTCCGAGGTAAAAGAATAATGAATAAAGGATATCCGCTTTAACTGCGCAGGTACAGACTGGTAGGACAAAGGATAACGAGTATCATCCAGCTTATTCGCACAATCACGCAGAGAAAGAGGCGCAACTCTTCGCGGGAAGAACTAAAGTCTTAAGCAGGTTAGCTGCGACCTCTATTCACACGGAGAATCATAACATAAATGTCACAAAAAAGGAAAGCAAACAATGCAACATCCATGGGATAATTCTACTATATTTTACCAGCAGGTTAGCTGCGACCTCTATTCACACGGAGAATCATAACATAAATGTCACAAAAAAGGAAAGCAAACAATGCAACATCCATGGGATAATTCTACTATATTTTACCAGCAGGTAAAACAAGTTTTTTATATGATTAATGATTCCGATGGTATATCATATCATTTTTTCATAAAAATTTCTCTGTGGTAAGCGAGGTATTTTTTAGTATCCTCGTCAATTTTTATTTTCATATCATCATTGATATTAAGTTTTATTTTATCTTCGTCGGTGATTTTTTCATTTATCATAATTGTTCCGTCGTCCCGAAACGTGATTAAAAACCTGTCAAACAATGCGTTATGACTCGGGCACAATAATAAAATGTTATGTAAGTCGCCTTTTTCATGAGGAGTAGAGCAAGCCCATGGTTTTATATGACTTGCCGTCAGAAGCGACGGAATTTTTAACCCGCTTATGGCGCATTTTCCGTTGTATTTGCGAATAGCTGCTTTTCTGGTTTTTCCCTGGTTTTGTCTGACAGACAAAACAGCTTTTCTTTCTTTGCCGTCGAGATTGTCTGTTCCGTTATAAAGTCGGGTCAGAGGATAAAGATCAGCCGTATCACTCAATCTGTTTTTGACGGAGTCTTTATTGGCGGGTAAAAACTCTTCGATAGCTGAAAGCATTTCATTTTTTAAAATCCAATAGAAAACGGGAGGTTTTAAAGAATAATTATCTTCGCCGTCAAAAACTATATTCTACCATCTGATTTGGTTATTTTCCCTGAGAGGGGGATTTTTGAATTGAAATTTATCATATATTTTATGGCCTGCGGTTCCTGTCAGTTTATTTAAAATTATGAAATGATTGATGCCGAGGATTTCAGCTATACATTTAGCGTTGAGTTTATGATTTTCAACGCAATAAAGGACTTTAATTACATCCCAAAACTGATCCGTCATAAGATCGGAATGAAATATTGTCAGCCAATCATTTTTGGACAGGGCATCAAAATGATAATAAATATTTTTCATGGAATTTTCTTAGAGAGATGATTGTTTCATGAGGTGCGGGCTGTTTTTTACAATATAAGCAGCAGTGCATATAAAAAACCTTGCTGAAGCTACTGTGTTCAACAAGGTCTTGTCTGGCGGAGAAAGAGGGATTTGAACCCTCGCTACGCGTTTATTTACGTACTACTCCCTTAGCAGGGGAGCCCCTTCGGCCACTTGGGTATTTCTCCATGACTTTTCGGTATCGGTCGGTTTTTCACTTTTTTCCGTACAGCTTATTTATATTACCATATGCATTACTTTTTGTCAATTATTTTTGCCTGAAATATAAATTTTGCGTTTTTATATTTTTACAGTCAGCTCTTTTGTTGCCGCCCGTTTTATTTTGAGCGTATTTTTTTTGCTTTTTCTCCTTATGCTTGACGTTTCCTTTTTTGTTTAAAAATCTTGTATCCGCACATTTAATTGCGATCTGAAACAGCCGTCGAACTTCGCACGAAAATCAACAAATTTTATATGCGCATTTATTTGCGATCTCAAATCGTAATTCCGTTTTATTTTTCTGCTTTCTTTTACGGTTATTTTTCGTTCTCGGTCTGTTTTTTGTTCTTTTTTTCTTTTTTCTTTGTATAGATTATCGCCGCGGCTGCCAGCGCCAGCAGTACCGCGAATACTATCGTCACCACGGTTCCGCCATCGGCAATGGGCGGATATATTATATCGTTTTCGTTGAACTTCCCGCCGCAAATGCTGCATTCCTGATGTCTGTAACCTTGTTCAGTTGCCGTGGCTTCTTTATCCGTGATCCATACCAGTTTGTGTTCTTCTTCGATCTCAAACCCGCAGACAGTACATATCCCGGTATGCTTTTCTTCGTCGTATTCGTATTCATAAGTATGGGGTGTTTTTCCGGTTTGGTAGCCGCATACCGTACATGTTCCGGTATGACCGTTTATATCGGAAACGTATTCCGTTTCATGTGGGAGCACTTCGGTTTTATATCCGCATATGGTGCATATTCCGACATGACCGTTTTCATCTTTACTGTAGACGAATTCATGTGTATGAGTTTCGTCCTCACTGGTCAGAGCAAATATATTGCCGTTTTCGGTCACAATGCCTGATTCTTCTGCGCAGGCATGATTAAGGGCGTATTTTGTACCTGACGATGTTCCGGATACCATAGTGCCGCCGAATACTGTTACGGCAGCAACGCAGAATAAGAAATATATCATAATGGATTTTGAGTGTTTTTTCATCTGAAACCTCACTGTTGCGGCAGCGCGACTGACCCGGCGCAATATATTCGCGGTGAATTTATTTTAATATAATATATATCCCCGGTAAAGTCAAGTTCTTTTAAAAACAAATAAAAAACTATATCGGCAGTATTATCTGCAGTTACGTGCCGACGCAAAAAAAGCATAACAAAAACAGAGCTGCCGAAAAATCGAAAGCTTGCGCAGAAATAAAGAATAACAATGAAGAACGCTTGCCGATTTCGGATATGCGGTTACTCTTCGGGCCGCCACCCGCCGAATGGTTTGTTGCCCATTTCGTCTTCGAGTCCTAAAAGGTAATCTGCAGACACTTCAAAAAAATTGCACAGTGCAACAATGACGCTGGCAGACGGTTCGCTTTTTCCGAGTTCATATCGTGCGATATTGGACTGAGCGATACCTGTAAGGCGGGAAAGTTGCATCTGAGATAAGCCGCGTTCTTTTCGGAGTTCTAAAATTTTGTCAGCTAAATCTTTCATAGGTACTCTTAGTTTAATATATTAAATTCAAAAAAGACTTAACAAGTTATTAACAACTTATTGTTATTGCAAAAATAAGTATAAACAGACAGTTCAGACGAAAAACGATACATAATGATTATTATCTGAAATATATTTTTTTATTCTGTTTGATAAAAAAATGAAAAAGCTGACATTCTCGAAGCGAGAAGTGGCAGAGGAAAGTGACTGAAAAGGACGGATAAAAAACAGGGTCGGAAGAAGTACGATGATAAGCATACCGAAGCAGGCAGACCGATAAAAAGTGAAAGCGGGCGGCAGAGCCGTCCGCTCGGAAGAAAAAGCCTTTATTTTTTTCAGCTTTTTATGATCGTACTGCCCGGAGCTGCAGGAGTTTGTCCGGACGCGGCTTTTACGAAGAGGTCTGCAATATTTATCAGCGGCAAGGAGTAGGGCGGGATGTTGGCGTTCACCGTTACGGTATTGACCAAAGCGCGAAGGTAGGGATACAATATCGTCACGCTTGATTGTTCGAGCAGTTGTCTGCGGCGAATGTCGTCAAACCAGTTTTCCATATAGAAAAAACCGGTCACGGCTGCTTCGAGTGAAAAGGGCAGGGACTTATCCGAATTGTCTACCTTTACGGAAAGTCTGACTGCAACGTCGTTTGCGCTGAGTTTTGTTACGGTGCGCTGAAAACTGGGAAGTATTTTGATCTCATGTTGTTCTTTAGCGTTGAAGTTTTCGTTGAGGGTGAAATTAATATTATTCACCACATATTTGCGAAGCTGTAAAGTGAAGTTTTCCATAAAAATACCTCCGCAGGTCGGAAATTTTATTTTATTTATTGTTTATCCCGAATATTAAATAAACAAGAATTTATTTTATTTTAACCTTTTTTCTGCAGTAAGTCAAGTGTTTGTTTTTGATACGTTTATATATCCGGAAACTGATATTTTATTATAATTTGCGGGCGTCAAGGTGCTGAGCTCCCGACACGTAAATAAAGCCGGCTTTCGTTGACAAGGTGTGTTTCGGTTAAGGGGCTGGCGCAAAAAAAAATGTATACGGCAGGTTTAAAAAACGTTCGATGGGGAAAAAAACAATAAGCGAAAATTCTCGGAGGGAATATGAAAAACAAAATTTATTATCGTGCGGCTCTGATATGTTTTTTGTTTGCGGCGGCTCTGATACTGGCTTCGCTGCTTGTACCGGCGGACGAAGCTGAAGCTGCTGTCGTAAAGCAGGGAGCAACGGGGAGTCTGGTGCGAACGATCCAGACAAAGCTGAAAAATTGGGGGTATTATACCGGCAGCGTTGACGGTATATTCGGAAGCAAGACTACGGCTGCCGTGAAGTATTTTCAGCGGCGGAACGGGCTTGTAGTAGACGGCATAGTAGGGAATGCCACTGCAGCGGCAATGGGAATAAGCCTGACTTCCGCTTCAACCGGAGGAAGCGGCAGCAGTGTCAGCAGCAGTGATTTATATCTTATAGCGAGATGCGTTTACGGCGAAGCGAGAGGAGAAAGCTATACGGGAAAGGTTGCCGTAGCGGCGGTGATACTGAACAGAGTTGAAAGCAGCAGTTTTCCGAATACGGTAAGCGGAGTGATATATCAGGCAGGTGCATTTACTGCCGTATCGGACGGTCAGATAAATCTCGGTACCAACGATGAGTGCATAAGGGCGGCACAGGACGCACTCAACGGATGGGATCCGACATACGGCTGCATTTACTACTACAATCCTGCCACAGCGACAAATCAATGGATACGCAGCCGTCCCATAATAGTGACCATAGGAAAGCACGTATTCTGTATGTGAAAGTGAGGCGGCGGGTATTTTAGCCGGATGAAAAGTACGAATTTTGAGATCGGGCAAAAACAATTGCATGATTATGCCGAAAAGGAGATAAAATGAGTGACAAGAGAATCAGGGTTTGGCTTATATTGGCCGTATGCGCGGCAATCGTATCGACAGTGGCGCTCGCGGTGACGGCGGTCAACCTTTCTGAAAGAATAAACAACAGCGAAACTACGGCAGAGCAGTACCGGACGGCGCTGGAAAACTTTTATGAAGAAAATTTTTACACATTGATGGACAGTGTCAATAACATGGAGGTCAATCTTTCCAAGCTTGCCGTGACCGGGAGCGGGGAAACACAGCAATCGTTATTGAGCAAGCTGAGCATGGAATCGGCGGCGGCAGAGGGAAGTGCGAACGCTCTGCCCATATACGGAGAAAACGAAACGTCGGGAACTGTGAAGTTCATAAATCAGGTAGGAGATTACTGTCTTTATCTGAACAGGAAGATAGGGAACGGAGAAGGGATTTCGGCAGAAGAGAAGGCAACTCTCATGCAGCTTTATGATATAGTCGTGAAGCTCAAGGAAAACTTAGGCAAACTCTACGACAAAATAGGGCATATGAGTTTTACGGAGATTTTTTCTTCCGAACAGGCGGATGACTTTGCGGTGGGGGAAGGCTTTGAAACGGGAGAATCGGAAAGACCGTTCGAATATCCGAAACTGATATACGACGGACCATTTTCGGACAGTAAAAACGATGACGGAAAAGTCGAACTTACGGGCGAAAAGTACAGTGCAGAAAGACTGAAGACGAAATTGGAAGCTTTGCTTGAGGATATGGGTGTGATTTCGGTAGAATATGTCTGTGAAATAGAGGGGAAATATAAGGTATGTTCGTTTGACGTCAAGTGCGGGGATGAGAGCTATAATGTGCACATGACCGAAACAGGCGGATATATAAGTCAGATGAACGGGTATCTTATGCGAGAGGACAGTGACGACGAAGCCGTTCAGATGGATGCGGCTCAGGCGCTAGATCTCAGCGAAGCTTTTGCGAAGAAGCTCGGTTTCGATGCGACTCCGGTTTGGGTGAGCAAGACAATCGACGGATATATATACGTCAACCTTTGTCCGGTTACAGAAAACGGTGTAATAATTTATCCCGACCTCATAAAAATGACCGTGGATGCCGTATACGGCAAGATAGTGGGAGTTGAAGCCGAGAGCTATCTGCTCAATCATAAGGAAAGGAGTCTTGCGGAAATAACTGTGCAGCCTGAAGCGGCACAGGCAGAACTTGACACTTCTCTGAGCGTTGAAAAAGTGAGTCTTGCGCTTATCCCCGTCGACGAGGAGGAAATACTTTGTTATGAATTCAAGTGCAGTGACGGTGTGAACGAATATTTTGTGTATATAAACGCATCGACGGGCAAAGAAGAACAGATTTTCAGGGTGATACGCGGTACCGAAGGGTATACGGTCATTTGACGGCGAATCGATCGCAGATTCCGAACTTTTGTGATATAAGGTAAACGGCGGAAGCGGCTGATAACGCTTCCGCTTTTCAGCGGGCGGATTTGCTCCGGGAAAACATGATTTCAATTTAATTTTTGATTTAGTATTATGATCCGGTATATGGCGGTATGATTTATTACTGTGCCGTTTTGCATAAAAAAAAGGCGCCGTTGGGCGCGGTATCGACGCTTAACAGGCATATTGAATTTTTAGCCTCGGAAATGCAATTAATGTTTATGTATCACGGAAGCTTTCGGAATATTCTGTTTGGTCCCGAAGGTCTTCATACAAGGCGATAGCGGAGTTTTGCGGACAAAAAGATTGGGAAAAAACAAAAATACCTCGTTAAAATCGCTTGACTTAAAACTTATATTATTGTATAGTCATATAGGTATTTCGTTGGAGTTGTCCGTTCCGGATCCGTGAGGAAGGTGTCATAAGAGGAGCTTCGTCGGGATATTGTTTGCACGACTGTGCGAGTCGTGCAGGCTTAAAAGATACGGCCGGCGGGGGAGCGGTCCTGATGTGACCGGATCTGTCGGTATCCTTCAGAGATTAATATGCTGCTATGGCTCAGGAGGTAGAGCACATCCTTGGTAAGGAATATCGGGACGAAAAATGGGTAAGCCGAAACCCCTCAAAATTCGGCAAAAAACTTCATTTGCTGATATGGCTCAGTAGGTAGAGCACGTCCTTGGTAAGGACGAGGTCGCGGGTTCAAATCCCGCTATCAGCTCCACATAAAAATGCACAAATCGCTGTGATTTGTGCATTTTTTCTATGGTTTTATGCGTTTTTCAGAATATTTATGCAGGCAGAAAAAAGTCCTGAAATCAAATGGTAGTAAAAATTTTCAAAATGGTGGTAAATTTACAGACGAATTATTCGTCTATTCCGTGAAAAAATTTTTGTCCCGAAAAAACTGTCCGTACCGCTCGAAAACTACCTAATTCTGCCCCAATGGTAGTAAAATGGTAGTAAAAGTTTTATCCGTAATTTACTATGTTATTATAGAGTGTTTAAAGAGAATACTTTTCGTAAAGTTGTTTTATTCACATCTTATTATTGACAAATAAATTCTTTTATGGTAACATATAAATGCAAAGGATATATTAACTTACGTGTTATATATTTCCGTCAAAGTATCGCGGCTTTGCCTGAAATGTATAAAATTTAATTTAATGTATTGTTTGCTTGCTTATGAGGATAGGTGTATTCTCTTTATATGCAAGCTTTTTTATATCCTTTGCGAAAACATTTTCGGAGGATATTTTTTATGTTAAAGAAAAACGCGATTGAATCCATTGAGAAAACCATCGGATATGAGTTTGAGTGCAAGCAGCTTTTGTCACAAGCATTTACTCGCTCATCCTATCATTATGAGCATCCGGAAGATCAAAGCAATGAAATTTTAGAATTTATTGGAGATTCCGTACTGTCTCTTATAGTTGTTAATATCCTTATTGATAAGTATTCAGGGCAAGACGGAAGCGGTCTGTATGCTTGTCGCGATGAAGGAGACTTCAGTATGATGAAAAGCTCTCTTGTAAACAAACAATTTCTTGCCAAACAAATGAGTAAACTTAATTTACAAGACTACTTAAGAATGAGTATAGGTGACGAAGGACAAGGTATTCGTAACGGCAAATCAGTTTTAGAAGATTTGTTTGAAAGCATTGTCGGCGCAGTATATTTAGACACAAACCGCAATTTGAAAAAAACTGAGAAAGTAGTTAAAAATATTCTCGATATAGAAAGATTTTTAAAAGAAAACGATGGCGAAATTCGCATAAGCTACAAAAATGACGTGCAGGAATGGTGTCAGCGTTACGGCTATGATTTGCCGACATATAATACGCAGCAATTTTGGAACGGTTTTATTTCTTATTGTGAAATCGAAGAACTCGGCATACGCGAACGCGGTGAAGGACATAATCGCAAAGAAGCGGAAAACAGCGCCGCAGAATATGTCTTGAAAAAATTAGAAGAAGACTTTGAGCCAGAAATTAACAACTTTATTGTCTCTTTTGAGAATGCCATAAATATGCTACAAGAATATTGTCGTCAAGAGGAGTATGATCTTCCCTATTATGAGACAATCAACGATGAAATACATGATGATAACAGTCATACTTTTACCGTTCGTTGCTATTTGAATGGTCGGTGGGTTGACGGAACAGGTAGCAGAGTAAAAGAAGCGAAAAAGCAATCCGCTTACAATATGCTCAAGGCTATGGGTGTGATTGACTGAGGTATTTATTATGGAAAAAGAAAAATATAGTTATGGATACGCACAAGAAAAATATAAACCATTTAAACAAAAAGAAGAAAAGTATAATTTGAAACTGATAAAAGGTAATTATTATATCATTCGTTTTGACGGAAAAGAAATGACGGCGGCTTTTAAAATAGATCATCAAGCAATCAATAAGTTATTTTTTGATACAATGGAAGATACGTTTGATGAATTTTGCAAGTCAACTCAAAACGCGATATTCGGTTATTCATTTAGTGACGAAATCTCTGTACTAATACGCGGTGGTTGTAATAATAACAGTCAAAATAATCGTATTGAAAAGCTATTATCACTTCTATCAGGAAAACTATCTTTAACATTTTACAGAAATGCGAAAAAGCATAAATTGGATTTACAAAATAAAGATTGGGTATTTGATGCTCGCATAATTGAATTAAACAAACAAGAAGTAATAGACTATTTCTTAGCGAGGCAAGCATATGCTATTGATAAATACTTAATGCAACTAAAAGCAGAGAATGATATAGACTATAAATTACATACTTCTGCAACTGTCATATCTGAACTTAAATCAAAAGGCGTTCACTATGAAAATTTACCACAAAAATACCGTTATGGACTAATCTATTCGCCCGTTAATCAAATTTATCCTTTTGAGTTTGATGCGAATATAAAACTACTACATCAAATGTGCTTTAATAATAAAGCCCAATAACGGCTCTATAAAAAGTAAGGCGGCTGCCGTATGGCAGCCGCCGCGATACTCTTTTTGCTTTGTTACAGTTCCATATCGCCGCCGAACATAGCGTCGATTTTCTTTGTCGCCTGTTTGAAATAACTTTTGTCCACGCTGTTGTAGGTGCGGATGGTCGTTGTTACGTCTTTATGACCGAGCAGCTGCTGAATGACTTTCGGATTCTCTCCGCTTTCAAACAGCTTACTCGAATAGGTATGCCGCAGTGTGTGAAAATGAAAGCCGTACTCGGCAAACCCCGTTTTGCGCATCAGCTTGTCGAACATCGCGCGCGTGCCGTAGTAAGTGCGCAGTTCGCCCTCCTCGGTGCTGAATACCAAATCGTCATCGTCCGTAAAGGAGATGCCCGTTTCGTATTCCATTTTCCGCCGTCGGTTGCGGTGTTCTTTCAGACAATCTATAAGAATTTGTGGCATAGGTACGCTGCGCACGCTTGCCGCCGTTTTGGTGTCCGAAATCACCGTTTCGTAGTCGGAAACGCGCCACGCGTCGTCGTAGTGCGGAATGACGGTTACGGCGTTGTCCACCCAAATCGTCTTGTCGGTAAAATCCACATCGCGCCAGCGGAGCGCAAGCACCTCGCCGATGCGCAACCCCGCAAAGAGCGATGTATAGCATATCGGTTTCAGAATCGGACTTGTGTCCAAAGCCTTAACAAAGTCTTTGCGTAGTTCGGGTGGAATCGCCTTGTATTCTTCCGTCGTCTGCACCTTGCGTTCGCGCGACGCAAGTTTGGTCTTTGCCACGGGATTGGTTTTGAGAAAATCGTTGTCCACGCAATATTCAAAAAACTGACCGAGCAAAAATTTCGATTTCTTGACGGTTGCCAATGCGTACCCGTCCGATATCATCTTGTTGAACAGACGTTGCAGCATAGGAGCGGTGATTTCGTCGATTTTCATCTCGCCGAACACGGGGTATAATGTATTTCTCGCGGTGCTCAAACACCGCTCGAACGTTCGGGGCGAAACGGACGGGCGTTTGAACGTCATCAGCCATTCCTGCATTAACGTCCGAAAAGTTTCGTTCTTGATTGCGCTACAACCGATTGTGGGATTGTCTGCTTTGACGGCAAGCATTTTCATCGTCACTTCCGACTTAGTTTTTCCGTAGACGCTCTTTCGGATGCGCTTGCCGTTTTCGTCAGTGCCGAGCGTGACAACGCCCACCCAATTGCCGTCTTTTCGCTTACTGATACAGCCTTCGTTGTTGCCTCTGCGTGTGGATTTCTTCGCCATTAAACCGCCTCCGGCAAACTGTTTACCTGCCAAGCCACAAACGCCAAAATGCTGACTACCTGACGGTTGCCGACTTTGGTTACGGGGAACGCCTTGCTGTGCATAAGTGCGCGCACATTATCTCGCCCCAAACCCGTAAGTTCGATGAGATTTTCACAGTCAAGAAAACTCTTGCCATATTTGCAGGTAAGCCGCGAGACCTCGTCCGCAATTAGCCGTTCGCGGTTCAAAGTCGTTTCGGTTTCCTTGTTGTAATTTTTATAAATCATTTTACTCCTTATGCAAGCTCGTACGGCTCGCGAATTTTTTGTGAATATTCAGTTGTCAATGTTCAAAAATAAGCGGCAACAGCCGCCGTTTAATTATCTGGATTATCGTTTTTGCTTGTTTGCTCAAACTTTTTCAATCCCTCGGCAAAGGCAGTTTTACTGCGGCGATATTTTCCTCGTTTTTCATCCCAGACAAGGTCGTATAACCAAGCGTCGTCTTCTAAACTTTCTCCGCCCATTCTATTTGCTTCTCTCAAATTAAAGCGTTCCATAGCGCGCATTTCACACCGTTCTTTTTGGTCTGCAAGCCAGTTTTTGAATTTTCCCATTCATTTCACCTCCTTGAAAGTTGTTGCTCGAACGGGGTATCCCCGTTGCGAAAAGTGGAAAGAAACTGAAATTCAGTTACTTTCCTTATCCTGTTTCTAAAAAACCTACATTTCCATTTGTTCCAGCTGCCGTTCGGTTTCGGCAAGTTCAAGTTTTTCCCGAAACTCCCGAAAGCATTCCGCCGCTTCCGCGTCCGCTCTTGCGGCAATTTCCATCGAAGTCAGAATACAGTCCGTCAGACTTTCCCGATAGACTTTCTGCCGCGCTTTGGCGTGGTGGATTTCGCGCGCTTTCAGAAGTTCGTCGCGGCGTTTTTTGAGTATCTCTTTGATGACGATATTGCCCATACGCCGATACAGATCTCGCTGAAATGTTTCTGCGTACAGATAGCGGTCAGGATTGCGGATTTTATTTCGCTCGCACAATCGCAGGATTTCTCCGTCGCGCGCGGCAAGTTCGGCGGTCAGTTTTTCATACGCGATTTTGCTTCGTCCGTTTTTCAAAATGCAGTTTGTGATCGCGTCCACGGTCTCGCGGCAATGGCGCATATTTTCGCTCTCGTAGTCGATTTTGCCTTCGTAGGGGATTTTCCCGTAAAGTGATTTTACAAGTTTTTTAAGCGTAAAAGAATACGCCGTGTAGGGTTGTGAAACGACGGCTTGCGCCCTTTCCGTCAACAACTTGCGCACGCGCCTGACGCCCTCGGCGGGTTGCATAAAATGCTTGACGATTTCGGTTTTGAACGTATCCAGTGCTTCCGGCCGTATCTTACCGTGTCGATAGCGGAGCGTTCCAGTTTTGCGATGAAAACGCTGCGGCCCCTTCTCAAAAAAACAGACATGAATGTGGCGGTTGTCCGTATTCGTGTGCAGTCCCGCAAACCACGTTATATTATCGGGATTCAGTCCTGTCGCGCGGAACAGTTTCGGCAGGGTTTTCAGTAAAAGAGCCCTCGCCGCCGCAGCGTCCGTCAGGTTGGATTTGCCGTAGTTTTCTTCAAAACTCACGACCATATCCCAAATACAACTCTGCGTGGCACGCAATTTTTCGCGCAACTCTTTCTTTTGGAAATTAGTCAATAATCCTTCCGCATTGAACTCGCCCGAACTCTTTTCCCCGTTGTCCGTGTAGTCGAGATAGTCGATTGCTTTCGTGGATTTTACACCCTTGTCGATATAGCCGAGATAATCGTCCTTCTGCACGCTACTGTAAAAATCTCTTTTTGGTGCGCTTACATCATAGTAGCGAACCCGTGCGATAACGTCAGGCGGCACGTCGGTAAGCCTCCTTCAACCGTTTCAACTGCTTAAACAGGCGCGGCGGCGGTACGTCGTACAAACCTGCTTCCAGACACTCGCCGTTAAATGCCTCGCCGTATACGAGACTGTCAAGCAGATAGTAGACGTTACACAGCAACATTCGATATGTCGCTTGTTCCGTTTGGTCAAGTGCGACAGAGGATTGCAGGGTGGAAATTTGCCGTTCGAGCGCGGACAGCCTGTCCGAAAATTCTTCCGTGTTTGCGACAGAAGTAGGGGACGCTCTCTGTCTTGCCGCAAGTCCCGTCGCAATCAGGTCGGCAAGATACTTGGATTTGCTTCGCTCGCCGCTCTTTGCAAAGTCTTCGGCAAGCGCGTCGGCGAGTACCTTATCATAGATGTACAACGTCGAATAGTAAAAGTCTTTTTGTTTCAATTTTCCTCCTTTTAGCAACGAAAAAGACAGCCCGTGATAGGCTGCCGCAAAGTTATAAATATTTATTTGTAACTATGCCGCAATCAGACAAAATTTCCCGTTACAATCAATAGGCATCACCTCCGTATAAAAGTAAGGGACATTTATCCCTTCATCTTATATACTAATTTTCACCCATAGAAAAATGGGGATATGTGGCTTAAATTTCAAAAAATATCCCAAAATCAGTTTTAGGACGGCAAAAACAGGTCTAAACAGGCAAAAAATTTTTCTAAATTTTCACAAAAAAAGGTTCAATAGCCCCCGAATATACAAAAAAAGCAGAAAACAATCAGTCGATTGATTTCTACTTTTTCGGGTTTTCTTTCTGTTTTAGATAATGTTTCGTTCGATTTTTGTGCTCCTGTAAATCCTGAAACTGATATCTTGCCATCTCTTTTGTAAAGTCTTCGGTATAGACTCCTGGAATAAACTTGTAATCTTCCCAATGCCAATCGCGGACGCCGCAGGGATTATCCGGATCGTAGAGCTTTTTCAATGTGAGATCGGTCGGATATAGGGTTTTCCGTTTTCCTGTAAATGACAGGATATATCCTTGATGTTTTCTTTTGCCGGGCGGAGGAGGGGTTCGCTTGATCAAGCCTTTGTTTTCGAGATTTTTCAAAGCTGTTTGTATCGTGCGTTCGGATACCGCGAGTTGCTCGGCGAAGAAACTGACCTTGACGGATTTTCCGCTGTTGACGCGGACATAGTTCAGAATAATTTCTTCTCGTTCCAACGGCGTAGGCTTACGAATTTCCGGCTCTATTTCGTCATCCCACCCGTCGTGTTTTAACTTCCGCTTATCTATAAACTCTATGTATCCGTATTTAGATTTTTTACGCATATATCATAATTTCTCCCTGATAACTTTAATTATATCATAAATGGAAAATAAAAACAAACTTCTTGTGTGTATAGGTGTTTTGAATTATAGAACATAATCGCTATTATGAGAAGGTGGGGACAAATGAGCCCGTTCG
>UMHQ01010545.1_pt1 | contig 35752 bp, 26 predicted proteins | sample 1965531 | NCBI WGS metagenome assembly UMHQ01 (sample SAMEA4836098, study PRJEB28245) | human gut metagenome | biome: gut microbiome; material: fecal sample | place: Denmark | collected 2008 | reverse complement strand
CGGTCTTCCCGAACAAAAACGCGCTTTGCCACACCGCGCATATCTTGCACAGTTATTTTTGCAGAACCCTTAACATATACGATGAAGCTGTACAAAAGATATTTGTTTTTATTGTTTCCGCATTCCCCGCTCCCCCTTGACATTTAAGTCGGGGTGTGTTATAATTCTTGTTACTATCGGAAAAACCGACGGGAATCAATTTTCAGTTCAGAGGAAAAAATGGATATAACGGACGTCTGGCAAAATATTATTTCAGAAGTGCAGGTAAGCGTATCCGCACTTGTATATGATCTTTGGATAAAAACACTCACGCCTCTGTGCATCGTTTCCGAAAAACTTATTCTGCTTGCCGACAGCGTCGCAAACAGGAACCTTACAGAAAGACGTTTTCATTCCGTTATAGCCGCAGCCGCTAAAAAACAATATCCCGATATCGTTTCCGACATTCAGATAATCTCGCCCGACGAAGAAGAAATGTTCAGGGAGTTTGTTCTGGAACAAAACCTGGAACAAAAAGAACGTGAAAATAACGAACAATCCGCATTTATCCCTAAATATACTTTCGAAAACTTCGTTATAGGAAAATCAAACGAATTTGTAACGGCTGCCTGTAAAGCCGTCGCAGACAACCCCGGCAAACGTTATAATCCGCTTTTTATCTACGGAGGCGTCGGGCTGGGAAAAACGCATCTCATGCACGCAATAGGCAATAAAATAAGAAGCACTTCTCCCGAATTGAAATGCACCTATGTCAGCTGCGAGCACTTCACAAACAGTCTTATCGAAGCCCTGCGGGACAGCGATAAAACCGACAAAATGAAACGTTTCCGCGCACGCTACAGAAATATAGACGTGCTTATGATCGATGATATCCAGTTTATAGCCAAAACCGTGTCGACACAGGAAGAGCTTTTCCATACCTTCAACGACCTTTACTTCCTGGATAAACAGATAATCATTACAAGCGACCGTCCTCCGAAAGAGATCTCGCCTCTTGAGGAACGTCTGCGCACCCGTTTTGAAGGAGGCCTGATAGCCGACATTCAGACTCCCGACCTCGAAACGCGTATCGCAATTCTTCAGAAAAAAATCAAACAGGAAAAATACCATGTGCCTGACGGCGTTGTCAACATCATAGCAGAAAAAGTCACCACAAACGTGCGCGAAATGGAAGGTTTGCTGACAAAGGTCATCAGCTATGCAAGTCTTACGGGCAGATCCGCCGACGATCCGTATGTTATCAACGAAGCCTTCAAGGACTTCAGCGACGACAGAAGAGAAATGATCACCGTGGACAGGATCATAGAATGCGTTTGCGAGTTTTACAAAGTAACGCGGGAAGATCTCGTCGGAAAGAAAAAAAATAAGGAAATTGTCGAACCCAGACAGGTCTGCATATACCTCATCACCGAACTCCTCCCCATGCCGCTCACAGGTATCGGACAGGTATTCGGCGGCAGAGATCATACCACAATCATGCACGCACGAGACAAAATAGCCGATCAGCTTCGTATCCCCGGATCAAAGCTTCAGCCGGAAGTCAGAGATATTAACGACATGCTGCTCAACAGATAACTTTTTGCTTGCTTTTCTGTCGGCTTTTTGTCCTGTCAGACCGGTCTGAGCTTTGCATTAACGCCATCACACGGGCCGGGTATCAAAGCAAAACTCGTGATTTATGTCGGTTTGAACAGTGTATTAACGCCATCACACGGGCGTCCGATTCAATACTGATCTTTCAGGCTGAGAATAAAACGTACATTGCCGTTCGCTTTCCGAACGGCTTTTGTTTTCAGCTGATCAGATACGCTTTTGCTTTTCAGCCCCCGCATTCTTAAAATTATCCTTATAAAACACCGGATCATACAACCGCACAGTATAGACTCCCGTAAAACATTCCGGCAAATTTGCATAAAAAACCGGGCGGAAAACATATGATCTCAGCCCGTGATATCTTTCCGTTCATATATTTCGAAAATTCAAGACCCGAATCAGGGTATGCAGATTCAGTTAAATACTTTTATGACCCATCGATCGCGGGAAACCGAAGAGTCACCTCCATAAGTCATGATTCACGGCGGATATTACGATCCCGGAAGGATCTCTCATGCTCCGGAAGCTCATTCATCCGCATACCGCAAAACATGGATTTTTTATTTTTACCTTTACACTTTTTCGGCTTATTCTGCGCTTTATAAATTTCGCGCACCCTTTACGCCGCTTTTTTCAGAAACCGTCCGCTTGAAAAACGATACATATCCGCCTTTCAAAAAACAATACATGTCCGCCTTTCGATATCAAAGCGAATATAAATTTTCGATCAGGCGTCCTCATATACCGCTGCCCGATCCCGTATCATAATTCTTTTACGTATCTGCGAGTGATTATTGCGTTTCCGTCGATCATGTTAGCAATCTTATCCTGCAGGACGAAACCGTTTTTTTCCATAACTCTTGCAGATGCGTGATTATCGTCGTCACATGTGGCCAAAACGGAACTTATCCCCCTGCTCCTTGCTTTTTCTAACCCCAACCGAAGCATCAGCGTCCCGTAGCCCTTGTTCCACTCGGAAAAACGAACGCCGTATCCGATATGCCCGCCGTACCGCTCAAGTGCGCCGGTCAGTCTGTGCCTTATATTTATTTCTCCGATAAAATAATTTCTGTCTTCGTCGACCAACCAGTAAAAATCAGAGCCGACCCAACCGGGTTTTAAATTGCGTTCGTTTCTGAAATCATCGAATTTTTCAAAAATGTCATACTTTTCCGCGTCATAAAAAACATACCTTTTCACGCCGTTAAACACGTTCTCTTCGCCGGCTTCAATATACGACTGCAAATATTTTTCTTCCGGTACCGTAAGCACTATCATAATTAATTTTTGTTCCGAATTGTCTGCGTTTTCAGGATCATACGGCAAATTCTGACGCATTTAATATCACCGATCTTGATCGGGTACGCCTTCCGACCTGCAACACCGTATGACCGGATAAAAAAAGAGAACCTTTATTGGAGCGGATGACGGGAATCGAACCCGCACCTACAGCTTGGGAAGCTGTCGTTCTACCACTAAACTACATCCGCATTTTGTTCTCTCTGCTTGTATATTTTACCACACCGTTTCACTTTTGTCTAATGTTTGAAAGGCTTTTTTTATTTCCGCACGTAAAACAAACGCCTTTCATGACTGCTCCGGATCCCGACGAGTTCATATGCGTTACGGCTTGCTTTCAAGCACCGCTTTTTGCCGTCAGTATAACCTTTCGGTATTTGAACGCTTTCTGCTTTCCGTGTACGTTTCGGTTTAATAGAACACGCTTTTCGCTTCTCGTCGATTTTCGGTTTTTTACCCTTCCTTCGCTTTCCGTGTAATCTCGGTTTTTCAGAACGCTTTTATTTCCCGTGCGTTACGGCTTGCTTTCAAGCACCGCTTTTTGCCGTCAGTATAACCTTTCGGTATTTGAACGCTTTCTGCTTTCCGTACGGTTATTGCGCTTTCGTCTGTTCCGGCATCTTTATTTCTTCCGCTATAAAGCTTTTTTATGTTTATATGTTTTTGACCGATATACCGCATCATACTTTTTTCTTGTTTACAAAGCAAGCAAAAAATTTCTTGACACCCTGCCTGCACAGGCATATAATGTATGCACATATGTATATTACAGTAATCATATTTTAATTGTGCGATGAAAATATCGTCTTCGCACGCAATAAAGGACTGATATGACAAAAAATATTTACGGATCATCAGTACAGCTCATCGGCCGCACGCCCCTGATTTCGTTATCCGAAACGCTCAAAGCATGGGGAGGAGAAGGCTTACTACTGGCAAAGGCGGAATTTATGAACCCTTACGGCTCTTCAAAAGACCGCGTCGCGCTCAATATGATAAGGCGCGCAGAAAAAAACGGAACACTCTCTGAAGGCGGCACCATCTTTGAACCGACAAGCGGCAATACCGGAATAGCGCTCGCGGCTATAGGAAGCGCTTTGGGGTATAAGGTAGTCATTGTTATGCCGGACAACATGTCGGAAGAAAGGGTCATGCTTATAAAAGCATACGGCGGAGAAGTCTTTCTGACTCCCGGCGAGGAAGGCATGACGGGAGCAATAAAAAAAGCACGCGAACTGTGCGAAAAAACGAAATCAGGCATAATCGCAGGACAGTTTGACAATCCCGCAAATCCCGAAGCTCATAAAAACGGCACCGCAGTTGAAATATGGCAGGACAGCGGAGAAAATACGGATGTTTTTATTGCGGGAGTCGGCACCGGCGGAAGCATAACGGGCATAGGCGAATTTCTCAAAGAAAAAAACAAAAACGTATATGTGGTAGCCGTTGAACCGGAAAGAAGCCCCGTGCTTTCCGGAGGCAAGACGGGAGAGCATGCCATACAGGGCATAGGCGCCGGATTCATACCGTCTGTACTCAACACCGAAGTAATTGACGAAATTATCGCAGTTTCGGACGAAGACGCATATATTTGCGGAGCCGAGATCGGACGGAGAGAAGGTATCCTTACGGGGCCGAGCGGCGGAGCGGCCCTTTTCGCGGCGAAAAACATAATTCAAAGAAAAGAATTCCGGGGCAAAACGATCGTAGTCCTTTTGCCTGACGGAGGAATCAAATATCTTTCCTCTCCTCTTTTCCGGAAGTTCTTCACGGAGCAGCGGCAATGAAAAACCAATTGAAAAGAGTTTCCGCTCTTATCCATCTTGACTCCGCCGAAACAGGCGATTTTGAAAATATGCGCGTCCTTCTCGACGGCTTCCTGCTTTCGGCTAAAAAAACGCTCTTCCCGGAACTCTGCTCCCATAACACCGATCAGACTTATTACGAATTGCGAAAAGCTGTGGGAATGCTGATAAAAGCTGCCATGCCCGTTGTCACGCGACGCGAAGCCTTTGAAGCTGCCGCCTCGCTTACCGCAGCCCTTCCCGAAATAAGACGTTTGCTCATGACCGATATCACCGCCGCCTATGAAGGCGATCCCGCTGCTTCCAGCCGTATGGAAGTAATCCTTTGCTACCCCGCGATCGAAGCTCTTACGGCTTACAGGATCGCTCACCTTCTCTATTGCGTCAAACTGCCCGTTCTGCCCCGCTTCATAACCGAATTGGCTCACCGGTCGACAGGTATCGACATCCACCCGGGAGCAAAGATCGGTGAATACTTCTTCATTGACCACGGCACAGGCGTGGTGATTGGTGAAACTGCCGTCATAGGAAAAAGAGTCAAACTCTATCAGGGCGTCACCATCGGCGCGAAAAGCTTCCCCCCGGACGCCGACGGCAATCCCATAAAAGGCATAAAACGCCATCCCGATATCGGCGACAACGTCATTATCTACGCCGGCGCTACCGTGCTCGGCGGGAAAACCGTTATCGGCAACGGATGTATCATCGGCGGAAATGCCTGGGTCACGCGCTCCGTTCCGGATAATACCAACATCCCTTCAAATTATGTAGGTTAGATCATTTCCGGATATATCGCCTGTGAGCAAGCACTTTCCGTGAACCTTACGGTATAACGTATGTTCTTCAGCTGTCGCTTCAATACGATTATGCTGTTCTGAACGGCTGTACGTCCGGTTTGCGGCAACTTATACCGTTCTTTGCCTCTTCCTATATTTATGGGAATTCCCCTTCAATAAAAGAACGTGCCTATAAAGCACGTTCTTTTATCTGCTTTTTTATCGGATTTCGGAAAGCTCGTTTTTATTATCCGTACATTTTCCCCACGATCCGATTATAAAACGAGGAAGGCAGTAATTTTGCCAGAAATACAAACAGTTTATATTTCGCCCCGACAGTATAAAGGGGTCTCAGTTTTTTCTTCTCCCCGAGTTTCAGAATCAACTTTGCGACTTTTTCGGGCGGCATACCGTTTTCCTCGTCCTTTTCCATGACGGCAACGCTTCTTTTCATCGACTTATATATTTCACTGCCTTTTTCGTTCTTTTTTCTTCCCGAAGTAAAGTCTGTTTTGATGTCTCCGGGCATCACTGCCGCCACCGATATCCCGAAAGGCCGTACTTCGTTCGCAAGAGCCTGACACAATACGTTTATACCGGCTTTTGTCGCTGAATAAAAGCTCTGATACGGTATTGCAAATACTGCCGCCACCGAACTGACGGCTATTATATTGCCGCCCTTTTCTCTCATCAGCGGCAACGCGTTCCGGATCACAGATAAATTACCGAAAAAATTCACGTCAAACTGAGACTTTGCCTCTTTTATTTCGGTAAACTCCACGGCTCCCGATATCCCGAAACCGGCGTTGCAAACCAATACATCTATACTTTCTTCTCTTGCCCCGATCTCGGCAAATGCCGCCGCAACGTCGCTCTCCGACGATATATCGCATCTTATATGAACACCGCCTTCCGCTCCGCCGTTGCGACTGAGCTCATATACCCGATACCCTTTTTTTATATACAGTTCGGCAGTCTTGGCTCCTATCCCGCGGGAACCGCCGCTTATCACCATCACCTTACCGCTCATATTGTCCGACGTTTTCATCTTTATCACCTTCCATTCCGGACGCACCCGAATTATAATCTTCGACAGTGATCACCCTGTCGCTCTCCACTCCCCACGATAACATGACCTCTTCACTCAGATAGTATCCCTTGAGTCTTTCGGCTACCACAAGCAAAAGATTGTTGCTCTCGGCTATTATACTGTCGTTTTCAGCTATGACGACGCCGTAAAGCCAGACCTCCTTAAGTGAATTACATAATACAAAACAGTTCGCTCCCAAAAGGACCTCCCCGCTCTCCACGTCCGGAAGCACTACCTTATATAATGCCGAACATCCTTCAAAAGCATTTTCTCCTATATATATATTCTTGTCGTAACTTTTATCGGCTACGTCAAATAAAGCAAACCTCAGCCCGTTACAATCCTTGAACGCGCTTTTCCCGATATATACCGTATTCTCGCCGAAAAGCACGTATTTGAGCAATTCGAACCCGTAGAAATCCTTGTCTCCTATCATCAGGATATTTCCGCCGAAATAAATGTCAGTTATAGTGTAACTGTTGAAAGCCCTCGGCATGTACCCCACTATTCGGCTCTGCACTCCGTCAAGCGTCACAGAGGACGCTATATAAGCCTCGGTCCCGCCCCAGAATCCGGCTATTACACAATCCTCGTCCGTCGCACCGTACGACAGAAGCGAATTATAAAGCTGATCGTCTTTATCCGCTATATCCCCGAGCTTTATATACGCGTAATCCTTGACCATATAAGCGGAAAATATATTGAGCTCCGACCACACCGACGCAGATATATATAATTCGTACGCCGTCTCGTCCACAAAAAACCCGATGTCCTGATAATAGCCCGGCCAGCCTTCAAGCTGAGGGGGCGTTGTACACCCGAGTATCACCGCGTTCATGGCGTAACAGCGCGAAAATGCGTCCATATCCATATAAGTCACGCTTTCGGGAACGACCAGACACATTATATATTTATTACCGCAAAATGCATACTTCCCTATATTCTTGATCCCGCTCAGAACCTCATACTGAGTGTTCTGCTTTCCGCAAGGATATATGACCAGCGTGTCTTCTGAATAGAGTACCCCGTCAGAAGAATAATACTTGCCCCCGCTTTCTATCCTTATGGCCGATACCGACGAGCATCCGTAAAATACCCCCGTGCCTATCTCGCTGATACTGCCGGGCAGATCAAAACTTTTGAGTATCACACATCCGTAAAAAGCCTCGTCGCCTATGCTCCTCAGCGATGATCCGCTCCCCAGAATCACTTCGGTCAGTCGAAGACACATCGCAAACGCCCTGTCTCCTATAGCTATGATAGTGGAAGGAAATACTACCGACACTATATTTTTGTTGTCGGCAAAAGCATTGTCGTAAACGTACGTTATCCCTTCCGATATCGTAAACCTCACGCTGCCGCCGTACTGAGGAGGTACTTTTATCAGAGTGTACATCAACGAGTCATATAAGACCCCGTCTGCAGAAATATAATAATCGTTTTCCTCGTCGACCTCTATACTGCTCAGATTAGGCAACGCATCAAAAACCTGCTCCGAAATGCTTTTTATGTTTTTCGATATAAAAAGTCTCTGAACGCTATCGCTTTCACTCAATCCGTATATCCCTATTACCGGAACCCCGTTTATGGACTCGGGAATAACCAGCTCGGTATGATTGTTTTTCTCCGACCTGATCACTACCCAACCGTCTTCAGTCTTTGTCAGCCACAACCCGTCCTGCACGGCTATGTCATCAGACGGCACTTCATTTAAACTCGCAACGTACAGCAATATGCAGGCTATGAGCATGACCAGCACCACAGAAAATGTTATGGTCTGAATTATCCTTATGCGCTTTCCCTGCTGCTTTTTGTCATTATCTGAAAACCTGTTCATCTTTTACCGCCTTTAAATTCACGCCGGAATATCTTTCTGCTCTTTCCTCGTATATTTTACCGATATCTTTCGGCCCCTTCCTCGAAACCCGACGCCTGACCGTCATTCCCGGATCATTTATGTCCTTTTCTGCGATCGTTCCTCAGTTATATACCCTCAGAACTTTTTCAACATTGCATTTTTTTATCGGTTTGCCTTTATGATTCCTCGATTCTATTCCTATATTTTCGCTGTTTACGACAAATGTCGGTTCATCCGAAAAAACCGCTATGTCATATGGCAGCGTTACGTAAGATGCAAATACCAGTTCTGTGCCGTTTACGCCGAATTCCGTTATTTTAACGCCTCTTCTTCCTCTGTTCATTCTTTCGAACTCGAAAGCGTTTACTCTCTTTCCGTAACCTTTGTTTGTGACGACTATAATCTCGCCGTCCTCGTTTATTATATCGGCGCATATCAGTCTATCGTTTTCAGCAAGCATCATTCCTCTGACGCCCCCTGCCACTCTTCCCTGAAGCGGTATATCCTCTATCTTTACGTTCGTACACAAGCCGAGTGCAGACACCATCAGAATTCCGCATCCTTCATAGCTTTCCGATACCGCTATCAGACTGTCTCCTTCTTTGAGCTTCATCACGTTGAAAGAAGGCTGCTTAACCGGTACGCACTCGCTCCATGCCGTAACCTTCACGCTCCCTGCCGCCGTCACAAAAACAAGATTCTTTTCCGGAGGCGTTTCGAAAGCAAAAAGTCTTATACATTTTTCTTCTTTGCCCAATCCGAATACCGACGATATATTTCCTCCGCTCTCGCGGAATTTTGCTTCCGGGATCTCGGCAATGCTCTTTTTATAACAGTTGCCCGCATCGGTAAAACAAAACACAAAATCGTTGCTTACTGCCGGCACGGCCTGTATTATAATATCCTGCACGGATACCGACGCCCCTATTCCGCGCGAACTCATATTGTAATTCTTCTGAGGCACTTTTTTTATCTTTCCGTCGCCTGAAAGAGTCAGTACGTAATTTTCCGCCGGAACTTCGTCTTCATCCGTAGTCACTCTTATATCCTCTGCCGACTTTACTATCACGCTCTTTCGTGGAACCCGGTAATTTTTCTTTATCTCCAGCAGCTCGGTTTTTATTATGTCCATAAGAAGAGCTTTGTTCTTAAGTATCGCTTTCAGCCGCGCGATCTCCTTCAAAAGCTCCTGCTGTTCTTCCGCAAGCTTTTTCGTCTCAAGTTTATTTATCCTTGCAAGCTTAAGATCAAGTATCGCCTGAGCCTGAACATCGGTAAGCGAAAATGTCTGCATCAAACGCTTCTTCGCCTCGGGCGTATTGGCTGACGTCCGTATTATCGCTATGACCTCGTCTATGTTATTGACCGCTATGACAAGACCCGCAACTATATGCTCCCTTTCCTGCGCGACTTTCAGATCGTAAGCCGTCCGCGCATATACCACCTTCTCCTGATACTGTGTATAATATCTTATTATATCGAGCAGACCCATGAGTCTCGGTTTGCCGTCGGCAATGGCCACCGTATTGACCGAAAAGCCCGTTTCGAGATCGGTGTACTTATACAGCATTTTCAGAACTTCATCCGAATCGGCTTCCTTTTTTAAACGTATCACCGCACGCATGCCTTCTTTATCCGATTCGTCCACTATTTCCGAAATCACAGAAAGCTGTTCTTTGAATTTTTCTCTCAGCGCCTGAACACTCTGCAGCCAAGCCGCTTTGTTGACCTGATAGGGAAGCTCCGTTATTATGAGGCTCTTGCGTTCGTTTTTTTCGCCGGCGACGTGTACCTTCCCTCTCAGTATGAGTTTTCCCTTACCCGTCTGATAAAGCGAAAGCAGATCCCCTGCTATCACATATGCGCCCGTAGGGAAGTCCGGACCCTTTATTATCCTGAGCATTTCGGGCAGGGTTATTTTCTCGTTGTCTATATAAGCCACCACACCGTCTATTACTTCGGCAAAATTATGCGGAGGAATGTTTGTCGCAAGTCCCACGGCGATCCCTCCCGCTCCGTTTACGAGAAGATTGGGGAACCTCCCCGGCAGCATATCCGGTTCAAGGCGGCTGTCATCATAGTTCCTCGACCACTTTACGGTATTTTTGTCTATATCTCTCAACAACTCGAGCGCTACCGGCGACAATCTCGCTTCGGTATATCTCATCGCGGCAGCACTGTCTCCGTCTACGCTTCCGAAGTTGCCCTGACCGTCCGCAAGCTGCATATTCATACTGAAACTCTGCGCCATCCTGACCAGAGCCTGGTATATCGAACTGTCTCCGTGCGGGTGGTATTTTCCCATGCAATCGCCCACTATCCTCGCACTCTTTAAATACGGCTTGTCAGGCGTCACCCCGAGTTCATACATAGTGTAAAGTATCCTGCGCTGCACAGGCTTCAAGCCGTCTTCCACCCGGGGCAGCGCCCTGTCAAGAATTACATGCTCCGCATAAGGCAGCATGGACTCATGCATCACTTCCGACATATCTTTCAAAAGAAGATTCGTTCCGTCCTCCTGCCTTCCTACGTTTTCAGATCTGATTTTTCTTTTAGTCATGCGTTGCCTCCGCCTCTCGACTTGTATTTCTCTATCGCGGCATCCTTGTCCTTATTGAAATTCGCATACTGCGAAATATAATCCCGCCGCGCGTCGGCACTGTCGCCCATGAGCACGGTCACTAACCTGTCCGCTTCCGCGGCGTCCTCAAGCGTTACCCTGACCAGCGACCTCGTTTCGGGGTTGAGGGTGGTATCCCAAAGCTGTGAAGGATTCATCTCTCCGAGCCCTTTGTACCTTTGCAGATTTCCGCTCCTGCCTGCCTGTGCCATGGCGTTATTCAGTTCGTTGTCGTCGTAGCAATAGATCACAGTGCTCCCCTTGGTCACCTTGTATAAAGGCGGCATCCCTATATACACATGACCTTCAAGCAGAAGCTCCTTCATATACCTGAAGAAAAAGGTGAGCAAGATCGCTCTTATATGCGCTCCGTCCTGATCCGCGTCGCTGAGTATGATGACCTTATCGTATTTCAGCGACTCCATGGTAAGCTCTTCTCCGACCCCCACTCCGAGCGCACTTACTATGCTTTTTATCTCGTCGTTTTCGAGTATGGTCTTAAGACGCCTTTTTTCGGTGTTGAGCGGTTTCCCTTTGAGCGGAAGCACCGCCTGAAATCTTCTGTCCCTTGCCTGCTTCGCACTGCCGCCTGCCGAATCTCCTTCCACTATATACAGCTCATTCCTCGAATAATCTTTTCCCGTACACGCGGAAAGCTTGCCGACCAGGAATCCGTTATCGAGATTGTTCTTTACTCTGAGCAATCGTTTTGCTTCGGCTTCTTCCATCCTCGCCTTGCCTGCAGCTATCGCCTTGCGGACTATTATCTCCCCTGTTTTCTTCTCTTTTTTGCCCTCAAAATATTTGCCGAGCGCTTCCGTGATCAACGTTTCTATCACCGGCCTTACTTCCTGATTACCCAGCTTGGTCTTTGTCTGACCCTCAAACTGCACATTTGCCAGCTTTACGGAAAGTACGGCAGTTATTCCCTCACGATAGTCTTCTCCGAGCAGATTATCGTCTTTGTCCTTAAGAAGTTTCGCTGCGCGCGCAAAATCGTTCATCACTCGGGTCAGAGCAGACTTGAATCCCGTTTCATGAGTGCCGCCCTCCAGAGTCGGGATAGAGTTCACGTACGAATAAAGATTTTCCGTATAACCGTCGGTATACTGGAACGCCAGCTCTGCTTTGACTTTCGCCTCCGGGTTTTCGGCGGAAATATACACGGGCGGCCTGAACAGCGTTTCCTTGTTTTCATTGAGATATTCCACGTAATCCGAAATTCCGCCGTCGTATCTGAACTCGTTTTCCGTGCCATCTCTTTCGCTCTTTATATAAAAAACGACTCCGCTGTTCAGAAAAGCCAGTTCTCTTACCCTGTTTTCAACAGTTTCGTAATCAAATTCGGAATCCCCGAAAACATTGTTGTCAGGTAAAAATGTAACGCTTGTCCCGGCAGACTTCCTCTTATAAGGCTCGCATGAAAGCTCCGTTTCCTTCTCGCCGCTGTGCCATTTCCCCTTTTTATCGCAATAACTGTGAAAACGCATGGAGTACTTTTTATTGTCACGGTAAACGTCTACCTTGAGCCACTCGGAAAGAGCGTTGGTGACGCTTGCGCCCACGCCGTGAAGACCTCCGGAAGTCTTATATGCGTTGTTATTGAACTTTCCTCCCGCATGAAGCTGAGTAAATACCAGCTCGACGGCAGGCACTTTCTTCACGGGGTGTATGTCCACGGGTATACCTCTCCCGTCATCATTGACGGTTGCACTGCCGTCTGCATTGAGGATCACTTCGATCCTTTTTGCATAACCGTTTGCAGCTTCGTCCACCGCGTTGTCAATGATTTCCCATAGTATGTGATGGAGTCCCTTGGGTCCGGTGGTACCTATGTACATTCCCGGCCTCACTCTCACCGCCTCAAGCCCTTCAAGAACTTCTATGGAATCAGCTTTGTAACTTTGCGCCGCAAGCGCCGTATCCTTCTTTTTCGCCATCACTCTTTTTTAAGCTGTGCTTAAAACTCCTTCTGAGATATAAATTTGAGATGATCTGCGGCACGCTCGAGATTATTTACCGTATTTACATATATGCCGCCGCTTTCGGGATTACATTCTCCCTTGTTCATCCTCTGATAATGATTTTCAAGATTTCTCGACCTGAGTTCGTCCACCTCGTCTTCAAGAGCGTCAATTTCTCTCTTGTGCTCGTTGCTCCTCTTTATGAAATCATCCATCGTGTACCCGTACATACTGTCTATTGCTTCGAACATGTCCTTTATTTCAGCGATTATCGCGTCCGAAAACGCAAGATTTTTACTTTCCGCATTTGAAGTATACCTCATTATGTTTGATGAAAGATCGGCTATACGCTCGAAATCGCTTATAATATAATGCAAATTGCTTACTACTCTTTCGTCGCGGCCGCTGAGGTCGTAACCGCTGAGCTTGATAAGAAAACGGGTTATCTCCTCTACGAGAAAATTCACTTCTTCCTGAATATCCTTTACCTTTTCGCTTTTTGATGAGTCAAGCTTGAGAAACGACTCCACACTCAGCGATAACGACTGCCTTGTCAGCACAGCGATCCTTTCGGTCTCTTTGAGAAGCTGTTCAACGGCGATGGAAGGGGTAGCAAGGATCCTGTCGTCTATATACTGCAGAACAAACCTGCTTTTTTGTTTTTTGTCCTTGAATACAAGCTTGGATATCGAAACAAGATATTTCGCAAACGGAAACATTATGACAGTGCTTATAACATTGAACATAACATGGAAAGCCGCTACGATCAGACCGTGATTGTCACCGAAAAGTCCCACCATCACACGGTCGTAAAAGCCCGGATAAAGCAACAGAAAAACAGTAAAAATTATCGAACCGATCACATTGAAAAGCAAGTGGATAAAAGACGCTCTTTTGCCGTTCGGAGAACTGCCTATGCCTGCAAGCATAGCCGTTACGCAGGTACCTATATTCGTGCCTAAAATTATAAACAATACCGCGTTTCCGCCTGCACCGATCTGGATGCCCTGTCCTACCATAGTGATAACGATACCTGCCACTATTGCCGAGCTCTGTACCAGACCCGTGAACAAAGCGCCTATCACCAATAACAATATAGGGTTGGTCACGGACTTTATGAGTTCCTGAAAAGTAGGATCGGTCTGCATGAATTCCATAGAAATCGACATACATTTCAGCGCCACGAAGATGGTCCCCAAACCGGCAAGAAAAGTACCCCAGGTTTTTATTTTGTCGGTTTTGGCAATGATGCTTATTATGACCCCGACAAATGACAATACCATGAACAGATCGGTAACAGGAAAAGATTCTCCTGAATTCAGCGTGGGCAAAGCGGACAAAACGCCGGTTATCGTAGTACCGATATTTGCGCCCATGATAATATAAGTAGCCTGGATCAAAGTCATGATGCCGGCGTTCACCATACCGACTACCATAACGGTGGTCGCCGAGGAACTCTGAATAAGAGCCGTCACGCCTGCTCCTATGCCGACCCCCGCAAGCTTATTCCCGGAGACTTTATTCAACATATGTCTGAGTTTTGAGCTGGAAATCTTTTCCATGCTCTCGCTTGTCATATGTATGGCAACCATAAATATTCCCATACCGGCAAACAACAAAATAATATTGGATAAAACCTGATAATCCATATACACCCCTACATCAATACAGTATCATTTATCTCAAGTGAAAATCCCGACCCGAGATAATGCGCCGCCGACTGACACATATACATCCTGTTCAGGAATATTTTAAAATACTCTATCACGGAGCATATCTCGGTATCAATACTCAACTTTAAAATAATCTTTTTGTCCTCCACTTCCAGCCTGCTTTCGGTAACCGCATAATTCACCCTGTCATGGATGTCTTCCCCGATCATTCTGGAACGCACCCTTTTTCTGCTCACATCGGCTTTATCTGCCAGAATAAGCGCGGCGGATATGTTGCTGACAACTTTTCCGGTGGCTTCATCATGATTTCCTATAGCCGTTGCCACCGCCGCCCTTTCGGTAATGTCCATCCCCATACGCCGCAGTATGTCAAGCGCGAGTATGGCTCCGGTATGGGCGTGATCCGTACGGTTGATCATGTTGCCGATATCATGCATATACCCGGCTATCCGCGCAAGCTCGGCTTCTCGCGGCGAACCGTTGAACTGTTCGATTATCCTGCCCGCAAGCATGGCACATTTGGCCGCATGCGCAAAACCGTGCTCCGTGAAACCCATTTCACCCAACACGTCGTTACCTGCAAGAATGCAGGCGTTTACCTCGGAATTATTCTTTACGTCTTCAAATGTCACCATATTTCTCCGATCCGGTTAAGTTTTCCCTGACCGCCGAACTCAAACCCCTTCCGGCATGCTTGCCGTGGTTCCGTTTCACCACGGATGCCGCAAGTTTCTCGGCGTTTCAGGGCATCTCTTTCAGCCGCAGCGTCTGCTGCAGGCGCTTCGGTCACTTTTCGTCCGGTTGCCCGACGACACTGTCGGCGTTTCGGACTTTTTTTTCTGCTATAGCGTCTGCTGCAGGCGCTTCGGTCACTTTTCGTCCGATTGTCCGACGGCATTGTCGGCGTTTCGGACTTTTCTTTCTGCCATAGCTCTGCTGCAGGCGCTTCGGTCACTTTTCGTCCGATTGTCCGACGGCATTGTCGGCTTCGTCATTTACCGTCACTTTTACGCTCAGCACCCTCCGCGGCTCCGTTTCAATGACCTCGAAACTCAGATTGGCAAAATCAAATTTATCGCCGGGGCGGGCATCCCGCCAAGCTTTTCAAGCGCAAAGCCTCCTACCGTATTATAATCACTTTCAAAATCCTTTGCGTCGTAATCCGTAAGGTCAAAGAGATCGTAAATATTCATATCGCCGTCCACAGTGTATACCCCGCTTTCGCTTTCAACGTATTCTTCCCGCGGAATATCCATTTCGTCCCATATGTCTCCTACAAGCTCTTCCAAAATATCTTCCATTGTAAGGATACCCATCATACCGCCGAATTCGTCCACGACTACGGCAATATGTACTCCCTGTTTTCTGAATTCGCTGAGCAGTTCGCTTGCCGGTTTGCTCTTATGAACGAATATGGGCTGATACAGCAGTTCCCTGATGTCCGCTTTCTCTCCGGAATTGATTTTCCTGAGCAAGGTCTTTGTGGGCAAAACGCCGATTATCTCATCTATATTGCCTTCGTAAACAGGGATGCGGGAATAATTGTATATTACGTCGTTATTATATAATGAGGAAATATCGTCATTAATATCCATTGCTACCACGTCCACGCGCGGGATCATTATTTCGTGCACTTCAACTTCCCTGAAATCTATAGCGGAACGTACCAGATCCCCTTTCTTCTCGTCAAAACCGCCGTTTTGTTCGATGGCGTCCACGATAGTAAACAGTTCCTCATCAGTGGTATGCTCTTTGTTTTTCGAAGTCCATAGGAACGATATCTTCTTCACAAACTGCGAAACCACAAACACCACAGGCTTCATGACCGTTTTACAGATATTAAGCGGAAAAGCAAAAGCCAATGAAAGTTTATAACTTTTCTTTACCGACAAAGTTTTCGGCAGTATCTCCCCGAATATGAGTATTATGACCGTCATTCCGAGCATCGCAACGGTAGGCCCGGAAACCAGACCGAATAACTCGTTTGCAACGAGAGAAGCCATACTTGAAGCGCAAATATTCACGAGATTGTTTCCCACGAGTATCGTGGAGATGGTTTCGCCGTAATTATCGGCCAGACGGAGAGCATCGGAAGCTTTTTTGTTCCCTTTTTCGGCATTTCTGTTGAGATGCAGCCTGTTAACGGAACCGAATACGATCTCACTCGCAGAGAAAAACGCCGAAAACACTATACACACTGCAAGAGCAGGCAAAAGGTACCAATATGTCATACTTTCCCTCCCGCCGCCGTTTCAGGCATCTTTTCAGCTATTCCTTCCACCAGCTCTTCGAGTACATCTTCCATAGTGACCAGCCCCGTGGTACGGCCTTCGGAGTCAACTACAAAAGCAATGTGCGTCCTATGGGCACGGAAACCTTCGAATACTTCGTCCATAGTAGTATTCTCAGGCACTTTATACGGCGGGATCAGTGCTTCTCTGAGTCTGAGTCCCTTGTTATGTTCTGCCATTTTATGATAACTCCGAACGTGCAGTACGCCGATTATGTTGTCTGCGCTTTCTTCGTAAACAGGGTATCTCGAAAATCCGGACCGGGTAATTTGTTCGAGTATTTTTTGTCTTGTGGCGTTTACGTTGACGGACACAAACTTCTCTGTCGGAGTAAAAACATCCTTCACCTGTTTGTCGTTGAACTGAACGGCCGCCTGAATAATGTCGCTTTCCTGCTCGTCCAGTACTCCTTCCTTCTCGACAGACTCGATTATATCCGTAAAGTCGTCTTCCGTGATAGAGGGTTCCTCCTCTGAGCCTCTATGCCCCGATACCTTCCTCACTAACCATATCAGACCTTTGAATATTATTGAGACCGGAGTAAGCAAAACGGATAAAAACTTCAAAGGATAAGCAAAAGCCAAAGCCATGGAATCAGCATTGGCCTGAGCAATGTTTTTAGGTATCGTTTCGCTGAAAACAAAAACGAGTACAGTCGTGACGACAGTCGCTACAACAGTGCCCAGCGCTTCGCTCTTCAATAAACTTACCGCCATCAGAGAAGCCAATACGGACGCACATACATGTATCACATTATTGCCCACGAGAATAACTATTAGAGAGTTATCCATATCTTCGGCCATTTTGAGCACCAAAGCCGCTTTTTTATCGCCGTCGTCGCTTTTTACTTTCATACGGAACTTATTGGAATAAGTGACAGCTGTTTCCGCGGCGGCGAAGAAGCCTCCGGCAAGAATCAGAATAAAAAAACCAGATAATGGTACCATGAAGGACCGGGGTCCATAAAGGTAAACTCCTTTTCGATAATGTGCAGAGCAAAACTACACCACTAATATTATAAACATATCGGAGAAGATTGTCAAATAATCAATACCGCAATTTAAATTAACGCTTTATCCGTTCACTCCCCGCCCTGACTCAGCTCACACCTTTACCCTTCAGCGGTACCTGCTCAGCTCTCTCCGTAGCGAACGCACTTCGGGAAGTTCTGCCCCGGGAAAATATATATGTGTAAAATACGCCGTTTCGGCATGTATATCTTTACGGAACAAAAGCTCTGCTATATGGATTTTTTATATTTCTTTCGCAGTTTGCTGCACGGATCAAACCAAGCCGATAAAATCCCGGGATTATGATTTTTATAAGCTTTTGTCCGGCACAAAACCGATGTTGAACACATAAAATTCCCCGGTTTTTTAATTTAAAAGGTATTTTTGTCCGCTAAAATATTATTTTCTGCCGGCAAATATGAGCTGATTATCCGGGCATGTATGTAGGAGAGGACGGAAAGAGGCTTGAAACGGGATCATTAAATATGTCTGCACGCGCATTTCTCCGAATAAACGGGCAGAATTTCGCCTTATAGCAGCGCTTCATCGATACCTGAGTCAACTTGTCCATATTACCGCATATACCGGAACACTTCTTTTGCCACAGCAAAATAAAAAGCCCTCCGGACAGATGCGCCGGAAAACGTTTTGGGATCCGGATTTTTACCGATGCTTTCCTGCCGGACACTTATCCGCCGGATTTTATTTGTTTTCACCTTCCTGCAAACAATTACGGATGTTTGACGTACTGCACTCCTTCAGGAAAATTTCTCAATAAAAAGTTGATGCAGACGTTACGCTGCATCAACATATATCCGCATGAAAACACCTTCCCGTAACGGCATAAAAAGCTTTATCCGGGATCATCCGTTTTCCCTTTCTCGGCTGAGAAGTACTCCCCTGTCCCTGACGAGATACCTTTCCCTCTTTTCCTGCGCTTTACGCATTCAGTCAGAAGGTATTCTATCTGACCGTTTACTGAACGGAATTCATCACTCGCCCACTTTGCTATATCGTCATAAAGCTGAGGCGAAATTCTTAATGGTATTTGTTTTTTGTTCTTATCATCCATCAGTATAAACTGCCCGAATTGATCACAGGCTGTGCATCTCTGTTACCGCACAGTACCACCAGAAGATTGGATACCATAGTTGCCTTGCGCTCCTCGTCCAATTCTACCACTTTGTTTTCCCCGAGTTTTTCAAGCGCCATCTCCACCATCCCGACAGCACCGTCAACTATCATCTTGCGCGCATCTATCACTGCCGACGCCTGCTGCCTCTGAAGCATCACCGCCGCTATCTCGGGAGCATACGCAAGATACGTGATCCTCGCCTCTATTATCTCAAGCCCCGCTTCCTTCACCCTGTTGCCGATCTCGTTTTTTATGCGCTCGGCTACTACCTCGCTGGAACCTCTTAGACTTCCTTCATCCGCAATCCCGTCGCCGGTTGTATCTATATTCGGAGCAACGTCATAAGGATATATCTTCACTATTTGCCTGAGTGCACTGTCACACTGCAACGACAGATATTCCTTATAGTTGTCTACGGTAAATACCGCCTTCGACGTGTCTACCACTCTCCACATAACGGCTATACCTATTTCAACAGGATTGCCCAGACAATCATTCACCTTCTGCCTGTTATTGTTCAGGGTCATAATTTTCAAAGATATTTTCCTGTTTACAAAATTAGTTCCCGCAGAGTTGTTTTTGGTACTGTCGACCTCTCCGGTCACGGCGCTTACGTCACCGCTCTGCTTCAATCTTGTATCTGCCGCCGGATTGAAAGGCACACAGAAAGGATTTACAAAATAAAAGCCCTCCCCTTTCAGCGTACCGTAATACCTCCCGAACAATGTGAGCACCATGGCCTCCTGAGGCTTCAGAACTTTGAGTCCGAAAAAAGGAATCCACCCCACAAAACAATATACAGCACATATTATCAGTATTACGTTACTGATCACTGCAAGTTGTGCCATACTCAATAAAATAACAGCAATAACCGCAATAAGATACAATGCCGCAAATATAAGCATTACCGCCATACCGTGATTTTTGTTCTTCAGAATTTTTTCTTCCATAACACTCTCCTATCATTTTGATATATAAATGATATCATATGTTTTTTCTTTTGTCAAGCATCTGAACCAAAATAATTCAAATCACAAAACCGAGGCAATCAAATACAGGCGATCTATACCGGCGCTTGTTTCGACGCTTTCGTTATACTTTAATTGAAATACGGATAATATAAGTTTTTGCGATCGATATGGTTTTTCTTTCGAAACCATATAAGCAGGCTTTTTCAGCAGCCTGTTCGGAGAAACTGACTTAAAACCATACGATATCTCTGTTTTTATCAAAAACGAATATAATTTGATAAATAATTCATATGACGGGCAGCGTAACAGCATAAGACGCTTGTGACTAATGCATATACGGACACATTTCGCCATAAGTATTCGAATTGCCTTTATTCGGATGCAAATATCCGATCTTTTATTTTTTCGAAACCAACTCCATCGCACAAACGGAATTTCGGAGCTATGGAAACAAACAGATAAGCTGACCTCAGAATTAAATGCATAAAAAAGCTGACGCGCCGCACTGATTCGTTTCGCCTTCGGAAAAGCGTACGGCAAGACGGGACTTACCGAACGGACTGACGTCAATCTCAGCAAAAATTGCGCGGACGATTTCGATATGAAACCCTTCGAACGCGGCGTAAAATATTCTGAATAATATTATAAGCTGTTTAGATCAACGAACAAACTTGTTTTGAATACAGATAAAAATGTGCTCATGATGTGTTAAAAAAAGTGCATAAAAAATCAAAGAGCGGCAACCCGTTTCGGTCAGCCGCTCTTTGCATTGCGTCCGGATTTTATTCTTCATCAAAAAATCGGTTGTTTTCTCCGATATAAGCGACGATTTCGGCAAACGTTACGTTTTCCTTCATCGAAAGATACGTCGGAGAATATTCGTCAAACATCTCCGTTATTACAGAAAGTGCGGAAGAGGGAAGAACGGCAGAGTCAATATATCTGTTGTTTTCGCATACTTCAAAGGAAAAACTGTCCGCGTTTTCCCTCTGAACGAACAGCATGGGAATCGTTGCCTCACGCTTTTCGTATATCGTTTCTCCCTGCTCCGTTACGGCCACATAGTACCACACCGTTTTCATTTCGATATCGTAATGTCGAGAAGTATTTACGAATAAAATAGTATTGAATTCGGGAACGAAAGTCGTTTCCGCACCGTTCACATAAACGGAATTTGCGTTTAAATTATTGTCGGGGTTTGTTTCGTCGGTCACGCGTACGGAAATCAGACCGGCAACATCATACAGATTGAACCAAAGCGTATTATATTCCGTATCTGTCAGTAATTCCGTTTCCGTCACTTCGCCGCCAAGCATTTTTCCGGTTTTTGAATCGTACAACTCAGCGTATGTATCGATCGGCATATCCGCATTTTCGCGCTTGTCGGAGAAAATGGCTGTGACATTTTCGTCTGAATAGAGCAAGGCGGAAGTCTTTACCGAAACCTCTTCGGCTCCGTAAAATTCATAAAGAGAACCCTTTACCTTATCGCCTTCACGTACAAATTCTATCTGCTGCAATACGCCGATACCGCTCATTGTAAACTGCATTGCCATTTTCAGAACAGAATCGGACATCTGGTATTTCAGCGCAATTCCATCCGAAATCTGAATTCTTCCTTCGTTTCGGAATTCTGCTGCGGCCGAACGGTCGGATACCAATTCTACGGAAACAATGTCGTTGCCTGCAAGCAAAGTTACGCGGTCGCCGTCAAGTGTGATCCGGAGTCTGAACTTTTCTCCGGCAATCTCCGCTTCACCCGTAAAACAATCGAAATCATCGGGATTTTTATCGATAAAATTCTGATAAACAGAAATGATCGTTTCTCCGGAGGTAAAAATGACGTTGGCGACTTTCAATGCCGTATCAGCCGTTACCAGGCCGTCGTAAAGCACATTCAGCTGTCTGCCGATCGGCCTGCTTGCTATCATGGAAACATTTGTATCAGCGGCAAAATCCGCACCGCTCAGCGGCATATCGGTGTATGCCATCCTTTCCGGAGAAAAGGCGTCGGGAAGAAAATTCCACGGTTCGGGACGGTCGAGTATGTCGGAAAGAATCTCTGTCGCGGCCTGTGTTACCGTATAAATTTCCAGTGTAGCAGTGAGCTTTTTCGTTTCGTAATTTATGTTTGTCAAAGTTGCCGTAACGGTATAAGTTCCTTTTTCCGTCTTGTCGTTGTTCTCATAAACAACTTCCGTATTTTCGGGCAGCGATCCCGTAACTGACAGCGAGTGAGATTTTCCGTTGTACAGAAAACGTGCGCTTTCAAGCGTTATATCGTCAGGAAACTGCGCCTTTTTGATCGTGAGCGTCGCCTTCAATGTGAGAGTTTTATAACCCTCTTTTGTAAGTGTGACGCCGATTTCGTATGTACCGGCGTTGGTCTGTCCGTTATTCTGGTAGGTGACCGCCGTGTTTTCGGGCAAGGTACCCTGAATTGCAAGCGAGTGTGACCGCCCGTCGTAAACAACGCTGTCGCTTTCCAGCGTGATACCGGTAAATTCGTTAAGCGGTTCTTCGCCGCCGGGCGTCTGACCGAAATTAAAAACAATAATAAGTAACAAACATAAAGATATAGCGACTATCAGACCGATAAGAACTTTCTTATTCATATGAATGCCTCCTTTAATCGGCGATAAACTGATTCAGGTTTTTTGCGCCCGTCTGATCCATAATGGATTTAAGATGGTTTTTCAAAGCCACGGGATCTTTGATCGCCCTTGTGTCGATATCCCAGCGCCCGACCATATCGACGACCACATCGCCGTAATTGAATATGTTGCCGGCTATAGAGCGGTTGATGCGCACACCTACGATCGTAGTAAGGATGCTCTGTCGTTCTTCTGTATGAAAGAAACCGCGGTACATAATTACCTTATCTTTATAAAATTCAATTCTGAATTTTTTGACTTCGATAATCATGTAAATCATTAAAAATATGGGGACGATTAACCAGCAAAATAAAATACATATAAAGATTTTTCCGCCGCATTCGCCTAAGATACTTTTTTTCGCTACATAATCAGGTTTCATCATTTACTCCTTTCTGTTTATTATACTTTTATTATAATCACGAAATTCGTGAATGTCAACTGATATTCATATATCTCGTGTATTTTGATATTATGAAAGTCTTTGGCGAAAGATTAAGAGAGTTGAGAACTGCGAAAGGAATAACTCAAAAGCAATTTGCAAAACTTCTGAACGTAAGCGGAAATACCGTTCACTGTTGGGAAACAGATAAGCAGGAGCCCTCCATGTCGATGCTTTTGTATATAAGTGAGTATTTTGAAGTATCGCTCGATTATTTGTTTGGAAGAATAGACTATTGAGTTCAAAAAATCAGTTTTCATTTTTTTGTCAGTAAACGCATAAAAATCACAGACTTTTTTACCCTTTTCGGATAAAATGCCGATACTGTGATTTTGAAAGATTTAAGCAGAAATCTCCTTTACTGATATGACTCGGCAGGCAGAGCATGTCCTTGGTATAGTTACTCGGCCTTTATGCGATTCACAAACGAAACCGCGGTTTTCCGGGTAATTACAAATTGCAAATTAAGTAAATCCAAGTTTGAAATCTGAGGGAATAACTCTATCTTCACGCCCTTTGCAATCATATGTAAACGGGACCGGATCAGGGCATTTTAGACTCTTCGGACAGAAAGACAAACAAGAAATAACTCTGGCTCCCGATTCCGACCCGAAAAGCCGCAATCATACCTGATTGTATGCGATTGTACCCGATACCTCTTTCTTACAACTCAATATTCAGCGAAATATAAAGAAAAACCACCGTATCGGGTGGTTTTTTCTGGAGCTGCTAACCGGATTTGAACCGGTGACCTCATCCTTACCAAGGACGTGCTCTATTCCAAAAAGAGAAAGTGCTCTAAAAAGATAAAAACGGCGGAAAATACACAGTATCTTGTGCTTTTTCCGCCGTTTTCTTATTATCTGACTACAATTCAAAGAAAAATGGTAGTAATGGTTTTTTGTTGCTTTTACTACCATTTACCACCATTTTGGGTTTTTCAAATCGTTTCGATCACAGTTTAAAGGTGTTTTTGATGAGTAGCAGCACCGAATTTCGATACGCTTCAAGTCCACAAATTTAAAGACGACAATATGCCGTTTTCTCTATTCTTAATTTAACGAAAGAATTATTACAAATTTTCTAAAATACATTGATTTTCGCCAAAAAGTTTGATATAATAAAACCAACAGGAGAAAACAATGGTTTTAACATTTGACAGTTTGGCTTTACAATTCAAAGATTACACCGATGTAAAAGGAAAGATCCGCCGCGAAGTACAATCGGGACGATTGACGCAAATTGCGCGCGGATTATACGAAACCGACGCGCGCGCAGACGGTAAATATCTTGCGGGTGCAATCTATGGTCCGTCCTATCTTTCTTTCGATTATGTACTGTCGATGTGTTCGCTGATTCCCGAAGCGATTTTTCGGACTTACACTTCTGCGACCTTCCGCAAAGGCAAAGCGAAACAGTACGATAACGCGTTCGGCGTCTTCACATACAGGGACGTCCCTGCCGCAGTCTATCATTTTGGCGTGGAAATTCGGGAAGAAAACGGTTATTCCTATCAGATCGCCACTCCCGAAAAGGCGTTGTGCGATAAACTGTACACAATATCGCCCGTCGGTTCGGTCAAAGCAATGCGGGCGTTACTGTTTGACGATTTGCGTGTCGATGAGAGCGACTTTTGGCAGTTGAATCTGGACGACATCAAACAACTTGCGCCGCTCTATAAATCGACTAACCACAAGTATCTTGTAAAGCTGATCGACGGAGGAAAATAAATGCAGACAATTTTAAGCCAAATGCTTTCCTTATATCCTGCGCAGTCGCAAAGCGACGAAAAAAATGCGCTGACAGAAGTCATACAGGAAGTCGCGCTATGCGGACTTTCCCGCGCAGGCTTTTTTAAGGATGCCGCATTTTACGGCGGGACGGCATTGCATATATTTTACGGACTTGACCGGTTTTCCGAAGACTTGGACTTTTCGCTGGTAGCGCCCGATGCCGGTTTTGAATTGAAAAAATATTTTTCGGTTTTAGAGAGCGAACTGCATGCCGTCGGACTGAACTTCAAGATGGAAGAGAAGGTCAAGGCGGCAGACTCCAATGTCAAATCGGCTTTTTTGAAAGGTAGCACCAAGGAACACATTTTAAGCGTTTACAACGATGAACAGAACGCGACGAAAATCAATCCGTCCGAAGTAATCAAAATCAAGTTCGAGGTCGATACCAATCCCCCGGCATTTGCGACATTTGAAAACAAGTACCGACTGCTGCCGTCGCCTTATCAAGTGAAACTGTATGATATGCCTTCGTTGTTCGCAGGCAAACTTCACGCCGTCATCTGCCGCGCGTGGAAAACCCGTGTCAAAGGCAGGGACTTATACGACTATATTTTCTATCTCTCGCGAAACGTCGCGGTCAATATTCCGCACCTGAAAGCAAGGCTCGTGGACTCCGGATTTATCGGTGAAAGCTTTGACCTTACCCGCGATGCCTTGATTTCCATGCTGAACGAACGCTTCGCCGCAATCGACTACGAACAAGCCAAACAAGACGTAATACCCTTTATCAAAGACAAAACCAAGTTGGACATTTGGAATACGGAGTTCTTTACGGAGATTACGAAAGGCTTGAATGTAGGTAATTGATAAAATTAAAACTTTAAATACAGATAAGCCGATATTGACATTGTATTTACGGAGGTTAATATGCCGAGCAAGAAACTCGAAATTATTTATTATAACGGGCAGCCGGACGGAATTCGTTCCATTCGCAAGCATTTATCTACAATGACCACCTATGTCATTCCGCGCCCTTTACTTACCGAAGCAAAGAAAATTACGGGCATCAACCGCCCCGGTATATACTACCTTATCAATGAAAGCGACGATAATAAAATTGCCCAAATTTATATCGGACAAACGCGTAACGGCGTAATTCGGCTCGATGATCATAACCGTTCCAAAGATTTCTGGAATAAGGCGATTATGTTTCTTGCTGATAGCAAAACTTTTACCCTTGATATGATCAGCGGTCTTGAAGAATATGCCATTGTCAAGGCGCACGAAGCCAAGCGTTATACGGTCGAAAACTCTGTAAAACCTAAATATGAAATTGACGAGTATGATCTTCCCCTCATCGAGGAAGTTTACGAAGAAATTCAGTTTATTATGGCGACACAGGGTTATAAGATGGACAATGCAAAATCAAAATTAAATGAAGCCTCCGTTTTTCACACAACTCGCAATGGTATTAAGGCATACGGCGTATATGACGGTGATAAATTTCTTGTCATTGAGGATTCGCAAATAAATATGCTAAAAGAAGTTCCGTTTGCCAAATTAGCAAACCAACGCAATGAAGCATTAAAAAACGGTGACATTGTTATGGAAAACGGTATTTACATATTGAAAAAGTCAATGGAGTTTTCAACACCAAGCGGCGCAGCCTGTTTTGTATTAGGCGGTAGTCAAAACGGTTGGATTGAATGGAAGGACGCTGACGCCAAAACGTTGGATGAAATTTATAGGAAAAATTGAGGAGGAAAATAAAATGAAAATACTCAATGAAAATGCAAGTATTCCTAATATTGAAAATATAAGAGCTTTGGATGAAAAGGTTCGTCAACAACATCGAATATTCGTATATAAATCATACGCCGGCTTTCCAGTACTTAAAGGCGGTCAATTTTCCGACAAATTTATAATTGAATACGCATTACTTACAGAAAAAGCATTATATATTTGTAATTTTTGCGATGATTCTGTCAATATAATTTGTGAATTTCAAGATAATATATATAATTTAGTTGAATCTTCTTTAAAGAAAACCCCTACAATGGTTGTTCGGAGAAGTCTAATTTGCGATATCTTTACTGTTACAATTTCTAAAAACGCTAAATTAGACAATAATGATAATTATATTATTTGCAACTCAACAGAAGAATTTGTTGATTTTATTCGAAAAAATGAATATAATCGTCCGGCTCTAGATGAATCCATGTTAAAAAAGATAAATGCAGCATTGCAAGGGGCATATGGCACAATTAAAAGAGAACGTAGATCATTTGTCCCAAATACAAAAAGTGCGATTATAAACGATATTAATAATTATATTGAAAGTTATGATGATGACCAGTTTAATGCTATAGTTACAGATTCTAGAGGTATTCAACGTATAAGAGGTATGGCAGGAAGTGGAAAAACTATAATTATTGCCAGAAAAGCAGCACAACTTCATATTGATCATCCCGATTGGAATATTGTGGTTACATATTCAACCAGAAGCCAAAAGAACCAACTTGAAAAATTAATAAGCGATTACTATGAAAAATTGACTGATGAATCGGCTTTAGATATGTCTAAAATCCGTGTTATGCATGCATGGGGTTCATCAAATGCCAATGGGCTATATTATGAAATATGTCTTCATAATGAAATACAAGCATTAAATTTTAGTCAAGCTAGAAATTATTTTCGAACAGCAAAAGATGTTTTTAGTAAAATATGTGGTCTTGTTCTTTCAGAAAACCAGCCTTTAAAAAAGGAATATGATTGCATATTAATTGATGAAGCTCAAGATTTTAAGTCAGAATTTTTTAAACTATGCTTAAAAGTTGTAAAAGATGATAGAATCGTATATGCTTATGATGAATTACAAAATCTCGGTGGAGAAACAATGGATAGCCCTGCAAAACTTTTTGGTAGAAGTATTGCAAATGATACGCCATTGCGAGTATGTTATAGAAATCAAAGAAAAGTAATTGTTGCCGCTCACGCATTAGGTATGGGAATTTACAGTAATAATGAATTACCTGTTCAAATGCCTAGAACATTACAAGTCTGGAATTCAATCGGCTATAATAGCGTGGGAGATTTGGGATTTGGAAAAAATGCTATTTTATACAGACCTGATGAAACCAGTCCTGATGTTATAAAAATTGATAATCCAATTATATTTAAAAAATGCAACAATGCTGGAGAGCAGTTTAATTATTTAATTGAAAGTATAATCGAAAATGAAAGTAAGGACTATCTTATCACAAAAGATATCATGATTATAGATCTTGATACGTTTAATGCCGAAACAAATTATTTCAATTTGAAGCGTAGTCAAGACAAAATTAATCTTCATTACGCTGGGAAAAATAACCCTGAAGAGTTTTTTAGGGATGATTCTATTGTTTACTCTTCAGTTTTTCGAGCTAAAGGTAATGAAACATATATGATTTATATTATTAACGCACAACAGGTAATAAACAATATTGATCAAATTAAATTAAGAAATGCTTTATTTACGGCAATGACAAGAAGTAAAGGATGGGTTACCGTTATCGGCTATGGTGAATCAATGGACATACTAATTGATGAATTTAATCAAGTTGAGCAAAATGATTATAAATTGGTTTTTTCGCCGTATCCCACCAAGGAACAATTGAAAAAAATTCGTACATATAGCGATGATTTATCTAAAGCTGATATAGACGCATTAAATAAAACAAGGGATACTATAAAAAAACTTATAACGGATAGTAAGCGTGATCCTATATTGGTTGCACAAGATCTTTTTGGAGTTCAGACTAAAGAAGAGTTGTTTAAATTATTAAATGGTGATGATTCAAATGATGAATAAACTTGCAAAAGAAATTATTAAAAATTATAAATGTACCGTAAACAAATTATACACGGCCAAACTTATTTCAGCACATCATGAACTATCATATAAAGTAAGAAATCAAGAGTGCATACTAGAATATGATACAAAAAGTAGTTATTCAAATATTCTATATGACAGTTCTTTAAATGCTATTGATTTATATAATGAATTGCTTATTCATGATCAATTTAATATAGAATTTATTGACGGGAGTATTTTAATATTTCAATGTCTACTAAATAAGGAACAAATTAAAAAACAACGGATTATTTATATTAAGCCGTTTTTGAATATGTATAATGAATGTAGTGAAAATTTCGATAGCTGGGAAGCATATCAGATTGCAGAAGAAACATCAAATTTACTAAACTTCCCACTAATTTTAAGAGTGGATTATGATTGTAAAGAAACTAAGGCTGATCACCCATACAGTCACTTAACAATATCAAATATAGAAAATTGTAGAATTCCTATTGTTTCAAACATTAGCTTTGAGCGTTTTGTAGAGTTTATACTCCATCAGATATTTAATATTTATAATATAGATATCAATAAAGCTAATTATCCAAAAACAATAAGAGATAACGAAACAAAAATGATTCACATAGGTTGGGACTAATTTCCCCATCAACTTCCGATAATACGGTATTATAGGAACATAGGAGAGCACTATGAGCATTATAGATAAAAAACAAATGACTGAAGAAGATATCAAATTGAATTTTATCACACCGGCTATTTTGGCAAAAGGCTGGCTGGATAAAATCACTATGGAAACTAAAGTCAAATTTACTGACGGTAAGGTAAATCTCCGTGGAAATAAAGTCAGCCGCGAGACTCCTAAAAAAGCCGACTACATACTCTACTATAACAAAAACAATCCGCTCGCCGTGGTTGAAGCAAAAGACAATAACCATAGCGTATCTTTCGGCATGCAACAGGCAATGCTCTATGCTCAAATGCTCGACGTCAAGTTCGCATATAGCTCTAACGGCGATGCATTCCAAGAATTTGATTTTATTACCGGCGTTGAACGCGAAATTGGGTTGGACGAGTTTCCCTCCCCGGAAGAATTGTTTGCGCGCTATCAAAAAGAAATAAACGACGGACAGGGATTATCGGAAGCAGAGCGCACTCTCATTAACCAACCGTATTATACCAGCCAAAACACCTATCCCCCGAGATATTATCAGCAGGTTGCCATAAATCGTACGATGGACGCGATAGCAAAAGACCAAAACCGCATTTTGCTTGTTATGGCAACGGGCACGGGTAAAACTTACACGGCATTTCAAATTGTCTATCGGTTGTTACAGAGTGGCATAAAACAAAAGATACTTTATCTTGCCGACCGTAATAATCTTGTCAATCAGACAATAAGCGGAGATTTTAAGCCGCTTGAAAAAGTCATCCACAAAATCAATTTTGCGAAGGATGACCGCACCACAATTACTTCTCATCAGGTGTATTTTTCTCTTTACCAACAACTTGTTGGGAATAAAACGACCGAAGAAGAGACGGACGAGGAAACGCTTGCTCACTATAAGCAACTATTCGATAAAGACTTTTTTGATTTAATTATTGTAGATGAGTGTCACCGCGGCAGCGCAAAAGAAGAAAGCCGTTGGCGTAAAGTGTTGGAATACTTCTCTTCCGCAACGCAAATTGGTATGACAGCCACGCCGAAGGAAACGGCGTATATTTCCAACATAGACTACTTTGGAGAGCCGATTTATAAGTATAGCCTGAAAGAAGGTATTGACGACGGCTTCCTCGCTCCGTTCAAAGTCATACGCATAAAAACGGATATTGACGATGAATGGCGTCCTCGTAAAGGCCAATGCGATATATATGGGTATGAAATCGAAGATCGCATCTACAATAACAGCGACTACGATTACAATATTATCATTCAAGATCGAATCGACATGGTCGCAAATGAGATTACAAATTATCTCAAAGCGACCGACAGAATGGCAAAGACGATTGTATTCTGTGCAACGGAAGACGCGGCGGAACGGATGCGTGTTGCTCTCCGAAAATTGAACGCCGATATGTGCGCCGAAAATCCGGATTACATCGTGCGGATTACAGGTAGCGACGAGTATGGAAAGAGTAAGCTTGATTATTTTATTTCCGTATCTGCCAAATACCCGGTGATTGCCACTACTTCAAAGCTCCTTTCCACTGGCGCAGACTGTAAAATGGTAAAACTGATCGTCATTGACGAAATGATCGGTTCAATGACAGAATTTAAGCAAATTATCGGTCGCGGTACAAGATTACGCTATGAAGACGGGAAAACGCACTTTGTAATTATGGATTTCCGTGGCGTAACCAGATTGTTCGCCGATCCCGATTGGGACGGCCCGATTGAACAAGACGAACAATTTCGACACGTCGACCCCAAAAAACCTGACGGCGAACCGGTCATTATGCCTGCGCCCCCTGTAGAGTCGAAACATAAGTATGTGGTCGATAGCCGCGGCTGCAAAGTAACGGTTTCGCAGCGAATGGTTTCCGTTTATGATACGGACGGAAAACTATTGCGGCAAGAAAGTATCATTGATTATACAAAGGCAAATATCTATGGAACATTCTCTTCTTTAGACAATTTTATTTTGCAATGGTCTGCAGAAGAGAAAAAGGCTAAAATCCAAGAATTGTTTAGTGAACGCGGTATTGACTTGGAACAGGTCAAAGCGAATGAAGGTATGAGTGATGTTGACGACTTTGATTTTATCTGTCACATTGCCTTTAATCAAAAACCTTTGACGCGGCGGGAACGCGCTGAAAACGTCAAAAAGCGCAACGTATTTGCGAAATACGGCGGCGAAGCAAGGGCGGTGCTGGAAGCGTTACTGGAAAAATACGCGGACAGCGGTATCTACGAAATCGAGGATATGGATATTCTCAAACTCGATCCGTTTGTAAGGTTCGGCAAACCGGCAAAAATCGCTCAACTCTTTGGAGGAAGAGAAGGTTATATACGGGCAGTAAGAGAGCTCGAAAACGAAATTTATAAGGCGGCATAACAAATGAGTAATATTTCAGGATTTATCAAACGTTTGCGCGACATTATGCGCAACGATGCAGGCATCAACGGCGACGCACAACGTATCGAGCAGATCGCTTGGCTTTTGTTCTTAAAGGTCTATGACACTAAGGAGCAGGACTGGGAATTTGAAGATGAAAAATATCTGTCTATTATTCCCGAGCCTTGCCGTTGGCGAAATTGGGCGCACGAGGAAAGCGGAAAAGGAATGACTGGTGATGCGCTTCTTAACTTTGTTAACAACACGCTCTTCCCCGTCCTCAAAGGCAAAGATATAAAAGATCCCAACGGCAATGTGCTCATCAATGGTGTACAGGTTGATCCGTCCACCCCTATCAAAAAAGCCATTGTCAGGACGACTTTTGAAGATGCAAACACCTATATGAAGGACGGCGTTCTTCTGCGGCAAGTAATCAATGTCATAGACGACATCGATTTGACCGATTATGAAGAGAGCCACGCTTTCGGCGAAATATATGAAACCATTCTGCGCGAATTGCAGAGTGCCGGTTCGTCGGGCGAATTTTACACGCCACGTGCAGTTACCGATTTTATGGCGAAGATGATCAATCCCCAAATCGGAGAGCACTGTGCAGACTTTGCCTGCGGCACAGGTGGCTTTTTGATAAGCTGGTTAAAAGAGCTTGAAACCAAGAAGAAAAGCACCGACGACGTTGAAAAAATTTACAATTCCATTTACGGCATAGAGAAGAAACAGTTCCCTTACATACTTTGCGTAACCAATATGCTTTTGCATGACGTAGATACGCCGCGTATTTATTACGGCAATTCGTTATTGCATAATGTGCTGGATTATACCGAAAAAGACAAATTTGAAGTTGTTCTAATGAATCCTCCTTATGGTGGAAACGAAAAGGCAGACGTGAAAAATCATTTCCCGTCCGATTTGGCGAGTAGCGAAACAGCCGATCTTTTTATGTCGGTCATTATGTATCGTTTGAAAGATAACGGAAGAGCCGCCGTTATATTGCCTGACGGCTTCTTGTTTGGCACAGACAATGCAAAAGTGTCAATCAAAAAGAAACTTTTCTCCGAATTCAATTTGCATACGATAATTCGTATGCCGGGCAGCGTTTTTGCTCCATACACTTCTATCACAACAAATATCCTCTTCTTTGATAAGACCCACCCTACCAAAGAAACTTGGTTTTATCGTTTGGATATGCCCGAGGGCTACAAGCATTTCTCTAAGACAAAACCCATGAAGCTTGAGCACTTTAATCCCGCCATAGAATGGTGGAATAATCGCAAAGAAATTATTGTTGATGATGCTCCAAAGGCAAATAAATATACGGTTGAAGAGATTGCTACACTCGGTTACAATATCGACCTTTGCGGGTTCCCTCACGAAGAGGAAGAAATCCTTGCCCCACAGGATTTAATTCAACAATATCGTGAAAAACGCGCAAGTTTGGATGCGGATATTGACCGAGTGCTTGCCGAAATTATGACACTTTTGGGGAATAAAGAATGAAAGCAGAACAATTAAGAAAATCAATCCTTCAATTAGCCATTCAAGGTAAGCTCGTCCCGCAAGATCCGAACGACGAGCCTGCTTCCGTTTTGCTTGAACGCATCCACGCCGAAAAACAACGGCTGATAAAAGAAGGAAAAATCAAGAAAGATAAGAATGATTCCGTCATCTTCAAAGGTGACGATAATCGCTATTATGAGAAGGTAGGCTCGGAAGTCAAAGATATTACTGATGAAATAGACTTCGATTTACCCAACGGGTGGGTTTTAGCTCGCATAGGCTCTTTATTCTATATTCAAACAGGTGCCTCTTTCAAAAAGGAACAAGCCACAAATGATAAAACTAAAATAAGAATTTTACGTGGAGGAAACATTATTCAAAACGGATATTCATTCTTCGATAATGACATTTTTATAGATTATAGTTTAGTTTCAAGCAATATATTATTGCGTCAAAATGATATTATTACACCTGCTGTAACAAGCATAGAAAATATAGGTAAATTAGCTTTAATTGAAAGGGATTACGATAACGTGAGCGCTGGTGGCTTTGTTTTCATTTGCAGACCGTATTTAAAAATGAGTGCTTTAGCAAAGTTTCTTTTATTTGCATTACAAAGCCATTATTTGAATTTACGAATGAAATCAATAACAAAAAAATCTGGTCAGGCATTTTACAATTTAGGAAAAGAGCGATTAGTCCAACTGTTTGTTCCAATCCCGCCCATTGCCGAACAAGCCCGCATTGTAGAGGCGATAGAAAAGTTTGAACCACTGATTGCCGAGTACGATAAATTGGAGCAACAAGCTACAAAGCTGGACGATGAGATTTACGATAAACTCAAAAAGTCAATTTTACAGTATGCCATTCAAGGTAAGCTCGTTCCACAGGATCCGAGTAATGAGCCAGCGAGCGTACTTTTGGAGCGTATTAGAGCAGAAAAGAAAGCAAAACTCGGCAAGAAATATGTGGATAGCTACATCTATAAAGGTGACGATAACTGTTATTATGAACATATTGGTGATAAAGTCATAAACATTACTGAAGAGATTCCTTTTGACTTACCCACATGGTGGGAATGGGCTCGCTTAAATGACTTATGTTTTGAAATCTCTGATATAGATCATAAAATGCCTAAAGCGGTAGAAAGGGGTGTATTGTTCTTATCAGCAAAGGATTTGTTAAATGATGGAACAATTAATTATACGCATAATGTCAAATACATTAGCGAAGAAGACTATAACAAGTTGTCCACCAAAAGTAAACCACAAAAAGGAGACATTATTTATTCGCGAATTGGTGCTTGTTTAGGAAAAGCAAGGATAGTAAAAAAAGATATAAAATTTCTAGTTTCATATTCTTGTTGCACCATAAAGCCACTATTAATAAATACAGAATATTTAAGATGTATATTAGACGATGTATTTGTTTTAAACCAAGCAAAGAAAAAAACACAATCTATAGGTGTACCAGATTTAGGGATAGCTGAAATAAAAAAATTTAGAATCCCTATTCCGCCCCTTTCGGAACAAAAACGCATAGTGGCAAAAATCAACGAGATATTTGCAATGTTATAAAGCCGTATCCCCTCGGAAGCCCGAGGGGATAATTTTTACCAAGTAACAATTTTATCTACAATCTCTTGTTGTTCGCTGGCGGTCTTTCGGAGATATATGCGTGTTGTTTCAATGCTTTCGTGGCCCATTAGGTCTGCAAGCAAAGAAATATCGTTATATTTTTCGAGGAAATTTTTTGCAAAGCGGTGACGGAAAGAGTGAGGATAAACCACTTTCGAATTCAAGCCGTATTTATGGGCATAGTTCTTTAATTGCTGCGAAATACCACGCACGGTAATGCGGTTTCCAAAGCGATTTAAAAATAAATATCCGCTCGTTATACCCTTTTCGTTAAGCCATACTCCGTCTCAATTTTTAATTTTTTAGGTATGTAAAGCCGCCGCAACTTGCCGCCCTTTGAGTATAAATCAAAATATCCGTTAAAGACGTGTTCCACTTTAATCTGTATCAGTTCACTTACTCGCGCGCCAGTTGCCGCCAAATATCGCACAACAAAATACCATTCCCAATTTCCGTCGCGTTTCAGGCAGTTCTTCAAAAACTTATAGTCCGCGTCGCTGATGACGTTCTCCAAAAAATTCTTTTGCTGGATCTTCACCGGGGCAAGCCGCAGCTTATCTTTTTTGATAAATTCAAGATACTTGTTTATTGCCTGTATTCGTAAGTTTACAGTTTTGGGCTTGTAGGTTTCAATCAAATATCCCTTGAACGCCAATAGGTTCTGTTTTGTGATTTCTCCCGATAATTGCTGATACATTCGTATCGTAAGTAGGTACGATGAAATCGTGTTTTCAGACAAATTGCTCCGCCGAAGGTGTGCTTCAAATTCTTCTAACA
>UMHQ01029514.1_pt1 | contig 35769 bp, 29 predicted proteins | sample 1965531 | NCBI WGS metagenome assembly UMHQ01 (sample SAMEA4836098, study PRJEB28245) | human gut metagenome | biome: gut microbiome; material: fecal sample | place: Denmark | collected 2008 | reverse complement strand
GCTTCTGCTGTTTTCGTGGGTTAGGTTCTTGGTTGTGGTAGGTGTATGTCGAGTCCGTCGCAGCGGAGCATGACGAGCGCGATGAGGCTGCCTGAAGTGGCCTGATTTCTGTTCCCCTTTTATTGTGAGACGGCTTGTGCCGCTTGGTTTGCATGATACTCGGTTTCGATCTGTTCCGGTGTCCTGCAGCCCAGCGACTGGTGGAGACGCTTCGAGTTCCACCACGAGACCCACCGGAACGTCGCCAATTCTGGCTCGGCCAAGTCGGCGAATGGCTTGCGCCGCCACACCAGCTCGGTCTTGTATGCGCCGTTGACGCTTTCGGCCATGGCGTTGTCGTACGAGTCGCCGACCGTGCCGGTCGAGGGAAGCATGCCGTGTTCCCTGACCTGGGTGGTGTACACCGTGCTGATGTGTGTTTTGCCAAATTGAAGTAGTCCAGAATGGCGTGTCAATTCAATCTCGTGCTCTACGGGCCCGTCGGCACCGGCAAGACGCATCTCGCGGTCGCGTTGGGCAGGCTCGCGTGCATGCGCGCGATACCGGTCGGGTTCTTCACCGCGACCGGGCTGCTCATGCGGCTGCGCCGCGCGAAACGGGGGCGGCTCGACGCGGAGCTCCGGCAGATCGCCAGGGCGAGGCTCCCGGTCATCGACGAGTTCGGCTACATGCCGATCGACGAGGAGGGCTCCGGGCTCCTGTTCCAGGTCATATCGGATTCCCACGAGACCCGGAGCGTCATCCACGCCACGAACATCGGGTTCTCCGGCTGGGGCGCGTGCTCGGCGACAAGAACATGGCCGCCGCGTTGATCGACCGCACCGTGCACCACGGAAGGCTCACCGGATTCGAGGAGGCTCCTACCGTAGCGAGCACGCCCTCATGACCAGATAGCCGGGAAGAAAAGGGCGGCGGGTTCCGACGGCGCAGTTTCTGCTGGAAACCAGCCGCCTACGCTGCTGAAAAAGTGCCCATACTGTGGACACCAACTTGCAGAAACACAATCCGCACGCTCCGTCCCGGGATGCCCGGTCATCCAGTAGTAGGTGGAGCGGGGAACGCCCGGCATCCTGCATCGCGCTGATATCGGGTAGCGGGCGGTGTTGGCCCGTATCACGCCTGCCTTCGTGCGAATACCGGCACCGCGGGGTCGATCGCGCGATGTCGTACTCGGCCCTGATCTCCCGGGATGGCTTGCCGCTCTCGCACGACTGCACGATCTGCCGTTTGAACGCCTCGTCGTAGTGGCGGGGGATGTTTCGGGCCGGCCATCGTCGGCCTCCAATCTCATGCCATTCGTCCCTCATCGGACTGTCTAATACATTGTGTAGCCACGCCGATCGTGGCGAGGCCGTCGAACGGCGAGGGCATCGCCGTTCCGAGCCGTTCGGCGACCCGGCGGGCGATGTATCCCGCGGTCCTCCATACGATATGCGGGAAACCGCCGACCGTCTTCTGGTTCGCGACGCTCACCGGCCACGCGCACTCCGACTCGAAGTCGCGCGTGAACCGGCTGCCCGGCTCGGCCCACGGCACCCGGGCGACCACGACGCCGCACTTCGGGCAGTCCACCCGCGGCATGTCGGCGACCAGTTCGACCCGCCAGCAGCCGAAATCCTGGTGCCTCCAGCGGCGCACTACGACCGAGAGCGCGTGATGGACTGCCTGAGTAAGGCCGACTTCGGCGACCGGTTGAAGACGCTGCCGGACGGACTTGACACGCCCCTGTACAAGGAGCTCGACAAGAACGGCGTGGAAGTCTCGGGCGGCGAGGCGCAGAAGATCGCCATCGCCGGCGACAAGACGGCCGTGTATATCAGCTACCGGTTGTCGTCGTGCAAGTTCTGCGACGACATCGCCGTGTTCGACCATGGCGCGATCGTCCAGTATGGCACGCACGACCAGCTCGTGGCCGACGAAAACGGCAAGTACTACGAGTTGTGGCATGCGCAGGCGCAGTATTACGTCAAGGAGTAGGCGCCGCGGGTGGCGGATGCATTGTCGTGCGTCGGCATGGGCGGCAGCCCGACGGTGCCGCCCATGCCGGAAGGCCGGTAAGTACGGGCGCCCGCGGCCGGTCAGAGCGGCAGCAGGTCGCTCAGGTCGTCGCGCTCGCCGACGGCGGTGATGCGTCCCGCGTCCTTCTCTTGGGACCATGTGGTGATGCCGGCGGCGAGACGGAGCCACACCTCGGGGTCGAGCTCGATGACATCGGGCGGTGTGAGATTGTGCGGGTCGGACGCCGGGCCATCCAGGATCTTCACGGCTCCCCATGGTGCGACTCGCACTTCCACGCCGGGGCCGGGCGCCTTGCGCTCCAGCAGATATAAGGTGTATCGCACCGCCATCGCCCATGTCGGTCGGGGCAGCGCCGGCATCAGGGACTCCGAGTCCGCCCCGTCCTCGCGCAGTCGCTGCGCTGCGTCGTTCCACTGCTGCCACGCGCGCTCGCCCGCGGGTATGTCTCGTTCTCGAATTGCGGCCATGACTCCATTGTGCCTCTAGGGGTGACGATTGCCTTTTCGCATCGGCCGGCGGTTCTAGGTGTGGTTTCGGATACTTTGCATCTTTGCAAAAGTGTTTCATCGGGCTTGCATCAGGTGTTGCAATACGTTGTTTTCCAACGTGGCAACGTTTTCTGTCGTCTCAAAATGTGGTTGATATATAGCCGATTTGGCGTATTTATGGCAAATCCTGTATGATATTCCATGTTTCTGCAAACGATTGCATAACGTTACGCAGCGTTCACCGGAACTTATTGGCGTGGTCACCAAGCCGTCGCATAATAACACAGGAAGCATAATCCGGAAAGAGAGTCAGACATGACTGAAATCACTGCACCCAAGTCACCTGTCACGACCGCCGAGTTCGCGGACGGCATCCGCGAACAGCTGAAGTACAGCCAAGGCGTCACCGTCGAGCAGGCCACCCCCGCCGACGTGTACGTCGCCTCCTCGCTGGTGGTCCGCCACTACCTGCAGGACGCATGGTTCAAGACCCAGCAGGACATGGTCAATGGCAACACCAAGGCCGTCGGATACCTGTCCGCCGAGTTCCTCATGGGCAAGCAGCTGCGTAACGCACTGCTCAACGCCGGCATGATCGACCAGTTCGACGAAGCCGTCAAGGACCTGGGCTTCGAGCCGCAGGACGTCATCGACGTCGAACACGAGCCGGGCCTCGGCAACGGCGGCCTCGGCCGTCTCGCCGCCTGCTTCATCGACTCGCTCGCGTCCCTCGGCGTACCCGCGTTCGGCTACGGCATCCAGTACAAGTACGGCATCTTCGAGCAGGCCTTCGACAAGGACGGCAAGCAGATCGAGAAGCCTGACTACTGGCTGACCAACGAAGAGCCCTGGGGCCACATCGACTACAACCGTTCCCAGAAGGTCTCCTTCGGCGGCGAAGTCGTCGAAGAGAACGGCAAGAAGGTCTGGAAGCCGGCCTGGTCCGTGCGCGCCGTGCCCGTCGACTACATGGTCCCCGGCTACGCATCCGGCCGCGTCAACACGCTGCGCCTGTGGAGCGCCAAGAGCTACGACGAATTCGACCTGCTCACCTTCAACAAGTCCGAATACCTCGACGCCGTCAAGCCGCAGGTCAAGGCCGAGAACATCTCCAAGATTCTCTACCCGGAGGATTCCACCCCGCAGGGCAAGGCGCTGCGTCTCGAACAGCAGTACTTCTTCGTGGCCGCGTCCCTGCACGACGCCATCCGCGTGTTCTACCCCGGCCAGAGCAAGCCCGACCTGACCACCTTCCCGAGCAAGATCACCTTCCAGCTCAACGACACCCACCCCGTCATCGGCATCCCCGAGCTCATGCGCATCCTCATCGACGAGTACGGCTACGACTGGGACACCGCCTGGTCCATCACCACCAAGACCTTCAACTACACCTGCCACACCCTGCTGCCCGAGGCGCTGGAAGTCTGGCCGGCCAAGCTGATCTCCGAACTGCTGCCCCGCCACATGGAAATCATCAACGAGATCAACGAGCACTTCCTCGCCGAACTCAAGACCAAGACCCGTGACAAGGCCAAGATCGAGCGCATGCGCATCGTCACCGACGAGGAGAACCCCAAGGTCCGCATGGCATACCTCGCCACCGCCGGTGGCTCCCACGTCAACGGCGTCGCCGAACTGCACTCCGAACTGCTCAAGGATGTCACCCTTCGTGACTTCTCCGACCTCTACGGCGACAAGTTCACCAACGTCACCAACGGCGTCACCCCCCGTCGCTTCATCCGCCTCGCCAACCCGCGCCTGTCCGCCCTCATCACCGAAGGCCTCGGCACCGACAAGTGGCTGAGCGACCTCGAACTGCTCAAGGGCCTCGAACCCCTCGCCAAGGACGACGAATTCGTCAAGAAGTTCGCCGCCGTCAAGCAGGCCAACAAAGAGGACTTCACCGCCTACGCCAAGCGCGAATACGGCTTCGACCTCGACCCCAACACCATGTTCAACACCATGGTCAAGCGCCTGCACGAGTACAAGCGCCAGTCCCTCAAGATCCTCGCGCTGATCGCCAAGTACGCCGACATCAAGTCCGGCCGCGTCTCCGCCGACGACGTGCTTCCCCGCACCGTCATCTTCGGTGCCAAGTCCGCCCCGGGCTACTACCTCGCCAAGATGACCATCCAGCTCATCAACAACGTCGCCCGCGTCGTCAACAACGACCCCGACGTCAAGGGCAAGCTGCACGTCTTCTTCCCCTGGAACTACAACGTCCGCCTCGCCCAGCACCTCATCCCAGCCACCGACCTCGACGAGCAAATCTCCCAGGCCGGCAAGGAGGCGTCCGGCACCGGCAACATGAAGTTCGCCCTCAACGGCGCCCTCACCGTCGGTACGTTGGACGGTGCGAACGTCGAAATCCGTGAGCGTGTCGGCGCCGAGAACTTCTTCCTCTTCGGCATGACCGTCGACGAGGTCGACAAGCTCTACGAAGATGGCTACTCGCCGGCCAAGTACTACGAGGCCGACCCCCGCCTGAAGGCCGCCATCGACATGGTCTCCGACGGTACCTTCTCCAACGGTGACCGCAACACCTACGCTCCCCTCGTCGCCGACTGGCTCACCAAGGACTGGTTCATGACCCTCGCGGACTTCACCGCCTACTCCAGCATCCAAAGTGAGATCGAAGCCCTCTACCGCGACCCCCTCGAGTGGAACCGCAAGGCCGTCCTCAACGTCGCGAACTCGGGCTACTTCAGCTCCGACAGGTCGATCCAGGATTATCTCGACAACATCTGGCACACCTCCCCGTTGGCCTGATTGCGGAGCGTCCTCGTCGTTGCTCCTCAGTCGCGGTACCTTTGTACCGTTTCCTTCGGTGCGCCTAGAGGACGCACACGTAATCAGTCCGCCGGGCTGCGCCCGCTTGCCGACTGACGGCGTGTAACGTGATTCGCCCCCGCTGGCGGGGGCGAATTTTGTTTTACATCACTGCGCAGCGCGGCGAATGGCGAACACGGCGACTGCGGCGATTAGCAGCAGGAAGCCGCTTGCAAGCATCGCCATCACCGGGCTCGCTCGGCGTGGTCGGCTGCTGGTCACCATTCGACGCGATCGCGACCGCGAACGACGCGGATACGCCTGAGTCTCGATGTTCAACGATCCGGGAAGATCGTAATCCAAGGTCGTCGCCTCATCGAACGTCCAGCTCACTCAAGGCTCGGGCTTCACACTGCCCTTGGACTGCCAGTCGCCCCACGCGGTGTCGGTATTGCCATCGCATAGGTTCGAAACCGGCGTCTTGCCTTGCGAATACGACGCTTCGAGCTTGCCGGCACCGCATACGTTGCTGCCGTTTTTCGATCGTGGCGGCGGTGGGGCATGTCTCGACGAAGAGGGGCAAGGTTGGAATCGCCATGCAGTGAGCCATCCAGAGCCCCAATGCGGCACAACATGCGAAAAGAGCCTGTCTGCGAAATGCAGACAGGCTCTTTTCGCGGACACATGTGTGCCTACAACGATTGACTGTTAAATGAACTCAGACGGCTTCCGGGGCTGCTTCGGCCTCATCGGCGTCGCCCTTGTCGGCGTCCTTGGTCAGGCCAAGGTCGACCGGGGACGAGCTGTTCTCCCAAGGCTCCTCCCACGGATCATAATCCGGGTTCTGCTGCTTGTAGATGTACAGACCAACCACGGCGGCCAGCAGCGCACCAAAGAACAACGCAAAGAACTTCCAACCGTTTGAAGACTTGTTCTCCATGACGGCTCCTTTCCCAATCCTGGTTGGCTTGCCCGTTCAAAACCAACTCTGGGTTCCATCTTAATTCCAAAAATGTGGCGATTGCGTGCGGGAATGCTTTTGCTTTGCCGGCGGTGCGCACGACGAGCCGGGAGCGTGTTGTTTCACCGTCCGGCGAGGAGATGCGATTCCGCTACAGTAGATGACATGAGTAATGGCCGATTCAGTTTGTTCCCCGGTGCGCCGTCGGCGCACAACCTGTTCTCCAAGCGGGCGATTCAATATCAGTGGCGGTCGAACGGCCCCGTGTTCACCAGCGCGATCATCATCGCGTGCGTCGCCGTGTGGGTTGTCGAGATGGTGTTCAGCCTGTTCTGGCCTCTTGGACTCGCAACCATGATCTATTACGGCCGGTTCGATCCGATGACGGCGGTCGCACAACCGTGGATGTTCCTCACGTCGATGTTTCTGCATTCGCCGAAGTCGGTGCTGCATATCCTGTTCAACATGCTGGCGTTGTGGAGCGTGGGGCCGGTGCTGGAGAAGATGATGGGGCATTGGCCGTTTCTCGCGCTGTACGTGCTTTCCGGTTTGGGCGGCGGTCTTGGGCTGATGTCCTGGGCCGCGCTGTGGCCGGATGGCGCCGGGTGGCTTGGTGGTGCCTATGGCGCGTCCGGCGCGTTGTTCGGCCTGTTCGCGGCGATGCTGGTTGTGTACCGGCGCATCGGCGAGGATATCCGTTCGATGCTGGTCTGGATGGCGGTCAACTTCCTGATGCCGTTCTTGGTGGGCGGTATCGCATGGCAGGCTCATGTAGGCGGATTCATCGTCGGCGGCGTGTTCACGTGGCTGCTGATTTCCGGCGTGCACGCGTTGCGTGGCAAGAGCCTGACGTTCCGGACGATGGTGTACGGGGCGGTGGTGTTGGCGCTGATCGTCGCAGGCGTGCTGGTCTGTAATCTGAGCAATCCGGCTCTGACGTACATCATGTGATTGGCCTCTTACCCGGTGAAAGTCCCACCTGGCGCGGCGTGTTCGAGAACAGCAGGCGCCTTACGGGTACAGGCGCGTCCACCTGGAATTGAGGGGCGCGGGCGTCGTCGTGTCCGCCAAACGGGTCATGCGCCTGATGGCCCGGCACGGGCTCGTGCCCGTGTCCAGGAGCGCGAGGCGCTACTCCTCGTACAGGGGTGAGATCGGCGAGGCGCCCGTCATCCACTCGGACCGCGGCTGCCACTACCGGTGGCCGGAATGGATACGCATCTGCAAGGGCCACGGGCTGACCCGCTCGATGAGCGCGAAGGGCTGCAGCCCGGACAACGCGGCCGTGGAGGGGTTCTTCGGCCATCTCAAGCAGGAGTTCTTCCACAAGCGCGACTTCACGGGCGTCACGGTCGACGGGTTCGCCGATGATGCTCGACGAGTACATGACATGGTACCGCGACGAACGCATCAAGACCGAGTACGGGATGAGCATCATGGACAGGCGCATCAAGCTGGGGCTCGTCGGCTGAACACATGTGATAACCTGCCAGACAACCATACAGACAACGAAGTCCAACAAAACGTCACCGCCCCCGAGCTTGTGATGGGACTTTTGTGGGGTGGGCGGGGCACTGGAGAATGGCTCGGGGTGGAGGCGTCGCACCAATATGAATTACATGCGTGTAGTTTTCCACATGATGTGGAGAACTTTGTGGACAACTTGGGTATAAGTTGGGTATAACTCGTGGATAACTATGGTGAATAAGTCCGTGTGAGCTCTAACAATGTTGGAAATACTGGGTTTTGACACATTGTGGACAATGTGCACAATGCGAATAAGAGTTATCCACAATTGTGTATAAGTATGTGAATAATGTGGATAACATGGGGAAAACCGGTGGATAGACAGTGCACAACTTGATTTGCGGAGCATCCGTTACGGGTCTCGAAGCCAGGGCGCGATGACGTTGCCGGGATACCATGACACTATGGATATTTCGTCTCAGACCAGTCGGTTCATTGCGGCGCACCGCAATCAGGATGTGCGCGACCTGGCGCTCAGCGCCAAACGCGTGGACGGGCTTGACCTGCCATTCGCGCTCGACCAGATCGCCGGCTGGCAGACTGCGTGCCGCAAGCTGCCGCAATGGGCCGAGACCGACGGCATCGTCTATCCGCCGCACATCTCCATGGAACAGTGCTCTTCCCAGTTCGCCGCGCAGTACAAGGCCGGCATCGCAAGGCGCGTAGCGGGCGCCGGCGGTGCGATGGTCGACCTGACCGGCGGATTCGGCGTCGATTGCTCGTATATCGCGCGTGGATTCAGCCGGGCGGTCTATGTGGAGCGCCAGCCTCACCTGTGCGAGCTCGCGGCTCATAATTTCCGGGCGCTGGGACTCCCGCACATGGATGTGATCAACGGCGATGCGGAGGATTGGCTGCGCGGCGTCGTTGACGCCCGCGCCGCCTCCGCAGACTCGGCCGCAGTCGATTCAGCTACAGCCGTTCCCATCGCGCTGATCTACCTCGACCCCGCGCGACGTGACGCGCATGGCGGCCGAACCTATGCCATCGCCGACTGCACGCCGGACGTACTCGCGCTGAAAGACCGTCTGCTGGCCGTCTCGCCGCACGTCATGGTCAAGCTGTCTCCGATGCTGGATTGGCGAAAGACGGTTGCGGACTTCAACGGTTCGGTCGGCGAAGTGCATATCGTCTCCACAGGCAACGAATGCAAGGAACTGCTGCTGGTGCTCGACCGCGGTTCGCACGACGCCGTACGCGTGATCTGCGTCAACGATGGCGACGTATTCGGATACGTCCATGACATGAAGACCGGCGCGGATTCTGACGGCGTGGTCCTCGCCTCCGCAGGAGAAAAAGGCAGTCAGGGCGGGTCTGCAGAGCCGTCACACGCCGCTCCGGAACAGCCCAGGTATCTGTACGAGCTGAACGCTTCGCTGATGAAGGGCGGCTGTTTCGCGCTGCTGGAGGACCATTATGGTATGCGCCAGATCGGCCCGAACAGCCACCTGCTGATATCGGGCACGCCGGCGCCGCAGTTTCCCGGCCGGGGATTTGTCATTGAAACCATCGCGGGTATGGGCAAGAAAGAGCTGAGACGGGCTCTAGCGGGCGTCGACAGGGCGAATATCGCAGTGCGCAACTTCCCGTTGACCGCTGTCCAGCTGCGCAGGAAACTCAAGCTGGCAGACGGCGGCGATGTGTATCTGTTCGGCACGACGTCCGTCGATGGCCGTCATGTCATCGTCCGCACCGTGAAGCAGTGAAACCGCGAAAAGGGTATGACAACAACACAGTTTGGCGGTGGCGCAGCACCATGCCGCGCCACCGCCAAACCGTAACGTCGCTTACCGTCGATATGGAGCTGGCTGCCGCGAGGGGATCTCGCCGCTCAGCGCCACCACATCGTCATGATGAATCCGACCATAATGATCGCGAAGGCGATTGCCAGGTTCCAAGCACCGATACCCGGGATCGGCCACGTGCCGTTCGGCGACAGGTAGTAGACCACGGCCCAGATCAGGCCGATGATCATCAGCGCGCAGAACAGCGGGACGAACCAGCGCGGGTTCGACTTGGTGCCCTTGATGGTCTCCTCGACGCGGCGCGTGTTCTCCGCCTGCCGCGACATCATGCGCTGCATCTGCGGGGTCATCTCTGACTTGTCGGCGGTGGCGTTGAGCACCGCCTGCACCTTGTCCATGGAGACGCCGTAATCGTCATCGGCCTCGTCGGTCTCGTTGGCGTCCGTGTCCTTGACGTCGGCGTCGGTCTCGGCCTGCCAGTCCTTCTGGTCTTCCGAGTCGGTTTCGTGCAGCTCTGTGTCAGCCATAAGCGTAGTCTCCATTCAATAGGCTAAAAAATCATAATAGCGGTTACACTCGAAAGTTGAACACACTGGGAGGAATCATGGCCAGACACACCAGCAGGCACGCCGCCCGGCGCACGTGGCTCGGCGGCTTCGCGGTGTGCCTGATCGTGGCTTTTTCCGGGTATCTGCTGGTGACGAACGTGCGCGTGAACCGCACGGCAACGGTCACTTCCGACACGGCGGACCTGGTGGAGCAGCGCGTGGAGCATGTCGACCAGCTGCAGAAGGACATCACCGACCTGAGCGCGCAGATCAACACGCTGAAGGATTTCGCCAACAACAGTGGCTCCTCCGAGCAGCCCTCGGGCACGAGCGACCCCAAGCCCAGCGACACCGAGGACGCGGGCTCCGGCACCATACTGCCGGCGGTGCACGGTCCCGGCATCACCGTGACCCTGAACGACTCCCCGTTGTGGGAGAACATGGTGGACAGCTCGGGCTCGGCCGCGAACATCAACGATTACGTCGTGCATCAGGAGGATGTGGAGGCTGTTGTCAACGCCCTGTGGGCGGGCGGCGCGGAGTCGATGATGATCATGGACCAGCGCGTGTTGTTCAATTCCGCAGTGATCTGCCAAGGGAATGTGCTTCTATTACAGGGCAAGAAATACTCGCCGCCGTTCACCGTGTCGGCGATCGGCCCCGCAGATGCCATGATTCGGGCTTTGGACGACTCGAACGCGGTCAAGTTGTATAAAGAGTATGTCAGCGCATTCGGATTGGGCTGGAAAGTGGAAAAAAAGGACGATCTCGTGTTCGGGCAGTCTGCGGCGACGCTGCAGCCGTTGCGGTATGCGTCCGTGGTCAAGGACGGGAGCGAGGAATGAAGCATTCGCGCAACTCTCAACAGATTCAAGGCGATTTTCAGGATTTCGAGGCGCCTGCCCCTGCTGAACCGGAGTACGCCGGGGAAGTGACCATGGCGCTGCCTCCGGTGCCGATGCCCGATCCGAACGCCCGGCGCGGCCTCGCGCAGCCGGCGGCCAAGCGCAGCGTTCTGTGGTCGGTGCTGGGGATCCTCGGCGAGGTGCTGATGACGCTGGCGGCCGTCTGCGCGCTGTACGTGGTATGGCAGATGTGGTGGACCGGCGTCCAGTCCGAGCACACGCAGGTCGAGACCCGCCAGTCGGCGTCATGGTCCGATCCGGCCGGCGGCGACAGCTCGAAGGTCGCCAAGGCGCAAAGCGGCGACGTGCCGGTCCAGCCGACGAGCGCAAGCGATGGCGAGCTCATCGCGCAGGTGTACGTGCCCCGGTTCGGCCAGGGGTGGGTGCGTAACGTGGTCGAAGGCACGGACGAGGCCGAATTGTCGCTGCATGGTCTGGGACATTATCCGTCCACGCAGATGCCCGGTTCAGTCGGCAATTTCGCGGTCGCCGGCCACCGCAACGGCTACGGTCGACCGCTGGGAGACGTCGACCTGCTGCAGGAGGGCGACGCGATCATCGTGCGTACCAAGGACTACTGGTACGTGTACAAGTACACGACATACAAGATCGTCACCCCGGAGCACTCCGAGGTCATCGCCGCTAACCCGGAGGATCTCAACACGCCTCCCAGCAAGCGCATGATCACACTGACCACGTGCGAGCCGAAATACACCACGGCCACGCATCGTTGGATCAGCTACGGCGAGCTGAGCTATTGGGCTAAGGTCTCGGATGGCGTGCCGCAGGAGCTCGCCACGTCGTCGAACTCGGCGAAGGTGGCGTTCTCCAGCAGCAACACGAGCCAGTCGTTCGTGTCCAAGCTGGGCACGCTGCAGCCCATCGTGCTGTGGGCGCTGGTGGCGTACCTGGTGCTGTACATCGCGGCCCTGGTGGCCTGGCGGTACCCGGTGCTGCGCGAGATTCGCGCCGGCAAGCGCCGCCGTCCGGACGCGAGCATCTACGGATGGCTGCTGCGTCACCAGCCCGGTCCGCTGGTAATCAGGTGGGCGCTGCTGATACTGCTGCTGTTCATCGTCAGCGTGGTGCTGATTCAGTGGGCGTGCCCATGGGCGGCAAGCAACATCCCCATCCTGCAAAGCATGTCGAATTACGCGGTCGATTAGCGGCATGGCCGGTTGGCGGCGATAATGGGAACGTATGGGATGGCGGTCGGCGCTCGCCGGTGCCATCCCATAATCAGAACGAGACGAGGAGCGTCATGACGGATTCGGCACGCATTGTGGTGGTGGACAATTACGATTCGTTCGTATACACCATCGTTGGATATCTGAAAACCTTGGGAGCGACGGTCGATGTGGTGCGCAACGACGCAATAGACCCCTCAGATGCCTCTGTGCTGGACGAATATGACGGTGTGCTTATTTCCCCCGGTCCGGGCGCTCCGGCGGATTCTGGGGCCAGCGAGGACGTTATTCGGCTATGTGCCAAGCTCGGCAAGCCCATGTTCGGTGTGTGCCTCGGCCTGCAGGCGCTCGCCGAGGTGTTCGGCTGCACGGTCAGCCACGCGCCCACCATCATGCACGGCAAAACCAGTCTCGTCGAGCGTATCGATGATGAGATCTTCGCCGGTGTCGCCAATCCGATGACCGCGACCCGATATCATTCGCTGGCCGTCGAGCCCGACACCGTGCCTGATGACCTGGTCGTGACGGCGTGGACGAAGGATGACCATATCGTTCAGGGCATCAAGCACCGGTCGTTGCCGATGTATGCGGTGCAGTTCCATCCTGAATCGGTGATGACGCAGGACGGCTACCGGCTGCTCGCCAACTGGCTCGCCGTCTGCGGGCAGACCAACGCCGTGGCCAAGTCCATCGGTCTGCAGCCCAAGGTCAACCGCTGACACGCACGTGTGTGTGGCGCCGCGCGTGACGCGCATGACAACGATGATGGCCCGTGGCATTCCTCATGCCACGGGCCATCATGTGTTCTGGGCCGATGTGTGTAGACCGCGCGGCTGGGCCGCCCGTCTTGCCGATCGACCCGCCGCGATTGCCGGTTGCGCTTACCGGCCGTCAGGCGGCCGATCGGTCACACCGCAATGGCAACCACGGCCATTCCCGGCGGTTCAGTTCCCACCTGTCGTCGTGCCGCCGTTGCCGTTGTTGTCGGGATCCTCGGTGGTGGGCTTCTTGGCGGTGACCGAGATGGTGCTGCCCTTGTCGACCTGCGTGCCGGCCGCGGGATCCTGCGTCTCGATGACCGCATCATCGGTCGCGTCGCCGGTGACCTTCAGCGTGAAGTCGCTGCCCAGCGTGGCCTTGGCCTTGGCGATCGTGTTGCCGAGGAGATTGGGCACGCTGACCTGCGGCTTGCCGGTGGACACGTAGACCGTGATCTGCGAGCCCTGCAGCACCAGTTCTCCGGAACCGGGGCTGACTCGCGTCACCGAGCCCTTCTCCACCTTGTCCGAGGCCTCCTGCTCGACGACCGGCAGGAACTTCATGGACGAGAGCTTGTCCAGCACCGTGTCCTTGGGCTGGCCGACCAGACCGTCCGGCACCTTGGTCATGCCCGAGGAGATGTACAGCGTGATCGTCGTGCCCTTGGGCTGCGACGTGCCGGAGGCCGGGTCGGTGCTCACGACCTTGTCCTTCTCGATGGTGGCGCTGTCGGCGGTCTTCGTGACGGACGACACCTTGAAGCCCAGTTTCCCCAGCGCGTTGCGCGCATCCTCCTGGGTGTAGTCGCTCAGGTCGGGCACGGTCACCGACTTGGGGCCTACGGAGAACCAGACCTTCACGTCCGAGCCCTTGACGGCCTGAGTGTCGCCCTTGGGGGACTGCTTGGTGAACGTGCCGGCGGGTTCACCGGAATCCGAATCCTGCATCTCAACGAAGTTGAACCCGGCCGAGGTAACCTTCTCCTTCGCCTGCGCCTTGGTCATCGTCGCCGTGATGGTGGGCACGGTGCCCATCTCCGTGGCGGATTTGCGGCTCATGGTGTAGATCACGCCGAAGATGATCGCCAGCAGCACCACGCCGCTGATGATCGACGCGATGATGATCTTCTTCTTGCGCTTCTGCCTGGCCGCCTCCGCGCGTTGCTCGGCGCGAGACTTGACCGCCAGGGCCTCGTTCGGGTTCTGCGCCGGAGGCACCATCTCGAACTGGCCGGTCGCCGGGTTGTACGCCTGCGTGGGCTGACCCGCGCCGACAGCACTCATTGGCACGGTAGCGCCGCCGTCCTGCTGCTCCGCGGCCTTGCGGGCCTTCACGTTGGCCAGATCGGTCAGCGGGTTGAACGCCGCCGCGACCGGCACGCCGCCGTTCATGAACGTCAGGATATCGTTCTTGAATTCGGCCGCCGTCGCGTAACGGTTCTGCCGGTCCTTCGCCATCGCCTTCGCGCAGATCGAATCCCACATGCGCGGCAGGCCGGGCACGAGCGTGCTGGGCGGCGTCGCCACCTCCGACACGTGCTGATAGGCGATCGCCACAGCCGAGTCGCCGGTGAACGGCGGACGGCCGGTGAGCATCTCATACAGCACGCAGCCGGCCGAGTACAGGTCGGAGCGCATGTCGACGGTCTCGCCGCGAGCCTGCTCGGGCGAGAGGTACTGCGCGGTGCCGACCACGCCCTGGGACTGGGTCATCGTTGCAGCGGAGTCGTCGAGCGCGCGGGCGATGCCGAAGTCCATGACCTTGACCACGCCCTGCTCGGAGATCATGATGTTGCCGGGCTTGATGTCGCGGTGGACGATGCCCATGTGATGCGAGTATTCGAGCGCGTTGAGCACGCCGAGCATCACCTGTTCGGCGTCTCGCTGGCTGAGCGGGCCGTTCGCCTTGATTACGTCACGCAGCGTCTGGCCCTTGACGAACTCCATCACCAGGTACGGCAGCCGCTCCGTGCCGCCGCTGTCGGTCATCACGGTCTCCTCGCCGGAGTCGTAGATGTTGACGATGTTCGGGTTGTTCATCTGCGCCACGGAGTGCGCTTCGCGGCGGAATCGGGACAGGAAGATCTTGTCGTTGGCCAGGTCGGCGCGCATGATCTTGATCGCCACCGTACGTCCCAGGCGCGTGTCCAATGCCACGCGCACTTCGGCCATGCCTCCACGCCCTACAAGTTGGCCGAGCTGATAGCGGCCGTTCGCCAGCGATGCCGGCATATTGCTGCTCATAGCTATTCCTCTCGATTCTTCGGGTCGGTCGTCGCCGTATGCCCGCCAAATTGGTTACGGTTCATGGTGATCAGCGTCGCCGTGTGCGGTGTGCTGGATACGCGGCGGGGCATGCGCCCGCCAAGTCCCATGATGGTCTCATCCATCTGCGCGGTCTCCTGATCGAGCAGACGTCGTTCTATGCGCGACAGCGTGCGCGAAACGGTCAGCGCGTCCTTCGGACGGTCAAGCGGATCCTTGGACAGCATCGACATGACGAACTGCCGAAGCTGCACATCTATGGAATCCGGCAGCGGGGGCACCGGGTCGTTGACGTGTGCGGCGGCGATGTCGACCGGTGTGGTGCCGGTGAACGGCCGATGCCCGCACAGCCCCTCGTACGCGACGACGCCCAGCGAGTAGATGTCGGATTGCGGCGTGGCCTGTTTGCCTTGCGCCTGCTCGGGGGAGATGTACTGCGCGGTGCCGACGACCATGCCATCCTGCGTGATCTGCTCCTGGTTCGTGGAGTAGGAGACGCCGAAATCGGTGATTTTCACCTCGCCCGTAGTGGAGACCATGATGTTGGCCGGCTTGACGTCGCGGTGGATCACGCCGTGGCTGTGCGCCACGAACAGGCCGCGCGCGGTCTGGATCAGTATCGGCAGCAGTTCCGTCGCGGGCAGCGTGCCACGGTCGCGGTAGATGTCGGCCAGCGAGTCGCTGGGCACGTACTCCATGATGAGGAAGCCGATGCTGTCGTGCTCGTAATACTCGAACAGCGCGGCGATGTTGGGGTGCGCCAGATTGGCGGAATTGTGCGCTTCCGCCCGCAGACGGTGCAGCTTGGCCTCGACGTTGCCCTGATCGTCGCGCAGCGCCTTGATGGCGACGGGACGGTTGAGCTGGATGTCGTGGCCTTTCCACACCTCTCCCATGCCGCCCTGCGCCAGTCGGCGATCCAGGCGGTAACGGCGGTGGATGAGTTGTCCTTCGACGAGTTTCATTGTTTCAGGGCCTCCTCCATCAGTGAACGCATGATCGGTCCGGCGGCTTCCACACCGTACTGATTGACATTATGGATAACAACGGAGACCGCGATCTTCGGGTTGTCGGCGGGGGCGAACCCGATAACCCATGCGTCGTTGGTCTGGTTGGAGCTGCCGATCTGCGCGGTTCCGGTCTTCGCCGCGACCTTGATGCCGCTCAGCTGCAGGCTGGGCGCGTCATGCTCGACCACCGACTGCATCATCTGGTTGAGCTTGGACGCCGTGCTGGAGCTGAACGCGGTGGACATCACTTCGGGCGTGGCTTCGGACAGCGTACTCAGGTCGCTGGCCCGCACGCGGTCCACCAGCGTCGGCCTCATGAACTTGCCGTCGTTCGCGATGGCCGCGGCGACCATCGCGTTCTGCAATGGCGTGGACAGCACGTCGCCCTGGCCGATGGACGCCAGCGCCACCTTGTCGTCGGACAGCGTGTCGGGGAACTTGGCGGCGACGGACTTCATCGGGCGCCCGGACGACGAGGTGCCGTCGATGGTGATCGAGCTTCCGTAGCCGAGCTTCTTCGCCTGCTCGGCGATCTTGTCCTGGCCGAGTTTCACGCCGAGCTGGGCGAACGCGGTGTTGGACGAGTATGTCAGCGCGTCCTGCAGCGTGATCTTGCCGTCGATGCCGTTCGCCGCGGTGGTGGTGTTGGTCAGGTTCGTCGAGGTTCCGGGCAGCGTATAGCTCGCTCCGGCGGGAATCTGAGTATCGGTGTCGTAGTCGCCGGATTCCAGCGCCGTCGCGGCGACGATGGTCTTGAACGTGGATCCGGGCGGGTACAGCTGCGAGGTCGCACGGTTGATCATCGGGCTGTTGGCCTGCGCGGCGAGTTTCGAATAGTTCGCGGTGGCTTTCTTCGTGTCGTGCGTGGCGAGAGCGTTCGGATCGTAGCTGGGGGCGCTCGCCAGGGTCAGGATGCGGCCGGTCTTGACCTCGATGACCACTGCGGCGCCGTCGTTGCTGCCGAGTTGCTGGTAGGCGAGCTGCTGCAGCTTGGGATTGATGGACGTCTCGATGGACGCGCCCTTGTTCTCGACGCCGGTGAACAGCGATTTCAGCTGATCCCAGAACAGCGCGTCCGCCTTGCCGCTCAGCAGCTTGTTGCGGGATGATTCGATGCCGCGGTCGCCGCGCTGGGTGACCGAGAAGAAGCCGGTCACCGGGGCGTACACCGGCCCGTTCGTGTAGGAACGCTGGTATGAGAACACGTCGTTGACCGGGGTCGACTGCGCGAGGATCGTCCCGTCGGACGCGAGTATGGCGCCTCGGGGAGCGCCGTATTCCTGATACAGCGCCCTTGCGTTGCGCGGGTCGGAGCTCAGCGAGTTGGCGCGGATGGCGGTGATGATCGTGGTGGACATGCCGAGTACCACGAACAAGGCGATGACGGCGGTGAACAGCTGCCTGAGGTATTTGTTCATCGCGCACCTGCCTCGATGATTTCCGTGGTCTGGTTGTTCGCCGCCGCGTGGCGGGGTTCCGGTGGCCGCTCGGCCTGCGGTTCGCGTTCGGGTGCGGACTCCTTGTCAGTGCGTTCCTTCAGCTCGCGGTCACGCAGCACCGCCAGCGCCTCGTATTGGAACGTGTCGGACAGTGTGTCCGGCTCCGGGCGGTTCGCCGCGTTCGAGATGATCATCAGCAGCGCGGCGAGCAGGTAGTTCGCGATCAGCGATGAGCCGCCGGCGGCCATGTACGGCATGGTCATGCCGGTCAGCGGGATTACCAGCGTGATGCCGCCGACCACGGTGAATACCTGGAAGGCCATCGTGAACACCAGTCCGGAGGCCAGCAGCTTGCCGAACCCGTCCTTGATCTTCATGGCGGTGATGAACCCGGACGCGATGATCAGCAGGTACAGCACCAGAACGGCCATCAGACCGGTCAAGCCCAGCTCCTCGCCGACCGACGAATAGATGAAGTCGGAATTCGCGAACGTGGTCAGACCCGGCTGCCCGTGACCCAGGCCGGTGCCGGTCATGCCGCCGGAGGCCATGCCGAAGATGCCCGTGACCAGCTGCCACGAGCCGCCTATGCGGTTGTACTGCTCGTCGCTGAACGGGTGCAGCCATGAGTCCACGCGCTGGCCGACGTGGCTGAACACGCTGGCCGCGGCGACCGCGCCTACGGCGAACGCGATGAAGCCGATGACGATCCAGCTTCTGCGCCCGGTGGCCGCGTACAGCATCGCGACGAACATCGCGAAGAACATCAGCGACGTGCCCAGATCGCGCTGCATGATGAGCACGCCCATCGAGATCAGCCACACCATGATGATCGGACCGAGGTCCTTGATGCGGGGCAGCTGGAGTCCCAGCACCTTCTTGCCTCCCACAGCGAGCTGGTCGCGGTGGTCGAACAGGTAGGCGGCGAAGAAGAACGCGAGGAACAGCTTGGCGAATTCGGCGGGCTGCAGCGAATATCCGCCGATGCGGATCCAGATCTTGGCGCCGTTGATGTTGCGCCCCAGACCGGGGATCATGGGCGACAGCAGCAGTATCAGGCCTATCACCATGTTCACGTACGAGTATTTGCGCAGCACACGATAGTCGCGCATGACCGCCACGAGGATGCCACACAGCGTCAGGGCTATGCACAACCAGATCAGCTGCCTTGAGCCGACCGAGGAATTACCGGACTTGTCGATGCGCGCGATCATCACCACGCCGATCGCGGTCAGCATCAGCACGCATGGCAGAATCGCCTGGCTGGCGTACGGCTTGAACCGCAGCAGCAGTCCCCACAGCACGAGGAACAGCGCGCCGACCACGGCCAGCAGGCCGATGTAGTTGGCGGGGAAGTGGCCGTAGACGCGCAGGAACATCTGGTAGAAGGCGACGACGCTGATCAGCATGGCGAACAGCAGCAGCGACGCCTGACGGAGACGTATGGGGATCATTGGGCGTCACCGCCGTCTGTGCCGGTGGACGATGCGTCCGTGCCGGTATCGCCCGCGGTGCCATCCGCAGTGCCGCCGTCGGTCTGGCTGCTGCCGGCGCTTGAGTCGCCGTCCGTGCCGTTCGACCCGGATGAGTCGGATGAGTCGGATGAGTCGGACGTGCCGTTGCCCGCGTCGCCGGACGACTTGGACGTGTTGGAATTGTCGTTGAAGTTGCTTTTCTCCTGACGGATGACCTGCACGTGCTGGATGGCCTCGTCATAGCTGTTGAAGGTGATGCCGTCCTGCAGCTGGTCGCGCCACGCCTGCGGCAGCGAGTCGATGTCGATGTTCGTGCGCTTGACCTCGTGCGACAGCGCCAGGCCGAACACGTTGGTGTTCACGCCTTGGTACACGGCCACCACGCCGTCTGCGTTGCCGATGAAGTATTTCGTCTGGCTCCAGCGGTAGGCGCCGAAAGCGCCGCCCGTGGCAAGCGCGAGCGCGGCGATCACGATGAGGATTGCGATCAGACGATTGCGGCGGCCGCGCTTGCGCGTCTCCTTGCGCTGCGTCTGCCGCTCGTGATGGATGGCCTTGGCGACGTCGGGATCGTTGGGATCGTCGGTGACATGGCCGTCACGCTTCTGGATGACCGGTATCTCGCCGGTGTCGGGGTTGGCGCGTTCGCCGTTCTCCTCGCGCACGGCCGGCGGCTGCGCGACGCGCGGCGACGGCTGCGAGGCGGGCTGGCTCTGTATCAGCGCGGCGGCGCGTTGCGCTGGCGATGCGTTCGCGTCGCGCAGCATGGGCGCGGTGGCGACAGGCTCGTTGAGGATGTCTGCGATGGGCTCCAGGCTGGCGCTCGCCGCTCCGGCGACCAGTGGGGTCTGGTGGGGCAGGTCGAAGGCATCCGCGTCGAGAGCCAGCGTGGCGTCGGCGATGACCGCGGTCACGTTGTCGGTGCTGCCGGCCTTCAAGGCCATCGAAACCAGCTGCTGGGCGCATTCCTCCTGATCGGAGTAGGCGGTGAGCGTCTGCTCGATGGTGGAATCCTCCAGCACGCCGCACAGGCCGTCGGAGCACAGCATCCAACGGTCGGTTGGATGGGCGGCCCGAATGGCGATGTCGGGGTGCGGATCGATGTCGAAGTCGCCGAGCACGCGCATGACGACGTTGCGCTGCGGATGGTTGCGCGCCTCCGCGGGGCTGATGCGGCCTGTGTCGATGAGATGCTGAACGTAGCTGTGGTCCTGCGTCATGCGGGTCAGGCGACCGTCGCGCAGCAGGTACGCGCGCGAGTCGCCGATGTGCGCGAGCACCCAGTAGCCCGCGACCAGCGCCACGGCGGTCATCGTGGTGCCCATGCCGGCGAGCTTGCGCTCGCGCTTCGCCTTGCCGACGATCGCGTCGTGCGCGGCCATGACGGACGTTTCCATCATCCGGGCGACGGTGCTCACGTCGCCGTTGACGTCATCGTGCTCGATGTGGGCGAGTGAACGGATGGCGATGGTCGAGGCGGTGTCGCCGCCGGCATGGCCACCCATGCCGTCGCAGATCGCGATGAGGTGCTCCCCGGCGAACGCGGAATCCTGGTTGTTGGAGCGCACGGTGCCGACGTCGGACACCGTGGTCGAGTACAGGAACAAGGTCTGTGATGCAACGGAATTTGGCATGAGCCGTCACCTCAATTCGAAGGTGGTGGCGCCAATGCGCACCGGCATGCGCGGGGGCAGCAGCATGGGCATGTTCAGCCGCTGCTGGTTGACGATGGTGCCGTTGGTGCTTCCCAAATCCTCGATCGCCCATTGACCGGAGGCGGGATCCTTATATATGCGGGCGTGATGCGAGGAGACGAATTCGTCGTCGAGCACCACGGTGTTGGACGCGGCGCGTCCCAGCGTGATGGATTCGCTGGTCAGCGGCACGGAGGCGCCGGCCTTCGGGCCATCGATGATGACCAGCAGTGTGGGACCGGATTGCGGCGTGCGCTGCTGGCTTTGGCGCGGCGGCGTAACGGGCGCGGTCTGTGCGGCGGCCGGGCCGGACGGTGCCGGGCCGTCAGAGGATTTCATCGCGCGCTTGTCTCGGCGGCGTCGGGCCCGCGACGGCTGCGGGCTGAACGCTTCGATGTCTTTGTGCAGCGATCGCACCGCAAGCCAGACAAAGACCCACAGCAGGATCAGGAATCCATACTTGAGGATCGCAAATGTCAGTTCGGTCATAACGGAAAGTCGACTCCTGGCTCGGGGTCACTCCTGCTCTCGTGAGGAAGCCCAGAACAGGATGCGGGTGCGGCCGATGGTGATGGTATTGCCGTCCAGCAGCGTCGCGGCCGGCACCTGATGGCCTTCGACGTACGTGCCGTTGGTCGAGCCCAGATCGCGCGCGATGACGCCGTTGGGGGTCAGGTCAATTTCCAGGTGCTTGCGGGAGATGCCGGGATCGTCGATGACGATGTCGCAGCCGGAGCCGCGGCCGATCACCGTCTTGCTCTCGGTGAGCAGGTAGGGGTTGCCGTTGATGTCAAGCATCGGATGGTCCTCGGCCTGGTCGGTGGTGGTCACGGGGACCGCGTTGCCCTGCACGGATTCGGAGCTCAGGTTGAAGCTGCCCTTGGGCAGGTCGAGGTCCTCCTCGAAGATGACCATCACGGGGCCGACGAACGCATAATGCTGGCTCTTGGCGTATTGCGTGAGGTTGTCCGCCAGCTCGTTGGCGAGCACTTCGCTGCCCCACTGTTCGATGCGATCGAAGTCGGCCGTGCTGAGCTTGAAACGGTATTCGTTCGGGGCTACCGTGCGGTCGCGGCCGACCGGCATGGCTTCGGCGTCGATCTCGCGCTCCAGGGCGCTGGAAAGGTCGACAGGCTTCAGGTCTTTGGAGCCGAACTTGGAAAAGACTCCGTTGACCGCGCCTTCTACACTTTTCTCAAAACGGTCGAGAACGCTCATGGTGATCCCTTTCTATATCCTTACCCATCCTATACGTCAGTGGGGAAGTCAATTGTGATTTCTGAGGAAAAAGCCTGTTTGAGCGCAAAATTTCCACTTCTGACACGGCGTTGTGGGGCGTGAGACCTATTTGGACCGATGCCGTCCGCCTGATGCGCCAGCCCGCGGGGCGATCATGGGGGAGGCAAGGGGGAGGGCGGCCGGCGTGGTTTGCCCAGTGCGGTGGCTACCGTGGTGGGCATGAACGATATGACGACTCTTCATGATGCAATCGGCGATTTTCCCCGCCGCAAGGCGCAGACGCTGCGGTTCTCCTGCGGTGCCCCGCGTTCCGCGACCGCGATTGGCGACGGTTCCCGCGTGCTGTTCCTGCGTTCCGACGGCCCTGAGGACCTGGTGACCTCGCTGTGGCTGAGCGTGTTCGACGCGGACGGCACACATCGGGAGGTGCTGCTGGCCGACCCGCGTGTGCTGCTTGCGGACGCTGATGACGAGGACGTGCCCGCCGAGGAGAAGGCCCGTCGCGAGCGCGCCCGTGAAGGCGGCTCGGGCATTGTCTCGTATTCGGTGGATGCGGCTGGCCGCCGTGTGGTCTTCACGATCAACGGTCAGCTGTTCCTGACCGAGATCGCCGAAGACGGCAGCGGTCGCACCCGTATGCTGGCGGCGGATGGCATCGCCGCAGGAGAGGGTGCCACGCCGGTGCTTAATCCGCGCATATCGCCGGACGGCAGGCATGTGGCGTACACGACCGGCGAACATCTGATGCTGGTCGACATCGCGCCGCAGTGGCCGTCTGGCAGTCGTCATGATGATGCCACCGACGACGACTGCGACGGCCAGCTGCCGCCGCACGCGCACGGCCACCGCTGCGGCGACGAGGAGTCGGGCGCCCCCTACGACCCCTCCGCCGACAAGCTCAGCACGCTGTGGAGCGTGTATCCGGACGATGACGCCGACGAGAACACGTGGAAGATCGGTCTGGCCGAATTCGTCGCCGGCGAGGAGATGGACCGTTACGACGGCTTCTGGTGGGGGCCGGACTCCCGTCACATCATCTTCGAGACGTTCAACGCGGCACCCGAGCCGATGTGGTACATCAGCGACCCGGCGAACCCGCAGACGCCGGCCTCCGGCCGTCGATACGCGCGTGCGCTCACCAGCAACGCCGATGTGCGCCTGACGCTGGCGGAGCTCGCGTACGACGGGCACGACGAGTATGCGGGACTGGGCATCCAGCAGATCTCCTGGAACCGCAAGGACTATGAATATGTCGCCGCGGTGCACTGGTCCGCCGGCCATGAGCCATTGCTGCTGGTGCAGAACCGCCGACAGACGCGTGACCAGGTGCTCTCGGTGCATCTCGGCTCCGAGGCCTCTGCGGGCTCGGCGCCGGTCGGTTCCACGACCGTGCTGGAGGAGCATGCCAACGACCAGTGGCTCGACATCATCCAGGGCACGCCGGCCTTCACGCCGGACGGACGCCTGGTCTGCGCGCTCAACGACATGGACACCGACACCAACCGGCTGACGGTGGACGGCCGCCCGTTCACGCCCGCCGGCTGGCAGGTGCGAGAGGTGCTCGACGTCACCGATGAGGACGTGCTGGCGGTCGTGCAGCGCACCCCGGAACTGGACGGATACGAGGCGCCCGACGGACTGAGCCCGTGGCGAGGCGACGCCGACGGCCATGACGCCCGCAGCTTCGACGTGGTGAGCTTCGATTATGATGGCAATGCGCTGCCGATGACCGCACGGCCCGGCTCCTGGTCGGCCAGCCGGTGCGGCGAGGGCCTGGTGATCTCCGGGCGCGACATGGACTCGGCGAAATCCGTGATGTCGCACTCCTTCACGCTGCGCCCGGTCGACGGGGAAGCCGCGCCGGAAAACGATGGCGATGGCTCCGCCGCGATGAGCACGCTCGTCTGCCCGATCGACAACCATGCCGCCGAACCCGGTTTCGCGCCGAACGTGCGCTTCGCCCGGCTCGGCGAGCATCGCCTGTACACGGCCATCATCGCGCCGAGCGCCGATAGCCCGTACGCGAAGGCCGACAAGCTGCCGGTGCTGCTCAAGCCGTACGGCGGCCCCGGATTCCAGCAGGTCGTGTTCAACCAGGCGTACTACTGGGACGCGCAGTGGTGGGCCGACCAGGGCTTCCTGGTTGTCACCGCCGATGGCCGCGGCACCACAGGCCGCGGGCCGCGATGGGACCGTGAGATCTTCGAGAACATGAAGGACGTCACGCTTGCCGACCAGGTGGAGGCGGTGCATGCGTTGGCCCAGGCCGTCGAGGAGCTGAACCGCGGCACCGCGCAGGACGGCGGCGCGTCGCGCATCCCCGCCCCGGACCTCGACAAGGTGTGCATGATCGGCTGGTCGTACGGCGGTTTCCTGTCGGCGCTCGCGGTGCTGGACGCCCCGGACGTGGTCAAGGCGGCATGCGCCGGCGCCCCGCCCACCGATTGGACGCTGTACGACACGCATTACACCGAGCGCTACCTCGGGCTCGACCCGGCGGCGTACGAGCGCAACAGCATCATCGCCGACGCGCCGAAGCTCTCCCGCCCGCTGATGCTGATTCATGGCTTCGCCGACGACAACGTGACCATCGCGCACAGCCTGCGCCTCAGTCAGGCGCTGATGGCCGCCGGCCGTCCGCACACCTTCCTGCCGCTGACCGGAATCACGCATATGACCAATGACCCGGTCGTCGCGGAGAACCTGCTGACGCTGCAGCGCGACTTCCTGCGCGATGCCCTCGACCTGTGACCGGTCGCCCGTTTCGGGGCGGGATGGAACGGCATTCCGCCCCGAAACGCGGCAAATGCGACATTGGCGGCGCTTGTGCACAGTATGTCCGATATTGCGTTCGACATATGGGCGGTTCGTGTCCACATATGACCTCGGCGGTGCGCTGTGGGCGAATCCAGCTCTTACGGCTGGGGATATACTCTCACTGAGCATGATCGGGCGGAAGATACGAAACGGGGGGTTTGGTGCGTACGATTTGGCGAATATTCACGCGCGACCTCATGCGCATCCTGCGCAACCCGGTCGCGGTGGTGGTGACGCTGGGCGTGGCCATCATCCCCTCTCTGTATGCATGGTTCAACATCCTCGCCAACTGGGACCCGTATTCGTCGACCGGCAACCTCCAGGTCGCCGTCGCCAATGAAGACAAGGGCACTACATCAGATCTGGTCGGGCGGCTCGACGCGGGCAAGCAGGTCGTCAGCCAGCTCAAGAAGAACGACCGGCTCGGCTGGACGTTCGTCAGCGCCGACAAGGCCGTGGAAGGCGTGCAGTCCGGCGAATACTACGCGGCGATCGTACTGCCGAAGGACTTCAGCGCAAGCCTGATCAATTCGATCACCGGCTCTTCCGACAAGCCGAACATCATCTACTACGTCAACGAGAAAAAGAACGCCATCGCGCCGAAAATCACCGATACGGGCGCCACGACCATCGACTCCCAGATCAACGCGACATTCGTCTCCACCGTCAGCAAGACACTCGTCCAAACGATGACGAAGGAGGGCGGCAAGCTCAGCCAGTCCGCCGACGGCACGCGCACCAGCGTCGTCAACGACCTCAACGGCCTCATCGAGCAGCTGAACGACATCGACTCATCGCTCGGGCGCATGGGCGGCACGTTCGACGATGCGGAAAAGGGCATCAAACAGGCCAAGTCCACCGTCGCCTCGCTGAAACGTCAGATCTCATCCGCGCAGAAAGCCGCGAAACAGTCACAGAGACTGCTCACGCAGGTGCAGGGCAGCGCCCAATCGTTCTCGTCGTCGCTTGCGGGCGCGTTCGACAACGGATCCGTGCAGCTGTCCGGCATCGGCGTCAGCGTGAACAACGCGGCGGGAGACGCGCTCAGCGCCTTCAACACCGCACAAGGCAGCATCGACGACATCACCAACGCTCTGCAGAAGCCGATCGACGGCGCGGCTACGCTGTCCAGCGACCTCAAGGACGCGATGAACAAGGCCGGCATCGGCCGCGACACCGCCATCGGCAAGCAGATCTGGCAGCAGATAGACGCGCTCGACAAGACCGTGAACACCCAGCAGAGCCAGCTCGACGCCTTCCACAAGGACACGTCACAGTTCATCAGCTCCGGCAAGAGCGCGGCCACCAGCCTTTCGGACGCCACCAGCACCGCCACCGGCAGCGGCATCGGCATACTCAACCGCGCACGCACGACGCTCACCGGAACCGTCACCCCGAACCTGACCGCGGGATTGAGCAACTTCGCCACGCTCAGCGGCACAATCGACGGCACGCTGTCATCGCTGTCATCCACGCTCGGCCAGTCCGACAGCCTGTTTGACGAGCTGTCCGACACGCTGAGCCAGGCGAAAACCACCGTGGCCGGCACGCAGAAATCGCTCGCCGACCTCACCGACAGCGTCAGCGGCGTGCGCACCGACATCGCCGCGCTCGGCAGTTCGGCCACATACCAGAAAATCAAGCAGGCCCTGAACATCGACGGCGACAGCTTCGGCGAATTCATGGGCACACCGGTCAAACTGTCCACCAAAAGCGTCTACCCGATGGACAACTACGGCTCCGCGGTCACCCCGTTCTACACGAACCTGGCGCTGTGGGTCGGCGGCTTCGTGCTCATCGCCATCTACAAGCTAGAGGTCGACCGCGAGCGGCTCGGCGACGTGACCGCGTCGCAGGCGTATCTCGGGCGGTGGCTGCTGTTCGTGGTCGTCGGATTCCTCCAGGCCCTGATCGTCATGATCGGCGATCTGGTGCTCGGCATCCAATGCCAGCGTCCGGTGCTGTTCGTCCTCGCCGGTCTGTTCTGCTCGTTCGTGTACATCAACATCATCTATGCGCTCGCGGTCGCGTTCCGGCATATCGGCAAGGCGGTCGCCGTGATACTGGTGATCGTCCAGATTCCGGGCGCGTCGGGCCTGTACCCGATTGAGATGATGCCGGACTTCTTCCGGGAGCTGCACCCGTGGCTGCCGTTCACGTACGGCATCAACGCGATGCGTGGCCCGATAGCGGGACTCTACGGCAACCATTACTGGATCGACATGCTGCATCTGTTCCTGTACCTGCCCGTCGCGCTGTTCATCGGGCTGGTCGTGCGCCGGTACGCGCTGAACCTGAACGCGCTGTTCGACCGGCGGCTGGCCGAAACCGACCTGATGATGACCGAGCACAACGCGATGGTCAACGAGTCGGTGAGCTTCTCTTCGATCCTGAACGAGTTCTCGAACACCGAAGAGCTTCGCAAGGTGATCCGCCGTCGCGCGAAACGGTTCTTCGGGCGCTATCCGCGGCTGATCCGCGCCGGGCTGGCCCTGCTGATCGTGCTGCCGTTCGTGTTCCTCATCCTGCTGTTCGTCATCCCAAACAAGGTGGCGATGCTGACGACGTGGATCCTGTCGATAATCATCATCGATGCCTTCCTGATCGTGGTCGAATACATGCGGGACCGGTACGCGCGGCAGCTGGGCGTCAGCGCCATGAGCGCGGACGCGTTCCGCGACGCCGTGCTGCGTGGATACACGCACCGGCACCTGACGTTCCGCACGTCCGGGAGGTCGCCGCGCAGGCATGCGGCCGTCTCCAAGGCGGCTCGGGACGACGGTGATGCCGGGGCCGCCGGCGACGGTGACATCGGGGAGCTCGGTGAACTCGACGGCCTTGACTGGCCGGCACAACCGATTTCAGGCAATGACGATGCCGAAGGCGGCAATAACGGCAATGAGGAGAGCGCCGGGGAGACCACCGAGCAGATACCGCCCGCAGGGCATATGCCGTTCGCCGGGCAGGAGGACGAGACGCGATGAAAAACATCTGGAGGATCTTCACGCGCGACGTCTGCCACGCCACGCGCAACGTCATCGCGATCATCGTGGCCATGGGACTGATCATCGTGCCGGCGCTGTACGCCTGGTACAACATCGCCGCCAGCTGGGACCCGTACGGCAACACCAAATCGTTGAAAGTGGCCGTGGCGAACGTCGACAGCGGATACAAATCCGACCTGATCCCGGTGCGTGTCAACATCGGCGAGACCGTCGTCAGCTCGCTGCGCGCCAACCATGACCTCGACTGGCAGTTCGTCGACCGCGACACCGCGATCGACGGCGTGCATTCTGGCGAATACTACGCGGCGCTGATCATCCCCAAGCAGTTCAGCGCCGACATGATGACGCTGTTCTCGCCGGAAATGAAGCACGCCGAACTGGAGTACTACCTCAACGAGAAAATCAACCCGATCGCGCCGCACATCACCGATCAGGGCGCGTCCACGGTCGCCACGACCATCGACCAGACCTTCGCGAAGACCCTCGCGCAGGTCGCCCTCGACCTGGTATCCAGCCTGCTGAAATTCGCGCAAAGCCCGCAAATGAGCGAGTACGTATCCAACGCCACGAAACACATTTCGTCGATTTCGTCGCAGCTGAAGTCCGCCGCGTCACAGGCCGACTCCTACGCAAGCCTGATGGGCGCGACAGGCAAAATCATCAGCTCCACCGACCGTCTGCTCGGCTCGACCGGATCCAGCGCGTCGGACGCGAAGAAAGCGCTGAAACAGGGCACGGCCGGCGTGAAAAGCCTGGACGAGGCCCTAGCCGGCGTCTCGACGAGCATGAGCTCGTCGCTGTCCGACGCCGCGGGAGCCTACGACACGATCAGCAAGCAGGTGGACACCGCGTTCTCCGACATGGGCTCCCAATCCTCCCAGATTACCGACAAGCTCACCACGCTGCAGCGCAACATCCAATCGCAGGCCGACACATTCGGCACATACGCGGAGGCGCTGCGCTCGCTGGCCGACGCCGCGCACCTGCAGGCGGTCAAGGACGCGCTCAACAACGCGGCTCAGCAGGCGCAGAACACGCAGAACGAGCTGCAGAAGGTCGCCGACAGCATCAGCGACGCCTCCAAGAAAATCACCGACGGCACCGCCAGCGCGGACGACACGCGCAAATCCCTGAAGAAGCAGATAGCCGCCGCGAAGCAGTCGATCACCGACATGGCGAACACGTACGACACCACGATCAAGCCGCAGCTCGACGAACTGGGCAAGTCGATGAGCGATGTCGTCAAGCAGTCGGGGAGCGTCATCGACGGACTGGCCGCCACCGCCACCAGCATGTCCGGCCTGTCCGGCGACATCACCGGCAGCCTGTCCGACGTGCAAGCCTCGTTGGGCGACGCGGCGACCACCCTGAACGCCTCGGCCGAGAAACTCGACTCGCTCAACAAGCAGCTGACGGCGGTCGTCGGAGGCAGCGGCATACCCGATCTCTCGCAGATCACGTCAGCCGACCCCTATTCGATCGCCACACTGCTGTCCGCCCCGGTCTCGGTGAACCGCATCGCGCTGTACCCGGTCGCCAACTATGGTTCCGCCATGACGCCGTTCTATACCGTGCTGTCGATCTGGGTGGGCGCGATCATCCTCGTCGCCATGATGAAGGTGTCGGTGTCCGACCGCGAGAAGGCGAAGGTGCTCGGCCTCGGCGAAACGCTGCCGATGGGCGAGACGATGGGCGTGAAGGATGCCGTGATCGCCGGACGGACCGCAGGGCCGGGCGCGATGCTTGACGTGCTGCGCAAGCCACGCCCCGAGTCGCCCGGCAACGCGCGACGGTTCGGCCTGCACCCGTATCAGGAGTATTTCGGGCGATACGCCATCTTCGGCGCGATGGCGCTGCTGCAGGGCACGCTGGTATGCCTGGGCGACATGTTCTTCCTCGGCGTACAGTGCGAGCATCCGCTGCAGTTCCTGATGGTCGGCTGGCTGTGCGCGCTGGTGTTCTCGCTGCTGATCTACACGCTGACCGTGTCGTTCGGCGACATCGGCAAGGCCATCGCCGTGGTGCTGCTGGTCATGCAGGTGGCCGGCTCGGGCGGTACTTTCCCGATCGAGACGTTGCCGCCGTTCTTCCAGACGATCTGCAAGTGGCTGTTGTTCCCGTACGGGGTCGATGCGATGCATTCGGCGATGGCGGGGTCGTTCGGCAACGAATACTGGGTGTCGATGGGCAAGCTGGCGCTGTTCATCCTGCCGGCGCTGCTACTCGGTCTGGTGCTGCGCAAGCCGGTGATGCGGTTGAATGATTGGATCATCCGCAATCTCGAATCCACCAAGGTCATGTGACGTGAGTCGGCGGGCGAGCGGTGGGCTGGCCGCGCGGGTGCGGCGGCCGGTAGCCGCCGGTTGCCGGCCGTCCGGCCGCCCGGCCGTGACGCCGGACGAAGCCGGTCGTTTCCCCGCCCGTCGCCGGCGTGAAAGGCGGTACAGTGGAGGCTATGCAAGTGAAGCTTATCGACGAGAACCGCTATGCAGACGAGATGCGCGAGATGGTGCTGCCCGCGCTTGCCACATGCCGGTCCGAAGGCTGGATGGCGCCGGCGGACGACGACGGTCTGCCGCCGCTGCAGCGTGCGGGCAAACTGCATTACGTGTGTTACGACGCGGCGAAATTCGACCGGTTGGGCGAGGACGGTGCCGCCGCCACATTCCGCGGTGCCGTGGTGATCTCCCACGGGTTCACGGAGTTCGCCGCGAAATATGCGGAGATGGTGTGGTACTTCCTGCTCGCAGGGTACTCGGTGTGCGTGTTCGAGCACCGCGGACATGGGTATTCCGCGCGTGACGTCGACAATCCGTCCCTGGTGTGGATTGATGATTGGCGGCGGTATGTGGCCGATCTGGCGAAATTCGCGGAGACGGTGGGCAAGGATTACGCGGATGGCCGTCCGCTGAACCTGTACTGCCATTCGATGGGCGGCGGCATCGGGGCGAGTGTGCTGGAGACGCATCCGACGCTGTTCGACAAGGCCGTGCTGTCGTGCCCGATGATCGCGCCGGTGACCGGTATGCCGAACTGGCTGGCGTCGGTGCTTGCCGGCGCGATGTGCCGGCTCGGGCTGGGACGGCACATGGTGTTCGGGCAGAGTGAGTTCACGCCGGAGCTGGATATGGCCGATTACGAGGGCGCGAGCGAGGCCCGCGTGCGCTGGTTCCAACAGCAGCGCATCGACGACCCGCATCAGCGGACGTACGCGGCGACATTCGCGTGGGTGCGGCAGGCGCTGCGACTGTCGCGTGCCGTGCAGCGGCCGGAGGCGTGCGACAATGTCGAGACGCCGGTGCTGCTGTTCCAGGCCGGGCGCGACGTGTGGGTGCTCAACGAGCCGCAGAACCGGTTCGCGCAGGAGGTCAACTCCGATGGAGGGAATGTGCGCGTGGTACGCATCGAGAACTCGCTGCATGAGATTTTCAGCATGCCCAATGCCGTTCTTGGGCCGTATCTGGAGCGGATTCTAGGCTTCTTCGGTTCGTCTGAGATGCCGACGTTCTGATGGTTGTGACGGATGCCGGCCGGATGAGTCCGCAATGAAAGATGTCGTGAAATCTGCCGTGAAACATATCGTGAAACAGTCGAAAACGCCGGCCGCCGAGTCGGCGCCCGAGACTGCATCATTCGAGCGTACGCCGAAAGCCATGCTGCTGGGCGCCGTGCTGGTGCTGCTTGGCGGTGTGCTGTGGGGCATCAACGCCACAGTGTCGAAATTGCTGATGGCCGACTATCACGCCGATCCGCTATGGATCGCCTGCGTGCGCGAGCTCGCGGCCGGCGCGTTGTTCCTGGCCTGTGCCGGTGTGCGTACGCCGAAACTATTGGCAGGTGCGGTGCGCGACCGACGCTCCTACCCGATGCTGCTGTTCGCCGCGCTGACCTGCGTGCTGTTCGTGCAGGTCTCGTATCTGTCCGCGATCGACTGGACGAACTCCGGCACCGCGACCGTATTGCAGACGTTGAACCTGCTGTTCGTGCTGGCGTATGTGTGCATACGCGGGCGCCGCTGGCCGGGGCTGCGCGAGAGCATCGGCGTGGCGTTGGCGTTTACCGGTACGGTGCTGATCGCCACCGGAGGAGATCTTTCCACGCTGAAGCTGCCACTGGTCGGATTGCTATGGGGCCTCGCCGACGCGGCGTGTACGGCGGCGCTGTCGATTCTGCCGGCCAAGCTGGTAGCGCGATGGGGCAATCTTGCGGTCAACGGCATCATGTTCGTCATATCCGGTTTGGTGCTGACGCCGTTCGTCCGCCCGTGGGCCAGCGCGCCGCAGCTGGATTGGTTCGGCGTGCTGCTGATGGTGTTCACCGTTGTCGGAGGCACGTTCGGCGCATATTGGCTGTTCCTGGCCGGCGTGATGCGTATCGGCTCGATGCGCGGCACAATGCTGGGTACCAGCGAGCCGATCGCCGCGACGATATCCGCCGTGCTGTGGGCCGGGGCGGTGTTCACGCCCACGGATTTCGTCGGCTTCGTGATGATCATCGTCATGGTGTTCCTCGTGCGCTAGCACGCGTGGCCCGCATGCCGACATACGGTCTCTCTCGCGTGCGACGCGCTTCACCGACTATTTGCGTTCTTAAGTGCGCGCCGAGACGACAAGTCCGCGCACATAGGAACGTAAACAGGGCGATTTGCGTTCCTATGTGCGCATGGTCGTCGTTTTGGCGCGCACTTAAGAACGCAAAACCACGTTTCGCCCGCCAGGCCAGGCGTCACGGGATGTGCGGATAGTGATAGGTGAGCATCCAAATGCATAGAACGGGGGCTGCCATGCATGAGTCATCGTATAAGGCCGGTTCGGGGCGACGTTATCAGGCCGGGCAGGGGCGTCCGGGTCGCGTTCCGCGGATCCTCGCCACTGTTGTCGCCGTAATCGCGCTCATCGTGGGCGGCCTCGCACTGGTTCGGGCCGTCGCACCCCATGCAATCGCGAAGCTGACAGCGGTATCCGTGCGCAGCCTGGCAATCGGCGCGGCGGTGCTGATCGTCGTCGCCATCATACTGATCGTCATGGCTCGCGTGGCTTCCCGACGCGGCAACCGAGTGAGCGTGCGCGGAACCGCAGGCGGAGCCATCGTCGCCGTCGTATTCGCAATCATGCTGACCGTAGCCGCGCTGCTGATCTCCAACCTGTTCAAGGACGGCATCGTCAAGCCGTCATCGCCCGACAAGTCACCTGCTCAGAGTGCGCAGAACATGCAACAATCAGTTGAGGAGGCTGGCATCTACTGCGAGTCCGGCTGGTCGGAACTCTCATCGCAAGGGTATCCGGGTGTGACGGACGTCGAGATATGCCTCAAGCCGCGCATCGCCTACGTCACGTTCGATAACGAATTCGCTGCCGACATGTACCGCGCGCCTTTGCGATACAAAATCACCGAGATGTTTGACGAGCAAGCGAACAGCACCGTCTCCAAGGGAGACTGGCGGCTGTTGAGTGGCAAGAAATGGTCGGTATTCAGCTACAAGACCATCATTGACAAGCTCCAGAAGCAGTGGGGTGGAACCGTCGAGAAAATAGGATGACGGCGGATGATCCGGGTGCGATGCAACCGCGGCACATGAGGCGCGGACGCGGTTCTCCGCGAAGGTTATGATGGAAACGTGAATGACGTCTCGAATCAGCCGGCAGCGAAGACCCCAGCCGAATCATCCTCCGAGTCCACCGAATCCTCCCGTTTCACACGCGGAGACAGCACGCTGACCGCCGTAGGACGGATCGTCATGGTCTACGCGGTCGTCCAGCTGCTGATGGCGATCAGTGCGCTCGCGTCACTGTCCGGCCTTGATCCCGCGGCTTCCGTGCAAGTGATCGGCGGGTGGCGCATCGGCCTGCGCGTGGCATGGTTCACGCTCGGCCTGGTGTTCGCGGGCAATTGCGTGCTGTATCTGATCGGCGGATGGCTCGGCCGCCGGGCCGGAGCGGACACGTCCAAATCCCGGCCGTTCATGGCACTGATGTGGCTTTCCGTGGTGACCACGCTTATCGGTCTGCTCGCCGCGCGGGCGACCGCATCCGGCTGGGAGGCGTGGTTTTCGCTTCTGATCGCCGTGATACTTTCCCTATACGCGACCAAAGTCGTAAAGCGCAGCACGCGCATCTGAGCGGTGACATCGGCGGCTGGCCTACAGCCGAGTGAAACGCCGCCAATCGACGGTGCTGTGAGTGAACGCAACGCAAAGAAAAATCAGGTATGGTGAGACGCATGAGCGAGCAGAACAATCACGATACAACAAACAACTCCCGGCGCAACCCGGCCGCGGCGGACGGCCCGTCCATGCAGACGGCCTATTTCGCGGGCGGATGCTTTTGGGGGCTGGAACGCTACTTCCAGAACGTCGACGGTGTCACCGACACCACGGTCGGTTACGCGCAGTCGAAGGTCGAATCACCCTCCTATGAGCAGGTGTGTGCGGGCGTCACCGACGCCGCGGAGACCGTGAAAGTTGTGTTCGACCCAGCGCAAGTGACGCTGCGAACGCTCACGCTGCTGTTCCTGGAGGTCATTGACCCGTTCTCGGTGGACCGTCAGGGCGAGGACAGTGGGCGGCAGTACCGCACCGGCATGTTCTTCACGGACGCGACGCAGCAATCCGTGTATATCGCCGCGCTGGAGCAGCTGGTCGATCGGCAGCCCGCCCGCCCGGCGGTCTTGGTCGAGCCGCTGCGCAACTTCTACCCGGCCGAGGCGCACCATCAGGATTATCTGATCGCCAATCCGGGAGGCTTCTGCCATATTCCGCTGGCCGCCATCGCGAACGTGAAACGGCGGCAGAAGTATGTGGAAAAGATCTGGGACCTGACGCTCGAACAGTTCGCGGTCACGCAGCTCGCGGCCACCGAGCGGCCGTTCGTCAACGCCTACGACGAGGAGTTCGAGCCGGGCATCTACGTGGATGTGGTCAGCGGCGAGCCGTTGTTCTCATCGCGCGACAAATTCGATTCCGGCTGCGGTTGGCCGGCGTTCTCCAAGCCGATCGCGGACGAGCTGTTGACCGAGCACGCGGATCATCGCATCCCGGGGCGCGACCGCATCGAGGTGCGGACGGCCGACACGCAGATCCACCTCGGGCACGTGTTTGACGATGGGCCAGCCAATCGGGGCGGTTTGCGGTACTGCATGAACTCCGCCGCGCTGCGCTTCGTGCCGCGCTCGCGCATGGAGGCGGAAGGCTACGGCGACTGGTTGCCTGCGGTGGATGGCGAATAGCCGTTCAGAGAGCCGTTGCGCGCCTTTCCTCCGCGCCAGCCATTGCCGCCATTGGCCATGGACTAGCGCAACGGTCGCGATGAGACTGGCCGCCGCGGCCAATCCCAGAGAATACACGAATCCCGTAGTGCCGAAGCCGTGGGCGATCACCAGGGCGTTGGAGCCGATGCAGATCGCCGCGAACGAGGCGAGCGTCGCGATACGCAGCCATGGCACCCAGCGCGCCGGGATTCTTGCGACGGCGAGATACAACGATGCGATAACGACGACTTGCAGGCATGATGCAGCGACGAATTGCCACAGCATCGCCGGATCATGCAGAAATGCGGTTTCGGGGAACATTCTGATGATTTCGCGGATGGTGTTCGGCAGGCGCCACCATTTGAGCCATACTAGCCAAGCGTCCACCGCCACTGCGATGCCCCACGCCAATCCTGTGCGCAGGCGCAGCTGTGGCGACGCGCGTCGGATGCTGCTCTTGGCGATGAGCGTAGATTCTCTCATCGTCGGCTCCCTCGAAGGCGAATCAGGTATATCGCACATTGTGAAGGCGTGGTTGCCGCGAATCGCCGCCAAACCTCATACGAACGGGCAGACTTTTCGCGGGAAGGGGCAGCCATCTGCGTTTCAGGGGGTTGATTTCGTGTTCGCCAAATGGTAAAATAAAACTGTAAATGCCTATGCCGTTATGCTA
>UMHQ01061811.1_pt1 | contig 35802 bp, 38 predicted proteins | sample 1965531 | NCBI WGS metagenome assembly UMHQ01 (sample SAMEA4836098, study PRJEB28245) | human gut metagenome | biome: gut microbiome; material: fecal sample | place: Denmark | collected 2008 | reverse complement strand
GAAACAGCCATTGGAAAAGTCTGTGGAAGAAGATTTAATAGCTGAGAACCAAAGGCTGAAAGAAAGGATAGAATATCTTGAAGCGGAGAACGAATACATAAAAAAACTGAGTGCCTTAGTTTATGCGGAAGAGCAAAAGAGCGGGAAGAAGCGAAAATAATTGCTCAGCTAAGGCAAAAATATCCGCTGAAAATACTTCTCAAAATATCCTGTTTGCCACGCAGCACGTTCTATTACCACTTAAAGGGAAACAAGACGGACAAGTACTTTGCGGACAAGCAGGCAATAAAAGAAGTATTTGAGGAAAATGCACAAAGGTACGGCTACCGCCGGATAACGGACGAATTACACGCAAAAGGCATAATCATAAACCACAAAAAGGTGTTCAGGTTAATGAAAATGCTTGGTATTCGCGGCAAAAAGCGCAAAAACGAAGCGTATCATTCATATAAGGGCGAAGTAGGAAAAATAGCGAAAAATCTTTTGAACAGAGAGTTCAATGCGGAAAACGCCTTTGAGAAACTTGCCACGGATGTTACACAGTTTAAAGTGAAAGACACGAAAGTATATCTTTCGCCGATAATGGACTTATACAACAACGAGATTATGTCATACTCCATATCTTTGAGACCGGATCTCGCACAGATAAGAGAAATGCTGGACGGGTTGAGCAAGAAACTGCCGAAAGGCGCAACGCCGATACTACACTCTGACCAAGGCTGGCAATACCAACACGCAGAATACCAAAGATACTTAAAAGAACACAATATTGTGCAGAGTATGTCGCGCAAAGGCAACTGTATGGATAACGGCGCGATGGAATGTTTCTTTGGAAGATTGAAAGTAGAAATGTTCTACGGAGAGAAGTTTGCAAGCGTAGAAGAATTCATACAGAAGCTGCATGAATACATATTTTACTGGAACAACAAGAGAATTTCTCTCAAATTAAAAGGAATGAGCCCGGTACAATACCGAACTCATTACCAAATGATTTAATTAAATTTATGTCCAAACTTTGGGGTTCACTTCAAATTAAAGTGAAGGCTTTTTGCACTTTCGAAAGGCTTTCTTAAGAGAAAAACACCGTATTTATGCGATGAAAAAAACCGCTTTCGGAGGAGAGCGGTTTTTTGATGCAATAAAAAAAGTTCTATTTTATTAATCCGAAGCATATTTATTGGTTTAAAGGACATGCCGGAAGGCTCAAGGAGGGCGTATGGACAAATATAATATCGGGGTAGTGGGTTACGGTAATCTCGGGAAAGCATTGGTGAAAAGACTGAGTATTTCACGCAATATGCGTGCGTCGGTGATCTTTACACGCAGGGACCCGCGGGAGATTGGAAATACCTTTCGTGCGGAAACAGACAGTTTCAGTAATATATCCATGTATGAAGGCAAACTGGATGCATTAGCATTGACAGTCGGGAGCGCAAGCGACCTTGTGCCCGTAGCGTTATCGTTATGCGGCAAATTCAATCTCATAGACGCATACGACGATCATAAAAGAATGAGAGATTATGCGCGTTTATTGAACGTAAAAGCGGAGGAAAGCGGGAAGCTTGCGTTTTATGCATGCGGATGGGATCCGGGGTTGATGTCTTTGGCGCGCGGATTGTTTGAAAGCGTACTGCCTTTCGGCAAAGGAATAAGTTTCTGGGGGAAAGGGGTCAGTCAGGGACATACTCAGGCGGTAAAAGAAATAGAAGGAGTTAAGGACGCCTTGCAATATACGATCCCGATAAAGAGGTTCGAGACAAGAGCCGGACGCGGTCTGATCACCGAAACGCTTCCCGAAAATCTGCACAGAAGGTATGTGTTGGTTTCGGCGGCAGATGACGCGGACAAAGAGAGGATAAGGAAAACGATAACGGATATGCCGGATTATTTTGATTTATACGAAACCAAGGTAGTATTCTGTACGGGCAAAAAAATAGAACGGCTGAAGAAGAATAAAGAGCACAAAGGCAGAGTTATAAGAGTATGCGAGGAAACGGGCAGTATATTGGAGTTCAGAGTGGAGACTCAAAGCAATCCCGATCTGACCGCAAACATAATGGCGGCGTATCTTCCGGCGTTAATAAGGATGCAAAAAGAGGGGGAGAAGGGAGCGCGGAATGTTTTTGAAATACCTTTTGACAGACTTGTGGATGATAATATAAAATTCGTGTAGGTAAAATTTATAAAAATGCTTGTAAGAAGGAAGAAGGTATGGTATAATCGGAATATAAGACTTCTTGGACGGGGAAAGCTTATAAAAATCAAAGTCGGAGAAACGATGTATGAAACTAAAGGAAGTTAAAGAGATTCTTCAGGCGGAAGTTCTGACGGGGGAGGACGAACTGGACATAGAAGTGCTTTCCGCTTGCGGATGTGACATGATGAGCGATGTGCTGGCTTTCGTCAAGGATCAGAGCATCCTGATAACCGGGTTGGTGAACCCGCAGGTGGTACGGACGGCGCTCATGATGGACATGAAGTGTATAGTATTTGTAAGAGGGAAAAAGCCTGACGACAAGATAGTTGAAATGGCAGCCGAGCACGAGCTTGTGATAATGACCAGCAAATTCAGGATGTATGAAGCATGCGGGATGCTGTATATCAGGGGGCTGAGGCCGAAGGAAGCGGCATAATGGACGGCGGAGCGATAAAATGGAGTATAGACGTGGACGGGCAGAACTTTGAGTCTGCCGGTTTTGCGAGTCAATCCACGAAGCTGAGGCTTAAGCAACTCGGACTGCCGAGCGAGATAACCCGGCGAGTAGCGATAGCTATGTACGAAGGGGAGATAAATATGGTCATACATGCCAACGGCGGAGTGGCAACGGCGGAAGTGCTTGAGGATCGTATAATCATAACCTTGGAAGACACCGGCAAAGGAATAGCGGATGTAGCGCTTGCGATGAAGGAGGGCTATTCCACCGCCACGGATGAGATTCGTGATCTCGGATTCGGAGCGGGGATGGGCCTGCCGAACATGAAACGTTATTCTGACAAAATGGAGATAGATACCAAAGTAGGAGAGGGGACAAAAGTCACGATGACCTTTTTCATATAGGGAATCGGGGATTCGGAGCGAGATATGAAAATAGATAAAACATTTTGTGCCGTCAGTATAGATAAAGACAAGTGTAAAGGCTGCATAAATTGTATGAAGAGATGCCCGACGCAGGCAATAAGAGTAAGGAACGACAAAGCAGAAATAGATTACACAAGATGTGTAAGCTGCGGAGAATGTATAAGGATCTGTCCCAACAAAGCAAAATACGCGACGTATGACACCCTGGATTCGCTTTCGAATTTCGAATACAAGGTAGCGTTGGCGGCGCCGAGTTTTTTAGGGCAATTCCCGAATGTACAGAAACCGGAGATAATAACGAATGCTCTTAAGAATATCGGATTTGACGATGTGTTCGAAGTGGCAAGAGGCGCCGATATAGTTTCCGAGCTGACGAGGCGGAAGCTGGCGGAAAAAGACTGTCCCCGGCCGTTGATAAGTACGGCATGTCCCGTATGCGTACAGCTGATACTGATGAGATTCCATGATCTTGCAGGAAACTTATTAGACATTTTGCCGCCTCTTGAGATATCAGCGAAAATGGCGAGGGAAAGGGCGTTGAGGAAGACAGGTCTGAAAAGCGAACAGATCGGAGTATTTTTCATATCGCCGTGTCCGGCGAAGATGGCGAGCACGAAAACCGGATTATACACGGAGGAATGCGAAATAGACGGAGTAATATCCATGAGCGAAGTGTGTTTGAAGCTTATGCACATTCAGCAGAGCGAGGTGGAAATAACAGAGCCTTTGACTGCGAGCAATCTGGGAGTAGCATGGGCGACGAGCGGAGGAGAGGTATCCAATCTCAACGTAAACAATCAGCTTGCCGCAGACGGAATAGAGAATGTGATAAGCGTGCTTACGGAGCTTGAAAACGGAAAGCTCAAGCATCTTGATTTTGTTGAGCTGAACGCATGTCCGGGCGGATGTGTCGGCGGAGTTTTCACGATAGAGAATCCGTTTGTGGCAAAGAGCAAGATTCATACTTTGCGGAAGAAATCGATGCTCGGGAAGATAAATACGGAGGACAAACCCGAAGGGAAAGAGCCGTATGTGATAGAGAAGGAGTGGGAGCCGGTAGACGTCTTCAGGCTTGACGACGATTTCCGGAAGGCATTTGAGAAGTTAGGCAAGGTGGAAGCGCTGCTGACAGAGCTTCCCGGGTTTGACTGCGGCATATGTGGCGCGCCTTCATGCAGAGCGTTTGCAGAGGACGTAGCCAATGGGAAAGCAAAAATTACCGATTGTTTGAGGTTACACAAAAATGCGGACTGAAGAAATTAAAAACAAATTGCAGTTGACTGTGTTCAATCAGGGGACCGACGAAGAAATACGCGGGTATTATTGCGGAGATCTGCTGAGCTGGGTAATGGGGAGAGCAGACGAAGGGAGCGCATGGTTTACGATAATGAGCAACGTAAACGTATGTGCCGTAGCCAAGCTTCTGAGTTTTACCTGTGTAATATTATGCGAAGGCGTTACTCCGGACGATAAGCTTCTCAAGAAGGCAGGTGAAGAAGGGATAAATCTTTTCGGTACGGATCTGCCGGTATATGAAGCGGTAAAGAAGCTGCTTGAATGAAGTTCAAGGCAGATCTGCACGTTCACTCCGTGTTGAGCGGGTGCGCCGACAAAGAGAATTCCGTACCGAACATAGTAAATTTATCCGGACTTCTGGAAACGGAGATATTGGCGCTGTCCGATCATAATGCTGTAGAGAACGTACCGGCGGCGATGGAGCTCGGCAAAGAGATGGGGATACTGGTGATTCCCGCCATGGAGGTAACGACAAGCGAGGACGCGCATATATTATGTTTATTTCCCGATACCGAGGGAGCATTTTCGGTGTGTCGGAAAATAAGGGAGAGTATGCCCAAATATACCGTGAACACCGAATTTTATAATGAGCAAAGGGTAACGGATAAAGAGGATAATACGCTTCAAGTGATAGATTATCTTCTGAGTGTTGCATGCGGGTTTGACGTTTTTGAGGTATTCAGGCTTGTGAGGGAAGCGGGAGGCGCTGCGATACCTGCGCACGTAGACAAGGAAAGCAACGGTCTGATGGCGATATTGGGTGAGATACCCGATGAATTGGGAGTGACGACAGTAGAGGTGTCGTCCGGATGCGACGCTGAGACCGAAGCAAGACTCAGACAGAAATACCGGGTGATAAAAAGCAGCGACGCACATGATTTGGAATCATTATGCAGGAATGAGTTTTATATAGAGCTCAGGGAGAGAAGCGCGCTTTGTCTTATTAACGAATTAAATAACAAGCGGGAATGACAGAAAGCAGTTTTGACAAAACACTTGCAATTTATTGATAAATAGTGTAGAATATAGTAGAATAGATGTAATTTAGAGGTGAATGCGCGAGAAGGCGTGTTCATTGTTTAATGTATGACGATATTAGCCGAGGACAAGCAAAAAAGCACGAAGCGATAATTCGGCAGAAAAGATAGATAATCAGGAGGAAGAGATGAGTAAGATCTGTCAGGTAACGTTTAATGAGACGGCAGAGCAGAAAGCAAAGCTTGAGGAAATAATAGCAACGTATAAAGATATCCAGGGCGGATTGATGCCGGCGTTGCAGCAAGCTCAGGTGCTATACGGATATTTGCCCGAAGAAGTCCAGAAAAGGATAGCCGAGGGATTTGGAGTATCGGAAGAGGAAGTATACGGAGTAGCGACGTTTTACGCGCAGTTTTCCATGAATCCGAGAGGGGCATATAATTTCAGTGTTTGTCTTGGTACCGCATGTTACGTAAAGGGGTCCGGAGAAATAGTGGAGAAGCTCAAGGAAGAATTGGGCGTAGATGAAGGCGGCTGTTCGCCTGACGGCAGATTTTCCATAAATTCAACACGTTGTATAGGTTGCTGCGGACTTGCACCCGTAATGACGGTAAATGACGATGTATACGGAAAGCTTACCAAGGACGATATTCCCGGGATCGTAGCGAAATATCGGAACAAATAGGATAGATGAAAGAAATATCTCTCAACATATTGGATGTAGCAAATAATTCCGTCAGGGCGGAGGCCACGGAGATCTGCATAGAAGTGAGATACGACTTTTCGCTTAACAGGCTCAAGGTAGAGATAAGGGACAACGGAAAGGGAATGAGCGAAGAGTTTTTGTCGAGAGTAACGGATCCGTTCACGACGACGAGGACTACGCGTAAGGTCGGATTGGGTTTGCCGTTTTTCAGGGAGAGCGCAGAGCTTACCGGCGGAGAATTCCGGATAAGGAGCAAGCTGAAAGAAGGCACTGAGGTCACGGCTGAATATGTGATAGACAGTATCGACAGGATGCCGATGGGGGATCTTGCAGAGACGATGATGTTGCTTATAAGTTCGGATGACAATATCAGGTATATTCTGAAGTACGCGGTAGACGGGAAGGAGTATATATTTGATACGAAGGAAGTAAGAGAGATACTTGGTGATGATATATCGTTATCTGCACCGGAAGTAATGAAGATATTGAAAGAAGATATAAAAAACGGTATAAATGAGATAAACGGAGGACGGGAAATAGTATGAAGTCATTACAGGAATTGAACGCATTGCGTGAAAGGATGAAAGCTGAAGCGGCATCCAGGAAAGACGCCGGAGAAGGAGATATCAAAGTAGTTGTGGGGATGGCTACATGCGGAATAGCGGCCGGAGCGAGGCCGGTGCTCAATGCATTGGTTGAAGAGGTTGCGAAGCGCGGATTGAAGAATGTAGTAGTATCGCAGACGGGTTGTATAGGGATGTGCAAATTTGAACCTATCGTGGAAGTATTTGCTCCGAATCAGTCCAAAGTCACGTATATAAAGGTAAATCCGACCATGGTTCCGAGGATTGTTGCCGAGCATTTGGTAAATGGCAATCCCGTAACCGATTATATGATAAAGTAGGAGTAGGATATGATAAGATCACACGTATTAGTATGCGGAGGAACGGGATGTACCTCGAATAAATCGGCAGCGGTAGTAGAAGAGCTTCGCAAGCAAATAGCTGCAAACGGACTTGATAAAGAAATACAGGTCATAATGACCGGATGTTTCGGACTTTGTGCAAACGGACCTATAATGGTGGTATATCCTGAGGGCGCTTTTTATCATAACGTAAAGGTAGAAGACGTGCAGGAGATAGTCAGCGAGCATCTTGTAAAGGGCAGGATAGTCAAGAGACTGCTGCATGTAGAGGAAGACACGAAGGAGTCGGTGCTATCGCTTAATGACACAGAGTTCCTGAAGAAGCAGGTCAGGGTGGCGTTACGCAACTGCGGTGTAATAGATCCCGAGAACATAGACGACGCGATAGGCAGAGACGCATATCAGGCAATAGGAAAGATCCTGACCGAAAAGATGACGCCTGAAGAAGTAATAGGGATAATAAAGGCAAGCGGACTGCGCGGAAGAGGCGGAGCCGGATTTCCTACGGGTACGAAGTGGGAATTTGCGCGCAAATCCGTAAGTGACGTAAAGTATGTATGCTGCAATGCCGACGAAGGGGATCCCGGGGCATTTATGGACAGGTCGGTGCTTGAAGGCGATCCGCACGTGGTAATAGAGGCGATGACGATAGCAGGATATGCAATAGGAGCGCATCAAGGGTACGTGTATATAAGGGCTGAATATCCGATAGCGGTAAAAAGACTCGGAATAGCGATAAAGCAGGCGAGGGAATACGGATTATTGGGTAAAGACTTATTCGGAAGCGGATTTGATTTTGATATAGATATAAGGCTTGGCAGCGGAGCTTTCGTATGCGGCGAGGAAACAGCTTTGATGACGAGCATAGAAGGACACAGAGGAGAACCTCATCCGCGTCCGCCTTTCCCGGCAGTCAAGGGTTTGTTTGAGCAGCCGACGATTCTGAACAATGTTGAGACATACGCAAATATACCGCAAATAATAAATAAAGGGGCGGAATGGTTTGCGTCCATGGGGACGGAGAAATCCAAGGGTACAAAGGTGTTTGCACTTGGAGGGAGGATAACGAATACCGGACTTGTGGAGATACCGATGGGAACGACGCTGCGTGAGGTAATATATGATATCGGCGGCGGGATACCCAACGGAAAGAAATTCAAGGCGGCACAGACAGGCGGGCCCAGCGGCGGATGTATACCGGCTTCGCTGATAGACACCAAGATAGATTATGATAATCTTATAGCAATCGGATCGATGATGGGTTCGGGCGGACTTATCGTAATGGATGAAGATAACTGTATGGTAGACATAGCAAAGTTTTTCTTATCGTTCACGGTAGAGGAAAGTTGCGGGAAGTGCACGCCATGCAGAGTAGGCTGTAAGCGTTTGCTTGAGATGCTTACCAAAATCACGGAAGGCAAAGGAACACTTGAAGACCTGGACAAAATGGAAGAGCTGTGTTATTACATCAAGGACAACGCACTCTGCGGACTCGGACAGACAGCACCGAACCCGGTATTGTCGACTCTCAGGTACTTCAGAGACGAGTATGAAGCGCATATAGTGGATAAGAGATGTCCTGCAGGAGTCTGCAAGAAGCTGATAAGATACGAAATAGATCCCGAAAAGTGCAAGGGATGTACGTTATGTAAGCGTAATTGTCCTGTAGACGCAATCAGCGGAGAGGTAAGGAAGCCTCATGTGATAGATCCGGCGAAATGCGTAAAGTGCGGTGTTTGTATGACCAATTGTAAGTTTGGCGCAATCAGCAAGAAGTAAGAGGTGGAATATGTCGAAGTTGAATATAAAGATAAACGGAATGGATTATGCGGTAGAAAGCGGGACGACGATATTGGACGCATGTCGTGAAAACGGCATAAGGATACCGACATTATGCTATCTTAAAAACGTGAATCAGATTGGCGCTTGCCGAGTTTGCGTATGCGAAGTAAAAGGCGCCAGAAGCCTCGTGGCAGCTTGCGTATATCCCATAGAAAGGGAAGGTACAGAGATATTTACGAATTCGCCGAAGGTCATTAAGTCCAGGAAGACGACAGTGGAATTACTGCTGAGCAACCATAATAACAGCTGTAACAGTTGCGTAAGGAGCACGAATTGTGAGCTTCAGGCACTTGCGCAGGAACTTGGCTGTGATGAAAACGCATATCACGGCGTAAAGAATACTTACGAAGAAGATGTCACGCCGTATCTGATAAGGGACAACAGTAAGTGTATATTATGCAGGAGATGCGTAGCGGTATGCAAGAATCTTCAGCATGTAGCGGTGATAGGAGTAAACCACAGAGGCTTCAGGACGGACGTAGGAAGCGCATATGAGCGTTCGCTCAATGATGTTCCATGTCTTGCATGCGGACAGTGTATTAACGTATGTCCTACCGGAGCGCTCAGAGAAAAGGATGATATAGATGAGGTAGCAGCGGCTATAGCCGATCCGAGCAAGCATGTGGTAGTGGCTACCGCTCCGGCCGTAAGAGTTGCGATAGGCGAGGAATTCGGTTATCCTATAGGAACAAACGTAGAAGGCAAGATGGTAACTGCTTTGAAGATGCTTGGATTTGACAAAGTGTTTGACGTTAACTTTGCCGCAGACGTAACTATAATGGAAGAAGGGACGGAATTGCTCAACAGGATCAAGAATAAGGGCGTATTGCCGATGCTGACGAGTTGTTCACCCGGGTGGATAAACTATATAGAGCAGTATTATCCGGAATTATTGCCGCATCTGAGTACGGCAAAATCACCGCAGGCGATGTACGGAGCGCTTGTGAAGAGTTATTATGCCGAGGCAAATAATATAGATCCCAAAGACATATTTGTGGTGTCGATAATGCCTTGCACTGCAAAAAAACTCGAGCGTCGCAGACCTAATTTAGGCAGGGACGGCATACAGGATATAGACGCCGTATTGACGACGAGAGAACTCGCGCGGTTTATAAAGCGTTCGGGGATACTGTTTAAGTGTCTGAAAGACAGTCATTATGATCCCTTTATGGGCGAAGGCTCAACAGCCGGACTCATATTCGGTACGACCGGCGGAGTTATGGAAGCGGCTTTGCGTACGGTAAAAGAAGTCGTGGAAGGCAAGGAACTCGAGAAGATCGAATTTGACGATGTCAGAGGAACTCAGGGCGTAAAGAGAGCGACGGTAAATATAGGGGGCAAAGACATAAAGGTGGCCGTGGCACACGGGATAGAGAATGCCGACGTGATAATGAAGGAAATCAAGAACGGAACGGCCGATTATACTTTTGTCGAGATAATGTGTTGTCCCGGCGGATGCGTCAATGGCGGCGGACAGCCTTTGCAGCCGGCAGACGTAAGGAATAATATTGACATCAGGGCCGAAAGGGCCAAGGCTATGTATAATACGGACAGCAAAGCGGTGCTCAGGAAATCGCACGAAAATCCTGAAGTCAAGGCACTTTATGCCAATTGGTTAGGAGAACCGAATGGTCACAAAGCGCACGAACTTTTGCACACGACTTATTATAACAGAAAGAAATAATAAGTAAGAGAAAAGCGGGGCTGTCGAAAGACAGCCCTTTTTTGTGCGCAAAGACAAAGCGGGCCGTAAAAAAGAAAATCGGTACATATCCGGAGGGCATGAAGGAACAGACTGTCAGGACACATTAAAAAGCATTTACGGAAAGCAACAGAAAGAAGTTTTATATCTGAGGGTACAGTGCTCCGGAGGGAAAAAGAGCCGACGGGAAACTGACGGCAAGGCATGAAGGAACAGACTGCCGGGACACATTTAAAAAGCATTTACGGAAAGCAACAGAAAGAAGTTTTATATCTGAGGGTACAGTGCTCCGGAGGGAAAAAGAGCCGACGGGAAACTGACGGCAAGGCATGAAGGAACAGACTGTCAGGACATATTAAAAAGCATTTACGGAAAGCAACAGAAAAGAACTTAATATTATCACATGTATTATCACATGAAGCTGCCGTTTTTCGGGGTTGACGAGAAACGCATCACCGTGGATGAACGGGATATTTTATAATATTACGAGAGAAACATCGAAAGAAGATTTAAGCAAAGCAAAAGCGGTGGAGGAATTAATTATCACTGATAAAAACTTAATAAATTTTAAATGGAGGTAAGTATGGTAAGGAAAAGAGAGGTTCTTGGCAAGATGCAATTGATCATTTCTTCGTTTATATGGGGAACATCATATCTTTTTACAAAGACCGTACAGCAGTATATCCCTCCATTTTACTTAATGGCTTTCCGATTAAGTTTTGCATGTATATTATTGATGATGATCGGAGCAAGGCAGCTCAAGCGCATAAATCCGGGGGTAATATGGCGCGGGGCGGTAATGGGAATTTGTCTTTTCGGAGGACTGGGGTTGCAGTCGATAGGTATAAACAGTATTTCGCCCGGGACTAGCGCGTTTCTCAGCGCAAGTTACTGTGTATTTCTGCCGTTTTTGTATTGGATTTTTACGCGTAGGCGTCCCGAATGGAGTCAGTTTGCCGGAGTAATATTATGTATGACCGGGATCGGACTGGTATCTCTGAGGGAAGGCTTTACAGTCGCCGCTGCAGATCTCATAACGGTTGCAAGCGGATTGCTGTATGCAGGACAGATGTTGTCTGCGGCGATATTTGTGAAGAAAAACGATCCGTTTTTGCTTTCTTTGGTACAGCTCATGACTGCCGCGGTACTGAGTTGGATCGTTGCGGTGTCAGCGGGTCCGTTTCCTGCCGAGATCCCGGAAGAAGCTGTGTGGCAGACGGTATATCTTGCCGTATTCTGTACCGCAATAGGATATACATTACAAAATTTCGGACAAATAACCGTGTCGCCCACTGCGGCGGGGGTGATAGTTTCAACGGAAGCGGTATTTGCGGTATTGGTGTCAATGCTGTTTGGTGAGGAGCATCTTTCTTTGCAGATAGCGATAGGATTTGCGGTCATATTTCTGTCGCTGATAGTATCGGAAACAGGGCTGAAGTTTTTAAAGAGAAAGAAAGCGGGCGAAAATAAAAGCGAACAAACAATTGACGATAAAGACAAATGATGATAAAATATTACGTGTCGGGAAAAACGGTGATCTCCGGAGATCGTTTTTCCTTTTTTAAGGAGGCGGGGAGAGGCTCAGTCAGTTGATCCGCCGATTTTTGACGCACCAAGGGAATAGGTATGGCGGAGAAGAAAGAAGTTATTGGAAGATTACAGCTGATAGCGGCTTCTTTAATATGGGGCACGTCGTTCATGTTTGTAAAGACCGCGCAGGAGGAGTTTCAGCCATTTGTGCTTATGGCACTGAGACTGAGTATAGCTGCAGCGGTGTTGGGGATAGTTTTTATAAAGAAGCTGAAGGGGCTTAACAGGCAATATATATGGAGAGGTGCGATACTCGGATTCTGTTTAGCCGGCGGAATGGGTTTGCAGGCTATGGGATTGAATTACATGTCTCCCGGAACAAACGCGTTTTTAACGGCGAGTTATTGTTTGTTTCTGCCATTTTTTGCGTGGGCGCTGACGAGAAAGCGTCCTGATATATGGAAATTTTGCGGCAGTATCATATGTCTGGCGGGGATAGGGTTAGTTTCGCTTGAAAACGATCTGAGTATCGGAGAAGGTTCATTGATAACGGTATCGAGCGGATTGATGTACGCCGGACAAATGGCATGTGCGTCGGTATTTGTAAAAGGAAGAGATCCGATGCTGCTGTCGATAGTGCAGTTTTTTTTCGCTGCGATTTTCGGTTGGATAATATCCGCGTTTACGGGGGGAACAATACCCGACGCGGGAACAGGTACCTGGCTGCAGGTATTATACCTTGCTGTAATATGCACGGGAGGCGGGTATACACTGCAGTGTTACGGACAGCGCGTGGTGGATCCTTCGGTGACCGGGATAATAGTAACATTCGAGGCGGTATTTGCTGTAGTATTTTCCGCGTTGTTTTACGGAGAGGATCTTTCGTTCAGGAGCATAGCGGGGTTTACGGTGATATTTGCAGCGTTATTGATTTCAGAAACGAAATTGAGTTTTTTGAGAAGGAAGGGGAAAACAAAGGACGGCAATTGAGGAGAGGAATTTTGTACAGTTCTGAAATTGCTTTATAAATAATTGACGACAGAGGGAATAAATGTTAAAATAATCGGGGACTGGAGGAAGAATTGCGGGGTACTTTATGAAAGAAGGATTTCGTAATGTTTTTGATAGAATAGCCGCAGCCGCCGAAGAAAGCGGAAGACGGGCGGAGGATATAACTGTTATAGCCGCGACCAAAACCCGAACACCCGAAGAACTGAATGAATGCAAAATGCCCGGGCTGATCTTCGGGGAAAACAGAGTGCAGGAGTTTTTGGAGAAATTCCCGTCAGTTCCCGGGGTGACCTGGCATTTCATAGGCAGATTGCAGACCAATAAAGTCAAGTATATAATTGACAAAGTCGAGCTTATACATTCGGTGGACAGATCGGAGCTTGCGCGTGAAATAGATAAAAGAGCCGCAAGTATAGGGAAAGTGCAGGATGTGCTTCTCGAAATAAATCTCGGAGACGAAGAAAGTAAAGGCGGAGCGTCGAGAGGGGAGTTCATGAGACTGGCGGAACAGGTATGCGGCATGAAGAATATTGCCGTTAAGGGCGTAATGACCGTAATGCCGCTGATACCGATAACTTTTGACGGATATGCCTTTATGACGGAATTATTCGGAGAATGTAAAAAGGATTTTCCCGGCGCAGAGTGGAAATATATATCGGTGGGCATGAGCGACGACTTCGAAAAAGCTATAAGAGCCGGATCTAATATGGTGAGGATAGGCAGAGCGTTTTTCGGTGAGAGAAAATATAAATAACGACAACACGTTTATGAGTATATATCAGAAGAATAAAAAGACTTTTTATATAATAGTAGGAGCTGTGTTTATAGCCACGCTGATCTTGGATCAGGTGACAAAATATATTTGTGAACACTATATAGGAGAAAATAAAGTAGTACCATTTCTGGGAAACTTTATGTATTTTATTTTCGTAAAGAATTACGGCGCGTCTTTCGGGATGCTGGCAAATTGGGAATATAAAAACATCCTGTTTTTCCTTTTTACCATAATAGGCGTGCCGGTTTTTATTTATATACTTTTTCTGAGACGTAAGCAATCCATGTGGGGGACCCTCGGTATGACATTGCTGCTTTCCGGTACCATAGGAAACGCTATAGACAGAGCAATGTATTCCACCGGTTTTTTTAACGGTTACGTAAGAGATTTTATATGTGTACCGTGGTTTGCCACGTTCAATATTGCGGACAGCTGTATGTGCGTCGGAATAGCGATGGTGATACTTTCCATGCTGTTTTTCGATACTGACGCCATTTTCGGCAGGCAGAAGAGTGCGGAGAAGGAGTATTTTTCGGAAAGGAAAGCCTTGTCGGAAGATCCCGGGACCGAGAGTGAGAGTACAGGTGATAATCTTTTGGGAAGACAAAACTGCATAGAGCGTTCGGATGAGGAAATTTCAGCTGACGCCGATCCGGGAGAGGAAAATTTACCGGAAAACTTGAAGGCTGATACGGCTGATCAGGGAAAAGAAAATTCATCGGAGAACCCGGAGGATAATACGGCTGAGACCGACCGAACGGAAGCAGCAACGGAAATCGGCAAAAAGGAGAAGGGAGAAAAAGCCGAAGCAGTTTTATATGAAGAAGATCAGCTGCCGGTTTTCGAAGAACTCGATTTTGAAATGATAGATGCGCTAGACGATGAATCCGTTTCCGGAGAAAAGCCGGTGCCGGAGGCAGAAAAAAGAAGGACAGAAGAAGCTGTCGTGCCGAAAGGGTCGGATGGAGATCCCGCAGCCGATAAAGCGAACGATGAAGTTTTGAATACAGAAACATCTGGCAAAGAAAAGAGTCATGAATGAGTTTATCACATTGATTGCCGATAAGACCGACGAAGGCAAAAGGATCGATGCGTATATAGCCGCAGAGGCTGAAGAGCTGTCGCGTTCCCGCGCGGCTTTTTTGATTGGCGAGGGACGCGTGCTCCGTAACGGAAAGGTCTGTAAAAAAAACGATCTGATGAAATCGGGCGACTGTGTTGAAATAGAGATCCCGCAGCTTGCGGAAACAGATATCCTGCCGGAGGACATCCCGATAGAAACGGTATATGAAAACAATGATTTTGCGGTAATAAACAAGAAGCAGGGGATGGTAGTGCATCCGGCAGGGGGCGTAAGGACAGGAACGTTAGTGAACGCTTTATTATATAGATTCAGGGACCTCTCGGGTATCAACGGAGAAATCAGACCGGGGATCGTGCATCGTCTTGATAAGGACACAAGCGGACTGATGGTGATCGCGAAAAACGACACGGCTCACAGAGCGCTTGCCGCACAAATAGCGTCGAAAGAGTGCAGAAGGGTATACTATGCATTACTTGAGGGAGTAGTAAAAGAGGACGAGGGCATGATCGATATGCCCATAGGCAGGAGCCGCAAGGACAGGAAGAAAATGGCGGTGGACAAAGACGGAAAAAGTGCCGTAACACTGTTTAACGTACTTGAGAGATTCCGCAATAATACATTAATGCGTTTTGAGCTTAAGACAGGCCGAACGCATCAGATACGAGTGCACGCCAAGTATATCGGGCATCCGGTGGTAGGAGATCCCGTATACGGTTACGCGACGCAGAGATTCAGACTTAACGGACAGTTGCTTCATTCAAAAGAATTGTATCTTACCGACATGAAAGGAGAACGCATGAAGTTTGAAAGCGAACTTCCCGACTATTTTACCTGTGTCCTTGATATATTGGAGAAAACCGAGAAAACGGGATCGAAAAAGCTTGACTGAGGCATAAAGGGATAAAAGGGGATTGTTTTTTGCGATTTAATTTCAGAATGGTTCAAATCGATTGACAGCAAGGCAAGTATAATGTATAATAAAGAGGTTAATGACTCCTGAAGGAGAGAACATAGAGGTAGCATATGCAAAAATATCAAAGAATATTTGAGAAAACGATTCTCATATTGGTGCTTGCGGCTTTAGTGCTTGCGGTTTTCGGTTTAATATTTTCCGACAACGCGGTTTCATACGCGGGGATAATAGTATTGATGCTTGTAGCCGTTGCTTATGCGGTCATGCAGATCATAATCTATTTGACAAATAAAAATAAAGAAGAAAGCCGGAGTTTAATGTTGTTGGCAATAATCACGACATTGGTAGCGTTGCTGGTGGTGTGCGCCGGTATACTTGTCATGACAGGCAAGCTTTTCCCGAACGGAGTTTTCTCGTCGGTGTGGACTGGGAAATTTATAAAATAAAAGGATTTCCGAGCTGCCGGCAGGCAGCTTTTTAAGGCTGAGAATAAGATCAAAAAAGCCGTCGGTACCGCCGACGGCTTTATGTTGTCGGACAAGATCATGCCTTATCCGATAAAAGCTCCGCGTGTCTGTCGGGCAGGACAATGATCGTACTTTGTTCCGAATAATGTACGAATCCGGGTCTGGCGCCGTTAGGCCGTTTTACGAAACGGCGCAAAGTCGTATCTATCGGGGTTTTGCCGGACATGCGTGCCTGCGAATAAAATGCGGTAATTTCCGCGGCCGTTTGAATGACATGATCCGGCACCGTTTTTTTATCGGGATTTGAAATGATCACATGGGAAGAATGGATGTCTTTGGCATGCAGCCAGATATCGTCGGGGAGAGCGAGTCTGAACGTGACATAAGCATTTTGAGTGTTGTTTTTCCCGGCGTAAACGGTAAAGCCGTCGATTTTATAGATCAGAGGTATGACAGTGGCGGATTTTTTGTTTCCGGAAGCAGCTTTCTTTTCCGATTTATTGCCTCTCAGCAGATTATTTTCCTCGAGTTCGGCATAAATCTGTGCAAGGTCATCGGGGTCGGTGCAGTAGCGCAGCGATTCGGATACCGAGATGAGATAGTTCAGCGTTTCTTCATTTTCATGCAGAAGTGTTTTAGTGAAGTCGGCGGTTTTTTTCAGTTTGGCAGCCTTTTTGAAATACGACTGAGCATTAGCCTGAGGAGAAAGCAAAGGGTCCAGAAGGATAGTTATTTCGGAATTATCGGTAAAGTAGTTTTCGGCGATCAAAAGCGTGTCGCCTTTGCGGATGCGGTAAAGATTACTGAGGATGATATTGCCGATATCCTGCATTTCACAGGATTTTTCCGATTGTAAAAGGGCTTCTTTTTGCAAGGCGATCTTTTTTTCGGTACGGGCAAGTGCGTTTTTAACGACAGTATTAATATGCCTGGCTTTTTCGGAATAACGCTGTTGGAGATCCTTTTTATTATAGAAGATATCAAAAGCTTCGTTTAAGGAGGGAAAATATTCCAAGCGATTATTTTTGGAAGCGTAAACAACAGGAAAAACGTCCAGGTAGTTACCTTGTTTATCAACTACTATGTTTGGCGTAGTATTCTGAAGTTTTTTCATGAAGGAAGAGAAGGCTGTCTGTATGTCGGAAGCGGAGGGAGAAGGCGGGATGGACAAAGCTATTTCGTGGAGTGTATCTCTGCTGACGCCCATGACGTTATCGTTGAGAGCATATTCCGGGTTTTCGGTGCCGGCGCAGAGAGCGGCGAGCCTTACGAAGTCGTCAGGTGGAATTTTATTCTGAGAAGGCAGGAAGGAGTAAGTAAGTCCGGGGAGAAGGCGGCGTTCGCCCGGTGAGTCGAGCGGAGCTCTTTTAAGGGAATCGAATATTTTAAAATTTTCGTCGGTGAGGATCAAATTGGCTGATTTACCGGTAAGTTCAATTATGAGGTGGCACAGATAAGGGTAACCCAGGTCGTTGAAAGCCGTGAAGCAGAAATCGGCAGCTCTTTCAAAGGGTTGCTGAGTTACGGAATTAAGAACCGCGTTGTCAAGATGTTTTCGGAGGAGCATGCAGAAGGAGGGAGCGGTCTGAGGAGCGGAGAAGGTTTTTTCGGTGATGTGCATTCTGCACACATTTGAGTTAGTGCAGAGGAGGAGTTTGAAATTTTTCCGGTCCTTGTAAATGGTGAGGATGATTTCATCTTTTTCGGGTTGGATTATGCGAGTAATTTTACCGCCCTTCAAAGCGGAGTTCAGTTCGCGTACGATAACCGAGTAAGCAAGAGCGTCAGCAGCCATGATACCTCTCAGAGTAAAATAAATATTCAAAAATAAATTTGTTCAGTTATTATACACCAATATAGGAAATAACACAACAAAAAATGTTTGCTTAATTGAGTGTGATGTGATATAATTTAATACCGTGAATATGCTGATTAGCAGAGGAGGATTTATGAAATATACATTAGAGAAGAAAGATACGTCTGTGATCGTGAAGATAGAGATCACGCCGGAAGAGTGGGCAAAGTACACGGACGAGGCTTTTGAAAAGAACAAAGCTTCTTATCAGCACGCCGGATTCAGGAAGGGGCATGTGCCCCGCAAGGTGATGGAGAGTGTATACGGGCCGCGTTTTCTGGATGAAGACGCTTTGGATATATGTTTCGGACTTTATTATTCCGAGGCGCTTGAAAGTGACAGGACGATAGAAGTTATCGATCATCCGTCGTTGAATGAATTTCGTCATGAGGATAACGGAAGCGTGACGGTAGTGGCTCAGGCGCCGATAAAGCCGGAGGTAAAGCTCGGGGCTTATACCGGTCTTACGGTAGAGAAGTCTGACAGGAAGGTATCCGAGGAAGAATTTATGGCCGAGATGAAGCGGATCATGGAGAGGTATTCGAGGATGACCGAAGTAAGCGGAAGGGGCGTTGAAGAAGGAGACGAAGTCACCATAGATTATTCCGGGAAGGTAGACGGAGTTGTTTTTGAAGGCGGCACTGCCGAGAATCAGAGGCTTGTTATCGGATCAGGGAGGTTCATTCCGGGATTTGAGGAGCAGCTTGTGGGGATGAATACGGGGGACGAGGAGGATATAAACGTAAAATTCCCCGAGGAGTATCATGCCGAGCATTTGAAGGGCAAGGACAGTGTTTTTCATGTAAAGCTCCACAAGATAGAGAAGAAGGAGGTCCCTGAGCTTACAGACGAATTCGTCAAGGACATCAGTGAATTTGAGAGTGCCGAAGAGTACAGAAACGACGTTATGAAGCGGATGACGGCCGATAAGGAAAAAAGAGCCGAGACTCTCGATGAAAACAAATTGGTGGATATGATCGTAGACAATGCGGAAGTAGCGCAGTCAGACGTACTTGTCGAGAAGGAGATAGATTATTATTTGCAGGATTTCGAAAGGATGTTGAAGGCGCAGGGTATAAAACTCAACGATTATGTTAAGTATACGGGAGAAAATATCCAGTCGATGAGGGATGCAAACAGAGAAAGAGCTGTAAAGAACGTCAAGAGTCAGCTGGTGATAGACGCGATAATAGAGAAGGAGAAGTTACAAGCTACAGACGAACAGATTGAAGAACAGATAGTATCTGCCGCAAAGGAAGCGGCCAAAGAACCTGAAGAATACAAGAAAGATCTGCCTCAGGGCGCGAGAGGGTACTTTGCCAGACAGGCAACGGTAAAGAATTTCTTTGATTTTATAAAAGCTAATAATAAATTTGAATAAAAACCGGAGGAAATATGGAAAATAGTTTCGTGAAGACTGATATTTTTTCACTGATGCTTGAAGACAGGATATTGTTTCTGAGCGGTGAAGTAAACGAAATATCGGCTAACGATATAATAACAAAACTGCTTTATCTTGAGAGTAAAGACAGAGATAACGATATCTGTCTTTATATCAACAGTCCGGGCGGATCGGTATCCGACGGGTTGGCGATTTACGACACGATGAAGTATATAAAATGCGACGTATCGACCATATGTATAGGGATGGCGTGCAGCATGGGCGCATTTTTACTGAGTTCCGGTACGAAAGGAAAAAGGTTTGCGCTGCCTAACAGCGAGATAATGATACATCAGCCGTTGAGCGGAGCGAGAGGACAGGTCAGCGATATTGAGATAATAGCTCAAAGGCTGATAAAAACGAAAGAAAGGCTGAACAGAATACTTGCCGAAAATTGCAATCAGCCATATGAGAGGATTGCGGCGGATTCAGACAGGGATTATTATATGGACGCTGAAGACGCGGTCGCATACGGTATAATAGATAAAGTTTTGTATACGCGTAAGACGATCGGCAAGGTATCGGAGGAGGTAAATAAGCAGAAATGATTGAACAAAGATGTTCGTTTTGCGGGAAGGCCAAGAGTGAAGTAAGGCATTTATTGGTATCTCCGGACGGCAAGAGTTTTATATGCGACGAATGTGTGGAGCTTTGTAAAGATTATCTCAAGGAGTTTCAGCAGGCAGCGCGAGGAGATGAAAAAAGCATATTATCGCCGTCGCAGATCAAAGCTAAGCTTGACGAATATGTTGTCGGGCAGGAAAGGGCAAAAAAGATACTTTCGGTAGCCGTATACAATCATTACAAGAGGATAAACAGTAATCAGAAAGGGAGCGATGTTGAAATAGACAAAAGCAACGTATTGCTGCTCGGGCCGACCGGCAGCGGGAAGACGTTGCTTGCCAAAACCCTTGCGAAAATACTTGACGTTCCTTTTGCCGTGGCGGACGCGACGGCGATCACGGAAGCGGGGTATGTCGGAGAAGACGTTGAGAATATACTTCTGAAGCTGATCCAGAATGCCGATTACGATATAGAGAGGGCTCAGAAGGGGATAGTATATATAGATGAAATAGACAAGATCGCAAAGAAGTCGGAGAACGTGAGCATAACCCGGGATGTTTCGGGAGAAGGAGTGCAGCAGGCGTTGCTCAAGATAATAGAAGGCACCGTTGCGAACGTTCCTCCTCAGGGAGGAAGGAAGAATCCGATGCAGGAATTCATTCCCATCGATACGACAAATATATTGTTTATATGCGGCGGCGCGTTCGTGAACCTTGAAAACATCGTCCAGAGAAGGCTTAATAAGAGTACCATGGGATTTTCGCTGGATACGGCCGAAACACCTGTCGAAGAAGTTCTGAATCATATTCAGCCGCAGGATCTTATAAAGTACGGATTGATACCCGAGTTTGTGGGAAGACTTCCTATCACCGTGGCTTTACGTGAATTGGACGAAGAAGCGCTCGTGACCATCCTTACAAAGCCGAAAAACGCGTTGGTAAAACAGTTTACGAAGCTTTTCGAAATAGACGGGATAAAACTCGAATTTTCGGATGATGCCGTAAGAGCGGTGGCTCAGAAGGCGATACAGCTCAAGACCGGAGCGAGGGGACTCAGATCGATAATAGAAAACATAATGCTTGACTTTATGTTTACGAGTCCCGATGACAAGAGCATAGAAAAAGTGCTGGTCAGCAAGGAGTGTATAGAAAACGGCGTAAAGCCGAGTATAATAAGGAAGCAGGCTGCATAAAAGCTGGAGATGATCTTATATAGCGGCATTAAGAAGACAAAGGGATGTTTTATGGTGTTTATATAAGGACGAAAAAAGGAAATATGTCGGAGAGGGGCGTCGTAAGGACGCCCCGAAAGCGAGCTTGGGCTTCAGATAAAACCCGAGCATTTTTAAAAGTAATGGCATATTGAATTTCCCCCGGGACCTTATACGGGGGGACAAGGAGGTGAAAATGGAAAGCGTTGTGATGCCGATACTGGCATTGAGAGGCGTAGTGGTATTTCCCGACTGCACGGCAACAATAGATATCGGAAGAGAATATACTCTCAATGCAGTGGAAACCGCATATAAGGGGAAGGGCGAAGTGCTTTGTCTTACCCAGAAAGATATAAGCGTCAATGTTCCCACGGACAAGGATCTGTATAAGATCGGGACGGTGGCGAAGGTCAGGCAGGTACTGAAGCTTCCCGGAGACAATGTAAGGGTTCTGCTTTCGGGGCTTTACAGGGGAGAGGTAAAGGAGCTGGAGAGCGACGGTAAGTATTATTACGGTGAAGTTACGCCATTGACTGAAACGAATACGGATACCGTCCGTGCCGAAGCAATGATGCGCAAATGCAGAGAACTTCTTGACGAACTTGCAGTCAACAGCAAAAAAGTATCCAAGGAACTCCTTTTGGAGCTGGGCGTAGTATTTGAATACAACAAATTTGTCAACATTCTTGCAAATGCGATAGTACTCAGAGACGATAAGAAGCAGCAGTTTATCGAGCTGACCGATACCGAGGAAAGATTGGATGAGATGCTCAGGCTGTTGTCGACAGAGATCGAGATAGCAAAAATGGACAGGCGTATAGCCGGAAGGGTCAAGAAGCAGATAGATCAGGGTCAGAAGGAGTATTATCTCAGGGAGCAGATGAAAGCGATAGGCTCCGAGCTGGGAGAGGATAACGAACAGGAGAACCTGGAAAACAAAATAAAGAGCGCACAGATGCCGAAAGAGGTGGAAGACAAGGCTCTCAAGGAAGTGACGAGGCTGGCGAAGATGTCGCCGAGTTCTCCGGACGCATCAGTAGCGCGGACCTATGTCGAGTGGCTGACCGATCTTCCGTGGAACACACAGACAGAAGACAATAAAGACCTTAAGCTTGCCAAACAGATATTGGATGAAGATCATTACGGACTGGAGAAGATAAAGGAAAGGATATTGGAGTATCTGGCAGTGATGCAGCTGACGGGAGGAGTAAGAGGTCCCATACTCTGCTTTACGGGGCCGCCGGGAGTAGGTAAGACGAGTATAGTAAAATCGATAGCCCGTGCGCTTGGAAGGAAGTATGTCAGGATGAGTCTCGGAGGGGTAAGGGACGAGGCTGAGATAAGAGGCCACAGGCGCACGTATATCGGAGCCATACCGGGGAAGATAGTGTATCTTATAAAGCAGGCAGGCAGCAGGAATCCGGTCATGTTGTTTGACGAAATAGATAAAATGAGCAGTGATTTTCGCGGTGATCCTGCGAGCGCAATGCTTGAAGTGCTTGATCCCGAACAGAATTTTGCATTTGTGGATCATTATTTAGAGGTACCTTTTGATCTGTCGAAAATACTGTTTGTGGCGACGGCAAATACAGTGGAATCGATACCGCCGGCTTTGCTTGACAGAATGGAGCTTATAGAGCTCACCGGTTATACGGAAGAGGAAAAAATACAGATTGCCGATAAATTTCTTGTTCCCAAGCAACTGAAGAATCACGGTTTACAGGACGGTTCGCTCACGCTGAGCGACGAAACGCTGAAAGCGATAATAGAGAAATACACGAGGGAATCGGGCGTAAGGACGTTGGAGAGAGAGATAGCGACTATAGCGAGGAAGTTTGCGCTCAAGATAATTAACGGAGAAGCAGCGGAAAATGCGGAGATAGCTCCCGATAACCTAGACGAATATCTCGGAATAGAAAAATACCGGAACGAGGCTTTGTATATGAAAGACGAAGTCGGTTCGGCAACCGGGCTAGCCTGGACGGCGGTAGGAGGGGTGACGCTGACTATCGACGTAGCCATATTCAAGGGAAAAGGAGAGATACTTCTCACGGGCAAACTCGGCGACGTGATGAAGGAGTCGGCGAGGGCTGCAATAAGTCTGGTAAGGGCGTCGGCGGACAAGTACAATATAGACAGCAGCGTATTCGGGGACACCGATATTCATATCCACATTCCCGAAGGAGCTATCCCGAAAGACGGGCCGAGCGCCGGCGTAACGATGGCGACAGCTATATTGTCGGCTTTTACGGGATTACCCGTGAGCAAAAAGATCGCGATGACGGGGGAGATCACTTTAAGAGGCAGAGTTTTGCCTGTCGGCGGGATAAAAGAAAAAGTACTTGCAGCATACAGGGCGGGAATAAGAAAGCTGATACTTCCCGCAGAAAACGAAAAGGATATGCAGGAAGTGCCCGCAGAGGTAAGACAACAGCTTGAAGTCGTATATGCGGAAGATATCGGAACGGTTTTCGATACGGCGTTAGTAAAATAACAGAATCAGAACGTTGCTTTCCGAAGGCGAGAGTTTTCGGGAAGCAACGCGGTATAATGAAGAAAAGAGGATACATATGGTAATAAAGAATGCGTCGTTTGTGACTTCGGCTGCGAAACCGGGAGACAGAATAGTAAGCGAGCTCATTCAGATAGCAGTAGTAGGGAAATCCAATGTAGGCAAGAGCAGTTTTATAAATTATATAACCGGCGACGGAAAATTGGCACGTACATCCAAGCAGCCCGGGCGCACCCGGCTTATAAACTATTTCCTGATAAATAACGGGGAATTTTTACTTACCGATTTGCCCGGATACGGTTTTGCGAAAGTGAGTCGGGAAGAGAAAAAGAAGTGGGGAGAGCTTATGGAGGATTATCTCCGAAACGAACAAGCTCTGGCTCATGTCTTTTTCCTTGTGGATATAAGGCATGATCCTACGGCAGACGATTATACAATGTATGATTATCTGTTCAGGACAGGACTGCCTTTTACAGTGATAGCGACAAAATCGGATAAGCTGTCCAAAAGTATGGTAAAGAACCGTGTAAGGCACATAGCATCTCTTCTGAAACTCGGCGAAAAAGATATCATACCCGTAAGTTCGGTCGGTAAAACGGGCAAGGAAGAAGTTATGCTGGCGATAGACAGGATCCTTGCAGCCGAAAGCGTCACGGCAGACAGCGCCGGCGACGGCCAAAAGCAGACGACAATATAAAAACCGCACAAAAACGTGCGGTTTTTTTGTATACATAAAGCTTCTTTACGGTCAGGGAACCGAGATTTTAGAGTCGGTATATTTTCCGTGGGAGCCGCGGTGGGGCACCCGATTGCACAAAAGCTGAAACAATTGCATGATGCAAACAGACTCGGAATGATCGGAGAGTCAGTTGAAATCAAGCGACGCTATAGTATCGCCGGAAAGGGTTTTCAAAGTGATACCATCGTCACAGACAGAAATATAGCTTTTTTGCGATCCTCCTTTAGGAAGTCCGATTGATCTGGGATTTACGAGGAAAATACCGTCTTCGTTTCTGAGCATGGGTATATGAGTATGACCGGAAAAAAAGATATCGCCTTTTTTGAGCAAAGGCGGCAGACGGTAAGGAGAATATATATGTCCGTGAGTGAAGAAAAGGTTTTTCCCGAAAGCCGGAATGATGTAATGGTCTGAAAAAGTGAAGTCAGAGATACAAAGATCCACATCAGCGTCACAATTGCCTCTTACCACGATAAGATTTTCTTTGACAGAATTCAATAAGTCTGCAGTTTTCTGAGCGTCGTACTCTGCAGGCAAAGGGTTGCGCGGCCCATGATAATAAAGGTCGCCGAGCAAAATTAATCTGTCAGCTTTTTCGTCGGAAAAGCGTTCTAAAAGCGTCCCGACGCCGGTAAAAGAACCGTGGATATCCGATGCGACCATAAATTTTGACATATTTACCTCCGGAAAAATGCATCGGATGCCTGACGGCATAGCCCGATTGAGGCAGAACGAATTCAGATCTCAGTGTTCCCGAGAGGGAAAACGTATATGCCTGAGGCGGTGAAAACCGATGCAAAAAGGTTATTACCGGACAATTATACGAAACCGTTCCGGCTTTGTCAAGCGGGGGGAAGGCGGTAGTGCGGAAAGAGCGGGGAACGTATTTTTGCGTGGTAAAGTATTAACTCAGAGAGTGGAAAAGAAAAACTGAAATTTATTGCAGTCGTTGAAAATAAAAGAGGTTTATGTTATACTAAAAAAAAAGGGGCTTTTTATGATTGAAAAGTTTTTGAATAAAAATGTAGTAGAAGTACCGCAAAGCGGGATCAGGAGATTTTTTGACCTTGTTACGGGCAGGACCGATTCCGATACGGTTTCACTCGTAATAGGTGAGCCTGATTTCATCACTCCGGAGGATATACGCAAGGCCGGAATAGAAGCCATTGAAAAAGGAAAAACACAGTATACTTCCAACTGGGGATTACCTGAGCTGAGAGAAGCCATATGCAAATATCTCAAGATGAGATACAGATTGGATTATGATCCGTCGTGCGAGGTATTTGCGTCGATAGGAGCGAGCGAAGCAATAGATCTGACTTTGAGGGCTCTTATTGCACCGGGAGACGAGGTGCTGATCCCCGACCCGTCATACGTCGCGTATGCGCCGTGTACTTTGCTCAATTACGGTGTTCCCGTCACAGTAAAGACAGAGGAGAGTCAGGGTTTCAGGATCACGCCCGAAAATCTCGAAAAAGCGATCACGCCGAAAAGCAAGGTGCTGGTAGTGCCGTATCCCTCCAATCCTACGGGGGCAGTGATGGGAGAGGAAGAATTAAGAGTTTTGCTGCCGGTGATAAAAAAGCATGATCTTATAGTTATCACTGATGAGATATACAGCGAGCTTACATACGGAGTACGACATGTATCTATAGCTTCGTTTGAAGGGATGAAGGAACGCACGGTTTATGTAAGCAGTTTTTCCAAGTCTTTTGCAATGACAGGTTGGCGTGTGGGTTACGTATGCGGGCCTGAAGAGCTGATGAAGCAGATGATAAAGATAAGGCAGTATACGACAGTTTGTCCTTCTACCATATCGCAGTATGCGTGTACGGCGGCGCTTGAGCAGGGCTTTAAAAACGATTTCAAGGAAGTTGCCGCAATGCGTGAGCAATATGATGCACGTCGCAGATTTGTATACAGGAGGCTAACCGAAATGGGGCTTCCGCTCTTTGAACCCAAGGGAGCGTTTTATGCGTTTCCGAACATATCCGTGACGGGACTTACAGGGCAGGAATTTGCTTTGAAGATACTTGACGAAATGAAGGTCGTGATAGTTCCGGGCGATGCATTCGGCAGTTTCGGAAAGGATTTTGTGCGTATAAGTTACGCTTATTCGATGGATAAGCTTGAAGAGGGACTTGACAGGATAGAGAAATTCGTAGTGAAGATGAAGCAAATCAAAGGAAATCAATGATAATGGAACCTTATTTGAAAGAGTTTGAAAAGGGTGATTTGGAAAAATTCCGGAAATTGTATGAAGATGCATTTCCGTTGTGCGAAAGAAAGCCTGTCGCGCTGATCTTCAGATTGAACGACAAGCATGACGGAGAGCTTCTCGGGATATACCGGGAAGCTGCTTTTTGCGGTTTTGTTTTTTGCGTTACCGATGAAAAATATGTGCTTCTGGACTATATAGCAGTAGCGGAGGAAGAGAGGGGCAGAAGCACGGGCGGAAAAATTCTGCATCAGCTGAATGAAATGTACCGCGGGAAGAGCGTTTTTGTCGAGATAGAGGTCGAAGATGACTCGAAAGAGAATGCGGAACAGAGAAGAAGACGAAAAAATTTTTATCTCAGGAACGGCTTTAAAGAAACGGGAATAGTTGTAAATGTATACGATGTGGAGATGGAATTGCTCACGGCGGGAGAAAAAATATCATATAAAGAATATTGCAGTATATTCAGAAAGGGCGGAGGCGGAAGCGGCGAGGTAAGGATGCCCGTATTGATATCCGAAAGGGCCGAAGGAGAGAAAACGGAATAAGTACGTGGACCTGTCTCCCTGAAAGGAGCATGGAGCGCGGCGGCAAATTCAAGAAGTACAGGTAAAGAAACGCAGCAAACACAAAACTTAAGCGGGCAAGTAACATGGGAAGCGCAAAAAGTACGCGGAGAGTAATGTGTAAAGAGCAGAACTGACGCAGGCAAGTAATGCCGTAAGCGCAAAACTGAAGCGGGCAAGTAACACGGGAAGCGCAAAAAGTACGCGGAGAGTAATGTGTAAAGAGCAGAACTGACGCAGGCAAGTAATGCCGTAAGCGCAAAACTGAAGCGGGCAAGTAACACGGGAAGCGCAAAAAGTACGCCGGTAAGTAATGTGTGAAGAGCAACGGAATTGCCGGAGAGCAAAGAAAAGGAAAACAAAAAACAGAAAGACTGCGGATGAAGAGAAATTTAAAACCCAGTACATAATCGTAATGCATAATAGGATAAGGAAGAGCAGCATAAAAGACATTATCGGACAATAATAAAAGCTTGACGTAAAAGAATAAAAGTGTTAATATAATATAATAAAGGGGAGCAGGAAATTGCCCTCAAACGGAGGTATGATATGCAGCTAAAAGGATCAAAGACAGAGCAAAATCTTTTGACGGCGTTTGCCGGAGAATCTCAGGCGCGGAATAAGTATACTTATTTTGCGAGCACTGCAAAGAAAGAGGGATTCGAGCAGATATCGGCGATATTCCTCAAGACTGCCGACAATGAAAAGGAACACGCAAAGCTTTGGTTTAAAGAACTGGGGCTTTTGGGCAATACATATGAAAATCTTATTTCGGCGGCTGAAGGCGAGAAATACGAATGGGAAACGATGTACAGGGAATTTGCCGAGGTAGCTGAGGCAGAGGGTTTCACAGCTTTAGCGGCGAGATTCAGGATGGTGGCTGAGATAGAGCGTAATCATGAAGTGAGATATAGGAAGCTTGCGGAAAACGTAAAAAACAACGAAGTATTTCATAAGAGTGAGGTAAAGGTATGGGAGTGCCGTAACTGCGGACATCGTGTCGTGGGAACGGACGCACCGAAGGTATGTCCGGTGTGCAGTCATCCGGAAGCGTTTTTCGAACTGATGGAAGAAAATTACTGATACATGTAAGGCGCACGAAAGAGTGCGCCTTTTTTGAGGTTTGAGATGAAAAAAAGTTTATCGGAAATGACGACAGAAGAATTATGGACTCTTTTCCCGATAATTCTGAGTAAGCATGATCCGGTGTGGCGCGAATATTTTTTTGAGGAAATGGGGCTGCTGTCGGAGAAACTTCCGCACGGAGTGATAATAGCTCATATAGGCAGCACTGCAGTTCCGGGGATAATGGCGAAACCTATCGTAGACATTCTCATAGAGGCAGACGAAGGACAGTTTACTCAAATCGACGCGCTTTTGAGAGAGAAATGCGGCTACAGACTTATGGCAGAGGAAGACAGAAGACGGGATTACAATAAAGGGTACACAGAAGAAGGTTTTGCGGAAAAGGTGTATCATTTGCATCTTCGGGTGTACGGCGATAACGACGAGCTTTATTTCCGGGATTACCTGATAGAGCATGAAGAGACGGCGAGGGAATACGAGCATCTGAAGAAGGCGCTTGTGAAGCAGTATAAGTATAACAGAGACGCGTATACGCGGGCAAAGGGATATTTTGTGGCGGAATTTACGCAGAAGGCAAAAGAGGCATACAAGGACAAGTATTCCGTATAAAGTTTCCGCGGGGCTTTTATGACCGACGGACGTATAGCGGCGGAAAAATTCAGAAGTACAGAAATGAAATACAAACGTTATAAGATATCGGGCAAAGATATATATATTGCAGGAGATGAAACCGAAATTTGTTATATCGGATATACGGAGCCTGAAGGAGAAGAAGTCGAAACGCCGCTGATAAAGGAAGCTTTTTCACAGATAGAAGAGTACTTGCAAGGAAAAAGGAAAGAGTTTGTTTTGCCTCTGAGAGATTTCGGGGAAAGCAGGTCCGGTCGGGTATGGAAGGAGATAGCAAAGATTCCGTACGGCAAAACCGTAACATACAAAGAGCTTTGCAAGAAAACGGGATACGGCAGGGCATACAGATATATCGGAAAGATATGCGGAGAAAATCCTCTTGCAATAGTTGTACCGTGTCACAGAGTTGTCGGTCAGCGGGGATTATGCGGATATGCGGGAGGAGTAGGATTAAAAAGAGAACTGCTTGAGTTGGAAAAGAGGAATTCTTCGTGAAGAAAAAATAATACAGACTAAAAAAGCCCTTCCGAAAAGAAGGGCTTTTATTACGGCGGCACAAGTAAGGCTAAGAGGAAAAACCGCCGTTAAAGACAAATCATAAAGGCATGATCCAATTATTATTGTCCGAGAGTCTGCCGAACTGGATACCGGTCAGTTTATCGTAAAGGTCGGCGGTGATCTTGCCGATATTGCCGTCGCCTATCACGAAAGTTTCTCCTTTGTATGTAAATTCGCCGACGGGGCTGACAACTGCGGCAGTTCCGGTACCGAATATTTCGGTCAGTTTGCCGTTTCTGGCAGCGGATTCGACTTCGTCGATACTGATGCGGCGTTCTTCGACATTATATCCTAATTGACGGGCAAGAGTAATGATACTGTCGCGAGTGATGCCGGGGAGTATGGAGCCGTGGAGGTCGGGTGTGACAATTGTGCCGTCGATTACAAAGCAAATATTCATGGCGCCGACTTCTTCGATATATTTTCTTTCGGTGCTGTCCAACCAAAGGACCTGATCGTAGCCTTTCTTTTTAGCTTCATTGGAAGCCAAAAGACTTGCGCCGTAATTGCCGCCGAATTTTGCTGCACCGGTTCCTCCGATGGCGGCGGTACGGCTGTAGACGTCTTCCACCCAGATTTTGACCGGTTTAAGGCCGTTAGCGTAATAACTGCCTACCGGAGAAGCGATAATAAAGAAAAGATAAGTATCCGAAGCTTTGACGCCGAGGTAGGGGTCGGTACCTATCATGGTGGGGCGGAGGTAAAGAGATTCGCCTGAACCGTCAGGGATCCAGTCGCGGTCTGTTTCAACGAGTTTTTTCATGCCCTCGATAGCTCTTTCGATATCTATATTAGGCATACAAATCCTGTCGGCAGATTTATTGAGACGTTTGAAATTATCGCGGGGACGGAAAAAGCGCACTTCGCCCTTATCATCCAGGTAGCATTTCATACCTTCGAAAATGGACTGACCGTAATGGAATACGGTAGTTGAAGGCGGGAGACTGATCGGGCCGTAAGGAACGATTCTGTCGCCGGTCCATCCCTTATCGGGAGAATATTCCATTAAAAACATATGGTCTGTATAATATCTGCAGAAACCGAGAGGTCTCGAAGGTTTTTGTTTAGGCTGAGTAGTGCGGACGATTTTTATTTCCATAGTTTTATACTCCTTTTCAAAAAATTTCGCAAAACGTCTTTGTTACAAATATATATAAATATTTTAGTACCAACGGAACGGAAAGTCAACTTTTTGTTAAAAAAAGTCCCTGTACCATATGTTTTCTCTATGCAATTGCTTAATGCAATAAAGCGAAGAAAAAACGTGACATGAAAAGAAGAAAAAGGAGGCACTTTCGACAATATTCGATAGGTACAAGCATTTTCCCGGTGAGTGAGGAATAAATTTAAACACACGTGAAATGGAGGGGAAAGTTGGTCGTAGTATGCAAATTCGGCGGTTCGTCATTAGCCGATGCCGAAAGTGCCGGGATCGTGAAGGAAATTGTGGAGAGCAGCAGTTCAAGGAGATATGTTGTAGTATCTGCAATGGGGAGCGTAGCCGTCGGACAGAGAAAGGTCACTGATCTGTTATACGAGATATCTGAAAGCAGCAGGAGTGCCGAGGAAGAGGTGATACTCAGGCATGAAGAGTTTTGCCGTGGGGTCGGATACAGAAGGTGCGAGAAAGTGATCGACGAGGTATTCGGCAAAATACATAAAATCAGAGACAGGGAATACGCGGCTTCGAGAGGGGAGTACATGATGGCGCGGATAATGTCGGAAGTTCTCGGCATGGAGTTTGTTGACGGGAAAGACGTGATAAGTTTCAGAGAGGGAAAGTGGGATGTAAGGGGGAGCATAGAAAAGGCAAAAAGACGGCTGGAAGGGGTTGAGAAGGCGGTGATAGCGGGGTTTTACGGCGAAGATGAAAACGGCAGGATAAGAACTCTGAGTCGCGGAGGGAGCGATATAACGGGGGCGGTAATAGCGAACGCTGTAGATGCGGATCTGTATGAAAACTGGACGGATGCAGACGGATTTCTTGCGGTAGATCCCCATCTGTCGGAGAGCAGACTGATAGAGTGTCTGAGCTATGACGAACTTACACTGCTTTCATATTACGGTGCGGGCGTACTGCATTATCTGACAACGCGGCCTCTCATACTGAAGGCGATACCGGTAGTGATAAAAAACACTTTTAACAGAAATGCGCAGGGGACGGTGATAAGTTACGAAAAGCGAAAGGGGTTCAAAGGGGTAGCGGTATGCGAGCTGAAGATGTATGAGATAGAGGGGGTGAAGTATGACGAGATCAGAGATCTGCGAGGCAGGTACAAGATATTTGACGGTACGAGCAAGATATACGTACTGAGTGACGACAAAGGTTTTGCAAAAAGGCTGATAGAAGCCGGGAAGGTGACGAGGATAAATATAAGGGATGTAGCGGTAGCGGCGGCTGCGGGGTGTGCTCAGAGGGAATATGCCGAGGTAATAATCGGGCTGACGCGCAACAAGATACCTATTTACGCTGCTGAAAGCATGTCCGAGTCATTTCTTGTGGTGACCGGAAGAGTATTCAAGGAGCAGACGGCCAGGATAATATACGAAACGCTAGACGGAGGGGGGAAGAGAGAGAAGTAGGGTAAAATGAGAGTGGCGGAGTTGAATATGGGAGAAAAGAAGGTTATGCCGGAGAAGGCGTAACACTTTTTTGTTGCCTTTCATAGAGTAGTACAGAGGGGAAACCCTCATATATTCGGAGGTGGTAAAATGTTCAATTTCGGCACAAACGACAACACCGGCGGCTGCAACTGCACCTGGATAATACTCCTTCTGCTTTTTATTTTTTTCTGCGGCTGCGGAAACGGAAATTGTAAACAGTTTTCGTTCAGTATAAACCCCTGTTCACTTGCACCGATACTTGCTCTGGCTTTTTGCTGCGGCGGGATCGGTATCGGCAAGAGCTGCTGAAGCGAAGAATAATCGCTCATAGGGGGCGAAGCATACCCGCGGCGGACAAAGCGTCGCGGGTATTTACTTGACGATGGAGGGAAAGAGGAGTAAAATAAGAGGAGTGAGGATAAGGAAGAAAGGACAAGGAGAAAGGTATGAAACTAATAGTAGCGACCAATAATGCGCATAAACTTAAGGAAATAAAGAGTATACTCGGAGGGGAGTTTGAGGAGATACTGTCACTGAAGGAGGCAGGAGCCGAGCTGAAAGCTGAAGAAAACGGAAGCACATTTGAAGAGAACGCGATAATCAAGGCAAGGGGAGTGGAGGCAAGCAGTATGGCGGTACTTGCCGATGACAGCGGGTTATGTGTAGAGGTGCTGGGAGGGGCGCCGGGAGTGAAGTCAGCGCGGTACGCTTCGGAGGGGGAGGAGAATGCAGACGACGCTTCAAACAGAAGGAAGCTATTAAAGGAAATGGAGGGGAAGGAGGAGAGGAAAGCGAAATTTGTATGTGCGGTGGCGCTATTGTGGGGTGAGGAGTTATACACGGCGGAGGGTGAAACGGAAGGGCGAATACTGACGGACGAGAGAGGTGAAAGAGGCTTCGGGTATGACAGCATATTTTACAGCGATGAGTTGGGAAAGAGTTTCGGAGAAGCCGAAGAGGAGGAGAAAAACGGTGTAAGTCACAGGGGGAGGGCGCTCAAAAAACTTTTGGAAAAATTGAAGAAAGACGATTAAATGTTTGACAAAAAAGGGGTAATATGGTATTATCAGTAAGCATTTGCGTGCGGGTGTAGTTCAATGGTAGAATTCCAGCCTTCCAAGCTGGCCGCGTGGGTCCGATTCCCATCACCCGCTCCAATGTAAAAAACAAGCCGGGATATATTCTACGGATGCGCTTATTTGTGCCTGTGGCTCAGCTGGATAGAGCAGCGGCCTTCTAAGCCGCGGGTCAGGGGTTCGAATCCCTTCAGGCACGCCATGTGGTGGATATAGCTCAGTTGGCAGAGCGTCGGATTGTGGATCCGAATGTCGTGGGTTCGAGCCCCATTATCCACCCCACAAGAGTTGCTAAGGGGTGTCGCCAAGTGGCAAGGCACCAGACTTTGACTCTGGTATTCGTAGGTCCGAATCCTGCCACCCCTGCCATATGACCCATTAGCTCAGTCGGTAGAGCACGTGACTTTTAATCACGGTGTCCCGCGTTCGAATCGCGGATGGGCCACCAGAAAAAATGCACCTTTGGCTCAGTTGGTAGAGCGGTTGACTCTTAATCAATAGGTCCAGGGTTCGAGTCCCTGAAGGTGCACCACAGGCGGGCAGAAAAGCCCGCTTTTTTTTATGCGGCTATGGCGGAATTGGCATACGCGCCGGACTTAGAATCCGGTGTCCAAGACATATGAGTTCAAGTCTCTTTAGCCGCACCAAAGCGAAACGAACCGGGCAATCAGCCGATTATCGGCGGTAGTCCGGTTTTTTTATTTTTAAAAAGGAGACGGGCATGAAGAGTCTGCGTAACGGCGATAACGTTTCAGTCAGAAACTTTCCGTTGCGTTTAAATTTTATTCGGACAGGGTTTCTTCGGGCCAAAGAGCGAGACGTGGCCGAAAATACAACCGAACGCAATTCCGGTCAGACTTTTCGGCGGAGAAAGCTTCGGTTTTATTTGAGGAGAGGAAAAGGTATTTTGCGGACTGAGATCCGAACCATACGGCAGAAAACGGGTTGAAAAAAGAAATACGATGTGATATAATTATACGGAAGGAGGCGGCAAATGAAGGTTATAACTATATGCGGAAGTATGCTGTTTGCGGGAGAGATGAAAAGCATAGCATTCCGGCTTGAAGCAAAAAAAAGATTATTGTGTATTGCAGCCGGTGTATAGTGAAGGTGTCGTGGTACCGGACAGCGTAGAAAGTAAACTAAAGCAAACTTATTTCAGGAGGATAGATATCTCGGACGGTATATATGTGGTGAATAAAGGCGGATACATAGGCGAGTCGGTAAGAGCCGAGATCGATTATGCCGAGGAACGCGGCAAGGAGGTGATATATTATGAAGCTGCGGCAGAAAGATAAAGCTCAAAGAGTCCGGAAGCTTATCCGAGCGTAAGCGAGAAACAAGATCGGAAATGGCACGGGAAAGAACTTGGAAGCTTATCCGAGCGGAAATAATACAAGAAAGAGTCTGAAGGGGGAGAAGCATGAAAGAGAAGAAGAAAAAGAGCACTTTTTGGAAGGATTTCAAAGCGTTCATATCGCGCGGCAATATTATTGATTTAGCGGTAGCGGTAGTAGTCGGTGCGGCGTTCACAGCGATAGTGAACAGTCTGGTAAACGATGTAATAAAGCCATTGATCGCGTTGCTTGCGGACGGTAATTTCAGTGAGCTGCTGATAGTACTCAGGGCTGAGGAAATAAGCGGAAGCGGTGAAGTGATAAAGGAAGCTATAACGCTTAATTACGGCAATCTGCTGATGGCGATACTCACGTTTCTTATAGACGCATTTGTGATATTCATAGTACTGAGGATAGTGCGGAGCGTTCAGAGGAAGATAAGTGAAGGGGCGAAGGCGCTTAAGAACAAGCTTGAGCACAAAGCCGGAGAAGCGGAGGAAGCTGCAGTGCAAAAGCCTGCGCCCCCGACGACGGAAGAGCTGCTCACGGAGATACGGGACATATTGAAAACGGAGAAAGAAAAGGGGGCGACCGGAGAAGGAAGTCCGAAGTCCGCGGTATAAATATAAAACAGATCGGAAAACCGACGTATAAAAGGAGGCGGTTTTTTATTTGCACAAAGAAAAGGAAAGGAGCATGAAGGCGAATGAATGGCGGGGGGAGTGCGAGGGGGCCGAAGCCGGGAAATAATTCACAAAAGACCGGGCGAAACTCAGCTTGAAAAATTATAAACAAAGTTTATAAAAATTATATACGCAAAACACTTGATTTTTTTTTTAATTTATAATATTCTTAATACGGGGGGATTTTTAACTCAGAATCTGTAAAAGTAATACAAAAGAAACGTGCGCAGATGCCAAAAAAAGCAAAAATATGACAATTTTACGGCTTATAAATAAAAATAAAGGTATTTAAATATATTTATGAGCCGATAACTCAAAATAGCGGATTTTGCATTTTTAGGGTTGCGGCGTTTAATATTAATACCGAAGTTCGGGCGAAACCGAGTGGTGGAAGGGGAGCGTCCGTGCGGAGGAA